>Ga0068852_100002836_pt1 | contig 12019 bp, 9 predicted proteins | sample KBSCornC22_FD_66594 | JGI IMG/M metagenome (GOLD analysis project Ga0068852, IMG submission 66594) | Corn rhizosphere microbial communities from Kellogg Biological Station, Michigan, USA - KBS Corn C2-2 | ecosystem: Host-associated > Plants > Roots > Rhizosphere > Soil ... | reverse complement strand
CTAGTTGCCCTCGAACACGACGTGAATGTAGGTGCCGAGCCGGGTGTTGAAGGCCAGATAGCACCCTGCGTTGTCCGGATCGTCGTAGATGATCACGTTGTCGCGATCCCAGTACCAATCGCTGGCAGCGGGATAATCGTACGCCACGACGCGGAAGTAGAAGCCGCGGAAGTAGAAGCGGTCCCGATTGCCGCCTTCGAGCCGCCACACGTGGCGCGGTCCGATGTAGTCGTGCGAGAAGCCTCCGCGCCATCCGTAGCCCACCCGATACTCCGGCGAGCTGCGATAGACACGATCATCGCGATACACGCGATCGTTGTTGCGATAGCCGCGGTCGTTGTCGCGATAGCCGCGGTCGTCGCCGCGGTAGTCATGGTCGTTGCGGTTGTCGTACGAACCGTGATCCCGCCCGTCCGGCCGGTAATTGCCGTTGTAGGAGCCGTTCTCGTTGCCGCGATTGCCGTAGCTTCGGTTGTCGTAGCCGCGATTCCCCCGATCGTGATTCTGATCGCGGTTGTCGAAGCCGCCTCCCACGCGATAACCCGGCTGAGAGCGCTGGACCGTGCCGCCCGACTCGTAGTGTCCGCCCATCGGTGACCCACCGCGCGATCCGCGATTGTCGCCGGAACGATCGCGATAGTCCGGACGAGCGCCGTAACTCTGATTCGAGCGGCCGTCGTTCGACTGACCGCGCTCGCCGCGCGCACCACGATTGTTCTGTTGTGCCTCGGCGCGCCCGTTGTTCTGACCGCGGCGTCCGCCGTCCTGCCCATCGTCTCCCCTGCGTTGCGCGGCCGCGGCCACGGGCAAGGAGAGTGCGATCGCGAATAGTCCAAGGAGCTTTGTCATACGAGTTCCGCCTGGTTGACGATCCCTGTTGTGACGAGGTGAGCTCCCTTTGGCCCTGCCGGAGCGAGGCAGCTAGTGAACATGTGATACACGCGTCTGGCTGTGGTGGTCCCGCCTCCCTATCTTCCCCGATGCGGAACTTCTTGGGGGCAGGGTAAGTGGAATCCGAGCAGCTCAGGGAGCAGCTCCAGACCTCGCTCGGAGTGAGTTACACCCTCGAGCGCGAGCTCGGCGGTGGCGGGATGTCACGCGTCTTCGTGGCCATCGAGAGGACGCTCGGGCGTACGGTCGTGGTGAAAGTGCTCCCCCCGGAGCTCGCGCACGCCGTCTCGATCGAGCGCTTTCGCCGCGAGATCGCCATGGCGGCGCGGCTGCAGCACCCGCACATCGTTCCGCTGTTGACCGCCGGAGAGGCGGACGGACTTCCCTACTACACGATGCCGTTCATCGACGGCGAGTCGCTGCGCGCACGTCTGGTGCGCGTGGGCGAGCTTCCGCTGCCGGACATCGTGCGCATTCTCCGCGACGTCGCCGGTGCGCTCGCGTACGCGCACGAGCACGGCGTCGTGCATCGCGACATCAAGCCCGAGAACGTCCTTCTCACACGCCAGCACGCGCTCGTGGCGGACTTCGGAGTGGCGAAGGCGCTCTCCGCATCGACGATGGCCGGCACGACCTCGAGCACATCGCTCGGCGTCGCGCTGGGCACCCCGGCGTACATGGCGCCCGAACAGGCGGCCGCGGATCCAACCATGGATGGTCGGGCCGATCTGTACGCCCTCGGCGCGATGACGTACGAGATGCTCACGGGCACCGCGCCCTTCGGAGGACGCAGCGCCCAGGCGACGCTGGCGGCACACGCGAGGGAATCGGCCACCCCCGTCGAGACCAGGCGCACCGCGACGCCGCCGGCGCTGGCGATGCTCGTGAAGCAGCTGCTCGAGAAGAGCCCCGCCGATCGTCCACAGACGGCCGAGGCGGTGCTCGCGGTGCTCGACTCGATCACGACGACGAGCGGCTCGATGCCGCCGTTCACGCCGGCGAAGCGGAAGCGTCGCGTGCCGGCGTGGGCGCTCGCGGGAGTTGCTGCCGTGCTCGTCGTGGGAGCGATCGCCCTGACGGCGAAGCGCGGCACGGGCGACTCGGAGATGGGCGCGATGGTCGGCATGAGCTCGAACGGCGAGATCGCACCGCGGTCGCTCGCGGTGCTCCCGTTCGCGAACGTGGGAAAGGATACCGCCACCGAATACTTCGCCGACGGCATGGCCGACGAGCTGACCACGGCGCTCGCCCGAGTGCCGGGCCTCAAGGTGGCCGCGCGCAGCTCGGCCTTCACCTTCCGCGATCAATCCGTCGACGCGCAGCACGTGGGCAAGATGCTGCACGTGGGCAACGTGCTCGAGGGGAGCGTGCGCCGCGAAGGGGGCAGGCTGCGCGTCATCGCGCAGCTCGTGAACACGGAAACCGGGCTCGCGAGCTGGAGCGATTCGTACGAGCGCGAGATGAAGGACGTGTTCCAGGTTCAGGACGAGCTCACACACGCCATCGTCGCGGCGCTGTATCCGACGTTGACCAACGCCGGTCACGACTCGGCGGATGCGGCTCGACTCGCGCTGGCCCACGCGCCACGTGGAACGCGCGACCTCTCGGCGTACGATCTGTTCCTGCAGGGCAGGCACTACTTCGGCTGGGGCGGCGCGCCCTCACTCTGGAAAGCGATCGGATTTTTCCAGCAGGCGATCGCAGCGGATTCGACGTTTGCGCGCGCCCATGCCGAGCTCGCGATGTCGTACGATCTGCTCCCCGACTACGGTGGTGCGCGCGCGGACTCGGTGATTCCGATCGCGGAGGCGCACGCGGAGCAGGCGCTCGCGCTCGATCCGGGACTCGCCGACGCGCACCTCGCGCTCGGCGACGTTCGCGTGCACCAGTGGCGCTGGGCGGATGCGGAGCGTGAGCTCGATCGGAGCGTGTCGCTCGATCCGTCGAATCCCACGGTCCACGTGTGGCACGCGGAGCTGCTGCTCGGCATGGGCGATGTGGCGGCGGCGGTGAGTCACGCGAAGATGGCGCAGGCGCTCGATCCGCTCACGGCGACGACGAATCAGACGCTCAGCCGCACGCTACTCGATGCGCGCAAGTACGGCGAGGCCGCGGAGGCCGCGACGAAGGGGCTGGCGATCGACTCGACGTTCAGCGGTCTGTACGTGAGCCTGATCGAGGCGGAGATGCTGAGCGGGCACGCTGACAGCGCGGCGCGGGTGGCGGATCGCGCGCTTCGCATCGTGCGACGAGGGCTCGGCGTGCGCAGCGCCGCGATCTGGGCGTACACGCGCGTGGGCCGGAAGCGCGACGCCGAGACGCTGCTGGCGGAGCTGCGCCGCGAGCAGAGCGCGGGAAACGGATCCGCGCTCGACATGGCGCACGCGTTGCTCGCGTTCGGCCAGACCGATTCGGCGCTCGTCTGGATCGGCAGAAGTCTCACGCGGCACGAGACCGAGCCCGATTGGAACGGCCTCGCGTGCGACCCGACCTACGATGCGCTGCGAAGGGATGCGCGCTTCGTCGCGATGATGGCGCCGACGGGGATGCGGCTGTGTGGTGCGGAGCCGGCGACGAGAGTCGGCTCGTGAACGGTCTTGCGAATTCCGGAGGATCCTGAATGCCTGCTCCTGCCGCAGAGCTCAACCCGTACGCCGGCCATCTCGGGGACGCTCGACCGCATGACGTGCTGGAGATGACCGCCCTCACGATTGCGCGGCTCATTCGGAACTGCGACGCCGAGCAGCTCACGCGCGCGCCGGCGGCGGGGAAGTGGAGCATCCGCGACATCCTCTGCCATCTCGCCGACACCGAGATCACCTTCGCCTTCCGGCTCCGGCAGACGATGTCCGAGCCTCATCACGTGATCCAGCCGTTCGATCAGGACGCGTGGGCACAGCCGTATGGAAAGCTCGATGCGCACGACGCGCTGGATGCCTTCACGGCCATCCGCCGCTGGAATCTGTCGTTCATTCGCGCCGCTGGTACTGCCGCCGAGTCGAGGCCGGTGCGGCATCCGGAGCGCGGCGAGATGACGTTCAGGACCATCATCGAAACGATGGGTGGTCACGACATCAATCACCTGCGGCAGATCGAGAAGCTGGTCTAGCCGCGACGGACTACAGGTCGAGCACCATGTGCACGTCCGCGCGCACGAAATCGGTCTTGCCCACGGGAACATCCACGAAGCCGAGGGCGTGGTAGAGAGCTATCGCCGGCGTGAGCGAGGAATTCGTGAACAGCTCGACGCGTCGCGCCCCGATCGCGCGCGCGTGGGCGATCGCGGCCTCGCCGAGCGCGCGGCCGACGCCCAGTCCGCGCACGGTTTCCGAGACCGTCATCTTCGCGAGCTCGAAGACCCCGTCATCCTCGCGCATGAGCGCACACGTTCCCACCGCCTGACCCTGGAGCTCGGCAATCAGGATGTGACCGCCGGGCGCGATGATGTAGGTATCCGGATCGCCGAGATCGCGAGCATCGCGGGGCTCGACCGTGAAATACTTCCGGATCCAGTCGAGGTTGAGGTCGCGAAACGCAGATGCGTGCTCCGGACGGTACGGCACGATCCGTAGTCCGTCGTGGGGCATGAGTGGCACCCAGTCGCACACGGGAGATGCGGTCATTCGGCGGTTGCGCTGATGCGAGGCCGTACGCGTCTCGTCTTCACCCACGAATATTACATCGCGAAGCACGGGCGGATGAGCGCCCGCTACTTCACGCCACTCGACACGATGAAGATCCGTCCCGAGTGGTTTCCGTGCACGCCGCTCCACGCGGCCGTGACGAGAAAGTCCACGGTGCCATCGCCGTCGACGTCTCCGATCCCCACGGCGTCGAAGCCGAACGTGTCGCCCGGGATGCGATCCGTGTAGCTCCTGATCAGGCGTCCGTCGCGCCCCGAGTACAGATACACGCGGCCGCCCGACGTGGCCGCGGTGGAGTACTGCCACGATCCCACGACGAGATCCGCGTAGCCATCGTGATCGACATCGCCCGCTCTGCCGGGACCGATCCCGAATCCCTCGCCCGCGCCCTCGCCGGTGAGCGTGACGAGCCGCTTGCCGTCGCGTCCCGAGTGCACGTAGACGCGTCCCGTCGACGGACCTTTCGCGCCATTCGTGAAATCGGACGCGTAGATGTCCGGAACGCCGTCGCCATTCACGTCGCCCATCACCGACACGAACATTGCGCCGAGTGCTCGCCCCGTGGAATCGGATTCGATGATGAACCTGGGCTTCTCGGAGAGTCCGTCGTAGACGTACGTTCGGCCAGTCTTGCCGCCGCCCGCACCCGGCGCGCCGACGACGAGGAACGTGCGTGCCGAATCGCTGTAGCCGGCGACGGTGCTTCCGAATGCGTCGCCGGCGCGGCCGCCCGTGAGCGTGAGCAGCAGGTGCCCATCCTTGCCCGAATACAGGTACGCGCGGCCAGCGCCGCGTCCGCCCGCCTTGTTCGACGGCGCGCCGACGAGAAAGTCCGCATGTCCGTCGTGATCGACATCGCCGGCCGAGGATACGTGCTGGCCGAATGCATCCGAGTCGTTCTCCGCGCGCAGCGTGAACAGCGTGTGGCCGTCCTTCCCCGAGTACACGTAGGCGCGCCCCGAATACGGTGCGCCGGCGATCACATCCTGGACGCCGTCGCCGTCGACATCGCCCGCCGACTCCACACCGGTGCCGAGCTGCTCGCCGGGCCTCCCATCGGCGTTCCAGAGCAGCTTCCCCGTGCGACTCGAGTACACGGAGACGCGACCGGCGTTCTCGCCACCGACGTTCTTCGTGGGGGCCGATGTCACGAAGTCGTGCGCGCCATCGAGATCGACGTCTCCGATGTCGCGCGCGATCCAGCCGAACTGATCGCCGGTGGAGTCGCCGTCGATCTCGAGCAGCACCTTCACCTTCTCCACGAACGGATTCGCGAAATCGGCGCGGGTGGGAAGCAGCGGCGCGTAGCGCGCATCGGAGCGCAGACTCGTGTACGCGGAGTCGACTTCGAGTTGCGTCATGTCGTAGTTGCGCGACGATTTCACGCGAGCGAGCAGTGCGAATGCGCTGTCGGTGCTGCCCTGGAGCGCGTAAACGCCGGCGAGATCGAACATCGTGGCCGGCGAGCGCGGATCGAGCGCCATCGCGCGCCCGTATGCCGCCTGCGCGCGATCGAGCTCTCCGCTCTTTCGATAGCACAGCGCGAGCAGTCGCCAGGCGCCGACGTTCTGTGGCTCGGCGGTGGTGATCCCTTCGAGCATCCTCGCGGCACCCGCCGCGTCGCCGCCGTACATCTGTGCCATCGCCGCTGGAACGCTCGCCACGACGGCCGGCGCAGAGCTCTGCGCCGGCAGGGCAGCCGGCGCGCCGAGCGCGAGGAGCGTCGACAGCCCGATGCCGCAGACACATCCATCGAGAGATGACAGTCCCTGCATCCTGCGCCTCCTCACCGTTCGTTGATCGCCGCACGCGACGATGAGGAATATGCGTCTCGTCGCGGTGAGCGCCGCGTCGCGCGGGAAGTTCTTGCGGTTCTCTGACCTGCTCTGAAGCCTGGGGCAGCACGTCAGCCCTCGTGTGATCGAGCGATTGGACGATCACCGATCAGCCAGCCTCGCCGGCACTCCACATTGCGATCGCGCGTGTGATCGCCTCCGCACGATCTCTCCTCTTCGGCCCTTCATTTGCCGGTCGCATGCGCCCCCTGCGATTTGCACATGAACCGTTCTGCATCACGAGGAGTGAAACATGGAGCACTACGACCCATCGGCCAGCGCGTTCGCCGTCGTCACCGGCGCTTCGAGTGGCATCGGCCTGGAGCTGGCCAAACAATTCGCACGGAACGGATTCGATCTCATGATCGTCGCCGAAGACGAGGACATCTTCGACGCGGCGACGGAGATCGAGGCACTCGGCGCCAGGGTCGAGCCCGTCCAGATCGATCTCGCGGAGGAGGACGGCGTGGACGAGTTCTACGAGCGCATCTCATCGTACGGCGCACCGCTGGACGCGATCGCGATCAATGCGGGCGTGGGAGTGGGCGGACCGTTTCTCGAGAACGACATCGAGGATGAGCTCAACATCATCAACCTCAACGTGATCTCGACCGTTCGGCTGTCGAAGCTCGTGCTCAAGGACATGGTGGCGCGCAACGAAGGGCGCGTGCTCTACACGTCCTCGATCGCCGCCGACGCGCCCGGGCCGTTCGAGGCGATCTATGCGGCGTCGAAGGCGTTCGTGCAGTCGTTCGCGGAAGCGATTCGCAACGAGCTGAAGGACACCGGCGTCACGATCACATCACTGCAGCCAGGCCCCACCGACACGAGATTCTTCGAGCGCGCGGGCATGGAGGACACCAAGGTCGGCGCGGCGAAGAAGGACGACCCTGCCGATGTCGCCAAAGAAGGCTTCGAGGCACTCATGGCCGGCAAGGATCACGTCGTGGCCGGGTCGATGAAGAACAAGGTGCAGAGCACGATGTCGAAGGTGGTACCGGAGACTACCGCCGCCGAGATCCATCGCAAGCAGGCGGAGCCGGGAGGCGCGAGCCAGTAGCTGTCGACAGCCCGATGAGAGAGGGCGACGGATCGATTCGCCCTCTCTCACGTTCCTCAGTTTCTCCCCGCGAGCGATGGCCAGATCGCCTGCAGCGTCGTCCGTGGATTCTCGGCAACGTAGACCGACACGTCCGATTCTTCCGGAACTCCCCACGCGTTGATCACGCGTCCGGCCGGCGTGACCGTGCCGAAGAACTTCTCGAGATCCTCCTTCGTCACGCCGAGCGTGACGGCCACCGTGCCGGGCTTCTCGCCCGGGCCGAAGAACCAGTAGCTGCCCGCCGCGCTGACGACGCGCGGCAGGCCGAGCCGCGGGCCGTAGTACTCGAGCGCGCCCGCCTCGCCGTAGTTCTCGGCGATGAGCACCGCCTGCGCGCGCTTCTCCGGCGGCAGGGAATCGTACGCGTGCGCCACCGCCGCCGCGAGCTCCGGCCATCCCAGCATGTCCGCATAATCCTGCGGGAGCTTGAGCGCGACACCCTGATTGGTCTTCGTCGCGCCCGAGATCTTCGATCGTGATGCGAATGCCGCTGTCGTCTCCTTCGGGAAGATCGGCAGCTCGAGCGGTACGGCGAGCGCGGCGTACACCACGAGCACCGCGATGGCGAGCCCGCGCGAGAGCACCGCCGCGCGAGATGACCGCCGCTCGGTCCAGCGCTCGTACGCAACCGCACCCGCGGCGAACAACGTCGGATAGATCGGCCCGATGTAATACGATTTCCCGTGAAGCACGAGCAGCAACAGGAAGGCGCCGATGCACGTCCACCCCACGGCTCTGAACCGTTGCATACGCTCCGCGAGCACCAGGTACAGCGCGCCCCCCAGCGCGAGCAGCGCCGCCGCGCCGAGATAGAACTGGCCCGCCACGAACGACCACGCGGAGACATGCTCGAGCTGCGAATGCTGCAGCGTCTTCATCTGCGCGATCACGGGATAGCCGAGCAGCACCTGCCCGGCGATGCTCGGGCTGCCGATCACGAACGCGATCACCGCGGCCAGCCATGGCCACGGGGTGAGAATCACGCGGCGCTGCGGAGAGATGAGTATCGCGGCAACCAGCGCCGCTCCGAAAAAGAGCAGGCTGAACTTGGTGAGCAGTCCCAGCCCACACGCGAGCCCGAGCACGATCCACCATCGCGGCGCAGTCGAGAGCGCGTCATCGGTCGGCGCGGTCGAGCCCAGCTTCACGAGCGCGTACAGCGCCAGCGTCCACCAGAGCTGGTCGAATATCACCGGCTGAAAGAGATCGCCCGTTCGCAGAAAGAGCGGGCTCGCCACCACCGCAATCGCCGCGAGCAGCTGCGCGAACGTGCCGCCGCCCAGCTCGCGCGCGATGAGCGCCGCCATGAGCGCGAGCAGCGCAGCGCCCAGCGCCGGTGCGAGACGTACGGCGATCATGGACTCGCCGAACAGCAAACGCTCGGCTTGCGAGAGCATGGCGATGAACGGTGGAAAGTCCATCCGCCACAGTCGCAGATGCCGGCCCATCGCCATGTAGAGAAATTCGTCGCGCTGAAAGCCGTACGGCGAGAAGCGGTTCACGAGCACGTGCAGCGCGAAGGTGAACGCGCTCAGCGCGGCGATCGGGCGAGCGGCGAGCGGCCGCTGTGCCATCTGGCTGCGATGTTGGCTGCTATCGCGTGACATGTCGTCGAGAAAGGAGGAGTCCGGCCACTCGACAACCTACGTGCCGAGTGGCTTCCGAGGTTCAATCGCGCGGCGTGATGCCCAGCCAGCGCTCCAGTCCTTCGCGACGAGAGCGGCTCACGCGCAGGCGCACGCCTCCCTTCATCTGCAGCTCGTAGTCTCCGCCACCGCCTCGATGCAGCGCCTCCACGAGATCGAGGCGCACGATCACGGAACGGTGCACGCGCATGAAACGATTCGGATCGAGCCGATCCTCGAGCGTCTGCATCGCCTCCCGAATCACATAGCGACGGTCGCCCACGTGCAGCTCCGCATAGGGACCGGCGGCACTGATGTAGTCGATCTGCGAGACGGGGATCGGCTTGACGTGGCCGTGCGTCTCCACCGCGATGCGTTCGAGATACTGCACGCCGGCGGGCGCTGCCGCCGCGGGTGCGGGCATGCGCGCGCCGAGCTCACTTTCCTTCAGCATCCGCATCAGCTGCGAGCGCGCGCGATCGACACCCTCGAGCGCGAGGGAACGGCGGGCCCGCCGGAACGCCTGTTCGAATCGCTCGTCGTCGAACGGCTTCACGAGGTAATCGAGAGCGGCGATGTCGAACGCCTGGATCGCATACCGGTCGTACGCGGTGACGAATATCGTGGCCGGCATCCGATCCGCACCGATCTCCTTCACGACATCGAGACCACTCTTCCTGGGCATCTGCACATCGAGGAAGACGAGATCCGGTTTCAGCGTCCGAATCGCATTCACCGCCGCCTCGCCGTCCGCCGCCTCACCGACCACGTTGGCGCCGTTCTCCTGCCGGACGAGATCGTGTACGCGAAGCCTGCCCAGCTCCTCGTCGTCGACGATGAGAACGCGAATGGTCGGAAGCGCCGCGAGCGGCGCCGGCTCGGGAAGGTCAGCGTCCGTCATTCGTCGATTCGGATCCCTCCACGCGCAGCTCCGCGCGATCGCGCGTCGCCGGCAGACGCACCTCGGACACCGTGAGATCCTCCGCGTTGCGGTAGAAGGAGAATTGTCCCGCCGCGCCATACAACTGCTCGAGTCGTGCCCGCGTATTCCGGAGCCCCACACCGCCGCGCTCCGAATCCGGCACGGTACTCTCGCCGGGTCCGTTGTCGCTCACACGCAGCACGAGCGTGTCGCCTTCGAGAATGGCCTCGATCTCGATGCGCCCCGGCCCGGTCATCTTCTCCACCCCATGCCGGATCGCGTTCTCGACGAGCGGTTGCAGGATCATGCTCGGCACCATCACATCGAGCGCGCCATCGTCGAGCAGGCGGAGCACGTTGAGCCCCGGAAACCGCACCTGCATGATGTCGAGATAGCGATCGAGGAGATCGAGCTCGCGGCGCAGCGTGATCTCGGGCTCTCGTGCGCCCTCCATGCTGTAGCGCAGGAGCTCGCTCAACCGCGTGATCATTCTGCGCACGCCGCGCGGATCTCGCTCGACGAGCGACGACACCGCGTTGAGTGTGTTGAACAGGAAGTGCGGATCGAGCTGGCTGCGGAGCGCGTCCAGACGAGCCTCCGCGAGCTGCGCCTGCAGCTGCGTCGCCTGCTCGCGCCGGGCGCCGAGACGGAGCGAATACGCCCGGGCCAGCCCTGCCGCGAGCACTCCGAGATAGATGACGAGTGCGTTGAGGAAGCCGAACCAGAGCGGTGGACCGTGTCGAGCGCTTCCATCACGGCCCGGTGGTCTTTGAATGAGCAGATCACGCAGCTCGTAGCCGAACAGGCTGACGCCCAGCGCGACCATGACGCCGAGGAGGACGAGGAGAGCGAAGCTGGTTGCTCGCGACATTCGCTCCGACCGCGCGCGTCCTGCAACCGACACGATGAGTGGCGTGAGGAGCGCCCAGAGCGCCGCCTCCGCGCATGCGATGATGATCCACGTCGTGATGCCCGAGTCCGGGCGCCGATCGGGAGGCCCCGGATCGAAGGCGTGGTTCGCGATCGTGAGCAGCGCATAGAGCAGCCAGAAGCCCACGATGAACGAGTAGTCTCGCCGCGTGAGCGGAAAACGCTCCGTGGGCACCGAGCTCCGCGGAGCTGCGACGCGCCCATCACCATTGGCCGATGTGCTGGATGTCACGAGAGAAGGATATGCCCTTTGAGAGAGTGTGCGAGGGCTCGTGTCACGAGGTGCACTCCCGTGTGCACGAAATGCACGCGCGCGGACGGGGCCGCCTTGCGCCGACCCTTCCAGCGTGTCGACTGCGCGTCGAGGTGACATCGCGTCATTCGTGACGCCGGCGCGTCGATTCGGAACACGAGCGTGCAACTCGTGACATTACAACGACTTACGCCACAAGAACGGGTATCATTCACCTGTCGGCAGAGAGGAGTTCACGAGACGCGCGGGATCTGCCGGCGAGGTGACGAGCCATTCGAACGAGGCAGACGACGTGTCGACATTCAACAAGCTGTTCACTGGGGCCGTACTGACTGCTGGGCTCCTTACGCTGTCTCATACCGGCCTCTGACGTGGCTTCCACCCGCTCATCGGAAGCAGCGGCGGCAACGCGAATCGGCACCAGAACCATCGAGCTCACCGCGACACACGTCGCCTTGCAGGGAGAGACAATGAAGAAGAAGCTGATCACAGTCACTATCGTCGCGATTGCAGCAATCGCCAGTGGCTACGTTCTGTACCGCCGCGCGCACTCGGACGCGACGCCGGCCTATCGGATGGCTGCCATCGAGCGCGGCAATCTCGAGTCGACCGTCGCTGCGACCGGCTCGCTCGGCGCGGTGAGGACGGTTCAGGTCGGCACGCAGGTGTCCGGTCAGATCTCGGCCATCTACGTCGACTTCAACTCCAAGGTGAAGAAGGGGCAGCTCATCGCGCGCATCGACCCCACGCTGCAGCAGCAGGCGGTCGAGGATGCGCAGGCGGGCGTGGAGCGCGCGCAGGCGACGCTCGCGCAGAC
>Ga0068852_100002832_pt1 | contig 12026 bp, 8 predicted proteins | sample KBSCornC22_FD_66594 | JGI IMG/M metagenome (GOLD analysis project Ga0068852, IMG submission 66594) | Corn rhizosphere microbial communities from Kellogg Biological Station, Michigan, USA - KBS Corn C2-2 | ecosystem: Host-associated > Plants > Roots > Rhizosphere > Soil ... | reverse complement strand
CACGCGGCCGGGAAAGCCGCCACCATCATCGTCGACGGCTACGACATGGGCTCGCTATCGATGACTTCCTACGGGCTCGATGCGCCCACGTCCGGCGCCTCGCACGGCGGCGGCGGACCGCCCTTCCCGGATCCACGCACCATCCCCGCCGACGACACGAACACCTGATCCACGCAGCCCGAATCCGGCAACCGGCGAGGTTGCCGTTGACGGGCCGCGTTCAGCTCGGCGCCTGCGCGGGCTTCCCACCCGCCTTGGCGCGCTGCAGGGGTTCCTTGGACTGGGGGACGTCGCCCTTGGGCTTGGCGCCGCGCGCCTTGGCTTCCGCGAGGTACTTGCCGCAGTCCTGGTCCTTGCCCTTGCCGGTGTCGACCAGCGCCAGCAGCGCGAGCGGCGGCGAAACGGCTGCGAGCGCGAGCGCCCCTCCCGCCCTCGCCGCGAGATGCATCGGCTCCGGATACCCGTGCGGCTTCTTCCACTTGCCCTTGATGATCAGCGGCGAGTTGAGCGAGATGATCGTCGGATGCTTCGCGTAGGGCTTCACCTCCATCTGCACGGTCTCGTCCTTCAGGCTGATGTTGCCGCCCCCGCGGATCTCGTTCGTATCGGTATCGATCACGAGCGAGTCGATGTCCGCCACGCCGTCCTTCACGTTGAACGTGCTCACCGCGCAGTTGAGGTTCGACTGCTGGTAGTTCCTGCCCAGCAGCATCACGATCTCGGGCACGTGCAGGTCGACCAGCTCCAGGATGAGGCTGCTCACGCGCCCGCCACCCACGGCGAGGCTCGCCTGGCCATTGCCGGTGCCGAGGAGCCCGGCGACGGACTGCCCGTGACCGTCGAGCTCGGCGTGCGCGTAGAGCGTCCCGAGCGCATCCTCCATCGACTTGAACGTCGGGAAGAGCGCCTTCAACTGCAGGCCCTGCACGTCGGCTTTCAGGGTGCCGTGCATCGGCTTCTTCGTGCCGTCGAGCATGACGCTCGTCTTCACCACGCCCTCGGCCATCGCGAAGTTGAGGGGGTCCAGCGTGATGACGCCATTCTTGAGGACGAGGTGCGTGGACAGCGCCTGCAGCGGCAACTGCTCGGGGCGCTGGATGCGCTCGGCGTCGAGGGTGACGTCGGCGTCCATCTTGCCCCATGAATCGGTGCTGAAAGGCTCGTCGGGAAGCATCCGGTCCTTCACCTTCAGCGCTTCGGCCTTCTGCTGCTGCTCCGCGGACTTGGGACTGCCGGAGCCCTCGCGCGGCGGCGCCTTGATGAGCGGGCCCAGGTCGCCGATGTCGAGCAGCTTCGACTTGAGGCTGGCCTTGAGATAGGGCCGCTCCGAGCCCTTGCCATAGGTGAGCGCGCCACGCAGGTCGCTCACGCCGACCTTCCCCTGGAAGGGATCGAAGACCCAGTCGTTCTTCACGTGCCGCAGGTGGCCCTGGAGGGAATACGGCGGCGAATCCGGCAGCAGCATGCCGGTGAGCTTGTCCAGGTCCTTGAACGTCTGCCCGGAGAGGTCCAGCTTCACGTCGAGCTGCTGCCCATCCGTCGTGAGCGTGCCGTCCATCTTTCCGTGCGTGTGGCCGACGCTCGCCTCGGCGGAGACGTTGAGCGGCGCTTGGCTTTGCGGATCCAGCCGCGGGATGCGCGCAGTGGCCTTGACCTGCTCGCCGCGAAAGGTCCCGGTGCCGTTGGCCGTGATGAGGCCCTGCGCGCCGACGCTGCCTTTCACGTCCACCTTCATGTCGGTCTTCTCGCCACGGTCGATGAACTCGACGTGCCCGTCCTCCATGTAAATCATGCCGAGGTAGAGCTTGGACGGCTGGTCGGACTTCTCGCCGAAGCGCCACGTGGCGCGCTCGCCATCCATCTCGAGGCCCGCGTTCGCACGGCTCGCGCCGGCATAAGGCACGACGACCAGGCCGCGGAACAACGGCGGGATGGCGACGCGCGCGTAGAGGCCGTCGGCATCGACGAGATTGCGGTTCTTCGCCCAATCGGGGTTGCCGATGCGCAGGTGCGCGATGGTGAGCAGGGGCGGCCAGCCGAGCTTCACGCTGATGCCCTTCACCTCGACCTCGCGATCGAGCTTCGCGCCCAAGGCCTGCTCGACCTTGCCTTCGGCCCACTCGGACTGCACCACGATCAATGCGGCCGCGACCAGTGCCACCGGCAGGAGCAGCACCACAGCGACGATCCAGAGAATTCGGCGTTTCATGGCAACCCCAGGGAAACAGTCGCTAGGAGGGTACGATTCGGGAACGCAAGGGGGGTTCCAGGCTCTCCAACGCGTCCGACAGAGGGCGCCGACAGGACACGGGAAAAATGATGGAGCCGAACACCGAAAAAATAGCAGGACTCGTCCGTCAGATACTCGTCGAGCTGGGCGAGGATCCGGACCGCGAAGGCCTGCTGAAGACGCCGGAGCGCGTCGCGAAGGCCTATGCGTTCCTCACGCACGGCTATCGCCAGGACCTCGGCACCGTCATCAACCAGGCGCTTTTCACGCAGGCCACGAGCAGCATGGTCATCGTGAAGGACATCGAGGTCTACAGCCTCTGCGAGCACCACCTGTTGCCGTTCTTCGGGCGTTGCCACATCGGCTACATCCCGGACGGCAAGGTGTTCGGCGTCAGCAAGCTCGCGCGCATGGTCGACATGTTCGCCCGCCGGCTGCAGCTCCAGGAGCGGCTCACCGAGCAGATCTCCGAGGTCGTCATGAACGAGTCCGGCGCGAAGGGCGTCGGCGTCATGATGGAGGCACGCCACCTGTGCATGATGATGCGCGGCGTGGAGAAGCAGAACTCGGTGATGATCACCTCGTCCGTGCTCGGCAGCTTCCGCGAGCATCTCGCCACGCGCGAGGAGTTCCTGACGCTGGTCGGGCGCAGGGGTTGAGCCGCAGGCTTCCCTGGGCGCGCATCGGCGGCGCGCTCGCTGCCCTCGTCGCGACGGCGGTGTTCGCGACGGGCCATGCGGTGATGCTGGGGCTGCTCGTCGCGTGGCATGCGGCGCTCATCGCGTTGCCGATGGCGGCGGTCGTGCTCGCCTGCCTTCGCGCGGGGTTGCGCGATGCGACCGTCCTCGCGCTCTGCGGTCTCGCCGGGGGCGGCCTCGGCGCGTTCGTCCTCTTCTGGATCTGGTGGGCGAGCCCCACGGGGGGCGCGCTGGCCTCGGTCGCCTGGATCGCGGCGAGTGCGGCGATCGTGGGCTCCCTGCTCGCGCGGCTGGACCGGGATGCGATCGCCCATGCGGCGCCGCTCGGCATGGCGACACTCATGTGGGTGTCGTACGCGCTTTTCCTGCTCGCCTTCTGCCTGGCGCCTTCCGGGTTCCAGGCGCCGCTGGAAGTGGTGCAGCACCACTTCGGGCTGGCGCTGCCCTACGACAACGAGTTGCCGCTCATCTTCGCGCAGCAGGTCGCGAAGGACCGCGTGGCCGTGCCGATGAGCCTGCAATGGCTCAGCAGCGACCGGCCGCCGCTGCAGACCGCCTACTTCCTGGCATCGGGCGCCGCGCTGCTGCCGCGCCCCGAGTTGCACTACCAGGTGCAGGCGACGCTGCTGCAGACGCTCTGGGCGCCGGGAATGTGGCTGCTGCTGCGAAGCTTCCGCATCGCGCGCGGCGCGCTCGTCGCGGCGCTCGCCGCCGGCATGTTCTCGGGCTTCGCATTCATCCACGGCATCTTCACCTGGCCCAAGCTCTTCCCGGTCGTCTACATCGCGGTGGTCACGGCGATCGTGCTCAACGCAAGCCGCGAGTCGCTGGGCGACGGCCGCGTGGCGATGGCAACGGGTGCCTGTTTCGCGCTCGCCATGCTGTGCCATCCGGGAAGCGCCTTCGTGCTGCTGGGGCTGGGCGTGGCGCTGTGGGCGCTGCGGCGCATTCCGCCGGTGCGGTTCCTCGCGATCGCCGGGATCGCCGCCCTCATCGCCCTGTTGCCGTGGGCGCTCTACCAGCGCTACGCCGATCCCCCCGGAAACCGGCTGCTCAAGTGGCACCTGGCGGATGTGCAGGATGTGGACGCACGCTCGGTCGGCCAGGCTTTGCGCGACGCGTATGCGGCGATCACGTTCGAGCAGCTCGTCGACAACAAGGTCCAGGACCTGCGCATGATCGTGGGACCTGCCAGCGCCGTGCCGCTGGTGGCCGAGGCCTCGACCGTGGGACTCGGCGACGAGGATGCGTCGACCTTGAGGCACCTGCAGTTCTTCCACATCGCGGTCGCTCTCGGCGTGCTGGCATTGGCACCGCTCGCGTGGCTGGTGCCCAGGGCCTGGCGGATGCGCGAATTCGGCGCGTCGTTGCAGCTCGTCACCATCTGCCTCGTGACGATGGTGCCGTGGGTGCTGCTGATGTTCCCGCGCGGCGGCACGGTGATCCACACCGGGAGCCTCGCCATGGTGTGCTTTCTTTTTTCCGCCGCGATGCTCGCGTTCTATGCGGCAAGCCGCTGGCTTGCCATCGCCGCGTTCGCCTTGCACATCCTGCTCACGCTGGATGTGTATGCACGCTCGACCGGGCTGGTGGAAGGGGCGACGCGGGCGGATTACCGGGCTTTCAACGCGCTCGCGGTGGTGGCGGTCGCACTTGCATGCGCTGCGCTCTGGAAGCTGGCGGGAACGAAGCAGGAGTCCAGTCCGCTGAAATAACGGCTCGCGACGAGTTGCGCCAACGGCGAACAAGCGCCACATGGCGTGTCGCCTGTCGATCTCGACCCTACCCGCGCGGGTAGGGTTTCGCGCTTGCGCGCCATCCTAAACTCGCTGCCAGTCGCCATTTTCGTGTCCGCACGCGGTTTCGAGGGAGATCGAGCATGCGATGGATGCCGCAAGTTTTCGTGTGCGTTTGCGTGATGCTGGCCGCGGGCTCCGCACGCGCCTACCAGATCGTGGACACGGACCCGTGTCCCGGATATCCGGTTTATGCGAGAGCGCTCGGCTCGTTCGAAGTGAAAGCGCAGTCGCATGTCGTCGTCATGGAGTACTCGGTTCGATACGGCGCGAACGCATACGCACCGGATCCGCAGATCCTGCCCGACGCCTCGCTGCAGCCGTATGAAAGCGGCTCCTGCGGGCTGATCAGGAAGCAGGCCGAGTATTTCGTCGCGATGGGCGTGGACGCGGTGGCCATCGATCTTTCGAACGCGATTCGATGCGCGTTCGCACCCGATAGCTCCTGGTGCCAGGCGCCGGACGGTACCAGCCAATATCCGCCCCAGCAGCAGATGCTCAGCAACATAAACCGCATCTACAACTACTACCGCTACCACCAGGTGCCCGTGCGCCTGATCCCCATGCTGGGCGCCAAGGATTCGTCCCTGTGGGAATCGTTTTCGCAGACGGATCCGAATGACACCGCATTTCGGCGTGGCCTCGAATTCTTCGATTCGCTGGCGGCGGCAGCATCCGCTTCTGTGCTGCGCTACCAAGGCCGGCCCCTGATGTTGGTCGACGTCGGCGCTCCCATCCGGCGCGCTTACCCGGCGCCGACAAGCCCGGTGCATGACTTCCAGGCGGACACAGTCAACGCGATTGCCACGAGCGGCAAGGCCAACTCGTTTACGTACCGCTTCATCTCGGGCTATCTCGACTCGCAATCGGACTGGTGGAAATCGAGCGGCCTGTTCACCTCGTCGGGCCTGCACGAGATCAACTGGTCGCAGTATCCCATCTGGTCGAACATCGACCGCAACAGCGTTCCGGGGGCGGCGTTCCCTTTCGCGGCCACGTACTCGCTGGCGCCGGATGCCCCGCAAGCCGAGAACTTCACGGTCACGAGCGCCTACTCCGCGCAGTGCTTCGCTTCCGACCCGGTGTCCGTCTGCTGGGATCCCGCTCACGGTGCGGGCCTGCGCGGTGACCCGGCCAACCGCCGCGCGGGCGTGAGCGACGTCCTCACCTCGATGATGGACAAGGCACGGTCCGTACTCCAGCCGCGCTTCCTGCTCGTGAACGGGTTCAACTTCCGCGGCCAACCGGACCAGGGTTCCACGTGGCGCGCGGCCAACGACCTCGAGCCGACCGCAATCTCCGGCGATCAAGGCTGGGGCAATGAATTCATGGATCTCGTCACCGCGGAGATCAAGAAGTACAAGAGCGCGCTGCCGCGTGCATCGAATCTCTCCACGAGGGGATACGTCGGCAGCGGCGATCCGTTGATCGTCGGCTTCATCGTCGACGGACCCGGTCCCCGCAAGGTCGCGCTCCGGGCGAGGGGGCCTTCGCTCCAGCCGTACTTCGATCCGGGCACCGCTCTCATGAATCCGCAGTTCACGTTGCTCAACACCAGCGTGAATCCGCCCACCAAGATTGCGAGCAGCGACGACTGGTGCTACGAGGCGGGTGCGTCCGAGGTCGCGGCGAGCGGATTCGCTCCCTCCGATTGCACGGAATCGGCGCTCGTGATCACGCTCGATCCCGGCAGCTACTCGATGGTCATTTCGGGAGCCGGATCCGGAAACCTCACCGGGCTCGCGATCGGGGAGCTTTTCGCGTTCGACGTCGACGGTGACGCCAACATCGGACATCCGATCAGCAACCTGTCGTCGCGCGCATTCGTCGGCACCGGAAACTACGTGATGATCGCGGGTATCAACGTGGCAGGAGACCGGAACCTGAAGGCAGTCATCCGGGCACGCGGCCGATCGCTAGCCGGGTATGTTCCGAATACACCCCTGCAGAATCCGACGATCCAGGTGATACGTGGGTCCGACCAGGCGGTCATCGCCTCGAACAACGATTGGCACTCGCAGGATGCGGCTGCGGTGGCCGATATCGCGGGCAGCGGCTTCGCCCCGTACGACGACCTCGAATCGGCCGTAAGCGTGAGCCTTCCGCAAGGGGGCTACACGATCATCGTCAGCGGCAACGGCGGAATCGGGGACGGGATCGTGGAGATCTTCACGCGCTAACCACGGCGCGCGCCCCTGACGAAGGCGCCCGTTGCCCGTCTCGCAGGAGCTCCGCAAACGGCCAAGCCTCCTGAACCTGACGGCTCGTACCCCGCGAGCCCCATAGCGTTGGAGACCTGGAAGAGTGGACAATCACGCCGTGTTCATCGACGTGGACGGCACCCTGGAGCGCCGGACGCTGGGTATCAAGCGCTCGCCCGAGCCGATGATCGCCATGATTCGCCGGCTGCACGAGCAAGGGGCCCCGATGATCATCTGGAGCACGGGCGGCGCGGACCACGCGCGCGATGCCGCCGAGAAGGCCGGCATCGCTTCCCTGTGTGCCGGATTTCTTCCCAAGCCCAACATCCTCATCGACGACACGCGTCCCGCCCGGTGGAAGGACTGCAAGCGTCTCACCCCGGGACAGCGATGAAAGGCAGGGCGAAGTTCTGAGTTGGGCCCGGCCGTCACTTCCCGTGCGCCGCGTCCAGCGCGGCACGCAGCGCACGTGCCCATGCACGAATGGCGTCGTCGGCAGCTCCACTGCGGGTGACGTCGTTCGCCATCTGGAAAGCGTTCGCCTGCGAGGCGATCTTCCTGTCGATGGCGCGCGCGAGGACCTGGTTGGTCTCGGAATCGCGCAGCTCTGCCACGAGCGTCATGCGGCCCTGCTCGGCGACGAACGTGTGGCCGGGGCTCGTCGAGCCGCTCGTCTTCGGCGCCGTGATGGAGAGATCGACCACGAACGGCACCACCGTGAGCACATCCTCGGCAGGTTCGTTCACGACGGTGTAGCCGCCGCGCGTGAGCTCTTCCCCGAAGGCCTTGGCGAAGCCTTCCACGAGGTTCGACTTGATCCTGTCGAGGTCGCGGGCGCTCACCTTCTGTGAAAGCTGGGAAGCGGTGTCGTTCGGCCTCCAGTTCTTGTCGAACGCGACCTGCAGCGGCTCGAGGCGCACACGCTTGTATTCCTTGAGGGTGGCGCCCGGCCGCACGTAGAGCGCGCTGACTTTCCTGCTCGGGCGAAGCTCGAGGCCATCCCATTCCTTGGCCGGTGCCGCAATGCCGGGAATCGCAATACCGAGTAGCAGCAGCGAGAGGGCCAACGCAGGAAGCGACGAAACGCGAGGGATGGCGAACATTGGACCTCCGGAAGTGAACCGCGCATCGCCACGAGGATTTACACCGCGGGACCGTGGTTGGCTGTAGGGCTTTGGTGCCGTGTTGCCGGTGCCGATGCGTCCGATGCAGCCAAGCAAGGGTGCGCTTATCCTCAAGCGGAATGCGACTCGGGATTACCCGGACTTGGTCGCGTTGGCGGACCACATGGGTTCAGAGAGGAAACCGCGCGAGCGCTGTGATCGCTCGCCGCGGGTCGGGCATTTCAGGCGCTGCGAGGACCGCAGGGCCGGGTAAAGTGCTGATGCGTAGCCGAAAATGCAACATCGGAAAACTGGCGGAGAGAGAGGGATTCGAACCCTCGATACAGGTTTGAGCCCGTATAACGCCTTAGCAGGGCGCCCCCTTCGGCCTCTCGGGCATCTCTCCGCGGCGAAGGTCGGATTATACCTCGGTCGGACAGTTCCCATGCACCATCCCCGGAACCCCGGGAAGCGCCCCCGGGTCCACCGGAGATGCCGCTACCGTCCGTATTCCGCAACCGCCTCGTGGTGATCCTCGCAATCGCGCTCGCGCTCACGGGCGCGCTGGCGTTCGCCTGGCGCCACACCGCGCTCGCCGACGTCGTCACGCCCGACAACGTCGAGGCCTGGGTCCAGGGCATCTCGGAGAAATGGTGGGCGCCGCTCGTGATCCTGCTCGCGTACACGCCGGCGATGCTCGTGATGTTCCCGCGGCCGCTGATTACGCTTGCGTCGGTGGTCGCCTACGGGCCCTGGATGGGCGGCGCGCTCGCGATGTGCGGCATCGAGATCGCCTCGACAGTGGCCTACTTCGCGGGACGGCTCATGAAGGAGGAGACCCTGCACAGGCTGGCCGGGCCGCGCTTCGAGCACGTGGCGCGTTTCCTCAAGCGGCGCGGCCTTTTCGCGACCTTCATGGTGCGGGTGTTGCCGGTGGCGCCCTTCGCGGTCGTGAGCGCCGTGGCGGGCGCACTGCGGCTACGCCTGTGGCACCTCGTCGCCGGGACGTTCCTGGGAATGTTTCCCGGCATGTTCGGCACCACGCTGCTGGGCGACCAGGTGGCCGCGGCCTTCTCGACCGGCGACGTGAACTGGTGGCTCGTCGCGGTCGCCGTGGCCGTGCTCGCGGGCGTGGCGGTGTTCGCGCGGCGCTGGCTGCACCGGCTCGACCGCGGCGCTATCTGAGCTCCTCGAGGAAGAACGCGTAGGTGAGCGCCCAGGTGTAGGCCTGCTGCGCCGGGAGGCTCCCCGCGCCATGGCCGCCCTCGAGGTACTCGAAGTACAGCACGTCGTGGCCCTGCTCCTTCATCCGCGCGAACATCTTGCGCGCGTGCCCGGGATGCACGCGATCGTCGCGCGTGGAGGTCCAGAAGAAGACGCGCGGATACTTCCTGTCCTTCGCGACGTTCTGGTACGGCGAGTATTTCGAGATGAAGGCCCAGTCTTCGGGCTTGTCCGGATCGCCGTACTCGCCCATCCACGAGGCGCCCGCGAGCAGCTTGCTGTAGCGCTTCATGTCGAGCAGCGGGACCTGGCAGACCACGGCGCGGAAGAGCTCCGGATGCTGCGTGAAGGTAGTACCCACGAGGAGCCCGCCCTGGCTGCCACCCATGATGCCGAGGTGGCGCGGCGAGCTCACCTTTCGCTTGATGAGGTCCTCGGCCACCGCGGCGAAGTCGTCGTGCGTCTTCTGCCGGCCTTCGCGCAGGGCGGTCGTGTGCCACTCCGGACCGAACTCGCCGCCGCCGCGGAGGTTCGCCAGCACGTAGACACCGCCGCGCTCGAGCCACGAGGCGCCCATGGTCGAGTTGTACGACGGCGTCATCGAGACCTCGAAGCCGCCGTAGCCGTACAGGATGGTGGGATTGCTGCCGTCGAGCTTCGTGCCCTCGCGCATCACCACGAAGTACGGGATCTTCGTGCCGTCGCGCGACGTGGCTTCGTATTGCGTGACGGTGATGCCCTTCGCGTCGAAGAACGCGGGCAATTGCTTGAGCTTGTCGCGCGCATCGTTGCCCGCGTGCGCGAGGTAGAGCGTCGTGGGCTCGGTGAAGCTCGTGACGGTCATCCAGTAGTCGTCGCTCTCGTCGCGGTCGACGGCGGAGACCCCGATGGAGGCCGCGGCGGGCACGGGCACGTCGCGCAGCTTCCACGCGCCGCCTGCCAGCCGCGCCTCGACGACGCGGCCCTTCACGTTGTCGAGGACGTCCAGCAGGATGAAATTCTTCGTGACCGCGAGCGCCTGCAGCGAGACGCGCTCCTTCGGCTCGAAGACGGGCTCGAAGTCCCGCTTGCCGGAAAGGAAAGCGTCGAGCGATGTCGCGATGAGGCTTCCGGCCCTGAAGCTGCGCGCGCCGGGCTTCCAGTCGGTGCGCAATTTCACCACGAGCATCTCGTTGAAGACGTAGACCTGCGCATCGAGCGGCGTCTCCAGCCGCACCCACTTGCCGTCGCGCAGGATGGACTGCTCCGAATTCCAGAAGTCGATGGCGCGCGTGAGCATCTCGTAGCGGCGCCCCGGCTCGTTCACGACCTCCGCACCGGCGGAGACGTCGGTCTCGCGGCCCTCGAAGACGGTCTTCGCATCCGCGAGCGGCGTGCCGCGCTTCCATTCACGCACGGTGCGCGGATAGCCGGAGGTGGTGAGCGATCCCGCGCCGAAATCGCGCGCCGCATACACCGTGTCGCGGTCGCGCCAGACGAGCTCGCCCTTCGATTCGGGCGCGCGGAAGCCGTCCTTCACCCATTGCTTCGCGCGCGCGTCGAACTCGCGCACCTCGACCGCATCGGCTCCGGCGCGCGAGAGCGAGACCAGGCAGCGCTCGTAGCCGGGATAGAGGCACGAGGCGCCCTTGAAGACCCACTTCTCGTTCTCGTCCGCGGAGAGCTTGCCGATGTCGATCACCGTCTCCCACTTCGGCTCCGGCTTGCGGTACTCGTCCATCGTCGTGCGCCGCCAGATGCCGCGGGGATTGTCCGCGTCCTGCCAGAAGTTGTAGAGCCAGCCGCCCCGCTTGGCGGCGAACGGGATGCGCTCGCGCGAGTTGTAGATGGCGAGCAGGCGCTCGTGGATCGCCTTGAACTCGGGCCGCGCCTCGAGCTCGCCCTGGCTCGACTTGTTCTGCTCCTTCACCCACGCCACCGCCTTGTCGCCGGTGACGTCCTCCAGCCAGAGGTAGGGATCGTCCTGGGCGGCCGCTGCGAGGGGAACGAGGCTCATGAGAATCGCTGCCAGCCGCCTCACGGCTTCATCTTCTCTTCCGCCGGCTCCTTGTCGAGCTCGAACTCGCGGTGGAGCACGCGCACGGCGAGCTCCATGTACTTCTCGTCCACGACCACGGAAGTCTTGATCTCGGAAGTGGAGATCATCTGGATGTTGATGCCCTCGCGGGCGAGCGCGCCGAACATCTTCGAGGCGATGCCCGCGTGGGTGCGCATGCCGATGCCCACGAGCGAGACCTTGGCGATGCGATCGTCGCCCACGATGCCGCGCGCGCCGATGGCGCCCTTCACCTGCGTCTCGAGGATCTGCATCGCGCGCTTGTACTCGTTGCGGTGCACGGTGAACGAGAAGTCCGTGAGCCCCTCGGTGGACGCGTTCTGGATGATCATGTCCACGTCGATGTTCGCCTCGGCCACGGGGCCCAGGATGCCGACCGCGATGCCGGGACGGTCCGGGACGCCCAGCACGGTGATCTTCGCCTCGTCGCGGTTGAAGGCGATGCCGGAGATGATGGCCTGTTCCATGTTCTCTTCTTCCTCGAAGGTGATCAGCGTGCCCATGTCGGTGGAGCCCACGTCGGTGAACGACGAGAGCACGCGCAGCTTCACTTTGTACTTGCCGGCGAACTCGACCGAGCGGATCTGCAGCACCTTGGAGCCGAGGGAAGCCAGCTCGAGCATCTCCTCGAAGGTGACCGTCCGCAGCCGCCGGGCTTCCGGGACGATGCGCGGATCCGTCGAGTAGACGCCGTCCACGTCCGTGTAGATCTGGCACT
>Ga0068852_100002831_pt1 | contig 12028 bp, 13 predicted proteins | sample KBSCornC22_FD_66594 | JGI IMG/M metagenome (GOLD analysis project Ga0068852, IMG submission 66594) | Corn rhizosphere microbial communities from Kellogg Biological Station, Michigan, USA - KBS Corn C2-2 | ecosystem: Host-associated > Plants > Roots > Rhizosphere > Soil ... | reverse complement strand
GCCTTCAGGGACGTGCCCCCGCCATCGGCGGGGGATCAAGCGGCAGGATTCCGCTCTTGCGGAATCCTGCTTGCGAGCTAGCTTCTAGCCCTGCGGTATGCGAGCTTCGAGCGCGGCGCCCAGGGCCTCGCGCACCGGGTCGAGGTCGATCCGGTCGAGCACGTCCTGGAAGAAGCCGCGCACGATCAGCCGCTCGGCGTCGGAGCGGGGGAGGCCGCGGGCCATCAGGTAGAAGAGCTGCTCGCGGTCGACCTGCGAGAGCGTCGCCCCGTGCGTGCAGCGCACGTCGTTGGCGAGGATCTCGAGGCCGGGGATCGAGTTCGCGGTGGCCGTCTTCGAGAGCAGGAGGTTGCGGTTCTCCTGGTAGGCGTTCGTCTTCTGCGCGCCTTCCTCGACGCGGATCATCCCGCGCCAGACGGTCGCGGCGGTATCGCGGAGCGCGCCCTTGAACGCAAAGTCGGACGTCGTGTCGGGCGCCTGGTGGAGCTGGTACGTGTCGTAGTCGAGGTGCTGCGAGCCGTCGGCGAAATACGCCCCGGTGACGCGCGAGGTGGCGCCGCGGCCGGCGAGGTCGTTCTGGATCCAGACCTTGCCGCGCGAGGAACCGAAGCCGCCCTCTACCCAGTCGAGCTCCGCGTCGCGCTCCACCAGCGCATGGCACGAGGCGAACAGCCACGCCTTCGTGGAGAGCCGCTGGAGATTGACGATCTCCGCCTTCGCGCCGTCGTGCACGACGACCTCGACGACGCCGTTCACGTACGACTCGAGCTGCTCGTCACCCGAGGTGAGCTCCTGGACGAACGTGAACCTCGAGCCCGGCTCGGCGACGACGAGCACGCGCCAGAAGAGCGACCCGCCCGGTGCGGAGCTCGCAACGCGGAGGTACAGAGGCTTGTCGAGCACGACGCCCGCGGGCACGTGGACGAGGAGACCGTGTTCCCAGACCGCCGCGTTGTGAGCGCGGAACTTGTCGTCGGGGGCGACGAGGCTGCCGAGGAGGGGGTGGTCCTCGGTGAGCGCTTCGAAGCGAATGCCTGATGCGGCTGGTGTCCGACTGAAGTCGGACACCTGGATCTCCGACTCGGTGATCGTCGCCGACGCCGCGACGTCCAGGTCGAGCATCGAGGGCACCGCGACCGCGGACGACGCGTCGGCCGTCCAGGCGTCCGGGTCGAAGCCCCCGAGGTCGGTGAAGCGCCAGTGCTCGTCGCGCGTGGTCGGCAGCGCGAGCGAGCGGTAACGGTCGACGAGCTCAGTCCTCATGGGGCGCGTACCTCCGGTGGAGCATCAGCGTGTTGCCGTCGGGGTCGTGGAAGTGCGCCATGTGGCAGACGCCCGTGTCGAACGTCTCGCCGGCGAACTCGACGCCCTTCGCCTCCAGCGCCTTCCGGGCCTCTTCGACGTCCGGGACGCGGAGCGCGATCGACGCCGTGTGCGGTCCCTGGAACGTCTGCCCGATGTTCATCGGGTCGAGCAGGTAGAGGCTCACGTTCTCGCCGAGGGCGAACTCGGGCCAGCCGCCGTGGCCGATCTGCTCGAGGCCGAGCGTGTCGGAGTAGAAGCGCGTCGACCGCTCGAGGTCCGTGACGGGAACGGAGACAAAGTCGGTCCGCTCGACGGTGATCACGAGTCCGTCCTTCCGTCGGCGCGCGGCGCGTAGCGGTGGTGGAGCATGAGATCATTGCCGTCCGGGTCGCGGAAGAACGCCATGTGGCAGACGCCGGAGTCGAGCGTCTCGCCGGAGAACTCGACACCCGTCGCCTCGAGCTCGGCGCGCGCCGCCGCGACGTCTTCGACCCCGAGAGCGATGTGCCCGTTCCGCTGCGGCGCGAACTCCATCCCGAACCGCGCCGGCTCCCAGATCCCGAAGCACTGCTCGCCGGCCCAGAACTCGGCCTGCGCGTGCTCGTCGGGCCGGAGCCCGAGCGTGTCGACGTAGAAGGCCCGCGACCGCTCCCAGTCGGTCGAAGGCACAGCAACGAAATCGGCCCTGGTGATGTCCAAGGTCTTCTAGGCTCTGTCGGCGTCAGCCGACAGAGCCCTCCATCTGGAGCTGGATCAGGCGGTTCATCTCGACGGCGTACTCGAGCGGGAGCTCCTTCGTGATCGGCTCGACGAAGCCCGCGACGATCATCGCGCTCGCCTCGGCCTCGGAGAGCCCGCGGCTCATGAGGTAGAAGAGCTGCTCCTCACCGATCTTGGAGACTGTCGCCTCGTGGCCGAGGTCGACGTCGTTCTCCTTCACGTCGATGTAGGGGTACGTGTCCGAGCGCGAGTCCTCGTCGAGGATCAGCGCGTCGCAGACCACCTTCGACTTCGAGCCGCTTGCGCCCTTCGCGACCTCGAGCAGGCCGCGGTAGCCGCCGCGGCCTCCGTCCTTCGAGATCGACTTCGAGGTGATCACGGACGTCGTGTTCTTCGCGACGTGGACGACCTTGCCACCGGCGTCCTGGTGCTGGCCCTTGCCGGCAAAGGCAATCGAGAGCACTTCGCCATGCGCGCGCTCCCCCATCAGCCAGATCGCGGGGTACTTCATCGTCAGCTTCGACCCGAGGTTTCCGTCGACCCATTCCATCGTCGCGTCCTCATAGGCGACCGCTCTCTTGGTGACGAGGTTGTAGACGTTGTTCGACCAGTTCTGGATCGTCGTGTAGCGGCACCGACCGCGCGGCTTCACGACGATCTCGACGACCGCGGAGTGCAGCGAGTCGGACGAGTAGATCGGCGCGGTGCAGCCCTCGACGTAATGCACGTACGCGTCCTCGTCGACGATGATCAGCGTCCGCTCGAACTGGCCCATGTTCTCCGCGTTGATGCGGAAGTAGGCCTGGAGCGGCATCTCGATCGAGACACCCGGTGGCACGTAGATGAACGACCCGCCCGACCAGACGGCCGAGTTGAGCGCCGCAAACTTGTTGTCGTTCTGCGGGATGATCGTCCCCATGTACTGCTTGACGATGTCCTCGTGGTCGCGCAGGGCCGAGTCCATGTCGAGGAAGATCACGCCCTTCGCCTCGAGGTCGGCCTGCAGCTTGTGGTAGACGACCTCCGACTCGTACTGCGCCCCGACCCCGGCGAGGTACTTCTTCTCCGCCTGGGGGATCCCGAGCTTGTCCCAGGTGTCGAGGATCTCGGCAGGCAGGTCCTCCCACCTGTCGACCTGCTTCTCGGTCGGCCGGATGTAGTAGTAGATGTTGTCGAAGTCGATCTCGGCGAGATTGCCGCCCCACGTCGGGAGCGGGCGAGCGTAGAAGTAGTCGAGCGACTTGTGGCGGAACGCCCGCATCCACTCCGGCTCGTTCTTGTGCTGCGAGATTGCCTCGACGACCTCGTGCGAGAGGCCGCGACCCGACTTGAAGAAGTAGTCCTTGGCTTCGTCGGGGTTCGAGAACCCGTACTTGTACTCGTTCCGGATTCCCTGGACGAGATCGTTCTCGGCAGTGCTCATGAGCCCTCTCCTCCTCCCACACCCGCGGGAATGAACGCTTCGTATCCCTCGGCCTCCAGCCGGTGTGCGAGCTCCGCGCCGCCCGAGGCGACGATCCGGCCTCCGGCGAACACGTGCACGTGGTCCGGCGTGACGTAGTTGAGGATCCGCTGGTAGTGGGTGATCACGAGCGCGCCCATGTCTGCGCCGACGAGCGCGTTCACGCCCTCGGCCACGATCCGCAGCGCGTCGATGTCGAGCCCCGAGTCGGTCTCGTCCAGGATCGCGATCCGCGGCTTGAGCATCGCCATCTGGAGGATCTCGACCCGCTTCTTCTCACCGCCGGAGAAGCCGTCGTTGAGGTACCGCTGCGCGAGCTCGCGCGGCACCTTGAGGTGCTCCATCGCGGCGAGCAGGTCGGTGCGGAACTCCTTGACCGCGACCGGATTCTCCTCGCCGCCGTTCGCGGCCTTGCGCTTCGCGTTGATCGCGCTCCGCAGGAAGCTCGTGACGGTGACGCCCGGAATCGCGTGCGGGTACTGGAACGCGAGGAAGAGGCCCCGCTGCGCCCGCTCGTCGGCCCCGAGCTCCACGATCGACTCGCCGTCGAGGACGATGTCGCCCTCGGTGATCTCGTAGGCCGGATGACCCATGAGCGCGTACGCGAACGTGGACTTGCCCGAGCCGTTCGGGCCCATGATCGCGTGCTTTTCGTTCGTGTCGAGCGCGAGGTCGACACCCTTGACGATCTCGGTGCCGTCCTCCAGCGCGACGTGCAGGTTCGTGATCTCGAGCAGTGCCACTCTCGTCCTTCGGTTGCAGGTCTCGAAGAAGCAGGTGCGCCGACGTTCCTCCCGTGCGCGCGCCTACCGTCGATGGTAGCGAGAACGAGGCACCTGGCTTAACCGCCCGTGAACCCGCTGCGCCCGGCAACCGGTACGCTCTGGCCATGCCCTTCGGAATCGGTATCTGGGAGCTGCTGATCCTGCTGCTCGTGCTGCTCCTCGTCTTCGGGCCCAAGCGGCTGCCCGAGATGGGCCGGCAGCTCGGCAAGGGGATGCGGGAGTTCAAGGACTCGGTGTCCGGGAAGGACGACGCTGACGACATAGTCGACGAGGTGGCGGAGCTGCCTCCGGCCGTGGAGCCGACGACGACCACGACCCCCGCGCGCGAGCGCGACACCGTCTCCTAAGACCACCCCCGCGCGATGGCCCGCCGGATCGTGCCGCGGCGCCTGAGCCACGACGAGGAAGCGACCCTCGTCGAGCACCTCACCGAGCTTCGGCACCGCCTGCTCATCTGCATCGTCGCGCTCGTCCCGGCGTTCGCGATCGCCTACGCCTTCCACGCGCAGCTGATCGGACGGCTGATGGACCTCGTCCCCGAGGGGACGCCGATCGTCACGCTCGGGGTCACGGAGCCGTTCACGACCTCGCTCAAGGTGAGCTTCTACGCAGCGATCGCGCTCGTCCTGCCCATCCTCCTCTGGCAGGTCTGGGCGTTCCTCGCGCCCGCCGTCGGCGACGACACCCAGCGGATGCTCGGTGTCTTCGTAGTCCTCGCGACGTTCCTCTTCGTCACAGGCGTCCTGTTCTGTTACGCGATCGTTCTGCCGAAGGCGCTGTCGTTCCTCGTCGACTACGACTCCGAGCTCTACACCGAGCAGATCCGCGCCAGCTACTTCCTCTCGTTCGTCACCCTCACCCTCCTCGCGTTCGGGATCGCGTTCGAGATGCCGATCTTCATCCTGGGCCTCGTTCGCCTTGGGGTGCTCACGGCGGACCGCCTCCGGAAGAACCGGCGGATCGGTTACGTCGGGATGCTCGCGTTCGCGATCCTGCTGCCGACCGTCGACCCGGTCTCGCTCGTGCTCGAGACGGTGCCGCTCCTCGTGCTCTTCGAGGCCTCCATCTGGATCGCCGTGTTCATGGAGCGGCGCTGGGAGCGGACGGCCGCCGAAGCGTTGTGAGCCGCGTCGTCTCCGCCGACTGGGTGATCCCGGTCGAGGGTGAACCGATCCGCGAGGGCGCGGTCGCCATCCGCGACGATGGGCGGATCGCCGCCGTCGGCAGCTCCGCCGACCTCGGCGCGGGCGAGGCGTTCCCGGGGTGCGTGATCCTGCCGGGATTCGTGAACTGCCACTCGCACCTCGAGTACGCGGTGTACGCGGGCTTCGGGGACGGGCTCGGGTTCTCGTCGTGGATCGGCCTGCACGTCGGACGGAAGAGCCTGCTCGAAGTCGACGACATGCGCGCGATCGCAACCGACGGGGCGCACGAGTGCCTTCGTTCCGGCATCACCACCGTCGGCGACTGCAGCTTCGCGGGCGCGTCCGCCGAGGCGGCCGCCGTCACCGGCCTGCGCGCGATCGTCTACCTCGAGGTCTTCGGCCGCGACGCAGCGGCGATGGCGCGGTTCGCCGAGCTGCGAGACCGGGTCGAGCCGGTGCTCTCCGACCGCGTGCGCCTCGGCGTGTCCCCTCACGCGCCCTACACCTGCACGGCCGAGCTCTACGCCGAATGCGCGGCGCTCGGGCTGCCACTTGCGACCCACCTCGCCGAGAGCGTCGCCGAGACGGCGTTCCTGCTCGACGGCTCGGGTGACTGGGCTGCCTTCGCCGACATGCTCGTGCCACCCCCCGGCCGGACGGGGATCCGCATGCTCGCCGAGGCCGGACTGCTGGGGCCGGGGATGGTCGCCGCGCACTGCGTCGACGTGGAAGACGACGAGATCGCCCTCCTGGCGGAGCACCGCGTTGGGGTCGCCCACTGCGCGCGCTCCAACGGGATCCTCGGCTGCGGCATCGCCCCGCTCCGGGATCTCCTCGCCGCGGGCGTCACGGTCGGCATCGCAACGGACAGCCCGGCATCGACGCCGTCGTTCGACCTGTTCGAGGAGCTGCGAACGGCGATCGTGGCCGCCCGCGCGCGCGAGCAGCGCCCCGACGCGCTCACCGCGCAGACGGCGTTGGAGCTCGCCACGTTCGGCGGTGCGCGTGTGCTCGGTCTCGACGACGAGGTCGGGTCCCTCGCGCCGGGCAAGTGGGCCGACATGACCGTCGTCTCACTTGTTGGCTCGCCGTTCGAGCCTGTTGAAGATCCTGTTGTCGCCGCCGTCCTCGGCGGGTCGCCGGATCGGGTTGCAGCTACTCTCGTTAGCGGCGAGGACCGCTACCGGCGAGGCACGAGCGCATGGCCAGATTCGAGAAGAGCCGCCCGAAGAGCGCGAAGCAGCATGCTGCGGTAGCGCCTGCGCGCCCGCGTGGCTCGACCGCGCCGTCGATCGAGGACACGATGTTCTTCCCGCGGCTGCGGCGCCACGCGAAGTGGATGTTCGTATTCCTCGCGCTCGTCTTCGGCCTGGGTTTCGTCGTGTTCGGCGTCGGAGCCGGGGGCACCGGCGTCGGCGACATCTTCCGCGACTCGAACAGCTCGACGGCGCAGTCGGTGTCGGATGCGCGGAAGGAGACGGAGCAGCGGCCCAAGGACGCCCAAGCCTGGCGCGACTACGCGACCGCGCTCGAGACAGAGGGCCAGACCGCCGACGCGATCGTCGCCCTCAACACGGCCATCGACCTGAGGCCGAAGGACGAGAGCGCGTATCGCGAGCTAGCCGGCCTCCACATGTCCCGCGCCACGGAGCGTCAGCGCGACGCGCAGATCCTCCAGGTCCGCGCGCTCTTCCGCGCACCGTCGCAGGGGATCCCGGCTCTGACCGGTCCTGCCGGACAGTCGATCTTCCCCGACCGCATCAGCACCGCGGTCAACGCGCAGGCGAGCGGTGAGATCAGCGCCGCGCTCCAGGACGCGCAGACGGAGGCGACGCTCGCCGTCGATGCGTACAAGCGCCTCGTCGCGCTCCAGCCGAACGACCCGAACGTCCAGCTCGAGCTCGCGCAGGCCGCCCAGCAGGTCGGTGACGCCGCGACGGCGATCGCCGCCTACGAGCGGTTCCTGACGCTCGCACCGGACGATCCGAGCGCGGCCGTCGTCCGCCAGCAGCTGAAGCAGCTCCGCGCCGCCGCCGCGTCCACCTCGGGATAGACTCGCTCCCGCGTGGAGCACCCTGCCCCCAGCACTCCGGCGAGACGCCGCCGGCGGGCGATCGCGGTCGTTCTGGTCGGCCTCGTCGCCGCCCTCGGCCTTTCCGCCTGCGGCGACACTGTCGGCTATACGCAGCCGAGCGGCGACAAGATCCAGGGCAAGAAGCTGTTCGTCGCGAGCTGCGGGTCGTGCCACACGCTGCGGGACGCGGGGACGACGGGAAAGATCGGCCCCGACCTCGACTACGCCTTCGTCCAGTCGCGGCTCGACGGGCTCGGCGAGGACACGATCCTGCAGGTCGTTCGCGCGCAGATCGCCTATCCGGTCACGACACCGTCGACCGGCTCGCCCGGGATGCCCGCAAACATCGTGAAGGGCCAGGACGCGGACGACGTGGCAACGTACGTCGCGTCGGTTGCCGGTCTCGACGCGAGCGGTAAGCCGATGGACCCCGCCAACCCACCGAAGCCGGAGCCGCCGGGAGGATCGACCGACGGGAAGGCCATCTTCGAGTCGGCGGGCTGCAGCGGCTGTCACACGCTCGCGGTCGCCGGCTCCACCGGGACGGTCGGGCCGAACCTCGACGACGCGAAGCCGTCGAAGGACCTTGCCGTCGACCGGATCACGAACGGGCAGGGCGGGATGCCGTCGTTCAAGGGCCAGCTGAGCGAGGCTCAGATCGAGGCCGTCGCGACGTTCGTCGCCGAGAACGCCGGCAAGTAGGCCCACCGCCGCCCGGTGTCGGACTTCAGTCCGACACCTCCATCGCGACCGCCGCTTCGTGAGTGACCGACTGAAGTCGGACACCGTCGCCGACCCGGAATCTAGGTGGAATCGCTGAGCGATTCCACCACGACGTGCGTCACCGGGACGTCGAAGCGGAGCCGCGCCTGCTCGACGACGCCCTGCTCGAGCCAGTTCGAGCGGCCAGGTGGATGCGTCGAGACGACGACTTCGTCGGCCGGGAACACCCGGAGCGCGTCCTCGAGCGCCTGTAGTGGGTCGCCGTCGCCGATCTCGCCGCGCGCCGCGATCCCGGCCTCGCGCAGCCGCGTGAGGCTCGAGTCGAGGCGCCCCTGCGCCGCAGCCCGTGCGCCGTCCTCGTCCGACGTCCACGTGTTGAGCTTCGAGTTCAACGCCGGGCACACGACGAGGACGTCCTCGCTGACGCCTTTCGCCTTGCGCCCGAGGAGCTCGTGGAGCTCGCCGCCCGCAACCGTCTCGTTCGCCACGACCAGGATCTTCCGCGCCGGCCCGTCGTCGTGGACCACATGGGCCTGCGTGGGCCGCTGGCGCATGCCGCCGCGGATCGCAAAGAGCGCGACGCCGACGAGCACGAGGAAGACGACGACACCGAGCCAGGTGTTGATCCATGCCCCCAGCGCGACGAGAACCGCGCCGCCGAGCGTCAGGACGACGACACGGAAGGCGGACGCCTCGTCGCGCAGCGGGTTCTTCACAGCTCGTTTCTAGCGCATGCGCCGCGCCGGCGCGAGTCTGCCTCTAGAGGATGTAGACGGCGAAGTACACGATGATCCACATCACGTCGACGAAGTGCCAGTAGATGCTCGGGATCTCGAGCCCGTGGTGGTGCTCCGCCGAGAAGTGGCCTTTGAAGGCTCTCACCGCCGCGATCGTGAGGAGCGAGAGGCCGACGAAGACGTGGGCGCCGTGCAGGCCCGTCAGCCCGAAGAAGACCGACGCGAAAGCCCCGTCGCCCGTGTTGAACCCGACGTGCGCGTACTCGACCATCTGGGTGAGAAGGAAGGCGCTGCCGAGCAGGATCGTCACGACGAGCCCTGCGCGCATGCCGTTCCGGTCGTTCCGCTTGATCGCCTGCGTCGCCCAGTGGATCGTGAAGCTCGACGTGACGAGGATCGCCGTGTTGACGCCCGCGACGAAGATCGGGAAGTGGTAGGGCGGCGGCGGCCACGTGGCCGGCGCGTCCGGATTGACGACTCGCACGAAGAAGTAGGCGGTGAAGAACGCGCCGAAGAGCATGGCCTCGGACGCGATGAAGAGGAACATCCCGAGCGTCGCGGGGTCGAGCCGCGAGCTGCGGTTCGCCATCGGCGGGCCGTGGTGCTCGTGCCCGGCTGCTTCTGCGTGCGCGCTCATGCCGCTCCGGTCCCGATCGGCGCCGCTGCGACGATGTGCTCCACCGGAACCCCTGCGTCCTTGCGCAGGCGGTCGACGACGTCGCGCCGGAGCCAACCCGAGCGCTCGCCGGCGAAGGTCGAGACGATGATCTCGTCCACTCGCTCGTCCTCCACGATCTGCATCGCAGCCGTGTACGGATCGGGATGCGCGATCTGGCCGTGCGCCTCGATTTCCTCGTCGCGGAGCGTCGTGAGGGCGGCGCGCAGGCGTCGCTCCGCCTCGGGGTGCTCGCTCGCCGTCGGATCGCTCTGCGGGCAGACGATGAGGAAGCCGGCAGGCCCTTCCGCTGCCCGCTGCCGGATGCGATCGAGGAGCGGCTCGCCGAGTACGGTCTCATTCGCGATCACGAGGACGTTGGCGCTGCCCGATCTGGCCGTCACGTCGGAGACGACGTGCTGAAACGGCCGGTCGCCGGCGAGACGCTGGAGCCGGCCGACGACGTGCTTCTTCCGTACCCAGCCGGACTTCTCCTCGGGATGCGTCGAGACGATCAGCTCGTCGATGTCCTCCAGTGCGAGCACGTCCTGGACCGCGGCGACGGGGCCGCCCTCGAACACGTCCCCGTGGGCGGGGATCCCGGTCGCCCGGAGCGCGGCCACCATCCGGTCGACGCGACGCCCGGCCGTCGCTCGCCGCGAGTTCCGGTAGACGACGTAGCCGGCGCTCGGCTCGTTGACGGGTGCGATCACGGTCGCGCGGATCGGGCCTTCCTCGGCCCGCTTGCGAACCGCGTCGAGCAGCTCCTCGCCGGCGAGCGTCTCGTTCGCCACCACGAGGACGTGCTTGGTCTCGGGCTCGCTCACGTGTGCGCCTCCTGGAGCGCGCCGCCCTTGAGCACGGCGTGCCGCGCGCCGGGGACGCCGTACTCGTACGGGCCGCCGACGACCTGCGGGATCTCGTCGAAGTTGAACACCGGTGGCGGCGACGAGACCTGCCACTCGATCGTCATCGCGCGCCACGGGTTGGACCCGGCGATCGGGCCGCGCACCCAGCTCGTGATCATGTTGTAGGCGAAGACCACGACCGACGCCCCGAGGACGAACGACGCGATCGAGATCACCATGTTCAGCGCGCCATAGGTGCCCGCGTAGTCGGCGACGCGACGGGGCATCCCGTCCAGCCCGACCCAGTGCATCGGGAAGAAGGTCACGTTGAAGGCGACGAAGGTCGTCCAGAAATGGAGCTTGCCCAGGCGCTCGTCGTACATCCGCCCGGTCATCTTCGGGAACCAGTAGTAGAGGCCCGCGAAGATCGTGAACACCGAGCCGCCGAAGAGCACGTAGTGGATGTGGGCCACGATGAAGTACGTGTCCGAGGCGTGGATGTCGATCGGGACCGCGGCGAGGTAGACCCCCGACAGGCCGCCGATCACGAAGGTCGAGATGAACCCGAGCGCGAAGAGCATCGGAGTGTTCAGGTGGATCTTCCCCTCCCACAGCGTCGCCAGCCAGGAGAACACCTTGATCCCGGTCGGCACGGCGATCAGCAGCGTCGAGATCATCATCGGGATTCGCAGCCAGTCCGCCATCCCGGCCACGAACATGTGGTGCGCCCAGACGGAGAAGGCGAGCACGAGGATCCCGATCAGCGACACGGCCATCAGCCGATAGCCGAAGATCGGCTTGCGGCTGAACACCGAGATGATCTCGGAGATGATCCCGAAGCCCGGTAACACCATGATGTAGACGGCCGGGTGGGAGTAGAACCAGAAGATGTGCTGGTAGCCGAGCACGTAGCCGCCGTTGTCCGGCGTGAAGAAGCTCGTGTGCATCACCCGGTCGAACATGACGAAGAACTGCGAGCCGGCGATGAACGGCGTCGCGATCACGACGAGGAGCGACGTCGTGAAGTTCGCCCACACGAGCAGCGGCATGCGCCAGAAGGTCATCCCCGGCGCGCGCATGGTGATGATCGTGACCAGGAAGTTGAGCGCCGTGGCGATCGACGAGGCGCCTGCCCACTGGACGCCCATGTTGAAGAACACCTGGCCGAAAGGCTGCTCCGACGCCAGCGGCGCGTAGCTCGTCCAACCCGTCGCGAAGGCGCCGCCCGGCGCCAGGAAGCTCGCGAGGAACAGGGTGCCTGCAACCGGCAGCATCCAGAAGCTGAGGGCGTTCAGTCGCGGGAACGCCATGTCCGGGGCCCCGATCATGAGCGGCAGGGCGAAGTTCGCGAGGCCGGCGAACGCGGGAATGATGAACACGAAGATCATCAGCGTTGCGTGCGCCGACACGAGGCCGTTGAAGGTCTGCGTGTCGAAGAACTGCATTCCGGGCTGCGCGAGCTCGGCACGGAACAGCATCGCGAGGAAGCCGCCGACGGTGAAGAAGAAGAACGTGGTGACGAGGTACTGGATCCCGATCACCTTGTGGTCGGTGTTGACCTTGAAGTAGTCCTT
>Ga0068852_100002829_pt1 | contig 12031 bp, 7 predicted proteins | sample KBSCornC22_FD_66594 | JGI IMG/M metagenome (GOLD analysis project Ga0068852, IMG submission 66594) | Corn rhizosphere microbial communities from Kellogg Biological Station, Michigan, USA - KBS Corn C2-2 | ecosystem: Host-associated > Plants > Roots > Rhizosphere > Soil ... | reverse complement strand
CAGCATCATCTCGCGCGGGCGCATCCTCGCCCAGGGCACGCTCGCCGAGCTGCGCCGTCAGGTGGGCCACGGCGGCACGCTCGAGGACGTCTTCCTCGAGCTCACCGCACCTGATGCGGGCGCTTGATCCCCCGGGGTTCCTCTGGCTGATGCGCCACGAGCTGCGCCTCGGCTCGCGCGGCATGGGCGTGTCGCGCCTCTTCTTCCTCGCCTTCGGCGCCGCGATCTGGATCCTCTTCCACTTCGTCGCGTGGGCGGTGGTACGCGCGGCGCCCCCGCAGGCGTGGCTCGCGCGCGCGCCGGCGCTCGTCATCGCCGCCGAGGCCTTCCTGCTGCTGCTCGTGGTGTCGTGGGCCTTCGGGCTCGCGGTGCGCGCCATCTTCGACCGCGGCGACCTCGACCTGCTCGTCTCGTCGCCGGTGCCGGCGGCGCATTTCTACGCCACGCGCGGCTGCTACGTGGCCGTCGCGAGCCTGTCCACCGTGCTGATCCTCACGGCGCCCTTCGCGAACGCCGCGGCGCTGCAGGGGCACCTCGCGGCGCTCCTCTTCTATCCCGTGATGCTCTCGCTCGGGCTCGCGGCCGCGGGCGTCGCGTTCGCGGCGACGCTGGGCCTCGCGCGCGCCGTGGGCGCACGCCGCGCGCGCACGCTCGCGCAATTGCTCGGCGCCTTCGTGGGCGCGGGCATCCTCATCGTGACGCAGATCCAGTCGCTGCTCTCCCCTTCGACGCGCGTCGCATGGGGATCGTGGCTGCGCTCCGGCGCGGCCCATGCCTGGCTCGGGCCGGAAAGCCCGCTCGCATGGCCATTGCGCGCCGCGACCGGGGAGCTCGTTCCCGCGGTCACGACGATCGCGGCCTGCGTGGCGCTCTTCTGGGCGGTCATCGCCTCCACGCAGCGTGCGTTCGTGGACACGGCGAATCGGGGGCTCGACGTGGCGCCGCGGCGCACGAGCGCGCGGCGCGCGATGCGGGCGTTCCGGGCCGGGCTCGCGTGGGTGGTCGTGACGAAGGAGCTGCGCCTCATCGCGCGCGACCCGCTGCTCATCGCGAAGTCGCTGCTGCAGGTGATCTACCTCGTGCCCCTGCTCGTGCTCTTCGCGCGTGCCAACCCGGCGTGGCGTCTCATCGGCCCCGCCGTGGTGGTGATGATGGCGAACCTCGCGGCGAGCTTCGCGTGGATCGCGATCAGCGCGGAGGAGGCTCCCGACCTCCTCGCCTCGGCGCCGGTGTCGCGCGCGCGCATCGAAGCGCTCAAGCTCGCGGCCGCCATGCTCGCTCCGTGCGTCCTCACGGTGCCGTTCGTGCTGTTCTATGCGCGGCACTCGCCCGCCGACGCGCTGCTGCTCGCGCTCTTCGCCGCGGCCGCGATGGCGACCAGCGCCACCATCGAGCGCTGGAGCGCGCGCCCCGCTCCGCGCGAGAGCCTCGCGCAGCGCCACAAGGACAACATGCTCGTGGGGTTCGGCGAGATGTTCGCCTCCCTCGGCTGGGGCGCGGCCTTCTACCTCGCGCTCGGGCGGAACGCCTACGCGTGGGCACCGGCCGCCGTGCCGGTCGCGGGACTTCTCGTCGCGGCGTGGCTGCGGCGGCGCTAGGAAAGGGCTTCCCGACAGCGCGCGCCGGTCATTTGCGCGGCGGCATCATGTCCGTGATGGTGCCCTCGGCCATCTCCGCGGTGAAGAACACCGTCTCCGACAGCGTCGGGTGCGGATGGATCGTGAGGCCGATGTCCTCGGCGTCGGCCCCCATCTCCAGCGCGAGGACGGTTTCCGCGATGAGCTCGCCCGCGTTCACCCCGACGATGCCCGCGCCGAGGATGCGCTTCGTGTCCCTGGCGTAGAGCACTTTCGTGAGGCCTTCCTCGCGCGCCATGCCGAGCGCGCGCCCGCTCGCGGCCCACGGGAACACCGCCTTGTCGTACTCGATGCCCTGCGCCTTCGCTTCGGGCTCCGAGAGTCCCATCCACGCGACTTCGGGGTCGGTGTAGGCGACGCTCGGGATCGTGCGCGCCTCCCACTGGTGATGCGAGATGCCGGCGATCACCTCCGCGGCCAGCTTGCCTTCGTGCGTCGCCTTGTGCGCGAGCATCGGCTCGCCCACGATGTCGCCGATCGCGAAGATGTGCGGCACGTTGGTGCGCATCTGGCGGTCGACGGGAATCCAGCCCCGCTCGTTCACGGTGACGCCGGCCTTGTCGCAGCCGATGTTCTTCCCGTTCGGGCGGCGCCCCACGGCGAGCAGGATGCGATCGTAGGTCTCGGGCGCGGGGCCCGCCCCGCCGTCGGCGCTCTCGAAGTGCGCGGTGAGGCCTTTCGCTCCCGCCTCGATGCGCGCGACCTTGGTCTTCAGCATGATCTTCTCGTAGCGCTTCTCGATGCGGCGCGCGAGGGGCTTCACGATGTCGGGGTCGGCGCCCGGGATGAGGCGGTCCATGAATTCGACCACGCTCACCCTGGCGCCCAGCGCGTCGTAGACCGTCGCCATCTCGAGGCCGATGATGCCGCCGCCGATGATGAGGAGGCGCTTCGGGATTTCCTTCAGCTCGAGCGCGCCGGTCGAGTCCATGAGGCGCGCGTCGTCGTAGGGAAAGCCCGGGATCTTCGCCGACTGCGAGCCGGCCGCGATGATGCAGTGGTCGAACGAGACGACCTTCCGGCCTTCCTTCGTCTCCACCGCGAGCGAGTGGGGGCTGGCGAACTGCGCCTTGCCCTCGACGACCGTGACCTTGCGCGCCTTGGCGAGACCCGCGAGGCCCTTGGTGAGCTTCGCGACGACGCCGTCCTTGAACTTGCGCACGCCGTCGAGCTCGATCTTCGGCTGCGCGAACGTGAGCCCGATGTGCGCGCCTTCCTCGGCCTCGGTGATGATCCTCGCCGCGTGCAACAGCGCCTTGGACGGAATGCAGCCGACGTTGAGGCAGACGCCCCCGAGCGACGCATGGCGCTCGACGAGGACGACCTTCTTGCCCAGGTCGGCCGCGCGGAAGGCGGCCGTGTAGCCGCCGGGCCCGGCGCCCAGCACGAGCACTTCCGCGTGGATGTCGGAGTCGAGGCTCGCGAGGGTGGAGGAGAGGGCTTGCCGCAGTTCTCCCTCTCCCCTGGGAGAGGGCCGGGGTGAGGGTTGCGGACTCTGCGACGGCGCGGGTGATTGGGCACCCGCCTTCGCGGGTGCGACAGGCTGCGCACCGGCCTCCGCTGCCTCCAGCACCGCGATCACGGTGCCCTGCGACACCTTGTCGCCCACCTTCACGCGCATCTCGCGCACGGTGCCGGCGTGCGTGGAGGGCACCTCCATCGTCGCCTTGTCGCTCTCGAGCGTGATGAGCGACTCTTCCTTCTGCACCGCGTCGCCGGGCTTCACCAGCAGCTCGATGACCGGCACGTCCTTGAAGTCGCCGATGTCCGGGACCCTGATCTCGATGTTCGCCATGGTCGCGCGCCCCTTAAAGCATCGCGCGACGCATGTCGCCGATCACCTGAGCGAGGTACGCGGTGAAGCGCGCACCGGACGCGCCGTCGATCACGCGGTGGTCGTACGAGAGCGAGAGCGGCAGCATGAGGCGCGGCACGAACTCGCGGCCGTTCCACACCGGCTTCATCACGGTCCTGGACACGCCGAGGATCGCCACCTCGGGCGCGTTCACGATCGGCGTGAACGCGGTGCCGCCGATGCCGCCCAGCGACGAGATGGAGAACGTGCCGCCCTGCATGTCGGCGGGGCCGAGCTTGCCCTCGCGCGCCTTCGCGGCGAGCGCCGACGATTCCTGCGCGATCTCGATGACACCCTTCTGGTCGGCGTTCTTGACCACGGGGACCACGAGGCCCTGCGGCGTGTCGGCCGCGAAGCCGATGTTCCAGTACTGCTTCACCACCAACGCGTCGCCGTCGAGCGAGCTGTTGAACTGCGGGAATTTCTTGAGCGCCGCGACGACCGCCTTGATGAGGAAGGCGAGCGGTGTCACCTTCACGCCCGACTTCGCGTTCTCCTCGTTCAGCTTGCCGCGGAAGGCCTCGAGGTCGGTCACGTCCGCCTCGTCGAACTGCGTGACGTGCGGGATCATCACCCAGTTGCGGGCGAGCGCGGGGCCCGAGATCTTCTTGATGCGCGGGAGCTCCTGGCGCTCGACCGGGCCGTACTTCGCGAAGTCGACCTGCGGCCAAGCCGGCAGCCCGAGGCCCGCGAGGCCACCGCCAGCCGCGGACGGCGCGGCAGCCGCGCCGCCGGCGAGCGCGGACTTCACGAAGCCCTGCACGTCCTCCTTGAGGATGCGGCCCTTGGGACCGGATCCCTGCACGCGGCCGATCTCGACCCCCAGCTCGCGCGCGAACCGGCGTACGCCCGGGCTCGCATGGGCCGGTGCGTGATGATCTTCACCCGCCTGCGTCGCGGGTGCGGCAGGTGCGGCACTGGCGGGGGCGCGCGGGGGCGGTGGCGGAACCTGGCCCGGTGCATCCGCGCGCGTCGGTGTCGGCGGCGTGATGGCGCCGCCGCCTTTCTGCGGCGCGGGCGCGGGCTTCTCCGGCGCGGCGGTGGGCGGCGGCGCGGCCGCTCCCTCTGCCTTCGTGCCAGGCGTCGCCCCGGCGGAGGCCGCGGGCTGGGGTGAGGGGCCTGCGCCTTCCATCAACAGGATCGCCGTGCCCTGGCTCACCTTGTCGCCCACCTTGATGCGCACTTCCTTCACCGTGCCCGCGGCGGGCGCCGGCACTTCCATCGTCGCCTTGTCGCTTTCGAGGACGACGAGCGAGTCGTCCTTCTGCACCGTGTCGCCGGCCTTCACCAGCACCTCGATCACGGGCACGTCGTGGAAGTCCCCGATGTCGGGGACCTTGACCTCGGTCGCGGCCAATCTGTTCTCCTGTTGTCGTTCTTCTGGTCGGCCCCGGCCTGCGCCGGGGCGGCGGCTACACCGTCCAGGGCGCCGGCCTCGCCGGATCGATGCCGTACTTCCTGATCGCTTCCGCCACCTTCGCCGCCGGCACGTCGCCTTCCTCGGCGAGCGCCTTGAGCGCGGCGACCGCGACGTAGTGGCGATCGACCTCGAAGAAGCGGCGCAGGTTCTCGCGCGAATCGCTGCGGCCGAAGCCGTCGGTGCCGAGGACCTTGTAGCGGCGCGGCACGAACTCGCGGATCTGCTCGGCATACGTGCGCACGTAATCCGTCGCCGCGACGACGACGCCCTTGCCGGAGCCGAGGCACTGCTCGACGTACGGCACGCGCGGCTTCTCCGTCGGGTGCAGCATGTTCCAGCGCGCGCTGTCCATGCCTTCGCGATGCAGCTCGGTGAAGCTCGGGGCGCTGAAGACTTCCGTCGCGACACCCCAGTCGTTCTTCAGCAGCTCCGCCGCGGCCATCACTTCGCGCAGGATCGTGCCGCTGCCGAGGAGCTGCGCGCGGGGACCCTTCTTCTCGCCGGCAGTCTCCGAGAGCTTGTACAGGCCCTTGAGGATGCCGTCGCGTGCGCCCTCCGGCATGCCCGGGTGCGGGTAGTTCTCGTTCATCAGCGTGATGTAGTAGAAGACATCCTGCTGGTCCTCGATCATGCGCCGCAGGCCGTCCTGCACGATCACCGCCACTTCGTACGCGAACGTCGGGTCGTACGAGATGCAGTTCGGGATCACCGACGAGATCACGTGGCTGTGGCCGTCCTCGTGCTGCAGGCCCTCGCCGTTGAGCGTCGTGCGCCCCGCGGTGCCGCCGAGCAGGAAGCCGCGCGCGCGCAGGTCGCCCGAGGCCCACGCGAGGTCGCCCACGCGCTGCATGCCGAACATCGAGTAGAAGATGTAGAACGGGATCATCGGCACGTTGCTGTTCGCGTACGACGTCGCCGCCGCCATCCACGAGCACATGGCGCCCGCTTCGTTGATCCCTTCCTGCAGGATCTGACCGTTCTTGTCCTCCTTGTAGAACATGAGCTGGTCGCTGTCCTCCGGCTCGTAGAGCTGGCCGAGCTGGGAGTAGATGCCGAGCTGGCGGAAGAGGCCTTCCATGCCGAACGTGCGCGATTCGTCCGGCACGATGGGCACGACGTTGCGGCCGATCTGCTTGTCCTTGAGCAGCGCACCCAGCATGCGCACGAACGACATCGTCGTGGAGATCTCGCGCCCTTCGCCCGTGGGCTCGAGCAGCGTCTTGAACGTGTCGAGCTTGGGCACGGTGAGCTTGACGCTCGTCGTGCGCCGGCGCTGGGGAAGCGACCCTCCGCGCTTCGCGCGCAGCTCCGCGAGGTACTGCATCTCCGGCGACTTGGCGTCCGGCAAGTAATACGGGATGTCCGCGATGCGGTCGTCGGCGATCGGGATGTTGAAGCGGTCGCGGAACTGCTTGAGCGCCTCGCTCGGCATCTTCTTCTGCTGGTGCGCGATGTTCTTGCCTTCGCCCACCGCGCCCATGCCGTAGCCCTTCACGGTCTTCGCGAGGATCACCGTCGGCTGGCCTTTATGCTTCGCCGCAGCGGAATAGGCAGCGTATACCTTGTGCGGGTCGTGGCCGCCGCGATTGAGGCGCCAGATGTCCTCGTCGGACATGTTCGCCACGCGCGCCTTGAGCTCGGGATACTTGCCGAAGAAATGCTCGCGCACATAGGCGCCGTCGCGGCTCTTGAACTTCTGGTACTCGCCGTCGACCGCTTCCTCCATGCGCTTGAGCAGCAGCCCGTCGTTGTCGCGCGCGATGAGCGGGTCCCAGTACGAGCCCCAGATCACCTTGATCACGTTCCAGCCGGCGCCGCGGAAATCGCTCTCGAGCTCCTGGATGATCTTGCCGTTGCCGCGCACGGGCCCGTCGAGCCGCTGCAGGTTGCAGTTGATGACGAAGACCAGGTTGTCGAGGCTCTCGCGCGCGGCCATGCCGATGGCGCCCATCGACTCGGGCTCGTCCATCTCGCCGTCGCCCATGAAGGCCCACACCTTGCGGTTCGAAGTCTTCGCGAGGCCGCGGTGCTCGAGGTAATGGAGGAAGCGCGCCTGGTAGATCGCCTGGATGGGACCCAGGCCCATCGAGACCGTCGGGAATTGCCAGAAGTCCGGCATGAGCCAGGGGTGCGGATACGACGGGATGCCCTGGCCGCCCACCTCCTGGCGGAAGTTGTCGAGCTGCGCCTCGGTGAGGCGGCCCTCGAGGAACGCGCGCGAGTACACGCCGGGCGCGGAATGGCCCTGCATGTAGACCAGGTCGCCGCCGTGCTCCGCGGTGGGCGCGTTCCAGAAGTGGTTGAAGCCCACGTCGTAGAGCGTCGCGGCCGAGGCGAAGCTCGCGATGTGGCCGCCGAGCTCGAGGTCCTTGCGGCCGCCGCGAAGCACCATCGCGACCGCGTTCCAGCGCACGATCGCGCGCAGGCGATGCTCCATCGCCTGGTCGCCGGGGATCGGCTCCTCGAGGTGCGGCGGGATGGTGTTGATGTACGCGGTCTGCGCGCGGTAGGGCAGGTACGCCCCCGAGCGGCGGGCCTTGTCGACGAGCTGCTCGAGGATGAAGTGCGCACGCTCGGGCCCTTCGACCTCGAGCACGGCGTCGAGCGAATCGACCCATTCACGAGTCTCGAGGGGATCGATGTCTTGGAGGCGTTCCATGGTGGTCGTCTACGTGGGTTGCAGGCGGGGAGAGGGAGGGCGCGGACCCGGATCACGAGGCCGGCGCGAGACCCCAATCGTATAATGACTGCGCGAGGCCCGGAAAGCCGACTTGGGGGCGCCGGACGGGGAGGGAAGCGGCGCCAAATGATTCCGCGAAATCAGCGAGATCGGCCGCGAAGCGGGATCATTTCTCAAAAAACCTTTTTAAGTTACTATAAAACCGCAGGATTTGGGCCTGCGAGCGCGAATAACAACCGGGTACCGGATGAAACGAGAGGCGCACAGCAGTCGGGAGGGCGGCTACGCTGGAGACGGCGCTGACATCGGGACGCGCGTGCCCGGGAGCCGCGCATGAGCCTCGCGGAGTCTCTGCAGACGGCGAGCCTCACGGATGCCGGGCGCGTCCGCGACCACAACGAGGACTGCATCGAGTCGCGGCCCGAGATCGGGCTGTTCGTGCTGGCCGACGGCATGGGCGGCTACAACGCGGGCGAAGTGGCGAGCGGCATGGCGACCTCGCTGATCGCCGATGGCCTGAACGAGGTGTGGAGGCCGAAAGAGGTCGACCGCATGGGCCGCGACGAAGCCAAGGCCTACGCGGAGAAGCTCCTGCGCGAGCAGATCGGCCGCGCCAACAACGCCATCTTCACGACGTCGCAGAACAATCCCGAGTGCGCGGGCATGGGCACGACGCTCGTGGTCTGCCACTTCTACGACAACTTCATGGCGGTCGCCCACATCGGCGACTCGCGCCTCTATCGCCTGCGCGGCGAGGTGATGGAGCAGGTCACGCGCGACCATTCGCTGCTGCAGGAGCAGCTCGACTCCGGCCTCATCACGCCGGAGGAAGCGAAGCTCTCCCAGAACAAGAACCTCGTGACCCGCGCGCTCGGCATCGACCCGGCGGTCGATGCCGAGATCCACGTGCACGAGACACAGCAGGACGACCTCTACCTGCTGTGCTCCGACGGCCTCTCCGACATGGTCGAGGACGAGGAGATCCGCTTGACGCTGATCACATTGAAGTCGAACCCGAGCCTCACGGTGCAGCAGCTGGTGCAAGCCGCCAATGACAACGGCGGGCGAGACAACATTTCCGCGGTGCTCGTCCGCGTGGCGCAGCCGTTCGGCGTCCCGCGCGGCATCCTCGCCCGATTCAAGGCATTCTTCCGGTAATACCCAGGGAAAAAACGACTATGGCTAAGCTCATCCTCAGCGTCGACGGCCAGGTGCTCAAGGAGTACACGCTCAACAAGGAGCGCACGCTGATCGGCCGCAAGGCGCACAACGACATCCAGATCGACAACCTGGCGGTGAGCGGCGAGCACGCGGCGATCATCACGATCCTGAACGACTCGTTCATCGAGGACCTGGGCTCGACCAACGGCACCATGGTGAACGGCAAGCCGATCAAGAAGCACTTCCTGCAGAACAACGACGTGGTCGAGATCGGCAAGCACAAGCTCAAGTACTTCAACGACGCGCCGCAGCAGGCGACCGCCGCCGACTTCGAGAAGACCATGATCATCCGCAACCCCGCCAAGCCCGCGCCCACGCCGGCCCCGGGGGAGAAGAGCATGGGCGATACGCAGACCGGCCTGAAGCCCCTGTCGCCGGACCTCGTGAAGCCGAACGTGTCGCCGCCGCCGCCCACGCCCGCGCCGAGCGCTCCGCCGCCGCCTCCGCGCGCCGAAGCGACGACGCCTCCGATGGGCATGCCGGCCGCCGCACCCGGCGGGGGTCTGCGCGATGCGGTGATCCAGGTGCTTTCGGGAGCCGCCGCCGGAAAGACCCTCGACCTCACCAAGAACCTCACCACCATCGGCAAGCCGGGCATGCAGGTCGCGGTCATCACCAAGCGGCCGAACGGCTATTTCATCACCCACGTGGAAGGCGCCACTTACCCGACGCTCAACGGCGCCTCGCTGGGCGCGCAGGCCCATCCGCTGAACGACCACGACCTGATCGAGATCGCGGGGGTCAAGATGGAGTTCTTCTACAAACCCTGACGGGGGCGCGAATTCCACTAACCCCTTGTGGAATCTCGCACATTCGCCGTGGTACCGTTCACGGATAATGGTCCGATGATCGGTACCTCCGTGCCCACGGCGCTTTCGCCCGCAGTGCAGGTCGAGAAGCCCTCCCCGCGCATCGACATGCGCGTGCGCGTGCTCGGCTGCAGCGGCGGCATCGGCGGGAGCCTGCGCACCACGTCGCTCCTGGTCGACGACGACATCCTGGTCGATGCGGGCACCGGCGTGGGCGACCTCTCGCTCGAGGCGCTCGCGCGCATCGACCACATCTTCGTGAGCCACTCGCACCTGGACCACGTGACCAGCATCCCTTTCCTGGTCGACACGGTCTGCTGGATGCGCAAGGGCCCGATCGCCGTCTACGGCATCCCGGAGACGCTCGAGATCCTGCGCGAGCACATCTTCAACTGGAAGATCTGGCCCGACTTCACGCAGATCCCCGATCCGCAGCAGCCCTTCATGGTGTGGCGCGAGCTGCGCCCCGGGCAGCCCGTGGAGATTCGCGGGCGGCGCATCACGCCGATCCCGGCGAACCACACCGTGCCGGCCGTGGGATACGCCCTGGAGACGGCGCGCGCATCGCTCGTCTACACCGGCGACACCACCAGCAACGATGCCCTCTGGGCCGTGGTGAACGGGATGCCGAACCTCAAGTACCTGATCATCGAGACCGCCTTCTCGAACAAGGAGCGGGACGTGGCGCGGCTGTCGAAGCACCTGTGCCCCGACCTGCTCGCGCAGGAGCTCGAGAAGATGCGTGCGCGCCCCGACGTCTTCATCACCCACTTGAAGCCGGGCGAAGGTGCGCTCACGATGCGGGAGGTGCAGCAGGCGGCGGGGCGCTGGCGCCCGCGCATGCTGGAGAACAACCAGGAGTTCCTGCTTTAGGCTTTAGGGTTCCCAGAACTTGGGCCGGGTCGCGTGCGGCCCATCACGCTATTCGCAAGGTGCCACGATGAGCGCAGTCCTCGAACCGAAGACCCAGTCGCCGGCCAACATGGCCGACATGAGCGCGAAGCTCGCGTTCTCGAAGAAGATCCAGGCGGTCACCAACCGCATCCACTCCACCAACAACATCGACGAGATCATCCTCGACGTCTCGCGCGACATCTGCCAGCTGTTCGAGGCGGACCGCATGACCGTCTACATCACGAGCGAGGACGGCTCGTCGATCGTGTCGAAGGTGAAGACGGGCCTGAACTCCTTCAAGGACATCAAGCTCCCGATCTCGGAATCGTCGCTCGCCGGCTTCGCCGCCCTGAACAAGCGGCACATGAACATCAAGGACGTGTACGACGACAGCGAGCTCAAGCAGTACTCGCCCAACCTCACGTTCCTCAAGGCCGTCGACCAGCGCACCGGCTACCGCTCCAAGCAGATGCTGATCGCCCCGATCCTCGGCGGCGATACCGGGTCCGAGCTGATGGGCGTGATCCAGCTCATCAACTCGCTCTCGGGCCAGCCCTTCACGCAGCTGCACGACGAGGGCGCGGTCGAGCTCGCGAAGACGCTCGCGATCGCGTTCCGCGTGCGCCAGTCCTCGCCCGGCTCGATCCAGTCCAAGTTCGAGTACCTCGTGATCGACAACGTGATCGCCGCGGGCGAGCTCGACTTGGCGACCAAGGCCGCGCGGCGCAAGAACAAGACCGTCGAGGACATCCTGATCGACGAGTTCCAGGTGAAGCCGGCCGCGATCGGCGCGGCGCTCTCGAAGTTCTTCGGCGTCGAGTACGAGCCCTACAAGGCCGACCGCATCAAGCCGCCGGACCTGCTGAAGAACATCAAGCGCGACTACGCCGAGGGCAACCACTGGATCCCGCTCGAGGACGGCAAGAACGGCGTGGTCGTCATGTCGACGGATCCGGAGCGCGTGCGCAACTCGCGCATGGTGGAGAACGTCTTCCCGCGCTCGCGCGTGCTCTACAAGGTCGCCACCGAGCGCGACTTCCGCCAGACGCTCGACCAGTTCTTCGGCGCCGAAGGCTCGGGCTCCCTCGGCTCGGAATCGATCGGCGACCTGCTCTCGGGCCTGGACGACGAGGACGGCGAGTTCGGGGCCGCGGACGACGTCTCGGCCGCGGCCGACAACGAGCTGGTGAAGCTCGTGAACAAGATCATCGTCGACGCCTACCAGCAGGGCGCCTCCGACATCCACGTCGAGCCGCAGCCGGGCAAGGGCAAGGTCGGCGTGCGCTTCCGCAAGGACGGCTCGCTCACGAACTACATCGAGGTGCCGGCGGCCTACCGCTCGCCGCTCATCACGCGCCTGAAGATCATGTGCGACCTCGACATCTCGGAGAAGAGGAAGCCGCAGGACGGCAAGATCAAGTTCAAGAAGTTCGGCCCGCTCGACATCGAGCTGCGCGTGGCGACCATTCCCACCGCCGGCGGCGTCGAGGACGTGGTGATGCGCATCCTCGCGGC
>Ga0068852_100002821_pt1 | contig 12039 bp, 9 predicted proteins | sample KBSCornC22_FD_66594 | JGI IMG/M metagenome (GOLD analysis project Ga0068852, IMG submission 66594) | Corn rhizosphere microbial communities from Kellogg Biological Station, Michigan, USA - KBS Corn C2-2 | ecosystem: Host-associated > Plants > Roots > Rhizosphere > Soil ... | reverse complement strand
CGCGAGAGCCGCCGTAGAGCACGCTCGCCACCAGCATCAACGCGTAAGACGCGGCGGCGAGCACGGCCGCCGAAGGGGCCAGGAGGGCCAGGATCACGGCATTGCGGATCGTCATCGCGGCGGTGGCGAGCATGATGCCCTGGTAGCTCGCCGCGAGCTGTGAGGGCGTGCCGGAATCCGCCGCGCGGGTCGCCAGCTCGTTCACCGTCACGCTGCTGTTCACGAGGCCTCCGAGGAATCCGGCCATGGCGATCCCGCGCGCGCCGTACTTCTTCCACAGCACGTAGTTCACGAAGCCGATGCCCGCGATGAGGATCACCGTGGCCCACGCCATGCGCGGCTCGATCAGCCCGCCCGGACCGATCGCGCCCTGGGGCAGCGCGGGGTAGATCACGATCGCGAGGATCGCGAGCAGCAGCGCGGAGCGCAGCTCGTTCTCCGTGAGCCCCACGCTGAAGCCCTGCAGCCGGTCCTTCCAGGCGAGGAGGGCGGTCGATCCGACCATCACCGCGGCGGGCGTGAGCGTGTGCCCCTTGCCGCACAGGATCCCCGCGAGGCAGGTCACGAGCATCGCGGCCGACGTCGTGAGCTCCGTGCCCTCGTGCGTGCGCAGCTCCTGCCAGTTGAGGAAGACCGCGAGCATGCCGGTGAGGCCGAGGGAGATATACGCGTAGCCATCGCCCAGCGCGCCGCTCACCCCGCCGAGGAGTGCCACGAAGCCGAACGTGCGCAGGCCCGCCTCCTTCTTTCGCCGCTCGCGCTCGAGCCCGATCAGCAGGCCGAGCGCGAGCGCCAGCGCGAAGCGCGTGAGCATCTCGAGGTACGGCCACTCGACGGCGTGCCAGGTGGTGGCAGCCACGCCGCTGCCGGGAAGCCCTTCGGGCATCTTCGCGTTTATCGGCTGGGGAATCGCGGAAGCAGTACATTCTACGGCACGAATCCGTATTGCCCTTCGCACTACCACCCTTTGATATTTTCCTCCATGCTTGGCATCATCGCGCGGGCTTCGGCATTCTTGAAGGCTTCGCCCGACGCGTTCCCCACCGAATTACCCAAAAACATCCAGAGGAGCACGCATGACCACGAAGGTTGACCTTTCGCCAACCCGCCGCCGCTTCATCAAGGCTGCGGCCGCCGGTGCGGCACTGCAGATGACGGGCCCGTTCATCATCTCCGCGCGAGGCGAGCAGCCGGTGAAGATCGGCATGGACGACTGCCTCACGGGCACCTATGCCGCGGTCGGCAAGAACGAGACGATCGGCGCGCAGCTCGCCGTCGACCAGATGAACAAGAAGGGCGGCATCCTCGGCCGTCCCGTCGAGCTCGTGATCGAGGACTCGACCAGCGGCGACGCCGGCACGGCGGTGCAGAAGGCGCGCAAGCTCATCGACCGCGACGGCTGCGAGTTCCTGCTCGGCAACGTGAACTCGGCCCTCACGCTCGCGATGGCGGACGTCGCCTACGAGAAGAAGAAGATCATGGTCGCCACCGGCGGCCACACCGACGCCGTCACCGGCGCCAAGTGCCACTACAACGTCTTCCGCATCTGCAACACGACGCAGATGGAAGCCAACGCGGTGGCTCCCGCGCTCATCAAGAACGCGGGCAAGAAGTGGTACTTCATCACGCCCGACTACGCCTTCGGCCACACGCTGCAGTCGGGGCTCGAGAAGGCGGGGGGCAAGCTCGGCATGCAGAAGGTGGGCGGCGACCTGACCCCGCTCGGCACGACCGACTTCTCGTCCTACCTCATCAAGGCGCAGGCCGCGGGCCCGGACGTGATCGTGATCCTCGTGCAGGGCGACGACATGATCAACTGCCTCAAGCAGGCGGTGCAGTTCGGCCTCGAGAAGAAGGTCCACCTCGCGGGCGCGCAGCAGGAGCTCGAGCCGCTGATGGGCCTGCCGCCCGACGCGCGCATCGGCACGTGGGTGTTCGAGTGGTACTGGAACCAGCCGAACGTGCCGCACGTGAAGGAGTTCAACGACGCGATCAAGGCGAAGACCGGCCACATGCCGACCGCCCGCACGTGGTTCGGCTTCGCGGCCGCGCACGCGTGCGCGCTGGGCGCCAATCATGCGAAGTCGCTGGACGCGCTGAAGATCGCCAAGGCGCTGCAGAACTTCAAGCTGCCGCCGGAAGTCGCCCTGATGCCGGGCGTGCCGTATTTCCGCGCGGGCCAGAACCAGCTCATCCCGAACCAGTGGGTGGGCCATGCGATCGCCAAGGGGCCCGGCGGCCCGGAAGACCTCTTCCACGTGGACGAGGTGGTCAAGGTGGGAGAGGCCGCCGGAACGCTGGAAGAGAGCGAGTGCAAGATGCAGTGGCCCGCCTGACGCGCCACTGAACTGCTGCAGTTCGCGAGGGGCCGCGCCGTACGACGCGGCCCCTTGCGTGTGGTGCCCCGAAACCTTGCCAGGGAACTCGCATGTCGCAGGTGCTCCTCTTCAACGTCTTCAACGGGCTCATCGTCGGCGCCTTCTACGCGCTCATGGCGTTGGGCCTGTCGCTCATCCTCAACCTCTCGGGCGTGATCAACTTCGCCCACGGCGGCTTCCTCGCCCTGGGCGCGTACCTCGCGTACACGCTCATGCCGCACATCGGCTTCTGGGGCGCGCTGCTCGTGGCGCCGATCCTCACGGCGATCCTCGGCCTCATCGCGGAGCGGCTCCTGATCCGCCCGCTCTACGGGCGCGACCCCCTCTACAGCCTGCTGCTCACGTTCGGCCTCGCCTACGTGCTGGAGGACGTGTCGCGCTACATCTGGGGCGCGCAGAGCCTGCCGTTCGCGATCCCGTCGTGGCTCACGACGCCGCTCTCGTCGCAGTTCTTCTTCCTCACGGGCTACCGCATCTTCATGGTGCTGCTCGTGGGGCTCGCGGTGGCCGGCCTCTTCATCATCCTCAACAAGACGCGCCTGGGCATGCGCATCCGCGCCGGCACGCTCGACCTCGAGACCGTGTCGGTCCTCGGCGTGAACGTGAGGATCCTGCGCAACCTGAACTTCGGCCTCGGCATCTACCTCGCGGGGCTCGCCGGCGTGCTCGCCGCGGGGATGCTGGGGCTCCAGCCCACGATCGGCACCTCGCTCATCATGCCGAGCTTCGTCGCGATCATCGTGGGCGGGCTGGGCAGCCTGCCGGGCACGCTGCTCGGCGGCCTGCTGATCGGCGTGGCCTCGGGTGTGACGACGGTGTACTTCCCCTCGGCCACCGAGGCGGTGATGTACGTGATGATGGGTCTGGTCCTCCTGGTGCGGCCGCGCGGCCTGCTGGGTGAGGAAGGGAGGGTGCAGTGAGCTCGAACGTCGCAACGAATAGCCCGCCCGTGGTGGGCAATCCCATGGGCACCGGCAACCGCAGGGGGGACATCATCGCGACCGCCGTCGTGTGGCTGCTGCTGCTGTCCATGCCGTACTGGATGGCGCTGATCGGCGGCTACACGGAGCTCGCGATCCGGATCGTGGTGATGGGCCTCGCCGCCATGTCGCTCAACTTCCTCCTCGGGTTCACCGGCGTGCTCTCGTTCGGGCACGCGGCGTACTTCGGCCTCGGCGGCTACGGCGTGGCGATGTGCATCAAGTACCTCGTGCCGAGCACGCCGGTCGCGATGCTGGTGGGCATCGCCACGGGCACGATCGCGGCGATGGTCATCGGCGCGCTGATCGTGAAGCTGCGCGGCGTGTACTTCGCGATGGTCACGATCGCCTTCGGCCAGGTGTTCTACTTCATCGCCTTCCGCTGGAACAACGTGACGGGCGGCGACGACGGGCTCTCGGGCTGGTCGCGCAAGGCGCTGGACCTGGGCTTCACCACGATCGACCTGCCCGGCAACGACAAGGCGTACTACTACTTCGCGCTCTTCGTCTTCGCCTTGTGCGTGGGGGCGATGGCGCTGATCCTGAGGTCGCCCTTCGGCCGCACGCTGATCGCCATCCGCGAGAACGAGCGGAGGGCCCGCTTCCTCGGCATCCCGGTCGACCAGCACATCTGGATGTCCTTCGTGATCTCGTGCTTCTTCGCGGCGGTCGCGGGTTGCCTCTACGCGCTCCTCAGCAACTTCATCGACCCGCGTGCCCTGCGCTGGGACCAGTCGGGCAACTTCGTGATCATGGCGGTGCTGGGCGGCATGCGCTCCTTCTGGGGCCCGCTGCTCGGTGCGGCGATCTTCGTGGCGCTCCAGGACTACGTCTCGAGCCAGACCGAGAACTGGATGTCCTTCATCGGCGTCTTCTTCATGCTCATCGTGATCTTCTTCCCGCGCGGCATCCTCGGCATCCTGAAGAGGAGCGTCACGAAATGAGCTTGTTGCAAGTCCAGGACGTCAGCAAGCATTTCGGCAAGCTGGTCGCGGTGAACGGCGTCACGCTCAATGTCGAGCCGGGCGAGCTGCGCGCGGTGATCGGGCCCAACGGCGCCGGCAAGACCACCTTCTTCAACCTCATCAGCGGCTTCTTCCCGCCGACCTCGGGGCGCATCGTCTTCCAGGGCCAGGACATCACCGGGATGCCGGAGCACAAGCGCGTGAGGCAGGGCATGGCGCGCACGTTCCAGGTGACCGAGATCTTCCCCGAGCTGACCGTGCGCGAGAACATCCGGGTCGCGGTCGAGGTGGCGGATGGGCGGCGCGTATCGCCCTGGCTCTCGAGGGCGAATCGCACCCGCCTCGAGGCCCGCATCGTGGAGCTGATGGAGATGGGCGGCATCGCTCCCATGGCCGACCGCCTCGTGGGCGAGCTCTCGCACGGCGACCAGCGCGCCACCGAGATCATGATGTCGCTCGCGCTCAACCCGAAGCTCCTGCTCCTCGACGAGCCGACCGCGGGCATGGGCGACCAGGAGACTTACCACGTCACCAAGCTCATCCGCCGGCTGCACAAGGACCAGAAGCTCACGATCATCCTCATCGAGCACGACATGCGCGTGATCTTCCACCTCGCCGACCGCATCATGGTGCTCGCCGAAGGCGCACCCCTCGCCGAGGGCACGCCCGACGAGATCGCGGCCAACGAGCGCGTCCAGGCCGCCTACCTCGGGAAGGAGCACGCATGACGAACGTCCTCGAGGTGAAGGACCTGCACGCGCACTATGGCAAGAGCCACATCCTGCACGGCGTCTCGCTCGAGGTGCGCGAGGGCGAGCTGGTGACCTTGCTCGGCCGCAACGGCGCGGGCAAGACCACCACCATGCGCGCGCTCATGGGCCTCAACCGCTCGGTGCAGGGAACCGTGCGCATATTCGGCAAGGACACGCTGGGCTGGCCTCCCTTCCGCATCGCGGAGTCCGGCGTGGGCTACGTGCCGGAGGGACGCAAGATCTTCGCGAACCTCACCGTCGACGAGAACCTGCGCGTGCCGGTGGATCGGCCCGGCCCGTTCAACGTGGAGCGCGTCTACCAGCTCTTCCCGCGGCTCTCCGAGCGCAAGACCAACAAGGGACGGCAGCTTTCGGGCGGCGAGCAGGAGATGCTCGCGATCGGGCGCGCGCTGCTGCTCAACCCGAAGCTGCTCTTCCTCGACGAGCCTTCACAGGGGCTGGCGCCCCTCATCGTGCAGGACGTGTTCCGCATCGTCACGCAGATGCGCGACGAGGGCATCTCGGTGCTGCTGGTGGAGCAGAACGTGCGCGGCGCGGTGGCGATCGCCGATCGCGCCTACGTGCTCGACGACGGCAAGGTCGTCTACGAGGGCCCGGCGGCCGAGTTCGCGCAGGACGAGGAGCGCGTGCGCGCGCTCGCGGGCGCGAGCGCGGAGAAGTGGGAAGGCCTGGACTGATCGCCTCTGCCTAGGAGGTCGAGTCGCCGCCCCGGCGAAGGCCGGGGCCGGGGTGCGGGTCAGGCAGCCACCGTGTCGCAGAGCTTGTCCAGCATCGCGATCACCGCGTGCGGATCGGCCGGCTTGGTGAGGTGCGCGTCGAAGCCCCAGCGCCGTGCCTGCTCCTTGTCGCGGTCGGTGCCCCATCCCGAGATGGCGATGAGCGTGCAGCGCGCGTCGTGCTGGCGGAATTGCGTGGCGAGCTCGTAGCCCGAGACGTGGGGCAGGCCGATGTCGAGGAGCGCGGCGTGGGGCTGGAACTCGGCGAATGCGGTGAGCGCGTCGCGGCCGTCGTAGACGGAACGCACTTCGTGGCCGCGCACCTCGAGCATCATCGCCATGCTGTCGGCGGCGTCCCGGTTGTCGTCGACCACCATGATACGAAGGCGAGGGGGATTCATGGGCCCACGGTAACGTGTGCCGTAACGACCGATCTGTAGGCGGATGCCGACCCGCTTTGTGGGAATTATCTTCCGCTGCGGGGCAGTTGCAGCCGCCGGGGATAGGTGATAGCTTTATCACCATCCGCTGCCGCCCATGGAAAACACCCTCACCCCGCGCCAGGCCGAGATCCTCGAGGCGATTCGCCGCCACATCGAGGAGCATCGCCGGCCGCCTTCCCACCCCGAGCTCGCACACGCGCTGGGGCTTGCCTCGACCAATGCGGTCTTCAAGCACCTCGCGGCGCTCGAGCGCAAGGGCGCGATCGAGCTCTCGCCCGGCATCGCGCGCGGCATCCGGCTGCGCGAAGAGGCCGGAGAAGGCCTGCCGCTCGTGGGCACGGTCGCGGCGGGCAGCCCCATCCTTGCGATCGAGAACATGCTGGGCCGCTATCCCGTCGACCCGAACATGTTCAAGCCGCGCGCCGATTACCTGCTGCAGGTACGGGGCTTGAGCATGCGCGACGAGGGCATCCTCGATGGCGACTGGCTCGTCGTGCACCGCACGAGCGAGGCGAAGAACGGCCAGATCGTCGTGGCGCGCGTGGGCGATGACGTGACGGTGAAGCGGCTCAAGGTGCGCGGCCACAAGGCCGAGCTCATCCCGGCGAACCCGGCCTACCCCACGATGCACTTCGACCTGCTCCACGATCGCCTCGAGATCGAGGGCATCGCGGTGGGTGTCATCCGCAACCTGTTCGCGCGAGGGACGGCGTGAGGCAAAGCGTGGCGGAGCTCGCCCGGCTCCCCGGCGTCTGGCGCGGCGGCGAGCTCGAGAACGTCGTGCATGCCACGGTCGCGACGGGCCACGCCCCGCTGGATCGGGAATTGCCGGGCGGCGGCTGGCCCACGGGCACGCTCGCCGAAGTGCTGCACGACGGCGTGGGCATCGGCGAGGTCGGCTTCCTCGCGCACGCGCTGGCCAAGGCAAGCGAAGGCGAGCGCCTCATCGCCTGGATCCATCCGCCCCACGTGCCTTATGCGCCCGCGCTCGCGGCCCTCGGCGTGCCGCTCGAGCGCCTTCTCGTGATGCGCCCGGCGAGCCGCGAGGATGCGTTGTGGGCCGCCGAGCAGGCGATGCGTTCGGGAGCGTGCGGCGCGGTGCTGCTGTGGCTGCAGGGATTGCGCAGCGCGCACGCCCGGTCCGGCGCGCGCCGCGACGACGAATACGCGGCCCTGCGCCGCCTGCAGATGGCCGCCGAATCGGGACGCTGCATGGCGGTGCACTTTCGTCCCGCCAGCGCGGAAAAGCTCTCCACGCCCGCGCACCTGCGCGTGTCGCTCGCGCGCGAAGGCCCCGCGCTCATGCTTCGCATCCCGAAGCGCCGCGGCCCGCCGCTCGCATATCCGATCGCGATCACGGCGGGATGGCAAAGGCGCTTCGCTGTCACCCCGGCGCACGGCGATGTCACCCCGGCGCACGGCGATGTCACCCCGGCGCACCGCGATGTCACCCCGGCGCAGGCCGGGGCCCAATTTCCCCAACAAGAGCTCGCAAAGAACATCCACCGCGTCCGCGCCTTCTCGATCGTCCGCTGAAGGCCCGCCGTGCTCTGGATCGCGCTCGAGTTGCCCGCATTGCCGCTGCAGGTCGCGCAGCGCGCCGGCGCCGCGCCCGATCCGCTCGTGATCGCGGACGGCCCCGCGCAGCGCCCGCTCGTGGTGTGCGCCAACGAGGCGGCGCGCGAAGCGGGTGTGCGCGAAGGCCAGGCCGTCGCCGCCGCCAGGGCGCTCGCCACGCAGCTTCGCGTGCTCGCGCGCGATGCGCACGCCGAGCGCGAGGCGCTCGAGCGGCTCGCCGCGTGGGCGGGGCAATTCACGCCCATGGTGGCGATCGAGCTGCAGGGCCTCGTGCTCGAGATCGAATCGTCGCTGCGCCTTTTCGGGGGCCATGCCACGCTCACCGCCGCGATCCGCCAGGGCCTGCGCGAGCTGGGGTTCCACGCCGCGATGGGCATCGCGCCCACGCCGCTCGCGGCGCGCCTCTTCGCACGCGCCGAGGCGCGCGGCCTCGCGGTGCGCGCGTGCCTGCGTCTCGAGGATCTCGCGGAGCGCGTGGCCGAGCTTCCGCTGTTCCTCTTCGACTGGCCCGCGAAGACGCTCGCGCACCTGACCGATCTCGGCGTGCTGCGCGTGCGCGACGCGCTCGCGTTGCCGGGCGACGGCCTCGCGCGGCGCTTCGGGCCCGCCGTGCTGCTCGACCTCGAGCGGCTCATGGGCCGCGTGGCCGACCCGCGCCTGCCGTACGAGCCGCCGCCGCGCTTCCACGGCAAGCTCGAGCTGCCGGCCGAGGCCGATGGCGTCGAGGCGCTGCTCTTCCCGCTGCGGCGCATGCTGGTCGAGCTCGAAGGCGTGCTGCGCGGGCGCGGCTGCGGCGTGCAGCAGCTCACGCTCACGCTGGAGCACGGACGCTCGCAGCGCACGCGCCTCGGCCTCGATTTCGCATCCCCCGAGCGCGAGGCGGACTTCATCCTCGCGATCGCGCGCGAGAAGCTCGGCCGCCTCGCGCTGCCCGCGGCGACGTGCGCCCTCGTGCTCTCGGCCGATGCGCTGCTGCCCTACGCCCCCCGGTCGGCCGCGTGGCTCCCAGGCCCGCGCGAGAACGCCGTCGATCGCGAGCGGCTGGTCGAGCGGCTCGCCGCGCGCCTCGGGCGCGATCGGGTCTTCGGCATCGCGATGGCCGATGACCATCGCCCCGAGCGAGCGACTGGGGTCAGACCCCATTTGTCATTGAAACCAGGGACGCAGTCGGAATTGCGTAGTCGCGGCGCTATCGCTCCGCAAGTGCCCAATTCCGACTGCGTCCCCGGTTTCAGTGGTGTGACCCCAGTCATTTCACGCCCGCTTTGGCTGCTGCAGTCCCCGCGCAAGCTCATCACGCGCGAAGGTGTCCCGACGTACCAGGGCGAGCTCACGCTCGAGGCCGGTCCCGAGCGCATCGAGGCGGGATGGTGGGACGGCGAGGAAGTGTGCCGCGACTACTACGTCGCCACGAACCCGATGGGCGAGGCGTTCTGGGTGTTTCGCGAGCATCGCGACTTGCAGGCCTGGTACCTGCACGGGGTGTTTTCGTGATCCCCGGCTACGCCGAGCTGCATGCCTTAAGCAACTACAGCTTCCTGCGCGGCGCCTCGGAGCCCGAGGAGCTGGTGCATCGCGCCGACGAGCTGGGCTACGGGGCGATCGCGCTCACCGACGAGTGCTCGGTGGCGGGCATCGTGCGCGCGCACGTCGCCGCGAAGGATCTCAAGGTGCGGCTCATCGTGGGCTCCGAGCTCACGCTGGCCGATGGCGTGAAGCTCGTGCTGCTCGTCGCGGACCTGCGCGGCTACGAGACGCTCTGCGAGCTCATCACGCAGGCGCGGCGCGCGGCGCCGAAAGGCGAGTATCGCCTCGCGCGCGAAGACTTCCCCGCATCGCTCGAAGGCCTCGAGGCGTTGTGGGTGCCGGGTGGCGTTGCGTCGGAAGAGCAGGGCGCGTGGGTCGCGCGCACGTTCGCGGGCCATGCATGGATCGCGGTGGAGCTGCATCGCGGGCCCGATGACGCCGCGCGCATCGTCGAGCTCGAGGCGCTCGGCTCGAGGCTGGGGCTGCGTTGCATCGCCGCGGGCGACGTGCACATGCATGCGCGCGATCGCAGGAAGCTGCAGGACGTGATGACCGCGATCCGCGTGCGGCGTCCGCTCGCCGAGGTCGGGCGCGACTTGAAGCCCAACGGCGAGCGATACCTGCGCTCCATCGGCCGGCTCTCCGCGATCTATCCCGCGCGGCTCCTTGCGGCGACGCGCGACGTGGCGGCGCGCTGCACGTTCTCGCTCGCGCAGATCCGCTACGAATACCCCGACGAGCTCGTGCCCGCGGGCGAGACGCCGGCCACGCACCTGCGCAAGCTCACCTACGAGGGCATGAGCCGCCGCTATCCGCAGGGCGCGCCGCAGCCCGTGGCCGACGTCGTCGAGCACGAGCTCAGGCTCATCGAGGAGCTCGCCTACGAGCCCTTCTTCCTCACCGTGAACGACATCGTGCAGTTCGCGCGCTCGCAGAAGATCCTCTGCCAGGGACGCGGCTCGGCGGCGAACTCGACCGTGTGCTACTGCCTCGGCATCACGGAGGTCGATCCCGCGCGCATGTCGGTGCTCTTCGAGCGCTTCATCTCGAAGGAGCGCAACGAGCCGCCCGACATCGACGTCGATTTCGAGCACCAGCGGCGTGAGGAGGTGATCCAGTACATCTACGGCAAGTACGGGCGCGAGCGCGCGGCGATCACGGCGGTCGTCATCACCTACCAGCCGAAGAGCGCGCTGCGCGACGTGGGCAAGGCGCTCGGCCTCTCCCTCGACCAGGTCGACCTGCTCGCCAAATCGATGGCGTGGTGGGACGACCGCGCCGCGATGAGGAAGCGCCTCGCGGAGGCCGGCTTCGACCTCGACAACCGCGTCGTGCGCCACGTGATCGAGATGACGCAGGAGCTGGTCGGCTTCCCGCGCCACCTCTCGCAGCATCCCGGCGGCTTCGTGATCGACAACCGCCGCCTCTCGCGCCTGGTGCCCATCGAGAACGCCTCGATGCCCGAGCGCACCGTGATCCAGTGGGACAAGGACGACCTCGACGCGATGGGGCTGCTCAAGGTCGACGTGCTGGGGCTGGGCATGCTGTCGTGCATCCGGCGCGCGATCGACCTGGTGAATGGGCTGGGGACGGACCCCCATTCAAGCGCGCGCTATTCGCACGAGTCGTGTTGTCCCACGAAATTGGGGTCCGTCCCCGGTTTTCTTTCCCTGTCCAACATCCCCAGTGAAGATCCTCGCGTCTACGAGATGATCTCCCGCGCCGACACCATCGGCGTCTTCCAGATCGAGTCGCGCGCGCAGATGGCGATGTTGCCGCGCCTGAAGCCCCAGTGCTTCTACGACCTCGTGATCGAGGTGGCGATCGTGCGCCCGGGGCCGATCATGGGCGGCATGGTGCATCCGTACCTGCGCCGCCGCGAGGGCAAGGAGCCGGTGAGCTACGCGAGCGAGGACGTGAAGCGCGTCCTCGAGCGCACGATGGGTGTGTCGATCTTCCAGGAGCAGGTGATGCAGCTCGCGGTGGTGGCCGCGGGCTTTACCGCGGGCGAGGCTGATCAATTGAGGCGCGCGATGGCGGCGTGGCGGCGCAAGGGCGGCATCGAGCCCTTCCGCGAGAAGCTCGTGCGCGGCATGCTCGCGCGCGGCTACGAGCGCGAGTTCGCCGAGCAGATCTACCAGCAGATCCAGGGCTTCGGCGAGTACGGCTTTCCCGAGTCGCACGCCGCGAGCTTCGCGCTCCTGGTCTACGTCTCGAGCTGGCTCAAGTGCCACGAGCCCGCCGCCTTCGCCGCGGCGCTCCTCAACAGCCAGCCGCTGGGCTTCTACTCGTCCTCGTCCATCGTGCAGGACGCGAAGCGCCACGGGGTCGAGGTGAGGCCGGTGGACGTGGCGGTGAGCGAGTGGGAGTGCACGCTCGAGCCTTCCTCTGCCTTGGGAGAGGGCCGGGGTGAGGGTCCGGCCATGCGCCTCGGCTTCAACCTCGTCAAGGGCCTCAAGGAGGACAGCGCGCAGCGCATCGTGGAGGCGAGGGCCCGGGCGCCATTCGCGTCGACGGAAGACCTCGCGCGCCGGGCGCGCCTCGACAAGGGCGACCTCGCCGCGCTCGCGGCCGCCGACGCGCTCGCGAGCCTCGCCGGACATCGCCGCGCGGCGCTGTGGTCCACGCTCGCGATCGACGAGCCCACGCGCCTCGCCATGCCGGCCGCGTACGAAATCG
>Ga0068852_100002817_pt1 | contig 12047 bp, 10 predicted proteins | sample KBSCornC22_FD_66594 | JGI IMG/M metagenome (GOLD analysis project Ga0068852, IMG submission 66594) | Corn rhizosphere microbial communities from Kellogg Biological Station, Michigan, USA - KBS Corn C2-2 | ecosystem: Host-associated > Plants > Roots > Rhizosphere > Soil ... | reverse complement strand
ACGATCCGGTCGAGCGACTGGCGGTTGAGGTCCACCACCCACAGCACCTCGCCCAGGTGCGGCACCACCGGGTCGACAATCGCCTCCCAGCAGGCGCCCTCGTCCAGCTCGGCATCGCCCAGCAGCGCCACCTGGCGCCCGCCGCGCGGCACCTCGAAGTGGCCGGCCACGTAGCGGTGCGCGATCGCGCTCCACACCGGAGCGGTCGCGCCGATGCCCACCGAGCCGGTAGAGAAGTCCGCCGCCACGGGGTCCTTGAGCCGGCTCGGGTAGCTCTGCAACCCGCCGAACTGGCGCAGGGTGGTGAGGTACTCGCGGTCGAGCTTGCCGAGCAGGTACTCGATCGCGTGCAGCACCGGCGAGGCGTGTGGCTTGACCGACACGCGGTCGGGCGCACGCAGGTGCGCGAACCACAGCGCGGACATGATCGACACCATCGAGGCCGATGAGGCCTGGTGACCGCCCACCTTCACGCCCGACTCGGTTTTCCGTACGCGGTTGGCGTGGTGGACGATGCTCGTGGCCAGCCAGAGCACGCGATCCTGGACCGATTCGAGCACCGGCAGGTTGCTTACGGCTTCTTGGCTTGCGTGCTGTTGCATGACACTTGACTAACGCCCGTGAGAGGTTAGTCTCCCGTTACCTCGTGGCTACGCGTGAGGAGACGCCGCTCTTCGCCACCCCCAGGGTAACCCTGGAGCGTCGTCCGGATGGTTCGATGCTGCTGCGGTCCGAGGAGAAGCTCGACGAGCATGAGCGCAGCATTACGCATGTGTTCCGGCGGCGCGCGGAACAGCACCCCGACCACGTGCTCGCCACCCAGCCGGCGCCGGGCGGCGGGCCGCGGCACTCGCTCACGTTCGGACAGGCGCGCGCGCAGGCGGATGCGGTTGCCCAGTCATTGATCGAGCTCGGCCTGGACTCCCAGCGGCCGGTGATGATCTTGTCCGGCAATTCGCTCGAGCACCTGGTGATGATGCTCGGCTGCTTCACCGCCGGCATCCCCGCGATGCCGGTGAGCGTGGCGTACTCGCTGATGTCGAAGGACCACCAGCGCATCCGCGAGCTGGCCTCGCGCTGCTCGCCCGGGCTCGTTTGGGCGGACGATCCCGAGCGCTTCGGCCCGGCGCTGCGGGCGCTCGCGGGCATCGTGCCCACCTCGCCGCCGTTCGACCAGCTGGTGGCGTCGAAGCCGGGGCAGGAGGTGGAGGACGCACTCGACGAGGTCGGCCCGGACACGATCGCCAAGCTGCTCTTCACCTCCGGCTCGACGGGCTCGCCCAAGGGCGTGATCAATACGCACCGGATGCTGCTCGCGAACCAGCAGATCCTGCTGCAGAACTGGCCCTTCCTGGCGGCCGAGCCACCGGTGCTCGTGGACTGGCTGCCCTGGAGCCACGTGTTCGGCGGCAACCACAACCTCAACCAGGTACTGGTGCACGGCGGCACGCTCCACATCGACGAGGGCAAGCCGGCGCCGCCGCTCTTCCCGAAGACGCTGGAGGCGCTGCGCGAGAACTCGCCCACCGTCTACTACAACGTGCCCGCCGGCTTCGCCCTGCTCACGCCGGAGCTGGAGAACGACCCGGACTTCGCCTCGGCGTTCTATTCACGCCTTCGCTTCGTGTTCTACGCGGCGGCGGCGCTGCCGCAGGGGCTGTGGGACCGCCTGCGCGCGGTCACGCCCGACCACATCCCGCTCACCGCCGCGTGGGGCACCACGGAGACCACGGCCACGGTCACGAGCGCGCACTTCGAGAGCGCGCGCTGCGGCTGCATCGGCGTGCCGGTGCCGGGCGTGGAGCTGAAGCTGGCGTTCATCGAGGACCGCTTCGAGATGCGGGTGAGGGGGCCGAACATCACCCCCGGCTATTACGCCGATCCTGCGGCCAGCGCCGCCGCGTTCGACCACGAGGGCTTCTACCGCACGGGCGACGCCGGCAAGCTCGTGGACGAGGACGACCCGAACCAGGGACTGATGTTCGACGGCCGCCTGGCGGAGAACTTCAAGCTCTCGAGCGGCTCGTTCGTGGCGGTGGGCGCTCTGCGCGGGGCGCTCGTGTCGGCCGCGGGCGGGGTGCTGGCGGATGCCGTGATCGCGGGGCACGACGAGGCGTACGCGAGCGCGCTCGCGTGGCTGAACGCCGGCGAGGCGGAGCGCGTGTGCGGCGGCGATCGCGAGAAGCTGCGGTCCCATTTGGCCGAGGCGCTCGCGCGCATGAACGAGGACCACGGGGCCACGCGGCAGATCCAGCGCCTGCTCGTGCTCGAGGAGCCGGCCAGCATGGACGCCGGCGAGATCACCGACAAGGGCTACGTGAACCAGCGCGCGGTGCTCGAGCGGCGCGCGGACCAGGTGGCACGGCTCTACGCCGAGCCGCCGGATCCCGACGTGATCGTGGCGGGCTAGCCGGTCCGGCCGGGATCCACGATCTCGCGCGCGTCATCCCCAGGCGCGAGCACGATGTCGTTCTCGCACGACACCCACTCGCTCTCGACACCGGCGGGCGTGTCGGGATCGCCGGGCGAGTGCGTGACGAACTCGCGCATCAGCGACGGCTTGACCGCGAACACGGCGTCCGAGTCGAGGTACTCGCTGTCGCGGTCGAAGATGTGGGTGGTCACCGACCTGTAGCCGGGCGCGCGCACGATCATGTGGATGTGCGCGGGCCGCCACGGGTGACGGCCGGTCGAGTCGAGCATCTTGCCCACCGGGCCGTCGTACGGGATCGGGTACGGCACCGGCCGCACGGCAAGGAACGCGTAGCTGCCGTCCTCGCGGGTGGTGTAGCGGCCACGCAGGTGGTCCTCCGGCGCCTCGGGACGCTGGACGGCGTAGAGGCGATCGTCGCCGTTCTGCCACACGTCCAGCTCCGCGCCGGCGATCGGCGCGCCGTCAACGCTGAGCACGCGGCCATGGACCCACGCGGGCACCCCGGCAGGCTCCGCCGCCATGCTCTCTCCGTACTCGCGGGCGGGCGAGCCCGGCACGTAGAAGGGACCGAGCACCGTGGACTCCGTCGCGCCGGCGGGCAGCGGGTTGGCGAGCGCGTCCACCAGCATCGACAGCCCGAGCGAGTCGGACCACAGGATGAACTCCTGGCGCCGGTCGTCGGTGATGTGACCCGTGGCGGTCAGCTCGCCAATCATCGCCGCCCACTCGTCCTCCGTGAGTCCCACCTCGGTGGCGAACGCGTGCAGGTGCTTGACCAGCGCCCGCATCAGCTCGCGCAGCCGCGGGTCCGGGCACCCGTCGTAGCTGGCGATCACCCCCGCGGTGATGTCGCTCGGGGTCGTGAGGCTGTCGGTCGTGTCCGTCATCGCTCAGCGGTTCAGTATGGACTGAACGATCGCCTGAGCGCCGGGCAGGAAGTCGTCCTCGAGCGGCGGGCTGTAGGGAATCGGATGGTCCGGAGTGGCGAGGCGCCAGGCGTCGTCGATGTCGTGCAGGCCGTCCTCCAGCACCCGCGCCAGCACCTCGCCGGCCCAGCCGCCGGTGCGCGGCCCCTCCTCCACCACCACGAGCCGGTTGGTCTTCTCCACCGACCTCAGGACCGTGCCCGTATCGAGCGGCCGCAGCGTGCGCAGGTCGATCACCTCGGCGTCCACACCCTGGCCGCTCAGCTCCTCGGCCGCGGCGAGCGACTCGTGCACGCCGCGCATCGCGCTGACGATCGTCACGTCGCTGCCCTCGCGCACCACCTTGGCCTCGCCGATCGTGCCGACCTCCCCGTTCGCCTCGCCCTTCATCGCGTAGAGGCGCTTGTGCTCGACGAACAGGACGGGGTTGTCGTCGCGGATCGCGGCCTTGAGGAGCGCCTTCGCGTCGCCCGGCGTGGACGGGCAGACGATCTTGATGCCTGGCACGCCCTGGAACCAGCTCACCGGCATCTGCGAGTGCACTGCGCCGAAGCGGCCGCCCGCGCCCGCCGCCGTGCGCACCACCAACGGAACGCTGGCCTGCTCGTTGGAGAGGTACCAGTACTTGGCGGACTGGTTCACCAGGCTGTCCATCACGAGCGGCAGGAAGTCCGCGAACATGATCTCGATCACCGGGCGCAGGCCCCCGACCGCGCTGCCGAACGCCGACCCCGCGATGGCCAGCTCGGAGATGGGCGTGTCGAACACGCGCTCCGGGCCGTACTTGTCCATCAGCCCGCCCGTGGTGGCGAACACCCCGCCGGCTGCTGCCACGTCCTCGCCGAAGAAGATCACGCGCTCGTCGTGCTCGAGCTCCTCGTCGAGCGCGTCGCGGATCGCGTCGCGGAAGTCGATCTCAGCCACCCTTGAACTCCCTCGCCTCTTCGGGCTCCGGGAAGGGCGCGTTCGACGCGTCCTCCACCACCGAGGCCATCTCGCGCTCCACGTCCTCGTCGACCCTGTCGAGCTCGTCCGCCGTCACGCCGTAGCGATCGCCCAGGCCCTTGCGCGTGACGATCAGGGGATCGCGCCCCCGCCACTCGTCCATCTCGCCGGGCGCACGGTAGGCGCCGGGGTCCGAGCGCGAATGCCCGACGAAGCGGTAGGTGAGCGACTCGATGAACTGCGGCCCCTCCCCCGCGCGCGCCCGCTCCACCGCGGCGGCGGCCGTGTCGCGCACGGTCCACACGTCGTTGCCGTCGATCGTCTCGGCGTGGATGCCGAGCGTGAGCGGACGGTCGAGGATCTTGCCGCCCGTGACCTGCTCGAACGGCGTGAACTCGCCGTAGCGGTTGTTCTCGCACACGTAGACCACGGGCAGGTCGAACACGCGCGCGAAGTTGAGGCACTCCGGGAAGTAGCCCTGGTTGGCCGTGCCGTCGCCGAAGAACGCGACCGCCACGCCGCCCTTGCGCTTGAGCGCGAGCGCCATGCCGGTGGCCGCGGCGATGCTGCCGCCGACGATCGAGAAGCAGCCCATCAGCTTGTGCTCGAGATCGATCACGTTCATCGAGCCGCTGCGTCCCTGGCACACGCCGGTGGCGCGGCCGAGCAGCTCCGCCATCAGCGCCGTCGGATCCACGCCGAGCGCCAGCGCGGCGCCGTGGCCGCGGTATGTGGCGGCCACGCGATCGTCGTCGCCGAGCGCGCTGCACACGCCCACCGCGCCGGCCTCCTGGCCCGAGTACAGGTGCGTGGTGCCGTGCACGAGCCCTTGCTGGAACAGCCTCTGCACCTCGTCCTCGAAGCGGCGGATCAGCCGCATGCGGCGGTACAGCTCGGTGTAGAGCTCCGCGTCTTTCTTGGAGCTGGCCGCAGCGGCGCGCGCCACGGCTACTCCCCCGCGTACACGGTCGCGGAGTCGCTCACGAGGTCGGCGCCGCGCACGTACACCTTGCCGGTCACGAGCAGCTCCTGGGCCGGGAAGCGCGTGAGCACCTCGTGGCCGTCGGCCGTGACCAGCACCTCCTCCTCGATGCGCGCGGCAGAGCGGCCGTCGGTGGCGGGGCAGTAGGTCTCGAGCGCGAACACCATGCCCTCCTCGATCTCCACCGGATGCTCGAGCGAGTGCAGGCGCGAGATCATCGGCGACTCGTACAGGGCGACGCCCAGGCCATGCCCGAACTGGAGGCCGAAGCACGACTCCTCGTCCGGGAAGCCGAGGTCGGCCGCGGTTGGCCACACGCTCGCGATCTGGTCCGTGGTCATGCCCGGCCGCACCAACTCGATCGCGTTGTCGAGCCACTCGCGGCACTGCTTGTAGGCGTCGAGCTGCGACTGGCTCACCCCGCCCACGTTGAACGTGCGGTAGTAGCACGTCCGGTAGCCCATGAACGAGTGGATGATGTCGAAGAACGCCTGGTCACCGGGGCGCAGCAGGCGGTCCGAGAACACGTGCGGGTGCGGGTTGCAGCGGTCGCCCGACACCGCGTTGATCGCCTCCACCTGCTCGGAGCCGAGCTCGAACAGCAGCTTCTGCGCGTTGGCCACGATCTCGTGCTCGCGCACGCCAGGCCGCAGCTGCTCGTAGATCTGCTCGTACACCGCGTCCACGATGCCCGCCGCATGGTCGAGGAGCGCGATCTCGTCAACGGTCTTGATCTTGCGCGCCTCGAGCATCACCTGCGTGCCGTCGGTCACGTGCACGCCCGCTCGCTGGATCGCCTCGAGGGCGACCATGTCGGTCATGTCGATGCCGAGCTTCTCGCCCTGCAGGCCGCGCTCGGCCATCTCGTGCGCGATGCGCTGTCCGAGAGCGTCCGGCACGCCGGTGTCGTCCGGCATCGCGCCGCGCATCGGCGTGACGCCGGCGCGGAAGCTGTCCTCCGGAAGCCACGGCGCGAACATCTTGTGGTGCTTGGCCGCCGAGCCGAAGTCCCACAGGATCGGGTCGGCGCCGCCGCGGCAGAGCAGCACGTAGCGGGCGTTCTTGTCGCGCGCCCACTCGCCGATGTGGGTGCTCGTGACGTAGCGGATGTTGTTCGGGTCAAACAACAGCAGCGCGCCCAGATCGGACGCCTCGAGCGCCTCCTTGGTGCGGCGCAGACGCTCACCGCGCAGCCGGGTGAAGTCCACCCGCTGCTCCCAATCCACCCCCATCGTCGCTCCACGGGATGCGATGTTCATGCGCTTCGCCTTCTTGTTCGGAGAACTGACTGTTCAGTCACGATAAACACCTGCGGCCCTCGGATCAAGTCTCGAACATCCGCCGGAACTCGTCGAGGCTCGCGCTCAGAGCGTCCTCGTAGCTCATGTCCACAAAACGGTAGAACGAGCGCCTGCCGGCCGGCAGCGCGGCCCCCGCGCGGGTGGCCAGCTCCACCCAGCGGGTCACCTCGGTCCACAGCTCGGCTTTCGGGACCACTCGATTGATCACGCCGATCTCGTAAGCGCGCTGAGCGTCGAACGGCTCGCCGGTGAGCAGGTTCTCGAGCGCGTGTCGCGGCTGGAGGCGCTGGAGGGCGGGCACCTGGGCGATCATCGGCCAGATTCCGACGCTGGCCTCGAGTGTGCCGAGGCGCGCATCTTCCACGGCCAGTGCGACATCCGCCGCACACGCGAGCGAGTAGCCGGACGCGAGTGCGTCGCCGTTCACGGCCGCGATCAGCGGCTTGCCGAGGCCCGGCAGGACCCGGAGCAGACCCACGAGCGCGGCCGCGAAATCCACCGGGTTTGCCCCCGCCTGGATCTGCGCGATATCGAGCCCGCCGCAGAACATTTCGCCGCTTCCCGTGATCACGATCGCCCTCACGTCGTCGGCCGCGTCGGCCTCGACGATGGCCGCGCGAAACAGGTCCATCAGCGGCGGATCGAGGAGGTTGCGCGGCGGGCGGGTCAGGGCGATCCGCTCCACCCCGTCCGCGCGCGTGATTTCGAGGCCCTCTGTGCCGCTCTCGGTCATCGGCTCACCTGTTTAGTAGCAGCGTACAGTTACCCCGGCGTTAGCGGGCGGCGGCCAGCGGCTGGTCGATATCGCTCTCCAGCCCCTCGAAGTAGGCGCGCGCCGCACCGGCCCAGCGCTCGTGGCAGTCGCTGAACAGATCGTGCGCGCGGCGCCGAGGCCATTTGCGGTCGAGCAGGTCGTCCGGCAGGTCGGGATCGAGGAACGGGAAGCGGCGCCACTCGTGCACCAGCTCGGTCTGAGCGCGGAAGCACGCTGCCGGCGCCGATGGCCGCAGCTTGCTGAAGCGCGCGATGAACTGGTCGTACTCCCCCGCCACTCCGTCCAGGTCCCAGGCTGCCGCCGCCACCCGCTGCGGGTCGCCCAGGCTGCCGATGCTGCCGCGGAACGACAGCGCGTCGGCGTCGGGCTCTTCCCGCACGATCTGCTCCAGCTCGGGCTCGCGGTCAACGTGCGGCGTGAGCCACACGCCGCCACCCAGGGAGCCCAGCCCCGCCCACGCCAGGCGGGTGCGCAACTGGTGGCGGACCTCGCGCTGGGCCTCGGGCACCCGCAGGACGATCAGGAGCCAATTCCCGTCCCACGCCCCCTTCTCGCCGAAGGCATAGATGCGTTGCGCGCCGCTGCGGAGCAACTCGCCGGTGGGATTCGACAGCCGCAAGCGCGAGCGGCGCCCGTGCCGCTCGGACTCGAGCCAGCCGTCGCGCACGCTGCGCGCGAGCGCCTGGCGCGCCGCGTGCTCGCTGATCTCGAGCGCGCCGAGCGCGGCCACCAGCGTCTCCTGCCACACCGGCTCGCCGCGCGGCAGCACGTACTCGCCGAGCACGGTGAGCAGCATGGAGCGCGCAGCCGGCGCGCCCAGCGAGCGACGCCTGAGCTGGTCGTTCACGCGGCGGACCCTATAAACCGAGGTTGATGCGCTTTCTGGAGACGCAGACCTGGGAGGGCGAGGAGCCCGCGCTCGTGCTGCTGCACGAGGGGCTCGGCTCGCTGAAGCTGTGGCGCGGGCTGCCGGACAGGCTGAGCGAGCTCACCGGCCGGCGCGTGCTCGCCTACTCCCGCCACGGCCACGGGCGCTCCGACCCGCCGCCACGGCCGCGCACTCCCAGCTTCATGCACGAGGAGGCGCTGCAGGTGCTCCCGGAGCTGCTGCGCGAGCACGGCATCGAGCGGCCCGTGCTGGTGGGGCACAGCGACGGCGCCTCGATCGCCCTGATCCACGCTTCCGAGCATCCGGTCACGGGGCTCGCGCTGATGGCACCGCACGTGTTCGTCGAGCAGATCTGCGTAGACGCGATCACCGCCACCCGCGACACGTTCGCCGGCGGTGGCCTGCGCGAGCGCATGGCTCGCCACCACAACGATCCCGACGTGACCTTCTCCGGCTGGTGCGAGGTCTGGCTCGATCCCGCCTTCCGCGACTGGAACCTCGAGCCGCTCCTGCCGCGGATCGCGGCGCCCGCGCTGCTCATCCAGGGGCGCGACGACGAGTACGGCACGCTCGCCCAGATCGACGCCATCCAGGGTGGCCTGGCCGGCCCGAGCGAGCGCCTGATCGTGAGCGGCGGGCATTCGCCTCATCTCGAGCACCCGGACGTGGTGCCCGACGCGATCGCGTCCTTCATCAAGCGGACTCGCGCAGCTTGAAGCGCTGCACCTTGCCGGTGACCGTGCGCGGCAGCTCGTCCACGAACTCCACCACGTGCGGGTACTCGTAGCGCCGGAGGCGCTGCTTGCACCACGCGCGGAGTTCGTCGGCGAGGGCGTCGTCGCCCGTGCCGTCGGCCGCGATCACGACCGCCTTGATGCGGCTCACCTCGTCGCGCTCCACGCCGATCACCACAGCCTCGCTAACGGACGGGTGCTGCATCAGCGCGGTCTCCATGTCGGTGGGCGACACCCACAGGCCCCCGACCTTGAGCATGTCGTCCATGCGTCCCTCGTAGACGTAGTAGCCGTCGTCGTCCACGCGGTAGCGGTCGCCGCTGGCGAACCACTCGCCCACCATGCAGTGCTTGGACTTCTCGTGCTGGTGCCAGTAGTAGGCGGCGCAGGAATCGCCGCGCACGAACAGCTCGCCGGTGTCGTCATCCAGACGCAGCTCGTAGCCGCGCACGGGCTTGCCGCTCGTGCCGCGGCGGATGTCGTCGACGCGGTTGGAGCAGTAGATGTGCAGCATCTCCGTGGAACCGATCCCGTCAACGATCGGCACGCGGTAGCGCTCCTCCCAGCGCTCCTCGATCCCGGGATGAAGTGGCTCGGCGGCGGAGATGCACATCCGGACAGACGACAGGTCGGCCTCCGGCTGGTCGAGCATGGCGCGGAACAGAGCCGGGACGGAGAAGAACAGGGTTGGCTTGAAGCGCTCGGCGAGCTCCAGCGCGCGGGCGGGGTTGCTGCGGCCGCTGGCCAGCACCGTCGTGGCGCCCACCGAGTAAGGGAACGACAGCCCGTTGCCCAGCCCGTAGGCGTGGAACAGCTTGGTGGTGGAGTAACAGACGTCCGACTCGCTGATCTGCAGGATCTCGCGCGCGTAGGTCTCGCACGTGTAGGCGATGTCGTGGTGCAGGTGCACGACGCCCTTCGGCAACCCGGTCGAGCCCGAGCTGTAGAGCCAGAAGGCCGGATCGTCGCGGTGCGAGTCCACCGGATCGAGCTCCGCGGGCAGCTCGGCCATCGCCTCCTCGAGCGGCAGCGCGCCGTGGCTCTCGCCGTTCGCCACGATCAGCAGCGCGCCGCCGTCGCCGCGCGCCTCCACGATCGCCGGCATGAGCGTCGCGTCCGCTATCGCCACCTTCGCCTCGGAGTCGTTCAGGTAGTGGCGGAAGTGCTCGGCCTTGTCGAGCGGGTTCACCGGCACCGGCACGGCGCCGATCCGCATCGCGCCCAGGAAGGCGGCCGGGAACGCCGGCGTGTCGTCCAGCACGAGCAGCACGCGCTGCTCCGGCTGCACGCCCAGGTCCTTCAGCAGGTTGCCCACGCGCGCGACGCGCTCGGCAAGCTGCGCGTAGGTGAGGTCCTCGCCCTCGGGCGTGCGGATCGCCAGCTTGTCGCCGCGCCCGGCGTCCAGGTTGGCGTCGAGGATGAGGCTCGAGTTGTAGCGCTCAGCCGCCCCGGACGACGACCGACTTGCTGTCCGTGTAGTAGTCAAACGCTTCCTCTCCGTGCTCCTTGCCGAAGCCGCTCGACTTGATCCCGCCGAACGGCAGCTCGTCGTACACCTTCGTGGGCGAGTTGATCCAGGTGTAGCCGCACTCGAGCCGCTCGGCCGCCTCGCGGGCGCGCTCGAGGTCCGCGGTCCAGACGCTTGAACCGAGCCCGTATTGCGACGCGTTTGAGCGCTCGATCGCCTCGTCCAGGTCGCGCACGCGCCAGATCGGCAGCGCGGGGCCGAACACCTCCTCGGTGGCCATCGGCGAGTCGTGCGGCGGGTCGGCGATCACGGTCGGCGAGTAGAAGAAGCCGCCCGCCAGCTCCGGATCATCGGGGGCCGAGCCGCCGCAGAGCAGCTCTCCTCCCTGCTCCAGGGTGCGTTTCACCTGATCCGCCACGAGCTCGCGCTGCCGGGCGGTGTGCAGCGGCCCGATCTGCGAGCCCTCGGCGTCGCCGGGTCCCACGCGCAGCTTCTTCGCCTTCGCGGTGATCGCCTCGATCACCTCGTCCGCGACCGAGTCCATCACGTACACGCGCTTCACCGCCAGGCACGCCTGCCCGCAGTTGTAGAAGCGGCCCATCGACGCCGCGCTGGCCGCCCTGGCCAGGTCCGCGTCCTCGCACACGATCAGCGGGTCGCTGCCACCCAGCTCGAGCGTGAGCCGCTTGGTGCCGCGCGAGGCCAGCTCCATGATCCGCTCGCCAGTCCTGGTCGAACCGGTGAACGCCACCTTGCGCACGTCCGGGTGGGTGACGAGCGCCTCGCCCGCCTCGGGCCCCGTGCCCGTGATCACGTTGACCACGCCGGGCGGCAGTCCACCCTCGGTGAGCAGCTCGACGAAGCGCAGGGTGGTGAGCGGCGTGGTGTCCGCGGGCTTGGCCACGACCGTGTTGCCGGCGATCAGCGCCGGGCCGAGCTTGTTGCAGAGCAGCGTGGTGGGGAAGTTCCAGGGCACGATGGCGCCCACCACGCCCAGCGGCCGGCGCAGCACCATGCCGTCGGTGCCCGGGTCGAGATGCGGGGCGAAGCTTCCGCGCAGCGCCTTCGACAGCCCGACGTAGTGCTCGAGCGTCTCCACCGCGCGACCGATCTCGATCCGTGAGTCGCGCAGCGTCTTGCCCTGCTCGCGCGTGAGCAGCTCCACGAGCTCGTCCACGTGCTGGTGCACCGCCGTGGCGGCGCCCCACAGGAGCTCGCCGCGCCTCGAGACCGCCAGCTCCGACCACTCGTCGAATGCCTCGCGGGCGGACTTGACCGCCGCATCCACGTCGGCGGGCGTTGCCGAGGCCACCTCCGCGAACACCTGGCCGTCGGCCGGGTTCGTGACCGGCAGCGGCGGGCCGCTGTTCTGGTGCGCTGCCCCGTTGACGAACGCGCCCGCTTCGGCTGTGACTTGCGGGCTGCTCATGTGCCGGTGAACGTCGCCGTCCGCTTCTCGGTGAACGCGGACAGGCCCTCGCGCGAATCGCTCGACCGGAACAGCCCCTCGATCAGCTCGCGCTCCAGAGCCAGGCCCTGCTCGAGCGGCACCTGCGTGCCCTCGTAGGCGGCGCGCTTGATCGACGCGATCGC
>Ga0068852_100002814_pt1 | contig 12056 bp, 10 predicted proteins | sample KBSCornC22_FD_66594 | JGI IMG/M metagenome (GOLD analysis project Ga0068852, IMG submission 66594) | Corn rhizosphere microbial communities from Kellogg Biological Station, Michigan, USA - KBS Corn C2-2 | ecosystem: Host-associated > Plants > Roots > Rhizosphere > Soil ... | reverse complement strand
ACCCTTCTTTAGAAAAAAGAGCAAACGATTTATTTGGAAGCAGTTTACCCCAGCGTTTGTTGAAGGATTATAATGCTCAGATTTATTGGTTAAGTTTTAATCTAAACTCGTTTTTAAAAACCAACCTTCCGGACTGGTTGAATATTTCTGTTGGCTATGGTGCTGATGGAATGTTTGGCGGATATAAAAATCTTTCTTACGATAAAACAGGCAATATTGTTTTCGACCGCAGAGATATTGAACGTTATCGTCAATGGTATTTATCACCTGATATCGACTTCACAAAAATTAAAACCAATAGCAAGATTGTGAGATCAATTTTGTTTGCGCTGAATGCCTTGAAAATGCCCGCCCCTGCTTTGGAGTTTTCGAAAAATAAGTTTAAGCTCCACGCCTTAAGCTTTTAATAGAGCCAGGCACCGGTGATCTCCTCCCCTTTTGTTTCCACTGCAATATGTTCCTGCAAGGTTGTGGCAATAGATAAGCCTGAATAATCGGTTTGAATTGGAAACAGTTTATGACTTCTTTCAACTAAAACCAATGTTTGTATCTTTTTCAAATGAAAGCCCAGAAATGGTTTCAACGCGTACAACATTGTTTTACCTGTGTTGGCTACGTCATCCACTAAAATGACAACTTTGTTTTCTGTATCAATTTTTTTATCCAATGAAACCTGCAAAGGATCTTTCTTATTGAGTTCAATGGTGATTTGCTGAATATAAAAATTTGAAATTTTGTTCAATTCTTTAATTATGTTTCTTGCGACAATTTCACCGTTACCGTTAACGCTGGCAAGGATTAATTCTGTTTCATCAATATTTTGTTCGGCAACTTCGTAAGCCATGCGTTTCAGTTTACGTTCAATCGCTTCTTTATCTAATACGCAATTCTTTGTTTGTATTCTTTCCATTTCTATCTCCTATTTTTACAGGGCTTAAATTAGCACTATGCATTTGGCACAACAAATTTTATTTATTCTGCTGGCAGGGATTGCTGTTTGGATGTTTGTAAGACAAGTACACTTCATTTCACGCAACATCAAATTGGGAAGAGACGAGAATTTTGAACCTGGCCCTGGCCGGTGGAAAAATGTTTTGCTGATGGCATTTGGACAAAAAAGAATGTTCGACAAACCATTGGTTGCTTTTTTGCATTTTGCTGTGTACGCAGGTTTCATCATTATTAATATTGAAATTCTTGAAATTATTCTTGATGGAATTTTTGGAACACATCGCTTGTTTGCACCTTACCTGGGCAATGTTTACACCTTTGTAATTGATTTTTTTGAAGTGCTGGCATTTTTAGTTTTAACAGCCTGCGTCATTTTCCTGATAAGAAGAAACATTGTAAAGGTTCGCCGTCTCAATATGAAAGAATTGAATGGGTGGCCAAAAAGCGATGCCAACTATATTCTGATGTTTGAGATCGTCCTGATGAGTTTATTTCTGATCATGAACTCAGCCGACAGAACCCTGCAAGTAAGAGCTTACGAACATTATCACAATGTTGGACCGTTTTGGATTTCATCAAATATTGCTCCTTTGCTTTCAGGTTTAAACAATGGAACGCTCCTAGGCATTGAACGCGGCGCATGGTGGTTACACATTGCTGGTGTTTTTGTGTTCCTCAATTATTTGCCTTATTCAAAACATCTTCACATCATACTGGCTTTTCCGAATACTTATTATGCACGATTGGAGCCACAGGCAAAAATGAACAACATGCCTGAAATTCAAAGAGAGGTTTTATATGCCATGCAACCCGAAACCGTTCCAGCCGACGCATCAGCGGAGGAACATAAAAAGTTTGGGGCAAAGGATGTTTTTGATTTGAGTTGGAAAAATTTATTGGATGCATACACCTGTACTGAATGCGGAAGATGCACTGCGGCTTGCCCTGCAAATCAGACGGGCAAAATTCTGTCTCCAAGAAAAATAATGATGGACACACGTGACCGCATGGAACAAGTTGGAAGAAACATCGACAAGAATGGAAACTTCGTTGATGACGGCAAAACGCTTCTTTATGATTTCATTTCCACTGAAGAACTTTGGGCCTGTACGTCCTGCCAGGCCTGTGTTCAGGCCTGTCCTGTTCTAATTCATCCGTTAAGCATCATCAACCAAATGAAGAGATACCTTGCATTGGAGGAAAGCAATCAACCTGCAGAATGGAATGGAATGTACAGCAACATCGAAAACAACTTTGCTCCATGGAAATTCAGCCCTGATGAAAGAGATAAATGGGCCGAAGAAATGCAAGGATAACTTTTAATCAAATTTTTCTTGGCTGGCAAATCCTTCTCGGTAAAACGCCATCGGAAAAATCCTATCGTAAAACTCCTTTTCAATTTTCAACCGACGGGTTTATCTTGTCTGCGGATTTACAAAACCAACCCTATGAACTTACTTAGAAAACTAACCGGGCTTTCCCCTATGCGCTATTTATCAAGACATATCTCGAGGAGAGATTTAGAGAACTTCGGTTTGCTCATGCTTATTTGCTTTATGATCATCATTTACAAAATCAATAAATCCTGATTTTTCTCAGCTTTTTCGTTGATGCTTCTCATTTGGGGCAAAATGACATCCGTTCATCTTTGTTCAAATGCCGGAAACACACAATTTAGTTGTTGAAAAAACTTCAAAACGAAACCCTGCCTATTGTTATCACTGCGGTGAAGTTTGCGATCATTGCGTTGAAACCGATGGACATTTTTTCTGTTGCGACGGTTGCAGTTTTGTTTACGGCTTATTGAAAGAAAATGGTCTTTGCAATTATTACGATCTAAGCAAAACGCCGGGAATCAGGGTCAAAGGCAAATACAATTCCAACAAATTTTTAATTCTCGACACTTTTGAAGCCCAACAAAAACTCATCAGATTTAAAGATGAAAACCAAAGCCAGGTAAGTTTTTATCTGCCGCAAATGCACTGTGCTTCGTGCATTTGGCTATTGGAAAATCTTCACGCCATTGAACCGGCCATCAGTTTTTCGAAAACAAATTTTCAACGAAAAGAGATTTTTATAGGCTTTGATCATTGTGAAACTTCTTTACGGAAAGTTGTTGAACTCCTTGCATTCATTGGTTATGAACCCTACATCAGCCTAAATGATTCCGAGGAAAAGAAAACGAAAAAAATTGACAGAAAACAGTTCTACAAAATCGGTATTGCAGCATTTTGTTTCAGCAATATCATGATGCTGAGCTTTCCGGAATATTTTTCTTCAGGCAAAATCGATGAATACAGTTTAAAGCATCTTTTTTCTTATCTGAATTTACTATTGGCGCTGCCAGTTTTCTTTTACAGTGCTTCTGAATTTTTTATCTCGGCCTATAAAGGGCTTCAACAAAAATGGCTGAACATTGACGCACCGATTGCCCTGTCAATTTTGATTACATTTTCAAGAAGTGCTTACGAAGTTTTAAGCGGAACAGGTGCGGGTTATTTCGACAGCATGGCAGGCATTGTTTTATTTATGCTCATCGGAAGATGGTTTCAAAACAAAACTTATGATTCATTTTCATTCGATAGGGATTACAAATCCTACTTCCCGCTTGGCACTACCAAAATTGAGAATGGAGTTGAAACGCCATCAACAATCAGCAGCCTAAAAAAAGATGATCATATTATTGTACGACACCAGGAAATGGTTCCCGCCGATTCTGTTTTGATTGATGGTGAAGCAAGCATTGATTACAGTTTTGTTTCAGGAGAAATCACTCCCGTTCTTAAAAGAAAAGGGGAATTGATTTATGCGGGTGCAAAACAGCTTGGTGGAAGAATCGAATTGCAAGTAATCAAAACTGTTAACCAGAGTTACATCACGCAATTGTGGAATAACAATGATTTTCTCGGCGAACAAAAAAATAAGGAGCGGTCCTTCATTCATCCTTGGAGTCGCTACTTCACCATAGCTCTTTTCACAATTGCCGGCCTTGCGGGAATTTATTGGGCTATCGTTAATCCAAAAAATATTTTGCCTGCCATATCTGCTTCTTTGATTGTTGCTTGTCCTTGTTCGCTGTTGCTTTCTGCAACCTTCACATTTGGCAACATGCTCCGCTATTTCGGCAAGAATAAACTGTATGTGAAGAACGCATCTGTAATTGAAGCACTCGCAAAAATCAATACAATCGTTTTTGATAAAACAGGAACACTGACGTACACTTCAAATGCAACAATTGAGTTTATCGGCACACCATTAACCGGTGAGGGAAAAAATGCTATCTATTCACTTGCAAAAGAATCGGCGCATCCCTTAAGCCGTTTAATCAAAGATTATTTATTAAAAAGAAATTCGATCCTTTCTTCTCCAATATTGAACTTTAAAGAACTGGCTGGAAAGGGTGCTGAAGGTTTTATTGATAAAAAGCACGTAAAACTTGGCTCGTGTCTGTTTATCACCGGATACTGCGACAATAAAAATTCCACTTCGGAAGTCTGGGTCTCCATTGATCAAGACGTGAAAGGCTTTTTCAGCATTCACAATCTGTACAGAGACGGCGTAAAAGAAATGGTCAATGAATTAGGCGCAAAAAAATATCAACTGCATGTACTTTCCGGCGACAACGATTCTGAAAAAGAGCAGTTAACAAAATTCTTTGCAAATGCTCCTTTGCTTTTCGCACAATCTCCAAAAGATAAATTGGAATATATCAAAAAACTAAAAGAAGACAGTTCCAAAAAAGTTTTGATGCTTGGTGATGGCCTGAATGATGCCGGCGCGTTAAAACAAAGTGACGTTGGCATCGCCGTTACAGAAAACACAAGCCAGTTTAGCCCTGCAAGCGATGCGATTTTGGATAGCCATCACGTAAATCAATTGAACTCGTTTTTAAGTTATGCAAGAGCGGGTAAAAAAGTGGTGCTGGCAAGTTGGATACTTTCCATTCTGTACAACTTCGTTGGATTAAGTTTTGCCGTTACAGTCAACTTATCTCCAATCGTAGCTGCCATACTGATGCCAATCAGCTCAATCACTATTGTAAGCTTCGTAACCATCGCGACAAGCATTGCGGCAAAGCGCAGGGGATTATAAAACATGATTTTTGTCATGTTCCGTTTTGATAGCTCTCATTCTTAACCAACAGGTCTCAAAATATTTTTGGCTCTGAAAACCAATTAAAATGAGCGTACTGATTGTTCTTGTAATCGTTAGTGTAATTGTAGCCGGAAGTTTCCTCGCTGCTTTCATCTGGTCAGTAAAGAAAGGACAATACGATGACGACTACGCCCCTTCCGTTCGGATCCTCTTTGACGACACTGTTTCGACTGAAAATAAAAATCCTAATTAAATCAAGTAAACAATGCAATTGGAACAATCAACTAAAACACAGGTTGCTGAAATCCCTTTAACCGGCAAAAGGGAAACGTTCTATTATGACAATGCCATCGTTCGCAACTTTGCCTATGCTACAATCATTTGGGGAGTTGTTGGAATGGTCGCAGGCCTATGGGCGGCCCTGGAATTGGTATTTCCCAAAGTTTTAAATGTTGGCCCATGGTTCAACTTTGGCCGTTTGCGTCCGCTGCATACCAATGCCGTCATCTTCGCTTTCGTAGGCAATGGAATTTTCATGGGCTATTATTATTCACTTCAACGTTTGCTTAAAACAAGAATGTGGAGTGATAAATTAAGTCGCATTCATTTTTGGGGATGGCAATTAATTATTGTGTCTGCAGCATTAACCCTTCCTCTCGGCTTTACAACAGGAAAGGAATATGCAGAACTTGAGTGGCCTATTGATATTGCTATCACCATTATTTGGGTAACGTTCGGCTGGAACATGTTTGCCTCCATTCTGAAAAGACGAGAAAGACATTTGTACGTTGCCGTTTGGTTTTACATTGCAACTTTTGTTACGGTTGCTGTTCTTCATATTGTTAACTCCATCGAAATTCCTGTAAGCTTTCTGAAAAGTTATCCTGTCTACGCAGGTGTGCAGGATGCATTGGTGCAATGGTGGTACGGGCATAATGCTGTTGCTTTCTTTTTGACAACGCCCTACCTGGGTTTGATGTATTATTTTTTGCCGAAAGCTGCCAATCGTCCGGTTTATTCCTACAAACTTTCCATCATTCACTTTTGGGCTTTGATCTTTTTATACATCTGGGCAGGCCCTCACCATTTGTTGTATTCTGCCCTGCCTAACTGGGCCCAATCCCTTGGTATTGTTTTCTCTTTCATGCTCATTTTCCCAAGCTGGGGAGGAATGATCAACGGCCTGTTGACACTGCGTGGAGCGTGGGACAGAGTGCGCGAAGATGTGATTTTAAAATTTATGGTTGTTGCAGTTACTGCTTATGGCATGGCAACATTTGAAGGCCCGATGCTTTCGTTGAAAACGATCAATGCAGTTTCTCACTTTACCGATTGGACAATTGCTCACGTTCACGTTGGTGGCTTGGGTTGGAACGGGATGCTCACTTTCGGAATTCTATACTGGATCATTCCAAGAATTTTTAAAACAGAGTTGTACTCAAAGAAACTTGCCAATATTCACTTTTGGATTGCAACGCTTGGAATTCTATTCTACGCAGTTCCAATGTATATAGCAGGCTTCATGCAAGCTTCAATGTGGAAACAATTCACACCAAGCGGGCAATTGAAGTACCAGTTTCTGGAAACCGTAACATTCATGAAACCATTTTATGCAGTGCGTGGATTTGGAGGAACACTATTCCTTGCCGGTGCCATTTTGATGATGTACAATTTGTTCAAAACAGTTGCCAAAGCAAAAATTATCGCAAACGAACAGGCGGAAGCACCTGCGCTTGAAAAAGTTTATCACAAACATTCTGGCGAGCATTGGCACAGATGGATCGAAAGAAAGCCTACTCCATTCTTAGTTGCAACACTGATTGTGATTTTGATTGGTGGTGCTGTTGAAATGATTCCGACTTTCATGATCAAATCAAATATTCCAACAATTGCAAGTGTGAAACCGTACACTCCATTGGAGTTGCAGGGTCGTGATTTGTATGTACGTGAAGGATGTTACCTCTGCCACTCCCAGATGATCCGACCATTCCGTTCGGAAACAGAACGTTACGGTGAATATTCAAAAGCAGGTGAATTTGTTTACGACCATCCGTTCCAGTGGGGATCAAAAAGAACAGGGCCCGATTTGGCCCGGGAAGGTGCGGGCAACAATAAAAAATCTGATACATGGCATTTTAATCACCTCGACGATCCGCAGTCTATTTCAACAGGATCTGTGATGCCTTCTTATTCTTTCTTAATTGACAATGCACTTGACACATCAACAACCCCAACCAAAATAAGAGTCATGCAAACCCTGGGTGTCCCATATCCATCGGGGTATGATCAAACTGCAAATGCTGATTTAATGAAGCAGGCAACCGATATTTCAAATAACCTGCGCAAGGATAGCATTCATGTAAAACCCGACCGGGAGATCATCGCAGTAATTGCATACCTGCAGAGACTTGGAACTGACATCACTAAAAACAAAATCATCGCTCAAAATAAATAAGCCATGTTCAAATTCATTAAACAATATGCTGAAACAATTAAAGGGGTTGACATCTATCCTATCATTTCGCTTTTCATCTTCCTTTTATTTTTCATTGCAGTGATCTATTACGTTAGAAAAATGGACAGGAATAAAGTGGAGGAATTAAAAAGCCTTCCCTTGGATTTGAGCGATGGCAACACTTATGTAAACAAAATAAATCAAGCCTGAAGTCATGAGAACAAACATCAATCATAAACTTATTACTGCTTCAATACTTTTTGCATTGTCAAATCTCACCGCATCTGCGCAAGATGCAAAACCAACAACAACGGTCAGCAGCGACAATTGGGTTTATTGGACTGTGGTTACCGTTGCGGTTGCCATTCTGTTTTTCCTTATCGTGGTTTTAAACACTACAGCTTCGGTGTTTAGACAAGAATCCGGAAAAGTATCATTTAAGGAATGGTGGTCATCACTGAACAGAAGGTTCTTTACAAAAGCGGTTCCTGTTGAAAGAGAAGCCGATATTTTGCTGGACCACGATTATGACGGCATCAAGGAATTGGACAATGCATTGCCACCGTGGTGGAAGTATGGATTTTATTTTACCATTCTTGTTGCAGCACTATACCTTTTACGCTTCCATGTTTGGAAAACAGGCCCGACACCACAACAGGAGTATGACCAGGAAATGAAGACTGCTGCCGCACAAATTGAAGAATATCGCAAAAAGACCGGCGATATGATTGACGAAAAAACCGTGACAATGGCTGATGCTGCAGGCATTTCACAAGGCGATAAAATCTTTCATTCCAATTGCTTTGCATGTCATGGTGCGAAAGGCGAAGGTGGTGTGGGGCCGAACCTTACTGATAATTATTGGTTACACGGCGGAACGATCAACGATATTTTCAAAACAATAAAATATGGTTGGCCTGATAAAGGAATGCAATCGTGGCAAAAAACTTATTCGCCTTCACAGATCAGAGATCTGGCGAGCTATGTAAAAAGTTTGGCAGGCACAAATCCACCCAATGCAAAAGCACCGCAGGGTGATCTGTTCCAGCAAACAAAAACCGATAGTTCTGCAGTGAAGAAAGATTCAACAACTAAAAAATAATGCAAAACGGAAACCACACATACGAACATATTGTTGAAGAAAAGAAAGACCTGATCAACCAGTCTTTCAGAGATTCTGTTGCTACCATTGATAAAAAAGGAAGAAGAAACTTTCTTTTTCCCAAAAAACCAAAGGGTAAATTATATCGCTTACGAACGATTGCTTCGCTTGTTTACCTCGCCATATTTTTTACCCTTCCTTTTTTAAAAATTGATGGTGAACCGGTTTTCCTGTTCAATATCATTCAAAGAAAATTTATTCTTTTCGGGCAAATTTTTTGGCCGCAGGACTTTTTCATCTTTGCCATTGGCCTTCTGGCCTTCATGGTTTTCATCATTGTATTCACCGTGGTTTTTGGCAGAGTGTTTTGCGGTTGGGCATGCCCGCAAACCATTTTTATGGAAATGGTTTTTCGTAAAATTGAATTTTGGCTTGATGGTGATGCGCAAAAGCAAAAGCAATTGAAGGCAATGCCATGGAATGCGTTTAAGATCAGAAAGAGAGCCACAAAAATCATTGTGTTTTATGCAATATCATTTTTGATTGCCAATTTCTTTTTGTCCTATATCATTGGCATGGACAATTTGTTGAAGTATGTTAAAGAGGGAATTGAGTCACATTATGTAACCTTCTCCACCTTGATTGGATTTACTACCGTCTTCTTCTTTGTTTACTACTGGTTCAGAGAGCAGGCCTGTTTGGTAGTTTGTCCTTACGGTCGTTTGCAGGGTGTTTTGCTTGATAAAAAAACAATGGTGGTTGCCTATGATTATGTAAGAGGAGAGCCGAGAGGCAAATTGAAAAAAGCATCCATCAATGACCAGGGTGATTGTATTGATTGTTTTGCCTGCGTTCGTGTTTGTCCGACCGGTATTGACATTCGTAATGGAACGCAGTTGGAATGTGTCAATTGCACTGCATGTATTGATGCCTGCGACGCGATTATGGACAGCATTAACAAGCCCCAGGGATTGATTCGAATTGATTCGGAAGAAAACATTCAGCACTCAAGAAAAAATAAATTCAACTGGAGACTCGGTGCTTACTCTTCCGTTTTGATTTTGCTGATTGCCTTTTTTGTTTACCTGCTGGCTAGTCGGGAAGACGTTTCTGCAACCATTTTAAGAACACCGGGACAAATTTTCCAAACCCAGGCTGACGGAAAAGTTTCAAATCTTTTTAGCATCAAACTCGCCAACAAAACAAGAAGAGATATTCCCATGACTTTGAAACTGGAAAATGTACAGGGCGACATATCGATCATCGGGAACAACCTTGTCGTTCCTTCCGAATCGTATTTCCAATCACCATTTTTTGTAAAGATTGACAGAAGCAAGATCGACAAAAGAAAAACCAAATTGTTGATTGGTGTTTACGAGGGCAACAACAAAATTGAAACGGCAGAAACCACTTTTATTGGTCCGGGAGATTAGCTAAAGAAAACAACAGTTAAACATATTAACGAGCACAAAAATTTTGAAAATGAAAATTAGTTGGGGTTACAAAATTTTATTTGTCTATCTCGCTTTTGTAATAGGCATTATGTTTTTGGCATACAAAGCCAACCAGGAAAAATTTGATCTGGTTACAGATAATTATTACGATGCCGAATTAAAATACCAGGACGTAATTAACCAAAAACAGCGGGTTGCTGAATTATCGGCCCTGCCTGTTATTTCTCATTCAACAAATTCCGTGAGCATTGAGCTGCCGCAGGAGTTTTTAAACAGGAATGTAAAAGGTGAACTATATCTCTATCGTCCATCTGACGCGACAAAAGATATTCGCAAAAATTTTTCAACTGAAAATTGTTCTGCCCGCATTTCAATGGATAATACATTATCAGGCGCCTACGAAGTGAAGTTATCGTGGCAGGCGGACGGAAAAACATTTTATAACGAACAAAGAATTTTCTTCTGATGAATTTTGAACAACTGATCAGCATGGCCTTTGCAATGGGACTAGTTGGAAGTTTCCATTGTCTGGGCATGTGCGGCCCAATTGCAATGGCTTTGCCAATGGGAAACCGCAATAATTCAAATCGTTTGTTTGGCGGAGTTATTTACAATTCCGGAAGAATCCTTACTTACTCAATGCTTGGATTAATTTTAGGATTTGCAGGCGATTTTCTGATTTCTCCGAAAATTCAAGGTACGGTTTCTATAGTCTTTGGATCAATCATTGTCTTTTATCTGGTGTTGCCATCGAACACAAAAAGAATTTTAAAAATTTCTCCATCGCAAAATCTATTAGTTCGGTTAAGAAAGCAGTTAGCGAAGTTTTTATACATACAAAACAACAGTTCTCTTTTTGGCATTGGCATGTTGAATGGCCTGTTGCCCTGCGGCATGATTTATCTTGCTCTCGCTTCTTCATTTTTGGCAGGCAGTCCGTTAAAGGGAAGTTTGTTTATGTTATTGTTTGGGCTCGGGACTTTTCCTACCATGCTTGGTGCTGTTTTCTTTGGAAGTTTTTTAAATCAACACATCCGTTCAAAGCTTAGAAGATTAGTGCCCGTTTTTTTATTTTTTATGGCAGCACTTTTAATTATTCGCGGAATGAACCTGGGCATCCCATATCTCAGCCCCAGCATTCCCGTAACTGCTGCTCATCCTGATGCAATCACCTGCCATTAAATTCGATTGCTCCCCAAACGCTACATTATTTGCCAGTTGAAGGCTGAGAAATCTGAAGCTCAGCAACAGCAGGATTACGTTGTAAACTTGCGAATTGCTCAGGAGCGTTGCCCAACGCAAGATTTCAGCGCAGCGAAATTTAATAGTCGCAATTCAGCTAAGTACAAAAAAATTTAACTGCGTTTAGTGTGAGTATGTAAATCTCAATTAGTGGAATCACTTAATTCGAAAAAAATCATTTCTGTTTACTTTTTCTTACGTTTTTGCTGCACGTACTTTAACGAAGGAACCAAACACTGATCTGTGTATGAATCACGAACACTTGACAAGAAAAACCCGCAGCAGAAAAGAAGACAAACAGCTAATACAAGCGATTATTTTGTTTGTGGTAATGGCTGCTTTTGTTGGCTTTCTTTTGATTGTAACTATTTAGATGAATAGCTATTTACCGGTCTGAGCCTTCGTCGCTTTTCCCTTTCTTTTTTTGCATTCCTTCCAGTGTATGTTCAAACTTTTCCTGCAACTCTTCCGGATGTTCTATTTGATGTGTAGCATCTTTCTTCTTCAAAATCTTGTAGAGTTGAATGATAGCCGTTAGTGCAAAAATTCCCCCAATGACCCAGTTAAGAATATGCTCGTTTGCATTTATTTTTTGAGCAATTAACCTCCCGCCAAAAATGAAAACAAAATTGCCAAACAAGGTACCGATACCAATACCGAGTATGTACAAATTATAATGACTGTTTTTAGGAAGTAAAACCTTTTTAGTATACAGAACAGTGCTCCATCCAAACCAAAATGGAATTTGCACCGGGTT
>Ga0068852_100002812_pt1 | contig 12059 bp, 9 predicted proteins | sample KBSCornC22_FD_66594 | JGI IMG/M metagenome (GOLD analysis project Ga0068852, IMG submission 66594) | Corn rhizosphere microbial communities from Kellogg Biological Station, Michigan, USA - KBS Corn C2-2 | ecosystem: Host-associated > Plants > Roots > Rhizosphere > Soil ... | reverse complement strand
CGATCAAGACGCACAAGCCCGACCTGGTCTTCCTCGACATCCAGATGCCCGGCTTCGACGGCTTCTCGGTCGTCCAGGGACTGATGGAGGTCGAGCCGCCGCTCTTCGTCTTCGTCACGGCCTATAGCGATCATGCGCTGCGGGGGTTCGAGGCGGGCGCGGTCGATTATCTGATGAAGCCGGTCGAGACGGATCGGCTGGCCGACACGCTCGAGCGCGTGCGCCAGCGCCTGTCGGAGAAACGCGCGGCCGAGGAAGTGCAGCAGCTCAAGGACGTGATCGCCGAACATGCGCCCGAGGCGGCGGAATCGATCCCCGACGGGGTCGAGACGCCCGCATCGAGCCGTTACGAGAAATTGATCAACATCAAGGATCGCGGGCAGATCTTCCGCGTCGACGTCGACACGATCGAGCGGATCGATGCCGCCGGCGACTATATGTGCATCTATACCGGCGACAACACCCTGATCCTGCGCGAGACGATGAAGGATCTGGAAAAGCGCCTCGACCCGCGCCGCTTCCAGCGCATCCACCGTTCGACCATCGTCAACCTCGACCTGGTCAAGCAGGTCAAGCCACACACCAACGGCGAGTGCTTCCTGGTGCTGGGCTCAGGCGCGCAGGTGAAAGTCAGCCGTTCCTATCGCGACGTCGTCGCGCGGTTCGTGCACTAAATCCGTCGCCCCGGCGGCAGAGCACCCCGCAAAGTGGTACTTTGCGGGACCCCGCAAGCCGGGGCCGCGGGAGGGATAGGACAAGGTCGGGAAACTGCTCCAGCGGCCCCGGCCTCCGCCGGGGCGACGGATTCAGCCGAACCGGCCGGTCACATAATCGCGCGTGCGGCGTGAGCGGGGGGTGGAGAAGATGTCGGCGGTCGGGCCGAATTCGATCATCCGGCCGAGGAACATGAAGCCGGTATAATCGGAGATGCGGCTCGCCTGCTGCAGATTGTGCGTGACGATCACGATCGTCACGTCCTTCTTGAGCTCGACCAGCGTCTGTTCGAGCTTGGCGGTCGAGACCGGGTCGAGCGCGGAGGCCGGCTCGTCGAGCAGCAATATCTCCGGCTGCACGGCGATGCCGCGCGCGACGCACAGGCGCTGCTGCTGGCCGCCCGACAGGCCCAGGCCCGACGTGTGGAGCTTGTTCTTGACCTCGTCCCACAAGGCGGCGCGCGTCAGCGACCGCTCGACGATGTCGTCCATCTCCGCCTTGGACTTCTTGTGGTAGAGCCGCACGCCGAACGCGACATTGTCGTAGATCGACATGGGGAAGGGGGTCGGCTTCTGGAACACCATGCCGACGCGCGCGCGCAAGGCCGCCGGATCGCCGCCCTTGAGAACGTCCTCGCCATCGAGGATGATCTCACCTTCGGCGCGCTGACCGGGGTATAGTGCATAGATGCGATTGAGCGCGCGCAGCAGGGTCGACTTGCCGCAGCCCGACGGGCCGATCAACGCCGTGATCTTGTTCTTCTCGATCGGCAGATCGACGCCGTGGAGCGATTCATTCGCGCCGTAGAAGAATTTCAGATTGCGCGATTCCAGCAGCAACTCGCCTTCCGGGCGGGTCATGAACTGCTCTTCGCCAGCCGAGCTGGAGGGCGGGTTCATCACGGCTGTGTCGGTCATGAGCGATGCGTCTCCCGGGCGAGAACGCGCCCGACGATGTTGATGAACAGGACGGCGACGGCGATCAGCAAGGCGCCGACCCAGGCCAGGCGCTGCCAGTCGTCATAGGCCGACAGAGCGAACTGGAAGATGGTGGTCGGCAGGCTCGCCATCGGCTGGGTCAGCTTGGCGTTGAAGAATTGGTTGCCGAGGCTCGTGAACAGCAAGGGCGCGGTCTCGCCCGAAATGCGTGCGAAGCCGAGCAGGCCCGCGGTCAAAAGGCCCGTACGCGCCGACTTCCAGATGATCTTGCGGATCACGAAGGCGCGGCTCGCGCCCAATGCCATGCCCGCCTCGCGCAGCGCGCTGGGCTGGAGCGTCAAGATATCCTCGGTCGTGCGCACCACGATCGGGGTGGCGAGGAAGGCCAAGGCGACGCCGCCGGCATAGCCCGAGAAACCATGGAAGGGCGCCACCAGTAATTCGTAAACGAACAGGCCGATCAGGATCGACGGCGCGGAGATCAGCACGTCGTTGAAGAAGCGCACGACATGCCCGTATCTCGTGCCCGCGCCATATTCGGCGAGCCAGGTGCCGGCGAGGATGCCGATCACGAGCGCGATCGCCATGCCGAGCGCGCACATGATCAGCGAGCCGACGATCGCGTTGCGCAGCCCACCGGGCGAACCCGGCGCCGGCTGATCATGCGTGAAGATCATGCCGTCGATCCCGCCCAGACCCTTGCTGAGCAGGGTCCAGAGGATCATCACCAGCGCGCTCAAGGCAATGAAGGTGGCGATGCTGCAGAGGACGACGAAGACACCGTTGAAGGCGCGACGATAGGCGGCGCGGGTCATCAGACTTTCGCCTCACGAAGCAGCAGACGGGCGACCGCCAGCACGATGAAGGTGATCACGAACAGCAGGAAGCCGAGCGCGATCAGGGCCGAGGTGTGCATCTCGCTGGTCGCTTCGGCGAATTCGTTGGCGACGGTCGATGCGATGGTCGAGCCGCTGTCGAACAGGCCGTGCGGAAAGCCGTGCGAATTGCCGATGATGAAGGTGACCGCCATCGTCTCGCCCAGCGCACGGCCGAGCCCGAGCATGATCACGCCGATCATGCCGCGGCGGACATAGGGGATCACCACCGCCTTGATCACCTCGAACGGGGTGCAGCCCAGGCCGTAGGCAGCCTCGCGCACCTGCGGCGGCACGGTCAGGAAAAGCTCGCGGAACACCGCCGCCATATAAGGCAGGATCATGATCGCCAGGATCAGCGACGCGGTGAAGATATTGGCGCCGTTGGGCGTGCCCGAGAAGATCTTGCCGACAAAGCTGTCGGGCGCGAAGTTCATCGCGATCGGCAATTGGACATGCGCCGCGAACCAGGGTGCGAGCACGAACAGGCCCCACATGCCGTAGACGATCGACGGGATGCCCGCGAGCAGCTCGACCGCGATCGCGATCGGGCGCGAAAGCCGGGGCGGGCAGAATTCGACCAGGAAAACCGATACGCCGAGCGCAAGCGGCAGTGCCACCAGCAACGACAGGAAACTGGTGATCAGCGTACCCACGATCGGGCCTGCAGCGCCATAGACCTCGTTCACCGGATTCCAGGTGGTCGAGGTCAGGAAACCGAAGCCGAAGGCGCGGAAGGCGGGCAGACCGCCGATGAACAGGCTGATGACCACGCCGCCGAGGGCCGCCAGCAGGAAGGTGGCCGCGCCCAGGCATGCATAGCGGAAAAGGATTTCGCCGAGAGCATGGCCCGGAGGCGCGCCCCTCGGGCTGGCGAGTTCGGTGTTCATGCCCGACCCGTAATGCGGGCGCCGAGGCAGGGAAAGTGACTCGGCGCCCATGTCAGCTTACTTCGCGACGTAGACCGGCTTGCCGCCGGCGGTCACCGAATGCGCCCACTGCTTCTTGAGCAGGGTCTTCACGTTCGCCGGAAGCGGCACATAGTCCAGGCTGGCGGCCAGGCCGTCACCCTTGTTGTAGCCCCATTCGAAGAACTTGAGCACCTGCGCGCCCGCGTCGGGATTGTCCTGGTTGCGATAGACCAGGATGAAGGTCGCGCCCGTAATCGGCCAGGCGGCCGGGCTCGGCTGGTCGAGCAGCAGGATGTAATTGCCGGGCGAACGCAGCCAGTTGGCGCTGCCGGCGGCCGCGGCGAAGGCCGGTGCCGCGGGGGCAACGAACTTGCCGGCCTTGTTCTGCATCAGGGCGTAGGTCGAATGGTTCTGCTTGGCATAGGCATATTCGACATAGCCGATCGCGCCGACCGTCTGCTTGACGAAGGCGGCGACGCCGTCATTGCCCTTGCCGCCCAGGCCCGTCGGCCACTGGACCGAGTCGCTCGCGCCAACCTTGGACGCCCAGTCGCTGTTCTTCATCGCCAGATAGGACGTGAAGAGGAAGCTGGTGCCCGATCCGTCCGAACGGTGCACGACGGTGATCGGGGTGGCGGGCAGGTTCACGCCCTTGTTCAGCGCGGCGATCTCGGGCGCGTTCCAGCGCGTGATCTTGCCGAGGAAGATGTCGCCCAGCAGCTGGCCGCTCAGCTTGATCTGGCCCGGGGCGATCCCCGGCAGGTTCATCACCGGCACGACGCCGCCGACCACGGTCGGGAACTGATAGAGGCCGGCAGCGGCCAGTTCGTCGGGCTTCAGCGGCTTGTCCGAGGCGCCGAAATCGACGGTCTTGGCCTTGATCTGCTTGATGCCGCCGCCCGAACCGATCGCCTGATAATTGAGGCCGACACCGGTCTGCGCCTTATACGCCTCGGCCCACTTGGCATAGACCGGAGCCGGAAAGGTCGCGCCCGCGCCCGAAATGTCGGCGGCAGCCGCAGTGGTTGCGATGGCGAGAACGCCAACGCCCACGACGAACATCTTCAGCATGTGAATCCCCTGGAAAGTGCGCGGCGTTTCAGCCGCTGACCAAGGGCTCTATGAGGGTTCCGTGACTCTTGTGTGACAATGAAAGGGAGAGTCGAAGACGATATTCTTCCGCCGTCATTCCCGCGCAGGCGGGAACCCACCGGGCCGCAACGGCAGACCTCTTGGTGGATTCCCGCCTGCGCGGGAATGACGTGCAATTTCAATCAGTCCGGCAGAACTCTTACCGCGCCCTTGGACGCATTGCTCGCCAGCAGGGCATAAGCCTGCAGCGCCTTGGACACGTTGCGCTTGCGCCCGAACGGCTTCCACGCCTTGGCCCCGCGCGCTTCCATTGCCGCGCGGCGTTCGGCGATCACGGCATCCTCGACCAACAGGTTGATCGACCGGTTCGGGATGTCGATCTGGATCAGGTCACCATGCTCGACCAGAGCGATCAGCCCGCCCTCGGCCGCCTCGGGCGAGACATGGCCGATCGACAGGCCCGAGCTGCCGCCCGAGAAACGACCGTCGGTCAGCAGGGCGCAGGCCTTCCCGAGCCCCTTCGATTTCAGATAAGAGGTCGGGTAGAGCATTTCCTGCATGCCCGGGCCGCCCTTCGGCCCTTCATAGCGGATCACCACCACGTCGCCCGCCTCGACCTGATTGCCAAGGATGCCCGCGACCGCCGCATCCTGGCTTTCGAACACGATCGCCTTGCCAGTGAACTTGAGGATGCTCTCGTCCACGCTCGCGGTCTTCACGATGCAGCCTTCGGGCGCGAGATTGCCGAACAGGACGGCCAGCCCGCCATCCTGGCTGAAGGCATGGGTCGCGGATCGGATCACGCCGCCCGTCCGATCGACGTCGAGCTCGTCCCAGCGGCGCGACTGGCTGAACGCGACCTGGGTCGGCACGCCGCCCGGCGCGGCGCGGTAGAATTCGCGCACGGATTCGCTGTTGGTGCGTGCCACGTCCCAGCGGCCGAGCGCCTCGCCCATCGTCGCCGAATGGACGGTCGGCTGCTCGACATGGAGCAGCCCGCCGCGGTCGAGCTCGCCCAGGATGCCCATGATCCCGCCCGCGCGATGGACATCCTCCATATGCACGTTGGAAACCGCGGGCGCGACCTTGCACAAAACCGGCACGCGCCGCGACAGGCGGTCGATATCGGCCATGGTGAAATCCACGCCCGCCTCCTGCGCGGCGGCGAGCAGATGGAGCACAGTGTTGGTCGATCCGCCCATGGCGATGTCGAGGCTCATCGCATTCTCGAATGCCTCGAAGGTCGCGATATTGCGCGGCAAGGCGGTGGCGTCGTCCTGCTCGTACCAGCGCTTGGCAAGATCGACGACCAGATGGCCGGCCTCGCGGAACAGGCGCTCGCGGTCGGCATGCGTCGCCAGCACCGATCCGTTGCCGGGCAGCGACAGGCCGAGCGCCTCGGTCAGGCAGTTCATCGAATTGGCGGTGAACATGCCCGAGCAACTGCCGCAAGTCGGGCAGGCCGACCGTTCGATCGTCTGCACTTCCTCATCGCTATATTTGTCGTCGGCGGCGGCGACCATCGCGTCGACCAGGTCGAGCGCGACCTCCTTGCCGCGCAGCACGACCTTGCCCGCTTCCATCGGTCCGCCCGATACGAATACGGCCGGGATGTTGAGGCGCAAGGCGGCCATCAGCATGCCGGGCGTGATCTTGTCGCAATTGGAGATGCAGACCAGCGCGTCGGCGCAATGGCCGTTGACCATATATTCGACGCTGTCCGCGATCAGCTCGCGGCTCGGCAACGAATAGAGCATGCCGTCATGGCCCATGGCGATGCCGTCATCGACCGCGATCGTGTTGAATTCCTTGGCGACACCACCCGCCGCCTCGATCTCGCGCGCGACCAGCTGGCCCAGATCCTTGAGGTGGACATGCCCCGGCACGAACTGAGTGAAGCTGTTGGCGACGGCGATGATCGGCTTGCCGAAATCCGAATCCTTCATGCCGGTCGCGCGCCAAAGCCCGCGCGCGCCCGCCATGTTGCGGCCGTGGGTGGTGGTGCGGGAACGGTAAACGGGCATGGGGAGGCCTATCGGAATCAGGAGCTAAGGGAGTAAACGCGCCTTGCCCCGATCATGGCTCACGCGCAAGTTTATGTTTCTTGTGGGGGATAACGCGAAATTTTGTTCGCTGCACGGAGCGGGTGCTCTGGTTCCAGCGGTGACCCAACCGTTTGTCCGAAATCCGACGAAATCGCCCGTCGTGGCTCTCTCCGCGAAGGCTCAAGGCGAGGGTCGGAAAATTGCTGAATCGGGACCGAAATGGCGGTGATCCTGCGCGCCGGGCTTTGCGCGAAAAGCAAATGGCTCCCGCTGCGGGCGATCGGTTGCGATAGGAGATTGATCGGACGGCTGGTCGCCGGATCAAGGAAGTGGAGGCCCGAGCCGGAATCGAACCGGCGTGCAAGGATTTGCAGTCCTCTGCGTAACCACTCCGCCATCGGGCCGGAGGCGGGGCTGATGGTTGAGTTTCGCGGCGCTGTCAAACCTTTCGCTCATTGTCCGCATCCGGACAGGCTGACGCACCATCTGTCCGCTTCCGGACAGGTCGTTGATGGCAAGTGCGCCGCAGCCGGTGGGATATCGTCTGGCATGGATCATGCTGCTCTTGGCCTCGGGCATGGCCTTCGATAAGGCGTTGCCATCCGGCGCGGTGTCTTGTATTACTAAGACACCTGAAGAGGGCGACGCATAGTGACCGAGCAGAATTACGAACAGATGCGGCAGGCGATGGTGGCGAGCCAGCTGCGCACCACGGCGGTGAACGACCCGCGCGTCGTCGCGGCCATGGGCAAGGTTCCGCGCGAGCGATTCGTGCCCGAAGGCCAGGCCGCGCTGGCCTATCTCGACAAGAGCCTTCCCTTGGGTGGTGGGCGCGCAATGGCGTCGCCCATGGTGACCGGTCGCCTGCTGACGGAAGCGCGCGTGCGCAGCGCGGATCGCGCGCTCGTGATCGGCGCGGGCAGCGGCTATTCGGCGGCGGTGCTGGCCGAGCTGGCCGCGAGCGTGGTCGCGCTGGAGGAGGATGCCGCGCTTGCGGGCAAGGCACCGCTGCCGGCCAATGTCACGCGTGCCAACGGGCCGCTCGCCAAGGGCTGGGCCAAGGCTGCGCCCTATGACCTGATCCTGTTCGACGGCGCGGTCGAGCATATCCCGCCCGCGATCATCGACCAATTGGCGGATGGCGGGCGGATCGCGGCGCCGGTGCTCGACAATGGGGTTGTCCGGCTGGAGATCGGTCACAAGGCGGGGGGCGGCTTCGGCATGCTGAGCTTCGCCGATGCTGAAGCGCCCGTGCTTCCGGGCTTCGCGGTGGAAAAGGGATTCAGCTTCTGATGCGACACGGGGGGAGGGTCCTGGGGGCGCTGCTCGCCGGCGCGGGTCTTGCCACGTCGGCGATGGCGGCGACCTTGCAGGATGCGTTCGTCGAGACCTATCGCACCAGCCCCGCGCTCGCGGCGGCGCGTGCGCAACTGCGCGGCACCGACGAAGGCGTGTCGATCGCCAAGGCGCAGTCGCGGCTGGGCGTGTCGAGCACGGTCGGCCTCTCCCAGAACACCAACGGCATCACGCATCTCGACAATGGCGCGCGCACGCTGACCGCGCAGCTCAACGTTTCCTACCCGGTCTTCCAGGGCGGGCGCGTGCGCAACGCGATCAACGCCGCCGAATCGCGCGTCGTCTCGGGCCGCGCCGATCTGCGCACGACCGAGGGCGCGATCTTCGTCCAGGTGGTCAGCGCCTATATGGACGTGATCCGCGATGCCTCGATCGTCGATCTCAACAAGAAGAATGTCGACGTCCTCAACACCAATCTGAAGGCCAGCCGCGATCGGTTCGCGGTGGGCGACCTCACCCGCACCGACGTCGCCCAGTCCGAAGCGCGGCTGAGTCTCGCGCGCAGCCAGCTGATCTCCGCGCAGGGCGCGCTCACATCGAGCAAGGAAAATTACCGTCGTGTGGTCGGCAGCTGGCCGGTCGATCTGGCGCCGCCGCCGCCCTTGCCCAAATTGCCCGGCGATCCGGATCAGGCGGTGGCGGTCGCGCTGGAGAACAGCCCCGCGATCGAGGCGGCCCAGGCAGCAGCGCGCGCGGCGGGCTATGAGGTCAGCGTCGCGCGCGGGCAAAGGCTGCCGACCGTGTCGCTGATCGCCGGGCCGAACTATAATAATTATCTCGGCACCGCCAATCGCGTGTTCGGCCAGTCGAGCAGCACGCATCTCGACCAGACGCAGACCTCGAACACGTTCGGGGTGCAGATGCGCCTGCCGCTCTACCAGGGCGGTCTTGCCGGCGCGCAGGTGCGCCAGGCCCAGGCGACGCAGAATGTCGCGGTCGAGCAGGGCGTCGATACCGAACGCCAGGTGATCGCCAATACGCGCGCCGCCTTTGCGAGTTACCAGGCCGCGGCTGCCGCGATCACGGCCAACCAGGCGGCGGTCCAGGCCAACCAGCTCGCGCTGGAAGGCGTGCGCGCGGAAAACCGGGTGGGTACGCGCACCGTGCTCGACGTGCTCAATGCCGAACAGGAATTGCTGAACTCGCAGGTCCAGCTCGTCTCGGCGCAGCATGACGAATATGTCGCCGGCTTCGCGCTTCTGAACGCGATGGGCCGCGCCGAGGCGCGCAATCTGGGGCTGGATGGCGGCGCGCTCTACGATCCCACCGCCAATTACAGCCACGTCACCAAGTGGATCGGCGACTGGAGCGAGCAGCCCAAATATACCTCCGGCAGCACGCATACGACGGGCGCGACGCCAAAGGATCCGGATGTCGCGCCTTACGACCCGGATGCGAACCCCGCTCCCGCGCAGCCGCAGCAGTAGGTTGGATCGGGAAGACAGATTTTGAGAAGGCAGCTGGATACCCGCGTTCGCGGGTAAGACGGCGGTTGTAGTCTCTCGATCGTCATACCCGCGAAGGCGGATATCCAGCTTTCTTTCTTGCTTGAAAGTCGACGAGCGGACCCCATTGCCGCTCGCCGGTCCGCGCCCTAAACTCCCGCGCTATGGCGGAAGACCAGCCCGAACAGTCGATGGAAGACGTGCTGTCGTCGATCAAGCGCATCATCAGCGCGGATGTCGAAGCGGCGCGGCGTTTTCCCAAGCCCGGCGGGATCGCGCCGGCCGAACCGGAGGATGTGCTCGAATTGGGCGATGCGCCCAAAGAGGCGCCGCTCGTCTCGGGCAAGGCCGCCAAGGCAAGCAAGGCCGCGCTGGCCGCGCTCGCCAGCGTCAAGGTTGATCCCAAGGCGGACGAGAATACGCTCGACGGACTGGTGCGCGAGATGCTGCGTCCGATGCTCAAGGAATGGCTCGACGCCAACCTGCCTGAGCTGGTCGAACGCGTCGTCGCGCGCGAGGTGGCGCGTATCATCGGGCGATAGACCCGATCTGGTGACTAAAGCGGCTTGAACCGGCCTCATCTTCCCTGCACCTTTGGGGTGGGGGGAAAAGCCTTGGGTCTTCGATACTTCGCCGAATTCTGCGCCGTGTCTGCTCTTTCAGGAACGGCACTTGCCGCCGATGGGCCGTGCCGGGTCGGCCGGCTTGCCGAACTGCCCGTCACTATGTCGGGCCTGCAGCCGATGGTTCATGCCAAGATCAACGGGCGCGAGGCCGTGTTCGTCGCGGACAGCGGCGCCTTCTTCAGCATGATCTCGCCTGGCAGCGCGGCGGACTATGGTCTGTCGCTCGATCGTCTCCCGATGGGTTTTCGCGTCACCGGCGTGGGCGGATCGGTCGAGCCGATGTTGACGACGGTGAAGAGTTTCACGCTCGCCGGGGTCGACATTCCGCGCGTCCAGTTCCTGGTCGGCGGCAGCGAAGTCGGGTCGGTCGGTTTGCTCGGGCAGAATGTGCTCGCGCTGCTGGATACCGAATTCGACCTCGGGCACGGCATGATAAAGCTGATGCGCAGCGAGAATTGCAGCAAGGCCAACCTCGCTTACTGGGCCAAGCCGGGCGAGGCTTATTCGGTGCTCGAGACGGAATCGAGCGACAGTGAACGGCCGCACATCATCGGCACCGTCTATGTGAACGGGGTGAAGCTGCGCGCCTTGTTCGATACGGGCGCGGCGACCTCCTTCGTTTCGCTCAAGGCAGCGGCGCGGTTCGGGCTCAAGCCGGACGCGCCGGGGGTGATAGCGAGCGGCGGGTCGGGTGGGATCGGGCGGTCGTTCGTGCGGACCTGGACCGGGCCGATCCAGAGCATCAAGATCGGTGACGAGGAGGTGCGCAACACTAGGCTGCGCTTCGGCGGCGACTTCACCGAGATGGATATGCTGATCGGCGCCGATTTCTTCCTGTCGCACCATGTTTACTGGTCGAACCACTATCGGAAGCTCTTCTTCACGTTCAACGGCGGCCATGTCTTCGACCTGAGCTATCTGCAGGAAGGCATGGGCAGCAAGGAGCCGGCTGCCGACGCGCCGCGGCCGGCGGCCGATGCCGGGCCGCCGCCGACCGATGCCGGCGGCTTTAGCCGGCGCGGCGCGGCGCGCGCCGCGCGCGGAGATTTCGCAGGTGCGTTGGCCGATCTGGACCAGGCCGTGAAGCTCACGCCCGACAATGTGGATTTCCTGCGTCAGCGCGCCGAGCTGCACGCGCGCATGCGCCAGCCGGTGCGCGCGCTCGACGATGTGGATCGCCTGATCAAGCTCAAGCCCGACGATGTCGACGCGCATCTGCTGCGCGCCGAGCTGCGCCGACGGCTGGATCGTGGCGCCGACATCTCGGCGGATCTCGACGCGGCCGCGGCGGCTGCGACCAAGAGCTCGGACCGGCGCCTCGCCATTGCCGACATGTACGAGTCGATCGATGATTTCCCGCACGCCATCGCGCAGTTCGATCTGTGGATCGCGGCGCATCCCGACGACAGTCGTCGGCCGATCGCTCTCAATGGCCGCTGCTGGGCGCGGGCATTGAGCGGGACGGGACTCGAACAGGCGCTCAAGGACTGCAATTCGGCGCTGTCGGGCATGCCGCACAATCCGGCTTTCCTGGACAGCCGCGGGCTCGTCCGCCTGCGCATGGGCGATTTCGCCAGGTCGATCGCCGATTATGATGAAGTCATTGCCAAGGACGACAAGGCGGCCTGGTCGCATTATGGCCGCGGCATCGCCAAGTTGCGGCTCGGTCAGAAGGAGGCGGGGGAGGCCGATCTCGCCAAGGCCAAATCGCTTGAGCCGCCCGTGATAGAGCGCGCGAAGAAATTGGGGATCGTTCCTTAAGCTGTGCCCTCCCCGGCAAAGGCGCGCGAGGATTGGCCGTGCATAAGCCACGCTTTGCCCCGGGGCCGCAGGCTTGCTAGTCCCGTACCATGACAAAGCTTCTTGCCGTGGCGGTTGCCGCCGCCTTTGCGACCACCGCGCTCGCGCGGCCCTTCACCCCGCAGGATATGGTCTCGTTGAGCCGTGTGGGCTCGCCCGTCGTCTCGCCGGACGGGCACTGGCTGGTCTGGGACCAGCGCGAGACCGATCTCGCCGCCAACAAGGGGCGCCATGATCTATGGCGGCTCGACCTGAAG
>Ga0068852_100002807_pt1 | contig 12073 bp, 9 predicted proteins | sample KBSCornC22_FD_66594 | JGI IMG/M metagenome (GOLD analysis project Ga0068852, IMG submission 66594) | Corn rhizosphere microbial communities from Kellogg Biological Station, Michigan, USA - KBS Corn C2-2 | ecosystem: Host-associated > Plants > Roots > Rhizosphere > Soil ... | reverse complement strand
ATGTCGGTGATCTGCGAGCCGAGGTGGAAGTGCAGCAGCTTCACCGCGTCGAGAAGCCCGGCGTCGGTGAGCTTGTCGATGACGCGAACGAGCTGCGCGGTGCTGAGACCGAACTTGGACTTCTCGCCGCCGCTCTTCGCCCAGCGCCCGGAGCCCTCGGCGAAGAGCTTGATGCGCACGCCGATGTTCGGCTTGACGCCCAGGTCGCGCGCCGCGTCGAGGAGCACGTCGACCTCGCTCACCTGCTCGACGACGATGAACACCTGATGCCCGAGCTTCTGTCCCATGAGGGCGAGGCGCATGAACTCCTCGTCCTTGTAGCCGTTGCAGACGATGACGTGGCCGGTCGTCTCCGAGAGACCGAGCACGGCCTGCAGCTCGGGCTTGCTCCCGCACTCGAGGCCCACGCTGAACGGCTGCCCGAACTCCACGATCTCCTCGACCACGTGACGCTGCTGGTTCACCTTGATCGGATAGATCGTGGTGTAGCCGCCCGTGTACTCGAACTCCTTGATCGCGCGCACGAAGCGCTCGTGCAGTGCCTCGATGCGCGAGCGCAGGATGTCGGAGAATCGGAGGAGGAGCGGAAGGCCGACGCCCTGCGCCTCGAGGTCCATCGCGAGCTCGAAGAGGTCCAGCTCGCGGCCGCGCTCGTCCTGGTCGGGACGCACGACGACGTGTCCCTTCGCGTTGACGTCGAAGTAGCCGTTCCCCCACCCCTCGATGTTGTACAGCGCGCGCGAGCGCTCGATGGTCCACGGCTCGCCGGAGGCATCGGCGAAGGGCTCGGCGGCAGACGGGGTGTGCGCGGGGGTGCTCATGGTTGCAACCTAATCACGGGAAAAGGTGCTCGACGCGCCACGGCGTTTCCGCGGGCGCGTCGTCGTCGCGAAGAAACAGCTCGCGCTCGTGCAGCCGGTTCGGCCGGTTCGTCCAGAACTCCATTCGGCGCGGAACCACGCGAAAGCCGGACCAGTGCGGCGGGCGCGGCACCGGCCCGCCGGCGAAGCGCTGCGTCATCTCCGCAAGTCGCCGCTCGAGCGCGTCGCGCGTGTCCATCACTTCGCTCTGGTGCGAGGCCCACGCGCCGAGCTGACTCTCGCGCGCGCGACTGGCGAAGTACGCATCCGCCTCCGCCGGCGCCACAGGCTCGGCACGTCCCTCGATGCGAACCTGTCGCTCGAGCGGCGGCCAGTGGAGGCAGAGCGCGCATGCGGGATTGGCGAGCAGCTCACGTCCCTTGCGCCCTTCGTAGTTGGTGTAGAAGACGAAGCCGCGCTCGTCGTGCGCCTTGAGCAGGACGATGCGATTGGACGGGCGGCCCTCGGCATCCACGGTCGCGACCGACATCGCGTTCGGATCGGGGAAGCACTGCCGCGGGAGCTCGGCGACGGCGCGCGCGAGCCACTCGGCAAAGCGCGTGAACGGCTCCGCGAGCGGCGCGAAGCGGGACGGCGGCGTGACAGCGGTCATCGGCATTCCCTCATCGCGTCAAATGTAAGCGCGCGCGTTAAGATTGAAGGACGCTTCCCCTCCCCCACCGCACATGATCTTCCGCCGCTTCTACGACGACGGCCTGGCACAGGCGAGCTACCTCCTCGGCTGCGAGCGCACGCGCGAGGCAGTCGTCGTCGATCCGAACATGGCGATCGAGACGTACGTGCGTGCCGCGGGGAGCGAGGGGGTGCGCATCGCGCACGTGACGGAGACGCACATCCACGCCGACTTCGCGTCGGGTGCGCGCGCGCTCGCGGCGACGACGGGGGCGGAGCTGCACCTGTCGGGCGAGGGCGGCGACGGGTGGCAGTACGGCTGTCGCGACGAGCCCGACGTGCACGTGCTGCATGACGGCGATCACGTGCGCGTGGGCGAGGTCGACATCGCGGTGATGCACACGCCGGGGCACACGCCAGAGCACCTCACGTTCGTGCTGACGGATCGCGCACGGAGCACGGCACCAGTCGGCGCCATCACCGGCGACTTCGTCTTCGTCGGCGACGTGGGGCGCCCGGACCTGCTCGAGCGCGCAGCTGGCGAGACGGGGACGATGCGCGCGAGTGCGTCGTCGCTGTACCACTCGGTGCAGCGATTCAAGCAGCTTCCGGATCATCTGCAGATCTGGCCCGGCCACGGCGCGGGCTCTGCATGCGGCAAGGCCATGAGCTCCGCCGCGCAGTCCACACTTGGCTACGAGCGCATCGCGAACTGGGCGCTCGAGCCCATGAGCGAGCGCGAGTTCGTCGACCGCGTGCTCGATGGGCAGCCGCCGGCGCCGGCGTACTTCGGCCCGATGAAGCGTCGCAACCGCGAGTGCGCGCTCACGCCGCCTTCGACGATCGCGCGACAGCTCGATGCGGAGGATGTCGCACGCCTCGCGGACCGCATCACGATCGTCGACGTGCGCAATCCCGACGAGTGGGACCGTGGCCACATCGACGGCGCGCGCCTCGTCCCGCTCGGCGCCCTGCACGAGCGGCTCGAGGAGATCCCGCGCGACCTGCCAATCGTCGTGCACTGCCAGCGCGGCGCGCGGTCCGCGAAAGCCGCGGCGACGCTCGACGCGTACGGCTTCACCGACGTCCACGAGATGGCTGGCGGATTCGCGCTGTGGGAAGCGGCAGGGCTTCCGGTCGCGCGGTGAGTCGCCCGTAGTGAGCACGCGACGGTGAGCGGCGGAATGGTGCCGCTCCGCATGGCGGGACGCGGTGGCGGACCACGCGGCGGACGACGCACGCCGGATCCCGAAGCTCCGCCAACGTGGGCCGAGCGTCGAGACGCGCTCCGGTATGTCCCGCCGCTCATCCGGCTCGTGTGGGAGACGCACCGCGGCTACGCGGCGGTCATGGTGGTGCTGCGCGTGCTGCGCGCATTCGTCCCGGTCGCGACCTTCTGGGTCGGCAAGCTCATCATCGACGCCGTGCTGACCGCGCGCGCGACGCACGGCCCGCTGACGCAGCTCTGGCGCTACGTCGTGCTGGAGCTCGCGATCGTCACGGTGGGCGAGATCCTGGCGCGGATCTCCGCGCTCGTCGAGAGCCTGCTGAGCGATCTCTTCTCGAACAAGATGAGCGTGCGGCTCATGCAGCACGCCGCCACGCTCGATCTCGCGCAGTTCGAGAATCCGGACTTCTACGATCACCTGGAGCGCGCGCGACGGCAAACGGTGGGACGGATCGCGCTCCTCACGCAGCTCCTCGGCATCGCGCAGGATTTCCTGACGCTGCTCACGCTCGTGGGCGCACTCGCCGTGGCGTCGCCGTGGCTGCTCCTCCTGCTCGTCGTGGCGATCGTCCCGAGCTTCCTGGGCGAGACGCACTACGCGTCGCTCGGCTACTCGCTGCTCTTCCGCTGGACACCCGAGCGACGCCAGCTCGACTACCTGCGCTACGTCGGCGCGAGCGACGTCACGGCGAAGGAAGTCCAGATGTTCGGGCTCGCGCAGTGGCTCACGCGCAAGTACGACGAACTGTCGGACCGCTTCTACCAGGAGAACAAGAGCCTCTCGATCCGGCGCGCGATCGTGAGCACGCTGCTGTCCTTCCTCGGCACGGTCGGCTACTACGCGGCGTACGTGATCATCCTGTTGCGCGCGGTGAATGGCCAGATCACGGTCGGCACGCTGACGTTCCTCGCGGCCTCGTTCGGGCGCGGCCGCGACGTGATCCAGAGCATCCTCATGGCGGCGAGCGGGGTGTACGAACAGGCGCTGTACCTGCGCGATCTGTTCGAGTTCTTCGAGATGGAGCCAACGATCGCGTCCAAGCCGAATGCGCCGCCAGTGCCGGAGCCGATCCGCGAGGGCTTCGTCTTCGAGGACGTGGGCTTCCAGTATCCCGGCAGCGAACGATGGGCGGTACGTGGACTCAGCTTCACGCTGCGCGCGGGCGAGCGCATCGCGCTCGTGGGCGAGAACGGTGCGGGCAAGACGACGATCACCAAGCTGCTCGCACGCCTGTACGATCCCACCGAAGGACGCATCCTGCTCGATGGACGCGACCTGCGCGAGTACGATCTCGCCTCCGTGCGACACACGATCGCGGTGATCTTCCAGGACTTCGTGCGCTACGACCTGCGCTTCGACGAGAACATCGGCGTGGGCGAGATCAGCACCGTGGAGGACGCACTCGAAGCGGGCGGCGCAGTGCCGGCCGCGATCGAGAGCGCGGCGGAGAAATCGCTCGCGGCCTCGCTTCTGCCGCGCTTCAAGAACGGGTACCGTCAGATGCTGGGACGCCGTTTCGAGGAAGGCGTCGATCTCTCAGGCGGCGAGTGGCAGAAGGTCGCGCTCGCGCGCGCGTATCTGCGCACGGCGCAGGTGCTCATTCTCGATGAGCCGACGGCGGCGCTCGACGCGCGCGCGGAGTACGAGGTGTTCGTTCGCTTCTCGGAGCTGGTCGCGGGGCGCATGGCCGTGCTCATCTCGCACCGGTTCTCTACCGTGCGCATGGCTGATCGCATCCTCGTGCTGAGCGGTGGGAAACTGGAGGAAGAAGGCTCGCACGAGGAACTGGTCGCGCGCGGCGGGCTGTACGCCGAGCTGTTCAACATGCAGGCGGCGGGGTATCGGTAGGGCGCTTCGGGGCAACTCGGTTCGGTGTCGGCTGGGTCTCGCGATCGCTGCGGGCGAGGGGGTGCGGTCGCGAGCCGCAGCGTCAGCGATACCGCACGCCGCCCTTCATGACGAACTGCACGTCGTGCAGCGTGTGGATGTCGCGGGTCGGGTCGCCGCGAACCGCGACGAGATCCGCGAGCAGTCCGGGCGTCACCGCGCCGCGATCGGTGAGCTTGAGGACGCGCGCCGAGGTGCTCGTCGCGGCCTGCAGCGCCTGCATGGGCGGCATGCCGTATTCGACCATCAGCTCGATCTCTCGCGCGTTATCACCGTGCGGGAAGACGCCGACGTCGCTCCCGCTGATGATCGTGACGCCTGCGGCGCGCGCCGCGCGGAAGCTCGCTTTCTTCGCCGTGATTCCCGGCGGCTCCGGATCGATGCCCTTGCGCCAGCCGCGATAGCTCGTGATCGCCTCGGTCGCGGCGAGCGTGGGACAGAGTGCGACGCCGTGTTCGGCCATGAGCTTGAACACCTCGGGCGTTCCCTCGTCGCCATGCTCGATGGTCGTGACGCCGGCGAGGACTGCGCGGCGCATTCCTTCCGGTGTGACCGTGTGCACCGCGATCTCGCGTCCACTCGATCGCGCCACCGACACGATCGCCTTCATCTCATCGAGCGTGAACGTGGGTTCGGCCTCGCCGTGCGGGCCCCAGCGATAGTCGCCGTACACCTTGATCCAGTCGGCGCCCCACTTGATCTGCTCGCGCGTCACTTCGATGACGCCGTTGGGTCCGTCGATGCCGCTCGCTTCCTGACCGCCCTGCAGGATGTCGAGGCGCTGGTCGGCGAGGCGAGGGCCGTAGCTTCCCGTCGCGACGATGGCGCGCGTCACCGCGATCATGCGCGGACCGGGGATGATTCCCTGATTGATCGCGCGCTTGAGTCCGACGTCGGCGTCACCGGCGCCTTCGGTGCCGAGGTCGCGAATCGTGGTGAAACCGGCGAGCAGCGTGTTGCGCGCACTCACGGTTGCGCGCGCGATACGAAGCGCGAGCGGCTCGTGCAGCACCTGATCGTTCCACGACGTCTCGTTGTACGGATGCAGCAGCAGATGCGAGTGCGCCTCGATCAGCCCGGGAAGGAGCGTCGTCCCGGGGAGCGCGATGGTCTGCGCGCCAGCGGGCACCTGTACGGTCGCGCGTGGTCCGACGGCTGCGATGCGCTCACCGCGAACGAGCACGACCCACCCGTCATGCGTGACGCCGGCGGGCGCGTCGAAGACACGGTCGGGGACGAGGAGTGTGACGGCATTGGAATCCGCACGCGCGATGGGTGCGCCCTGTGCCGGCATCGTCGACGCGACGCTGCTGACCGCGGCGCCGAGGATGCCGACATAGAGCGCAGTACGCGTCATTCGTGTCGTCAGCATGCGTCACCACACGGCGCGCCGTTGAGGTAGTGGCCGAACCAGCCGAGCACTTCGTGATACCAGAAGCGCAGATTGTCGGGCTTCGTGATCCAGTGCCCTTCGTCCGGGAAGATGACGAGTCGACTCGGCACGCCCTGGCGTTGCAGCGCGGTGAAGAGCGAGATCCCTTCGGAGATCGGGATGCGGTAATCGAGCTCGCTGTGCACGACGAGCTGCGGCGTCTTGAGATTTCCCGCCGAGAGGTGCGGCGACCAGCGACGGTACTGCTCCGCCATCGCCTTCGGGTTCCAGTACTCGCCGCCGAACTCGTGCTCCGTGAACCAGAGCTCTTCGGTGCCACCCGCCATCGCCTCGAGGTTCCAGACGCCGTCATGCGTGAAGAGCGCCTTGAAGCGATGTGTGTGTCCCGCGATCCAGTTCACCATGTAGCCGCCATACGACGCCCCCGCCGCGCCGACGTCGCTGGAATCCATCCACGACGCATTGCGCGCCAGTGCGACGTCGAGCCCCTTCATGAGATCCTGGTACGGTGCGCCGCCCCAGTCGAGCGACACCGCGTTCGTGAACTTCTGCCCATAGCCGGGTGAGCCGTGCGGATTGATGAAGACGATCGCGAATCCAGGTGACGCGAACAGCGAGAAATTCCAGCGCGAGTGCCACTGATCCATGAACGGCGACTGGGGGCCGCCGTGGATGATGAGAAGAACCGGATATTTCTTCCCCGCGCGATACTGAGGCGGGCGAATGACCATCCCCTGCACCGAGTCACCGTGTGCGCCCTTGTACCAGAAGTCCTCGCCCGGATACAGCTGCAACTGCGAGATCAGCGCGTCGTTCTCGTGCGTGAGCTGACGCGCGCCTTCGAGACCACCTGCAGCCATCGTTCCGGTGTACAGCTCCGCCGGCGCCTCGATCGCGTCCCGCGACCACACGATGGTGCGGCCGTCGCGCGCGATGCTGAGCTCGTGGTTGTTGTGTCCACTGATGACGAGCGTCGGGCGCGCACTCCATCCGCTCGCGGTTCGCGCGATGCGATAGTACTTCTCACGGCTCGCGTCGACGGTCTGGACGTAGATCGTGTTGCCGTCGGGGGAGAACTGGTACGCGTCGGCGTTGCGATCCCACGTCGGCACCAGGCGCGTGGACGTGTGCGCGGCGCGATCGTACAGCATGAGCCGCGTCTGATCCGACTCGAACCCGGGCGTGGCCTGAGAGTGATACAGGATGTAGCGACCGTCGGGCGAGTACACCGGATTCTCGTCGGCGCCGTGGTTCGAGCCGGTGATCACCGTCGGCGCACCGCCCGCGACCGGCACCACGTACAGGTTGAGGTCCGTCGACCACGCATTCGCGCGTCCCTGATCCTTCGCGGTGTACGCGATCTCCTTTCCGTCCGGCGAGAACGCGTACCCTTCGCTTCCGCCGAATGGTCCGGGCGGAACGTCGTATGGCGCGGACGGGACGACATCATGAACGTCCGACCCATCAAGCGTCGCGACGAACAGATGCTGCCGCTCGCCGGTGTCGTACGCGGTCCAGTGCCGGAAGAGGAGATGATCGTACACCATCGCCGACGCCGTCGAGTCCGGATGCACGGGCCTGCACTCGACTGTGTGACAATTGACCGGCGTCACCGACGACGTGAAGGCGATGCGATCGCCCGTCGGAGACCAGACCGGGCCCGAGGCGCCGCCGGCGAGCTTCGTGATCTGACGCGCGTTGGCGCCTGAGGCGTCGGCAATCCAGAGCTGGCCGCCGCTCGTGTACGCGACCCTGCTCCCGTCCGGCGCCCAGCGCGCCTCGCCCGCGCTCACCCCCTCTGCGGGAAACGGCTTCGGCGTCCCACCCGCGAGCGAGAGCAGGAACGTCCCCGCTGGACGCTTGTTGGTCTGGAGATTCATCGTCCGCACGGCGTACAGCACGCTCCGCCCGTCGGGCGAGATCTGCGGATCGGAGACGCCGCGCACCGCGGCGAAGTCCTCGAACGTCATCGGGCGCCGCCCCTTCTGCGCAGATGCGGCTGGCGCGATCGACACGGTGGCGACGAGCAGGCCGGCGAACACGACACCGACCCTGGCGGCGCGGGCCGGGGAAACTCGGGGGATTGAGATCATCGTCCTCGGGGGTGAAAGCACGCGCCGGCGGGCGACACTGCCATATCGTACAGACGGCCGGCGCTGCTCACCAAAGCTGGCGCGCACCGCGCGGTTTCACGAGGGGTCGCGGATTCCTCCGTTCGCTCTTGCCAGCGCGACGACCCCGCACGCAGCTTTGTGCCGCGGGTCGGACCGCTTTCGCACGAAGCGCGCTTCCCCCGCCCCACCCCTCACACGGACTCCACCATGCGCAACCTCCTCGGTGGCCTCGCACTCTCGCTCGTCTTCGCGGTACCCCTGGCGGCACAGGGCAGCGCCCCGCTGGCGGACGCACTTCGCTCCGACCTGCAGCGCAGCGAGAAGAACTTCGTCGCGGCGGTCGATCTGATGCCGGCGGACAAGTTCGGATTCAAGCCGACCCCGGCGCAGCAGAGCTTCGGTCACCTCGTCACGCACGCGATCATGGCCAACAACTACATGTGCGGCCTGGTCTCCGGAAAGCAGGCCGCCAAGGGTCCGGCGCTGACGGAGACATCGCCAAAGGCGGACCTCATGGCGAGCCTCAAGGCGTCGTACTCGTTCTGCGACTCGGCGCTGGCCTCGCTCAACGACAGTGACCTCGGCGCACAGCTCCCGTACTTCGGCGGCCGCAAGATCTCGCGCGCGGGTGCGATCATGGACCTCGCCACCGACTGGACGGATCACTACACGCAGGCCGCAACATACCTGCGCGCGAGCGGCATCCTCCCGCCGACGGCACACCGCCCCGCCGCGGACTGACGCACGCGCGGAGCCGCTGACAGGGCGCCGCGGAGTCCGGCCATCAGGCGGCGCCTCGTCGCATGACAAAAAGGGCGACCCATGGGTCGCCCTTTCGTCTTTACATCGGTCGTCGGCTGAACGTGTCAGTCGGCGAGCGCCATCATCTCGGCGGTAGTGCGATTCGCGGCACGCAGCACCTTGTCGGGATAGGTGTGGCAGTTGGGCGTGTTGCTCCCGTGCACGCAGCCGTTGTACTTGAGGAGCGCGGTACGAACGTTGGACGAGTTGCGGATGTTGTCGGCCAGGATGCTGGCACCATGGCAGATGTTCGACTCGATCGAGAGAAGGTTCTTCGAGCCGCATCCCCACTTCCCGGCGTGCGCCGGCATCACCTGCATCAACCCACGCGCGCCAACACTGCTGCGTGCGGTCGTATCGAGCGTCGCGTCTTCGGTGAGGAGGACACCGACCAGGAGCGCAGGGTCGATCTTGCGACGGCTCCCCTCGTCCACGATGGCGCCCGCGATGCGGTTCGCGGCGTCGTCATCGTTGGTGTACTTGCGCAGCACCGCGGCGATACCGTCGGCCTCGCGCGCGAGCGAGGGCGCTTCGACGACAGCGGCGGGAAGCTCGATCCCGGCGGCCGGCTGGCGAAACTGCGGGTGCTGCTGCTGCATGGTGAAGACGACACCGGCAGCGAGAAGCGTGGAGGCGGCGAAGAAATGCCCTGCGCTCCGCAGCACACGACTCCAGCGGGACGGAGCCTGCGTGCCCTGCGCTTCCACTCCAGTACGACGTTCGATCATCTCGTCCAATGGCCCTCCTGCGGCAATGCCTATTTGATCGGGACGAGCACCCGCCCCTGCGAATCCTTGAAGGCGCGACCGAGCCGGTCCGCGAACCGCTCGAGCGCCCTGACGTCACGTTCTTTCACCGAGTACTGGGCGGCCGTCGTCGGCACCCTGTACGCAGCGCTCTGCATCGCGGGGGAGCGCTTCAGCTGCTTGCGCCCCTTCACCAGCTCGGCTCCACGCGATTTTGCGAACTGCCACATCCGCCGACCGATCTGGGAATTGGTCAGCGGACATTCTGGATAGCGCTCACGAATGAGCCGGATGAACTGGTCATTCGTTACAACCCGAGGCGCATCCGAAAGGTTCGAGGCACCAGACGGCTGCCCGTCCGATGCTGTCTCTGCCGACGCCTGCTCCGTTCCGGCGCCTTCATGCTGGTCCCCTTCCTGTACCTCAGGGACGTCGAGCGAGATACTGACAGTGGCACCGAGCACGGTCGCAACCTGACGCAACAAGTCCAATGAGACGTTGTAGCTCTCATCGTGCTCGATGTTGCGAATGGTCGATGGCGACAGCGACAACTGGGCGGCCACATCCACTCGGCGCAGGCCTCTGAGCTTTCGGAGTCGCTCGAGATCCCTGCCGATCCATCCGGCCATATCTATTGTGTTAACGACAGTGATGCTATACGTATAAAGATAGCCCGAATGATGGATTAGGTCAAGGAAGCAGCCCGGAATAGCCCTTGCGCGTAGTGGGGCTCATGAGGGAGAACGAAGGGCTCTACCGCGCCGCCAGACTCATCAAGAGAACGGTGATCGGCATCGTCGTGCTCGCCGTAGCCGTCGTCGTCCTGGGCTACCTGTTCCTGGTTCGAACAGTTGATCGAAAGTCGGCGTGGGAGGACGCGGCCCGGGAGCTCGAGGGATCGGTCCTGCACTACGGCGAGCCGGTGGAACGCATCGCGCGCGTTTACGAGCGCCGAGGAACGAACTATTTCCGCGCAGCCAACGGACTGCTGGTGGCGACGCCGGAGCGGCTCCTGTTCGTGGGGATCGAGCCGCGCGACAAGCTTGCCGGCGAGGACGCTCCCGCCGCGATCATCACCAGCGACTTTCCGAACGACACGCTATTGAGCGTGACGAGGCGGCGGATCTACGCGCTCACCGCCCCGGGCGTCATCGCGCGGCGCGGGCCGCGACGCGAGGAGTTTGCGGCGTCGAGCGGCTACGCGGCGGAGCTGGACTCGCTCGCCTCATACGTCGAGCGACGTCATGCAGCGGAGCGGCGAGCCGTCGCGGAGGAGCGTGAGCTGCATCAGGCGATCGCCGCGGTGCTGCGCCGGCCGCTTCGCTATGTGGTTCAGCGCGGCGACGCACTCTCGACGATCGCAGCACGCTTTGGCGCAACGCCGGAGGAGATTCGGACGTGGAACCACCTTCCCTCGGACCGCGTTCGCCTGCGCGACACGCTGCTCGTGAAGCCGGAAGGAATGCCGAAGACGGTGCCGCAGGCGTCCGCGGCGCCTCCAAAGCCACGCGACTCCACCACGCGCGATTCCAGCGCGACGCGCCCTAGCGGTGCGCGCGCGACGAAGACGTCGTGACCGAGTTTGCCGGCGCGAGCAGCTCACCGTAGGGGACGAAGCCCGCGAGACGCATCAGGGCGTAGCCGATCGCTGCGCCGGCGCACTGGATGAGGACGTGCGTCACGTCCATGAAGCGATCGGCGACGAGAATCTTTCCCAGCTCGAGAACGACCGAGAGACAAACGACGGGAATGAGCTTCTGAAGCGGGCCGGATCGTCGCAGCGGCCAGACGGCGAGCAGCGCGCCGATGGGAACAAAGAGGAGTGCCTGCGCGATGACGTCGGTGACGCTGAACAGGTCTCCCCGAACGGCGAGTGCCGCCATGGGAATGAGGTGGTCCGCCGAGAACTGGTCGCGCATCGCGCTGGCGCTCACTTCGATGCGGAACGGCCGCCAGCTCCACATCGCGACGATCGCCGCGTAGCCCGCGAGCAGATACGCCGGCCGTCGTGACGCACCGAAGTGCGCGAAGCGTCGGAGCGTGCGCGACGCGACGAACGCGCCGAGCGACACCGCCAGCACGTGGACGAGGAGCGCGCCGGCGCTGATCGGCTCGAGAATGATGGTGTGGACGATCTCGAGAAGCGCGAGGAGGAGTGCGCCCACGATGGCGACGACCGGCCACGCGACCCGTGGCGTGATTCCGGATTCCGCCGCCGCTGCGACCGCGAATGCGCCGGCCGGGAAGTAGAGAAAGAGATCGGTGAGCGGCAGCGCGAGCAGCGACGCAAGGTCGAAGCTGTGCCACCCGATGGCGAGCCGCGTCCGGACGCCGCTCGTGAGGTTCGGCAGCGTCGGCTCGCGCAGGAGTGGGAAGAACGCTTCGGCAGCGATCGCGATACCGTACGCCG
>Ga0068852_100002805_pt1 | contig 12075 bp, 11 predicted proteins | sample KBSCornC22_FD_66594 | JGI IMG/M metagenome (GOLD analysis project Ga0068852, IMG submission 66594) | Corn rhizosphere microbial communities from Kellogg Biological Station, Michigan, USA - KBS Corn C2-2 | ecosystem: Host-associated > Plants > Roots > Rhizosphere > Soil ... | reverse complement strand
ATGGTCGGCGAGCGCGCCGATTCCGCCACCATCGCCGCGCTGCGCGCCGAACTGCGGCTCGACGATCCGCTCCCCGTACAGTTCGGCCACTACGTCTCCGGCGTGGTGAAGGGCGACCTCGGTCGCTCGTACATCACCAACCGCCCGATCATCAGGGACATCCTGCAGCGCTTCCCCAAGACGCTGGAGCTCGCCGGCGCTGCGATGCTCCTCGCCACAGTCTGCGGTGTGTCACTCGGTATCTTCAGCGCACGCAATCCGGGAGGACCAATCGACCGGTTCGGCCTCGTCGTCGCCTACCTCGGCATCAGCTTTCCCGTGTACTGGGTGGGATTGCTGCTGATCCTGCTCTTCGCCGTCACGCTGCACTGGCTGCCGCCGAGCGGATTCGGCGGGCTGCGCTACCTGATCCTCCCCGCGTTCGCGCTCGGCATGCGCTCCATCGCCTTCCTCGCACGCATGACGCGTTCGTCCATGCTCGACTCGCTCGGCGCCGACTACGTGCGCACGGCGCGTGCGAAGGGGCTGGGTGAGCGCATCGTCGTCTGGCGTCACGCCCTGCGCAACGCGCTGATTCCGGTGATCACCGTCCTCGGTCTCGACTTCGGTTCGTACCTCACGGGCAGCATCCTCACCGAGACCGTGTTCAGCTGGCCCGGGCTCGGCCGCTACGTGGTGAACGCCATCGGCCGTCGCGACCTGCCGGCCATCCAGGGGTCGGTGCTCTTCCTCAGCGTGGTGTTCGTGCTCGTGAACCTGCTCACCGATCTCGCCTACGCCAAGGCCGATCCGCGCGTCACCTACGCGTGAGCACCACGAACGATCTCGACGCGTTTCAGGACGCCGCCGCGCGAACGATCAATCCAACTCTCGATGATCAGCAGCGCCTCCTCGACGCGGCAGCGGGTCTCGCGGAAGAGGCTGGGGAAGCGCTGGCGCACGTGCGCAAACACGTCATGCAGGCGCGCGCCCTCGATCGTGACGCACTGGCAACGGAGCTCGGCGACGCGCTCTGGTGTCTCGCCGTCGCCGCTCGCTGCATCGACATGCCCCTGAGCGAAGTGGCAGCGCGAAACGCCGAAAAGCTCCGCAGGCGCCACCCGAACGGATTCGAGCCCAGGTAGCGATCGTCACCGCGCAGCAACGACAACTCAGCGTGTCATTCCCGCGGGTGCGACGACTCCTCGTGTCATTCCCGCTGGTGCGACAGCACCTGTCGGGACCCACTCTCTTTGCGCCGGGGCTCGAACGGCTGGAGAAAGACACTACGGTCGAGGCGGTATCCGTCGAGCTCGCCAAGCCACGGAACGCCTCTTGCTCGGCTGGGTAGCACCGTCCCTGTCCAGCAGGCGGATCAACGCATTGCGAGCCCGCCCGTGACCTCTCTGTTCGTCATCGTTCTCGTTCTCGCGGCAGGCGCTGCCCTCGTCGCGCAGCTCGTCTGGTGGCTCTCGGGTCGACCGGATCGCGAGCGCGTGCCGCCCCCGCTCGTCTACCCGATTCATCCGCGCTTTGCACGGCAGCCTGACGTGGCGCCCGCGCAGCCGATCGCGGTTCCGATCGCCGCCGCCACATCGCTTGCCGCTACGACGTCGTCGCTTGCGGTCGGTGAAGCGTCGTTCACGCCGCCCGAAGTCACGCTCCCCCAGGAAGCACTCGAGGTCTCGCAGACGGAGACCATGCAGTTCATTCGCCCCACCGACGAGGCGTTGCAGCTGCTTCCGGCCCGGCTCGAAGTCGTCTCCGGCATGACGCCGCAGCAGGTGATCCGCTTCGTGCGGGTGCCCGGCAAACCTGCGGAGATGATCCTCGGCCGCGAGACGGCGTCGTCGCCGCAACAGGTGACGCTCACCTCGAGCACCGTGAGCCGGCGGCACGCGCGCGTGACGTACGCCGATGGGCGCTGGCTGGTCACCAATCTCTCGCGTACCAACCCGGTCGTCGTCAACGATCGGGCGCTCGACGAGTTCGAAGGGGCGCGGCCACTCCTCGACGGCGATCGCATCGAGCTCGGCGATGTGGTCCTTCGCTTCTGCACCAGCTGACGCCCACCTCGGCCATGCGCCAGCCGCTGCGCTCCTTCGCCGAGTCACCGTGAACGCCGGGCCTGCACCAGCCGCGCTCGACGCGCTGGCCGACGAGTACGAGATCGTCCGTGAGCTCGGACGCGGCGGCACGGCAGTCGTCTTCCTCGCCCGCGAACGCGCGACCGGCGACGAAGTAGCGATCAAGCTCGTGCGCGCGCAGTTCGCCGACGACGAGGAGGCGACGGCGCGTCTGGCGCGCGAGGCGCGCTTCGTCACGCAGCTGCATCACCCGAACATCGTACCCGTTCGCGCGGTACTCGACCTCGGCGATGCCGGCGTTGCGCTCGTCATGACCCACGTCCCGGGCCGCACGCTACGACAGCTCCTTCGCGACGAAGGCGCCCAGTCCCCGGCACGCGTGGAGCGCATCGTACGCGACATCGCCAGCGCGCTCAGTGCCGCGCACGAGATGGGTATCGTGCACCGGGACGTGAAGCCGGAGAACGTCTTCATCGGCGACGACGACCGCGCCGTGCTGGCTGACTTCGGCATCGCGCGCTCCATGTCGCCGGAGGCGCAGCAGCTCACCATGCACGGCGTTGCCATCGGCACGCCGGCCTACATGGCGCCGGAGCAGATCGACGGCATCGACCTCGACGCCCGCGCTGATCTCTACGCGCTCGGGCTCCTCGGCTGGGAGATGCTGACCGGCCGGCGGCCGTTCGCGGGTGAGGCGTTGTATTCGGTGCTCTATCACCAGAAGCACGTACAGCTCGATGACCCACGAGCGCAGCGCACCGATGTACCTGTCGCGCTGCTGAGCGCGCTCGCCGGCGCGGTGGAAAAGGAGCGCGACGCACGCTGGACCAACGCGGGCGCTTTTCTCGGTGCCCTCGACGGTGCCGCCGAACCACGCGAGTGGCCGGTATCGACGCCGGCTGGCAGCGCGACCGTGCGCATCGAGCGCGCGCGTCCGGTGCCGGAGGATTCGGTGGTCGCCATCGACTGGCGCGAGGTGATGGAGCCCGCGCCACCCGCGCCGGCATGGCGGATTCCGGCGCGGCGTCGCGTTGCCGTCGGAAGCGCTGTCGGCGCCTTCGTCACGCTCGCCCTCGTCGTCAGTGCCGTGCGCGTCCACTCACGCGACTCGTCGTACGATGAACAGCGCATCGTATCGGACGGACAGGTCGCCATCAACGACGCGCCGAAGTCGGTTCCGCTCGGGGCAGCGGCGCCCACCGCCATCGTGCGCCGCGCCGCGCCGGCACCGGCCGACTCGGCGCCCCTTCCGGCGACGAAGCCCACCACGCTCGCGCTCGTCGCACCGGCGCCGGCAGCCACCGCATTGCCGGACCCCCCAGCCGCTTCCAGAACCCGCGTCACTGTCGGCGGTCGACACAGCTGCCTGCTCGGCAACGATGGCGAGGCCTGGTGCTGGGGTGGAAACGATCGCGGGCAGCTCGGCACGGACACCGACACACGACTCGCCGCACCGTTCGCACCGGTGAGCGGCGAGCACTTTACTGCGCTTGCCTCCGGGATGTCGCACAGCTGTGGCCTCGCTCCCACCGGTGAAGCGTGGTGCTGGGGCGATAACGACTCCGGCCAGCTCGGCGACGGAAGCATGACGTCGCGTTCATCGCCCTCGCGCGTCGCCGCCGACCGCGCCTTCCGGTCTCTCGTCGCTGGCAGCGCTTTCACCTGCGCGCTCGCGTCCGATGCATCTGCCTGGTGCTGGGGCAGCGACGCCAACGGCGAGCTCGGCGATCGCGGCACTGGCAGTCGGTCGTCACCTGTTCGCGTCGCGGGCGATCACCGCTTCACCTCGCTCGCGGCCGGCTGGAACTTCGCCTGTGCCATCGACACCGGCTCCAATGCCTGGTGCTGGGGAAGCAATGAATCGGGGCAGCTCGGCGACTCGGCGACGGTGACGGAACGTTCGCCCGTGCGTGTGCGCGGCGGACTGACGTTCGCTGCGGTCGCCGCCGGCAGCGCACACGCCTGCGGCATCTCCTCCGACGGCAGCGCGTGGTGCTGGGGCAGCAACTCGAGCGGGCAGCTTGGCGCCGGCGAGACACGAGGCAGCAGCGCTCCGATCCGGGTGCACACGACGCTTCGGTTCACGAGCGTTGCAGCGGGTGCGGTCCACAGCTGCGCGCTCACCGCGGACGGAGACGCCTGGTGCTGGGGGAGCAACGTCTACGGCCAGCTCGGCGACGGCAGCAACACCGATAGCGCAGTACCCGTGCGCGTTCTTGGCGGACACTCCTTCACCGCACTGCGCAGCTTCGGCTCGCACAACTGCGGCGTCACGTCGGCCGGCGAGACCTTCTGCTGGGGCTACAATCTCGATGGACAGCTGGGCGACGGCACGCGCACGCATCGCTCGCGTCCGGTGTACGTCCAGCGACCGGGCACGCCATGATCGGGCAGCGTGGCGCGCGACCGGGGTTCGGGTCGCCGCACGCGTGGTGCTGGACGGCCATCGCGCTGGCCGCGGCGTGCGGGGGTACCATGACGTCCACCGACGGCGCCTCCCCTGAAGTCGCCGAAGTCGTCGTCGCGCCCCTCACGTCGAGCGTGATCCTCGGCGGCACATTGCCTCTCCAGGCCACGGTGCGCGACGCTGGCGGACAGACGATGAGTGGTCCGGCGGTCATCTGGTCGGTGCAGGACAGCAGCGTGGCAACCGTATCGGAGGCTGGCGTCGTGACGGCGCGCGCCGTCGGCAGCACCCAGGTCGCCGCGAGTGCCAATGGAAAGTCGGGACTCGCTTCTGTCACCGTCATGCCCGTCCCGGTAGCGAGCGTCTCCGTGTCACCCGCGCGCATCGACCTCCAGCCCGGCGCGCATGCCGCTCTTACCGCAGTCGCTTACGATGCGGCTGGCAGGACGCTCGATGGCCGCGCGATCGTGTGGGCGAGCAGCAACACCGCGGTGGCGACCGTCGACGCTTCCGGGACGGTCACCGCCGTTGCTGCCGGCACGGCGAGCATCACCGCCACGAGCGAAGGCGTCAGTGGCAGCTCGGCCGCGAGCGTAGCCATTCCGGCGATTGCGAGCATCGCCATCCAGCCGCGCAGCGCCACCATCCAGCGCGGCGGCACCGCGCAATTGACCGCAAACGTCACCGACGCATCGGGAGCCAGTGTCAGCGACCGTGTCCCCACCTGGACGTCGAGCGACGCAAGCGTCGCTATCGTGTCCGCATCCGGACTCGTGACCGCCGTCGCACCCGGCTCGGCACGCATCGCCGCCGCACTGGACGGCGTCACGGATTCGGTGAGCATCAGCGTAGTCGCCGTGCCGGTGGGCAGCGTCACGGTGCAGCCCGCAACGGCAAGTCTCGCCGCTGGACAGAGCGTCACCTTCACCGCCACCGTGAAGGATGTCAACGGCGCCGTCGTCACCGATCGCACCGTCGTATGGACGTCGAGCAACGCCGCCGTGGCGAGCGTGACGCAGAGTGGCGCCATGAAGGCACTCGCTTCCGGAACGGCCACGATTTCCGCCACCAGCGAGGGAAGTACCGGAAGCGCGGCGCTGACCGTGACTTCTGCCCCCGTCGCCAGTATCTCCATCCAGCCGCCCGGCCTCACACTTCAACGGAACACGTCGTCCACTCTGTCGGCCACGGTCAAGGATGCGGGCGGCACCGTCCTCACTGGTCGCACCATCAACTGGACTTCCGCCGACACCACCATTGCGCGCGTCTCCAGCACCGGCGTCGTCACCGCGCGGAACCTTGGCATGACGAGCATTACCGCCACGAGCGAAGGCAAGTCCGCCAGCGCGACGCTAACGGTCACGACGGGGCCGGTGGACCACATCGTCATCACACCGGGCTCCATCACCAACCTCCGCGAGGGGCACTCGGCACAGCTGGCCGCGACCGCCGTCGACGCGAATGGCGACACCATACCCGGCGCGGTGTTCACCTGGCGCTCGAACAATTCGTACATCGCGGTCGTGAGCTCCACCGGCAAGGTGACCGGCGTTCACTCGGGCAGCACGACCATCACGGCAACTTTCTCCGGCAAGACGGGGAGTGCCAGCGTTCAGGTAAGATGAGGCCGGCGCTTCGTCGCGCAGCGTGCATTCTCGTCCTCGCGCCATCGATCGTCGGTGCGCAGCGTCTCGCGCCGCGCGAACCATTGCAGCGAAGTGCGCCTCCTGTCGGGGGGCGTCCCGCCTGCGCACCGCTCGCTGCACCTCGCGCGCCCAGCGCTGACCAGCAGCGGCAGTCTCGCGATCTCGCCCAGCGCGGCCAGCAATCGGCCATCCTCGGCGATCGTATCGCGGCGCGCGACCAGCTTCGTCAGGCCGCCGCACTCGATCCCACGAATGCAGACCTCGCCTACCAGCTCGCGCGCGCCGAGGAAAGCGCCGCCAGCAGCGCGGACGCCATATCGGCGTACTGCCGCTTCATCGCGCTCGCGCCGAATGCCCCAGAAGCCGCGGACGCGCACGCTCGACTCGCACAGCTGATGCTCGACACGCGACAGGCGGACTCCGTGCGCGCTGCGTTGGCATTCAGCGACGCCGTGGACGTGTATCAGCGTGGCCAACTCGACAGCGCTCGTGTCGCATTCGGCACCGCACTCGCACTCGCTCCCGACTGGGCGGCTGCGTATTACGATCGCGCCATCGTACGGAGCGCGCTCGGCGAACGTGACGGCGCGGCCGCCGACTTCCAGCAGTACCTTCGTCTCGAACCGGCGGCGAGCAATCGGGTAGCGATTTCCACGCGCATCGCCGAGCTGCAGGAAGCGCCACTCTCGCCGACCCGCGCTCTCGTGCTGGGGCTGGTGATCCCCGGCGGTGGCCAGTTCTACACCGGACGGCCCCTGCGCGGCGCACTGTCACTCGCCGGAGCAGGACTGGCGATCGCCTGCGGCATGAGCCAGCGCATCACCATGCAGCCGGTACAACAGACGGCGACCGACCCGTTCGGGAACCCGTACACCTATACCGTCAATCGTCGCGTGAGTGAGCGCCCCTGCCGGGCGCCGGGATTCACCGCCGCGGGCGTCATCGCCGTCGTGAGCGCGATCGATGCGTTCCGCTTTGCGCAGCGCTGATCAGTCGTCCTTCTGACCGAACAGCGCCATGTTGCTCGAGTGGCCCGGCGCGACCTTCTTCTCTGGATAGATCCAGTGGACCGCCTGGTTCACCGCCGTCGCTGCCTCGCCGAAGCCGCACGCAATGAGCTTGAGCTTTCCGGGATAGGTCGTGACGTCGCCCGCCGCCCACACTCCTTCGCGTCCGGTCTCCATCAATTGGTTGACGACGATCTCATCCTTCTCGAAGGTCAGCCCCCACTCGGCAATCGGGCCGATGTCGCTCACGAAGCCGAGCATCGGCAGCACGACATCCGCCTCGATCTCCGTCGTCGTCTTCGCCTTCACGTCGCGCAGCACGATGTGGCTGAAACGCTCACCCTGAGCGCGGCAGATCACATCGTTGAGCTCGTGAAAGACGAACAGTGCCGCGCGCCCCTTGTCGACATCCGAATGGAACTGGGCGACGGTGGCCCCGTGCGCGCGGAAGCGATCGCTGCGGTGCACGAGCGACACGTGCTTCGCGACGCCGGTAAGCTGGGTGGCCCAATCGAATGCTGAGTCGCCGCCGCCGACGATCACCACGCGCTGCCCGGCAAACTCCTTCGGGTCCGTGACGACGTCGAAGATGCCGCGGCCATACCACGGCTCGGCGCACGCCTGCGGCAATCGCCGGGGCGAGAACGCCCCGATGCCTGCCGCGACGACGATCGCCTTCGTGGGATAGTCGCCCTTCTCGGTGTGAAGCACGAACTGGCCGTCGTGCCGCTCCAGCCCCGTGACGCGCTGGCCGAGGTGAATGGGCTCGCGGAACTGCCCCGCCTGCTCCACCAGCTGCTTCACGAGGTCGCGCGCCAGCACCTTCGGATAGCCCGCGACATCGAAGATGTACTTCTCGGGGTACAGCGCCGCGAGCTGTCCGCCGGCTTCGGGAAGCGCGTCGACAATCTGCGCCGACGCGCCGCGCATACCGGCATAGAAAAGGGCGAACAACCCGGCCGGGCCGCCGCCGATGATCGTGATGTCCTTGATCGGATGTTCCATGGAGGCAAAATAAGCTAGTCTGGGCGGCGCGCGGGGGCGCGCCTCTCGGGTAGGGCGTTCAGGTGGGGCGTTTTGCTGGATGGGAGGAGCGTTTCTCCGACCGCGCGCTTTAGCGCGCACCCCGAGAGCACAGGCCCGAGCGCAGCGACGGGCCCGGCGCCCGGACAGGCTCGCGTGCCACGCGGGCCGCCCGGACTAGCGGTTCCTCGGCGCTTCGCGCCGCCGTCGGCCGCTATATTCCTCCCCGATGAAGATCTACACCCGGACCGGCGATGCCGGCTCTACCGGACTCTTCGGTGGCGGCCGCGTTCCCAAGGATGATCCTCGCGTCGACGCGTACGGCGACGTGGACGAGCTCAATGCGGTCATCGGCGTCGCGCGGGCCGCGGAGCCGATGCCGCGCGTCGATGAAGTGCTCGTCGCCGTACAGCGCGACCTGTTCGCCATCGGTGCGCTGCTCGCCACGCCGGACCGTGCGAAGATGGCGCAGCACCTCGAGAAGGCGCGTATCGACGAGGCGCGGATTCGCGACCTCGAGCGCGCCATCGACGACGCCGATAGCGAGCTCGAACCGCTGCGTTCCTTCATCCTCCCCGGTGGGTCGCCCAAGGCGGCGGCGCTCCACGTGGCGCGCACCGTCTGCCGCCGCGCCGAACGACACGTCGTAAGCCTGCAGCACGAGGTCGAGCTCCCTCCGCTCGCCGTCATCTACCTGAACCGGCTCTCCGACCTCCTCTTCACCCTCGCGCGTCTCGCCAATCGGCGCGCCGGTACCGGCGAAGTCACCTGGTAGGATGACCGACTCTTCGTTGCGGGAGCGGTCGCGTGTCGTTGACGCGGGCTCCTACCGCGTCGTGATCGGTGCCGGCCTCCGGCACGAGTTCGCCCGGCACATCGCGGAGGCGGCGCGTGCGCATCGCTTCGCCGTCGTCACCGACAGCAACGTCGCGCCACATTATGCCGACGCGATCGTCGAGGCGCTCGCGCCGCTGGGTGGCACCTCGCTGCACCTCGTCCCGGCTGGCGAGACTCACAAGACGCGCGACGAATGGGCGCGGCTCACCGATGAGATGCTCGACGCCGGCTGCGGTCGCGACACCACGGTCGTCGCGCTCGGCGGCGGGGTAGTCGGGGATCTCGCCGGCTTCGTCGCCGCCACGTTCATGCGAGGGGTGCCGGTGGTACAATGTCCGACGTCCCTGCTCGCGATGATCGATGCCTCGATCGGCGGCAAGACGGGGGTCGACACCGCAGCAGGCAAGAATCTCGTCGGCGCCTTTCATCCCCCCGCCGTCGTGCTCGCTGACGTGGAAACGCTGCGCACGCTCCCCGAAGCGCATCGTCGCGCCGGTCTTGCCGAGGCGATCAAGCATGGCGCGGTGGCGGATGCTGGGTACTTCGAGCGCATCAGCGCCGACCTCCCTCCCCTCCTTGCGGGTGATCCGGCGGTCACGCTCGATTGCGTGACGCGAAGCGTGGAGATCAAGTCAGAGGTCGTGACCAGCGACACCCACGAGCGCGGCCGGCGCAAGATCCTCAACTTCGGGCACACCCTTGGCCATGCGGTCGAGCAGGTGAGCGGCTATGCGTTGCTCCATGGCGAGGCAATCGCCATCGGCATGGTGCTCGAGGCCCGGCTTGCCGAACGAATGGGGATAGCCGAGCGCGGGACGTCCGATACCATCGAGCGCGTCGTGTCGCGTGCCGGACTGCCGTCCCGGGCCCCGGCATCGCTCTCCCACGACGAGATTCTCCGCGCGACGAAGCTCGACAAGAAGGCGCGCTCCGGCGCGGTCGAGTATGCCCTCCCGTCACGCATCGGGGAGATGGCCGGTGCCGATCACGGGTGGGCGCTGCCGGTGGACGACGCGCTCGTGACGAGCCTGCTCCAGGCGCGCGCGTGAGCGTCAGCACGCCGGAGTACACACCGGTCGTCGAGCGTCCGGCAGCGCCGCCGGTTCCGGAGCTCGCGCCATTCGTCGGCAACGGTCGCCCGCCCAAGCTTCCCCGGCGGCGATTGGGCAGATACGCCACCGGCACGTTCGCCCTGGTACTGGCAGTCACCGTCGCCGCCGGCTCGTTGCGCTTCGCCGATGGACTCGAGCCCGAGCGACCCATCGCCGTTGCACCGACGGTGGTCTACGCGACCATCACCTTCGAGCCGGTCGTGGTGCGCGGTGCGCCGCCAGCGGAGCACGCGAAGGACGGCCGCAGCAAGGAACGTCGCGCGGCGAAGCTCGGTGAACCGGTGGACGTGGCCCTCACCGCCTACTGCCTGAAGGGTCTCACGCGTCGCGATCACTACGTTCGGCAGGGGATCGTCGCCGCCGATCCGAAGGTGTTTCCGCTGGGCCGGTACGTTGAGGTCTACGTGGGCAGCGAGTACTACGGTCGCTTCCTCGTCGACGACACCGGCCGCGCGATCAGGGGAAACATCCTCGACATCTGGACGCCGACCTGTCGCGAGGCCCGGCTGTTCGGACGCACGAAGGGAACGGCGGTGCTGGTGCCGAAGCCGCGCGGGGCGAGCGCGGACACTCTGCTCACCGGGCGGTTGGGCGGAGTGGTCCACCCGGAATAGACCGCTCGCCCCTGCGCGACCAGCCGTTCGACGCGCCGGCCGGCGCCACTGGTCCCGTCCTTGCCCCGATCATTCGCCGACCTCAGCGGACGGCGAACAATGTCCTCCTTCAGTACCTACCTGATCGGCTTCATCATCCTGATCGTCGGTCTGGCGATCGCCGCGTACCTGCTCAACGTACCGAGCATGTGGATCGCGGTCGGCGTCATCGTCCTGATCGGAATCGGGGTGCTCAGCGCCACGAGCCGCACCAAGATGAAGGACCCGCCGGCCCCACCTCCGGGCGGACCGAGCGCCTGAGCGGACTCGACGTGGCAAAAGGCGGTGACGGCATCTAACTGCCGTCCCCGCCGTCACTTGCACCATTTTCAGCCACCCCGGCAAGCCGCGACGACCGGTCATCCTGCCTTGACCGGTCAAAACTTCCACACTCCATAGTGAGTAACCGTCAACTCGCTGTCATTACAGCAGTTACGGCAATCACAAATCTGTGAGTGTGGTCATTCTGGCAAACTGACTGTTGACGGTTTTTTCCCCCGGCATTACTGTGGCCGTCCGCTGACTCGCGCGGGCGACGCCGCTCCGGAGTGGCGCCGCTCGACTTCCTTCCGGCTCAGGCAAGGGGCGTGTATGGAGCAAGCGACCGAAACGAGGTCCAGGGGCTACTTCCGTTCGTCTCCCTCCACCGCGTTCGACCAGTACCTCCAGGACATCCAGAAGCTCCCTCTCATCAGCGACGCCGCCGAGGAGCGACGACTCGCCCGGCTCGCCCAGAAGGGGGACGAGGCCGCCGCTGAACGGCTCGTCACGGCGAACCTCCGCTTCGTGATCTCCTATGTAAAGAAGTATCAGGGACACGGGCTCGACCTCTCGGAGCTGGTTGCGATCGGCAACGAAGGACTCCTCAAGGCGGTGAGGAAGTTCGATCCCGATCAGGGCGTGAAGTTCATCTCGTACGCCGTGTGGTGGGTCCGTCAGGCGGTCCTCAAGGCCCTCGCCGAGCAAACGCGATCCGTCCGCATCCCGCTCAACCAGAACTCGCAGCTCATTCGCCTCGCCCGCGCCGAGACGATCCTCTCCCAGGTCCTCAAGCGCGACCCCACCGAAAACGAACTCTCCCGCCTGCTCGAGGAATCCCCCGAGTCGGTACGTGCGGCTCGGCAGATGAGCTCGACGGAAGTCTCCCTCGACGCCCCGATCGACCGGTCGGACCGCGAGGCCTCCACCCTCGGCGAGCGCTTCGCCGGCGTGGACGGCACCGAGATCGAGGACGTGACGGACTATCAGCTCATGAAGGAGTTCATCGAGCGCGTCTTCCGGAAGTACCTCACCCCCCGCGAGCGGAAGATCCTCTTCCTCTACT
>Ga0068852_100002801_pt1 | contig 12083 bp, 9 predicted proteins | sample KBSCornC22_FD_66594 | JGI IMG/M metagenome (GOLD analysis project Ga0068852, IMG submission 66594) | Corn rhizosphere microbial communities from Kellogg Biological Station, Michigan, USA - KBS Corn C2-2 | ecosystem: Host-associated > Plants > Roots > Rhizosphere > Soil ... | reverse complement strand
CCAGACAGCGCTTCTATGCACATAACTGCTCCATCGGATTTAGTTGCAATCAGCAATGGAAGATTAAGACGCAAAATTGAAAATAATGATGGAACAACAACAACTACATGGGCTGTTGTAAATCCTATCAATAATTATGATTTTATTCCTTACTTAGGAAAATATACGCACTTCGGAGAAATTTATAATGGTTTGAAAGGCCCGCTGACAATGGATTACTGGGTGCTTGATTCTGATTTGGTAAAGGCTAAAAAACAGTTTAAAGAAGCGCCGCGAATGATGGAAGCATTTGAATATTGGTTTGGCCCCTACCCTTTTTATGAAGATGGTTATAAACTTGTAGAAGCACCACATCTTGGTATGGAACATCAAAGCGCTGTCGCTTATGGCAATCATTTTTTAAATGGTTACTTAGGCAGAGACCTTTCAGGAACAGGCGTTGGAATGAAATGGGATTTTATAATCGTGCATGAAAGCGGCCATGAATGGTTTGGTAATAATATTACTTCAAAAGATTTAGCTGATAGCTGGATACATGAAGGATTTACAAACTATAGCGAAGACCTTTTTACAGAATATTGGTTTGGCAAAAAAGATGCGGAAGAATATGAAATTGGTATTAGGAAAAATATAGAAAACAAAAAACCAATCATATCACACTATGAGGTAAACGAAGATGGGCCGATTGATATTTATTACAAAGCGTCTAACATGATACACACGATCAGGCAGGTTATTAATAACGATTCTTTGTTTAGAAATATTTTACAGGGATTGAATAAAACTTTTTATCATCAAACCGTTACCAGCAAGCAAATTGAAGACTTTATTTCCGAAACTTCCCATATTGATTTTTCAAAAGTCTTCGACCAGTATTTACGAACTGTAAAAATTCCTACATTGGAATATTCCATAAAAAATGGGATTCTTTCCTACCATTGGGCCAATGTGGTAGAGGGTTTTCACATGCCGGTTAAAATTTATAACAAAGATGGGAATCTTCAATTTCTTTATCCGACAGAAAAAATTAAAAAATTAAAAACGGGTATGAATAAATTGAAAGTGGATGAGAATTTTTATATCTATACAAATCAAATTAATTAAAATAATTTAGCCGCTTAAATTTCGCTATGTCGCAGATACGAAAACAAAGTATCATATCAACCATTTTTGTTTACGCAGGATTTTTTATAGGCTTTATTAATACCTATCTTTTTACAAGAAAAGGTTCCCCATTCGATGCCGCACAATATGGGCTCACGGGTATTTTCATAGCGGTCGGTGGCCTCATGTTTGCATTTGCCAATATGGGAATGATTTCAGTTTCTTATAAATTTTATCCATATTACAACGATAATCTTCCTAAAAAGAAAAACGATCTTTTAACCTGGGCTCTTGTTACCAGCCTCATCGGCTTCTGTTTTGTAGTTGTTGCCGGTGTTATTTTTAAAGATCTTGTTGTAAAAAAGTTTGGCGAAAATTCTCCTTCTTTTGTACAGTATTATTTTTGGATTTTTCCCTTTGGCTTTTCTCTTCTTGTATATTCCATGCTTGAAATATTTGCATGGAATATACATAAATCAATATTCACAATATTTTTAAGGGAGGTTTTTTTTCGTTTACTTACTACAGCATTAATATTCTTATTGAGCTTTAATCTTATTAAAAGTTTTGATACGTTTATTAAACTATATGCAATTACTTATGGAATAGTGGCATTAGTATTATTTATGTATCTAATTTGGAAAAAAGAATTCTTTCTCACCTTCTCTGTAAGCCGCATCACGAAAAAATTCTATAAAAAAATTATTTCATTTGCATCTCTGGTGTATGTTGGCGGCGCTGTTCTTATGATAGCACAATATATTGACGGAATCGTTATCATGTCTGTTTTGGGAACAGCACCTTTTGGATTTTACCTTTTAGGTTTTAATGTTGCTGGTCTGGTTCAGGCGCCGCAAAGAGGTGCCATTGCTGCATCTATACCCACTTTATCCCAGGCATGGAAAGACAAAAATTACAACAAGATTTTACTAATTTACCAACGCTCAGGCATCAACTTATTAATTGCCTCGCTTGGTATTTTTTTTATTGTATGGCTTAATTATAAAGATGCTGTAATCACATTCGGTTTAAAGCATGATTACCTTAAATCACAATCAATATTTTTCTTTTTAGGCATGGCTCGAATTATTGATTTGGGAACAGGCGTAAATGCGCAAATTATCGGAACTTCCACCTTTTGGAGATTTGATTTGTTTAGCGGCATCATTTTATTTTTACTCATCACACCACTCAGCTACATTCTTGTAAAGCATTTTGGGCTGGTTGGCGCAGGGTATTCTTTTGTAATTTCTTTTACAATATATAACCTGATAAGAATTATTTTCTTGCAACGAAAATTTAAAATGCATCCATTTAGTTTTAAGACGTTATATGCAATAGTTATTTCTATCCTTTGTTTTTGGGCATGCTACTATACATTTATAAATCTTCATGGCTTCTTTGCAATGGTATTAAAAAGCATCGTGTTCATTGCATTATACGGGGGCGCTATTGTTTATTTTGACCTTTCTCCGGATGTATTGCCGGTTTGGGAAAGTATAAAAAACAAGGGCCGAAGAAAACGCTGACAGAAAATTTCCACAACACTTTATGAAGGAAAAACAAATTATTAATGCAACAATTTCATTTGTACAAAAAGAATTGCATAATGCAGAAGGCGGCCACGATTGGTGGCATATAGAAAGAGTATGGAAGAATGCAAAACTTATTGCAGCAAATGAAAATGCTGATTTGTTTGTTGTAGAGTTGGCTGCCCTGTTGCATGATATTGCGGATTCAAAATTTTATGATGGCGATGAAAATATCGGCCCGGAAAAAGCGAAGGGATTTTTTGAAAGCATTTCAGTTGAAAAAGAAATAATTGAACATGTTGAAAATATAATAAGAAATATTTCTTTCAAAGGTGGAAATTTTACCAATGATTTTTTTTCAAAAGAATTAGCGGTAGTGCAGGATGCAGACAGGCTTGATGCACTTGGTGCCATAGGCATTGCAAGAGCATTTAATTATGGAGGATTTAAAAACAGGGAAATATATAATCCTTCAATTCCACCTACTCCTGGGATGAATAAAGAAATTTACAAAAGAAGCAATGCTCCAACTATCAATCATTTTTATGAGAAATTGTTATTGCTAAAAGACAGAATGAATACTGCTACTGGCAAAAAATTAGCAGAAGAAAGGCATTGTTTTATGGAATTATTTCTAGATCAATTTTACAAGGAATGGCTTGGAGAAAAATAAAAAAGAGGCCATTCGTAAAGCCTCTTTTCAAATAAAGCTATTTAAACCGTTTATTATTTTTTATCCGTAGCAATTTTCTGAAGTGCATTTATTGAGCTATTGAAAAAAGGATATTTTTCCAGTGCCAGTGTATAGTACTTCTTTGCATTTTCGGTATCACCAGTATCTAAGTAATATTCTCCCATGGAATCATAGGGGTTAGCACCATCAGCATACATTGTTAAATATTTATCAAGATATTGCTTGGCCATTGCGGTATCTTTTTTAGTTTGAAGATAATAGTAACCCAAATTATTGTACATCGCCGGCTGATCCGGAAACTTTTTAATATAATCTTCTGCAGCCGAAAAACTCTCTTCGGGAGTAGCACGTGTTATTACATAAAAGTGCCCAAGCACAGCGCCATCCGGAAACATGGTATAAAGTTTTGCCCATACATCCCGGCGGTTTTGCTGAGTAAGTCCTGAGTCTAATATTGATGCAAACAATTTCTCACCATTTGTTTTATTCATGGCGCTTTTAAGTGCTTTTTGTATATAGTCCTTTCTTACGTTACCATATGTAAGATTCGCCATAAATACCAATGCAACCGTAAAATTAGGATCCAGTTTTACGGCCTCATAAAAATCCTGGTACGCCTGTTCAAATTCTGCGTTCATCATGTGAACTGCGCCTGCATGACCCAAAGTGTTTGCGGCTTTGGATTTGGTTGTCCATGTCATTTTTTGGGAAATACCCTGCAATGAGAATAGTACAAACAGTACACACACAGTGCTGCTAATAAATTTTTTCATGTTAAAATTTTAGTTTGTAAATAATAAATTACCGGGTATATAATAGATTAAGTCTAAATGTGGAGAGAGAGTGTAAGAACAAGATAGAACTTTTAATTAATATTTCTTTGTATTCTTCTATTATGATAAAATAAAAGATTAATATAAATAGAAAATGTTATCAGGTCATTACCCTGCATAACAGTAAGCGCAGCCATTTTCCTGTGCCCTGCCTACAGCCCAAACGCCTGATGGCACAATTTGAATACCTGGTAAAATGCCGGACTTCCAGTCGTTATATACTTCTGTCGCATCCATTTTCATTTCTTCAGCGGTAGCAGCGCTATTCACGGTAAGAGCCATATTACAGACGCAAAACATTACGCCATGATCCTGTAATTGGTTAATGCCAATTTCTACCGGGCCAACACCCGGCACTTTAAAATCGCCCGACTTTGGCTGCCAAAACATATTTCTTGTAGATGGAGCTTTGGTTTTTGCATCATCAATTTTAAACATCTCGCCAAATTTATATTTCTCCCAAAGCCTGCTTTCCATGGCATACGGAATGGCTTCATGCCTCAAAATTACTACCACGCCCACGTCACTTTCAGGAGTTCCCGTTGCTGCATTGGTTAGCTGAAATATTTTGGGCCAAGCAAAAGGCAATATGCCATTAGGCTGAGTAGTATCAAAAACAACCCGGTGTTTTCCCTTCACTTTTTTGAACCATGCATCCGCATCTCCGGGATCATAATTCAGGGCTGAAGCAGATAACTTAATTGGAGGAGCGAACATCGCTAAACTTAACGCAGCTGTGCCGGTGGCGATATTTTTCAAAAAATTCCGGCGATCATCAGCCACTTTAGAAATTGTTTTTTTCATGTAATAAAATTTTAAGATTAAACAATAGTGGCTTCAGTAAATAAAAAATACACATTTTTCTTGTTTCCTAATAATTTTTAATAAGATTTATTTTAGTTTCTAATTAAATCGTAGACAAAAAAGTACTATGCATTTAACAGAAAGATTTTTCAATAATATCCATAATTATATATGCGAAATAGGTTGCTTAGTTTAAGCAACCTATTTCGCATAGCCTCGCCGTTATCCTTAAATTAATCTCCTGTCTTTACACGATTTTGTTCATCTGAAGCACTGCCGGTTTTTCTCCGTTGCTGATTTTGCAAAGGCTTTCCAAAGCTGTAAGTAAAGGTTAAAGAACCTGTTCTTGAATCGCGTGTGTTTTTAATACGTATGTCAATATCCTGGTATTTTACAGCTCCTGAAAAATTCTGCGAATTAAAAATATCTCTAATGCTTAATTTGAGCGTCCCTTTATTTTTCAATATTTTTTTCTGTATACCTGCGTCCATTCTCCACATAGGGTTCATTACTATCTGGCTTTCTATGCCTTTCGATCTGTAAAAGCCGCTCAATTCTGCACTCCAGCCTTTTTTAAACTTAAACTGGTTACTCATATTCCCAAAAAATATTACACCGTTCACGTCAAGGTTTCCGCCGTCAAGCTCACCTTTATAAGAATCATGAACAACATTGGTATAGATATTTGTACTGAAAAATTTCGTTACAGGAAAATAGGCACTGACTGATAATCCATAATTTATTTTTGAAGCAATATTATCTTTTGTTTGAAACGTTTTTCTTTCGCTGGTAATTTGCTTTATCACATCGCTGAATACATTTTTAGTATGACTGTAATTTATTGTTGTAGTTAAAAAACCATTGTAAGTGTGCGACAGTTCTATATTATCAGTAAACTGTGGCTGCAATAAAGTATTGCCCACCTCGTAAGTATATTCATCCAAAAAATAATAAAAGGGATTCAGGTCTCCATAATTAGGGCGATCAATGCGGCGACCATAATTTATAGAAAAAGTGTTTTTCTTGTTAGCTTCATAGCTTAAGTAAACTGTGGGAAAAAGATTTATATAATTTTTTGTAAACGCTGAATCCGCTCTTGTCGAATCGCCCACCTGGTGGCCTTTTGCGTTAGTATTTTCTGCACGAAGGCCGGCCTGGAAACCGATTTTTTTTATTTGCGTGCTGTAATTTACATAGGCAGCATTAATGTTTTCTTTATAGATAAAATGATTTGTTTTCCCAGGATCAGTAATATATCCTGAAGCAGTATTGTTTTGATAGAGAGCGTTATTATCAGTGGTTACATAACTTGTCTTTAACCCGGTCTCTATTTTAGCTGCTTTAGTAACAGGAAAAGTCCAGTCTGTTTTCGCAGAATATATATTTATGTTGGAGGGCAAAGTTCCTTTTAACTCGCTTTGAGGGCGCATAACGTTGTAATGCGGATCCATATATTGATTAACCAAGAATTGATTTTTAGTTTGGTAATAAGTAAGATAATCTGCATCAATGCTAAACTCCTTGCCGGTGGTATCATACACATGACGCAGGTTTAAATTCACAGACAAATTATTTGATCTTCCTTTATCAGTATTATTAGCAACTACAATAGAATCTGTGACATCATCTGCATCTTTTAAAAGAGTTGTATTTGATCCTATATTTTTATTAGGATTAATAAAACCAGAAACAACAATACCAGCAGTAGTCTTTTTATTTGCATAAAAATCAAGGCCCGCCTTAATATTCTCGTACGAAGAACTATGTATCATCTTTGTGTTTTGCTCAAATACCGTTTCAAGATTTTTTGTAACCTCGTTTCTAAAGTTGCGGTGTATATATAAATTTTGATAATTTTTCCAGTAAGAATAATTTACATTTCCAAAAAGATTGAATTTACCGGTACGGTAATTCAGATTAATACTGTTATTTGATCTCGTATATCTCGCCTGTGAAATGCCCGTAGTTAAATTACCATTCACTCCTTTTATTTTATTTTTTTTGGTTTTAATATTAATGATACCCGAGTTGCCTGCAGCATCATATTTTGCTGAAGGATTCGTCATAATCTCAATCTGGTCGATAGATGTTGAAGGCATATTCTTAAGGAGGTTCGCAAGTTCCTGACCGCTTAAATAAGATGGCCGGCCATCCATCATTATCATTACTCCGGATTTTCCTTTCAGGCTTACGTTTCCATCTTTATCAACAGTAACACCGGGGGACTTTTCCAAAACTTCCAGGGCTGTAGTTCCTGCATTTGTTATAGATGCATCAACATTAATAATAGTGCGGTCTATCTTTCTTTCTATAAACGGCTTCTTTATGGCCGCGGCTACACTCACTTCATTGAGAGTCTTTACATTTTCTTTTAATTGTAATTTGCCGGCATTTATTGAAGAACGATTATTATTAAGTTCCAGAACGGGGCTATAAACCTGCTGTCTTCCTGCAGAAGTAACCAACAAATAATATTTACCAAACGTTACATTCTCAAATAAAAAGTTCCCTGATTTATCAGCAAGATTTATTTTAATGAGCGAAGAATCTTTTAACTTAAACAAGGAAATAGTTGCAGCGTTAATTACTTTTTGATCTCCGCCATCTATAATGGTTCCGGAAATTGCTCCCTGCTGAACCTGTGCTGTTAGCAATTTGGAAGACAAAATAAAGAATATTGATAAAAGAGTTAATCTGGTCATTGTTAAAAATTTAATACTGTGTTTAGAATATTACATCACAAAACTAAGTACTTTGCTTTGCATAGTATATAATTATACACAGTTGGCAACATTTCTTTATGAGTGGCTGTTCGATAAAACGAAGGCTCATAAAATGTCACTCTAATCTCTAATTCTAAAGAAAATTAAACTGATACTTTTTTTCTTCCCGTAAAAACAATTATTCCGATTAACCCGGTGATTACAAGGGCTGTAGAAATCAATTCAGCTTGGGTAGGATGAATTCCAAATATGGAGTAAGTAGTATTAACGCGGATTGTTTCTACAAGAAAACGCTCAATGCCGTTGCATATAAGATAAAGGCAAAACATAACTCCGGGAACTTTTATTCTTCGCCTTATAAGCCATAAGAAGAGAAACAACAGGGTGCAGGTTACCGTTTCGTAAAATGGTGTAGGGAAAACAGGCTGTGGTAAAGCCCTGCAATATCTGCCTTCACAATCAGGTAATAAAATCCCATCTTCATTTACATTATGAGGATAAGTATATGCAAACATCCACTTTGGTAAAAACTTTGGACCAACAAAGCGTTTATGAGGAACTTTATCGAGTGTTTCAGCATCTCTGTCTGTAACAATTACAGAAGTACCGGAAGGATCTGTAACCGCTCCATTAATAAAGTAAGATGAATACTGTTGCAGCTTATCCTGGAACTGCTGTGGAGTTGCAACGATAACATGGCCAGGTTTATCACTTATGTAACCGCTGTTATAAATACCCCAATCGCCATCGCCGGCAACCTGGCAACCGATGCGCCCTATCGCGTAAGCGATCATTAATGCAGGAGCAAATGAATCTGTAAGATGCAAAAGGTTAATCCCTTTTTTATGCGCATAAATGCAAATTGCAATAGCAGCACAAATGAGCCCGCCATAAAAAGTAAGGCCACTTGGAGAAATTAAATTTCCTATTGGATTTTGAATAAACCTGTCCCAATTTTCCAGATTATCGAAAAGCTTGGCGCCTATAATACCAAATACTAAAGCGAATATAACCATGTCGCCTACTCTATCGTGCGGCCATACTCTTATAATTCTTTGCTCAGGTTTTACAAGTTTCTGTTTGTTTTTTTCACGATACTTAAAGTAAACTAATAAGGCTGCTATTGCAATGCCGCCAACCAAACTGCCTGCTGAAGAAAATATATAATCTTGTATATCGACACTTTGCGAACGGCTGGCAATAAAGACCCCGATTAACTTATAACCGAAAATAAATCCAACTATTCCATTAATTATCAAATCGAATAGAGAAGCTGGTTTCCCAGCTGTTATAGTTTCTTCACGCGGATATAAAAGGCCTTGCTTTTCTTTTCTTTTAAGCTCCAGCGTTAAAAAGTAGGCGGCTGCAATAAAAGAAAGTGCTACAAAGATTCCGAAGGTGTAAAAAATTTTGAAAGCATTAATTTTCCATCCAAACCAATCGTTGATAGCATAGTATAAATTGGGATACATAGCAGCCTTTTAAATTAGATAAAAATTCTTCAATGATGAATGGATTGAATTGATTACTGTTGTTGTAGTGTTTAATTAATTTATAAATATTCAGGAAAAACCTAAAATCAGTGTGCAAATTTACAGCAGTTCATAATTATAAAATCAATGTTTTGATAAACGTTTGTGAAACTTTGTCTTGAAAAAATTAAAAAACGGACATAATGTCTTTTAAAAGTATGTTTATTGACATAAAGAAGCTAATGGTATTTAGTTTGATCTATCACTGGCAAATAAAAAAAATTAAAGCTATGACATACGTAAAATTTAACCAGCCATCATTAAAGTCTTTGAACAGTTTTTTCGATAATATTTTAAACGATTTACCTGCTCAAAGCAACGGATTTAATTTTCCTCCCGTTAATATTTCCGAATCAAAGGATAATTATGAATTGGAATTTAATGTTCCCGGAAGAAATAAAGAAGATTTTAAAATAACTGTTGACAAAAACATTCTTACTGTTTCTTTTGAGAAAAAAGAAGAAAGTAAAGACGAAAACAAAAAGCAAATTAAAAAAGAATTTACGCTTCAGCCATTCAAAAGGTCTTTCACATTAGACGAAAAAGTTATCTCTGATAACATTGCCGCTAAATATGAAAACGGCCTGCTTACTTTAAGCATTCCTAAAAAGGAAGAAGTAAAAGTTGAAGCAAAGCAAATTGCAGTAAACTAAGTAGATAGATAATAAATAGTCTTAGTATGCGCCTCTTCATTTCTGGAGAGGCTTTTTTATTTATATCCTAAGATCTTCAACATGCTTTGGGCATTTTGTTCCTTGGCATAAACCCAATCTATAAGTTTGCCGTTTTTATCGCGATCCAGAATAATATATTTTGGAGAAGGAATAAGGCAATGTTTTATACCTCCATATCCGCTTATCTGATCCTGGTAAGCTCCTGTATGGAAAAAGCCAACATACAAAGGTTCCCCATTACCTGATTTTGGTAAAAAAACTTCATTGATGTGTTCTTCTGAATCATAGTAGTCATGGCTATCGCATGTTATTCCGCCTAATGTTACCCGTTGATATTCTTCACTCCATTTATTGATGGGAAGCATTAAAAATTTTTCGCCAATGCCCCATGTATCAGGCAATGTTGTTATAAAGGAAGAATCAATCATATACCACGTTTCCCGATCATTTTGTTTCTTCTCTTCTATCACACTATAAATGTGCGCCATACTTTCACCAACAGTATAGCTACCAAATTCAGTATATATATTCGGCATGGGAACTTTGCTTCGCTTACACGCAACTTTTATATTACGTACGATTTCATTAATCATGAATTGATAATCGTATTCAAAACCCAGCGAATGCTTTATGGGGAAACCCCCACCGATATTTATTGAATCAAGTTCAGGACATATTTTTCTTAACTGGCAATAAAGATTAATAATTTTATTAAGCTCACTCCAGTAATAAATATCATCTTTAATTCCTTTATTTAAAAAAATATGAAGCATTTTCAATTCAAACCTTGCTTCATTGCCTTCAATTTCATCCACATAAAATTCAAGAATATCTTTGCTTCTAATGCCAAGCCGCGAGGTATAAAAAGGAAAATTAGGCTCTTCTTCTGCGGCAACTCTTATTCCTATTTTAAAGGGCACTCTCACAGATTTTCGATAGGCCCTTAATTCTTCTTTATTATCAAGCACAGGAATTACATTTTTAAATCCTGTGTTAATCAACCTCGCAATACGGCTTATATAAGGCTTCTGTTTATAGCCATTGCAAATAATAAAAATGTCTTTATTTATTTTTTTTGATTCGTATAACTTATTGATGATCTCAATATCATACGCATAAGATGTTTCAAGATGAATATTGTTTTTCAAAGCTTCTTCTACTACAAAAGAAAAATGGGAGCTTTTGGTACAATAACAATAAAAATACTGGCCTTCATATTTATGCTTTTTGAATGCATTGGCAAACATTTTTTTTGCTTTGTTAATCTGCATCCCGATTTTAGGTAGATAAGTAAATTTTAAAGGAGTGCCATATTTATCAATGAGAGCTTTTATATCAACATCGTTGTATTGCAGGTAATCATCTTTTAGGTTATAATCTTCCTGCGGAAAATTAAATGTCTGGTTAACGAGGTCGAGATAAGTATTATTCATTAATATATATTATGTTTTCTTTAAAGTTTTACAAATGTAACAGAATGAAATTTTATAAATAAAAAAACCGTCCCGAAAAAATCGGGACGGTTTTTTAACTAAAGATGTTTATTTATTTTACAGAAACAATGAGATTTTTAAAACTCTCAGGCTCGTTCATTGCCATATCTGCTAATATTTTCCTGTTAAGATCAATATTTTTTTCTGATAACTTATGAATGAATTGGCTATAAGTCATTCCTTCAGCTCTTACCGCTGCATTGATACGGGCGATCCATAATGTCCTGTACTCACGCTTTTTTAACTTGCGGCCTATATAACTATAAGTCATTCCTTTTTCCATTACGTTTTTCGCAACGGTGTACACATTTTTTCTTTTGCCATAATAACCTTTGGCTGCTTTAAGAATTCGTTTTCTTCTTGCTCTTGATGCTACTGAATTTACTGAACGTGGCATTTTAAATATTTTTGATTGGCGATTTTAAAATTTATGATTTTGCTAAACTTTAAAACCAGTGATGTTATAAATTTTTTATTCCCCTTTTGGAGACAGGATTATTTCATCCTTAATAAGCGCATTACAAATGGCCTGTTGGCATCGCTTACCATTCCTTTTTTACGCAGGCTGCGCTTACGCTTAGTGGTTTTTTTTGTTAAGATGTGTCTCTTGAAAGCTTTTTGAAAAGTAATTTCACCCGTACCGGTTACTTTAAAGCGCTTTTTGGCGCTGGAGTTGGTTTTAACCTTTGGCATT
>Ga0068852_100002800_pt1 | contig 12084 bp, 11 predicted proteins | sample KBSCornC22_FD_66594 | JGI IMG/M metagenome (GOLD analysis project Ga0068852, IMG submission 66594) | Corn rhizosphere microbial communities from Kellogg Biological Station, Michigan, USA - KBS Corn C2-2 | ecosystem: Host-associated > Plants > Roots > Rhizosphere > Soil ... | reverse complement strand
GCTCGGGTTCGTGACCGAGGCCACGATCCGCGACATCCTCTCGGAGACGCTGGGCCAGGTCTCGATCGACCTCGAGAACACCATCATCGACCCGGCGGCGATCGCACTGGTGCCCAAGGACATGGCGCGGCGCTACCACGTGCTGCCGGTGAGCTACGACGGCGAGAAGAAGCTGCTCATGGTCGCCGTGTCGGATCCCTCGAACGTCGTGGCGCTCGACCAGATCCGCGCGATCTCGCGCGAGGACCTGCGCATCGAGCAGGTGCTCGCCCGCGAGTCCGACATCACCATCGGCATCGAGCACCACTACGGCTTCGAGCTCTCGATCGACGGGATCCTGAACGAGATCGAGACGGGCGAGATCGACTACCAGTCGCTCGCCGCCGACTTCGACGAGTACTCGCAGCCGGTGGTGCGCCTGGTCGATGCGCTGCTCAACGACGCCGTGAAGCGGCGCGCCTCCGACATCCACTTCGAGCCCGAGCAGGGGTTCCTGCGCATCCGCTACCGCATCGACGGCGTGCTGCGCCAGATCCGCTCGCTGCACAAGAACTACTGGGCGGCGATGGTGGTGCGCCTCAAGGTCATGAGCGGCATGAACATCGCCGAGACGCGCGCCCCGCAGGACGGCCGCATCTCGCTCACGCTCTCGGGACACCAGGTGGACTTCCGCGTGTCGTCGCAGCCCACGACGCACGGCGAGAACATCGTGCTGCGCATCCTCGACCGCGACAAGGGCATCGTCCCGCTCGAGGACCTGGGGCTGCACGCCGAGGACCTGAAGACGCTGAAGCTCATGCTGGCGCGCCCCGAGGGGATCATCCTCGTGACGGGCCCCACGGGCTCGGGCAAGACGACCACGCTCTACTCGATCCTCAACTACATCAATACCGAGGGCATCAACATCATGACCCTCGAGGACCCGGTCGAGTACCCGATGGCGATGATCCGCCAGACGTCGGTGAACGAAGTGGTGAAGCTCGACTTCGCCTCCGGCATCCGCTCGATGATGCGCCAGGACCCGGACGTGATCCTCGTGGGCGAGATCCGCGACCAGGAGACGGCCGAGATGGCCTTCCGCGCCGCGATGACGGGCCACCAGGTCTACTCGACGCTCCACACCAACTCGTCGATCGGCGCCATACCGCGCCTGATGGACCTCGGCGTGCTGCCCGACATCATGGCGGGCAACATCATCGGGGTCATCGCGCAGCGCCTCGTGCGCAAGCTGTGCCTGCACTGCAAGGCGCCCTACGCGCCGGATTCGATGACCCAGCGGCTCCTCGGCATGGAGCAGGACGACATGCGGCCGGTCTACCAGGCGGTCGGCTGCCCGCGCTGCGACAACGTCGGCTACAAGGGCCGCGTCGCGATCATGGAGCTCTTCAAGCTCGATGCGGAGATCGACGAGCAGATCGCGCGGCGCGCCACCGGGCGCGAGATCCGCAACGCGGCGAGCGCGAAGGGCTTTCGCACGCTTGCCGACGACGCGATCTCCCGCGTGCTCGTCGGGCAGACGAGCCTGGAGGAGATCTCGCGCGTGGTCGACCTCACCGACCGCGTGATCTGAAGGGCCGGCCGTGGCGCTTTTCGCCTATCGCGCGATCGATGCCGAAGGCCGCATTTCCTCGGGCAACCTCGACGCCGCGAACGCGATCGACCTCGAGCTGAGGTTGAAGCGCCTGGGCCTGGACCTCCTCACGTTCGACCCCGTCAAGCGTGCCCACGCCGCGCGCTCGCGCCGCATCACCCGGCCCGAGCTCATCACCTTCTGCTTCCACCTGTCGCAGCTGCTGAAGGCGGGCGTGAACATCATCGAGGCCCTCACCGACCTGCGCGACACCGTGGACAATCCCGGCTTCAGGCAGGTCATCGCGGGCGTGCTCGAGGACATCGAGGGCGGCCAGAAGCTCTCGGAAGCGATGGCGAACCACCCGTACTGCTTCGACGGGGTCTTCGTCGCCCTGGTGCGCGCGGGCGAGCAGAGCGGCCAGCTCACCGAGGTGCTGGACGAGCTCTCGGAAAACCTCAAGTGGCAGGACGAGATCGCCTCGCAGGCGCGGCGGGCGATGACCTACCCGATCCTGGTCTTCGTGGTCATCATCGCGGTCATGTTCGTGCTGATGGTGTTCCTGGTGCCGCAGCTCGCGGCCACGTTCAAGGCGCTGGTGCCGAAGCTGCCGCGTGAAACCGAGATCCTGATCCTCGTCTCGAACATCTTCGTGAAGTGGTGGTACCTGCTTCTGGGCATCCCCACGGCGGCCGGGGTCGCCATCTGGATCACCGCACGCACCAACGAGAAGATCCAGCGCAACGTGGACCTGGCCACGCTGCGCATGCCGCTGCTGGGGGAGCTGCGCCAGAAGATCATCCTCGCGCGCTTCTCGACCTACTTCGCGATGCTCTATCGTTCCGGCATCAGCGTGCTCGACTGCATCGGCATCTGCGAGAAGATCGTCGGCAACCGCGTGATGGAGGAAGGCCTGCAGCGCGTGGGCCGCAGCATCTCCGAGGGCCAGGGCATCTCCCAGGCGTTCCTCGCGACCAAGCTCTTCCCGCCGCTCGTGCTGAGGATGCTGCGCGTGGGCGAATCCACCGGCGGCCTGGACGTAGCGCTCCTCAACGTGAGCTATTTCTACAACCGCCAGGTGCGCGAGAGCATCGCGCGGATGCAGACGCTGCTCGGTCCGGCCACCACCGTCGTGCTCGGCGTGCTGATCATCGCGATCCTGTACTCGATCTTCCTGCCGATCTACGACGTGATCTCGAAGATCAAGTTCTGACGTGACGCGCCATTTCCTCTACCTCACCAACTCGCGCCTCGTGAGCCTGGTCACGCGGCGCGCGAGCATCGTGGCGCGGCGCGAGTTCGCCGTCTCCGGTGCCGGGGTCGAGCAGTTCGAGCGCCACCTGGCGGAGCTCGCCGACGTGCCGACGTACCTCTTCACCGACCTCTCCGAAGAGGACTTCCGCCTCGACACCATCCCGCACGTGGGCGCGCGCGACCGCCAGGCGGTGGTGACGCGCAAGCTGTCGCAGATCTTCCGCAACACGCCCTTCCGCTACGCCCACCTGCAGGGCCGCGAGACCGAAGGCCGGCGCGACGACCGCGTGATCTACACCGCCATCACCAACCCCGAGGTGATGCGTCCGTGGCTGGACGCGATGGAGCGCCTCAAGGTCCCGCTCGAGGGCATCCATTCGACCTCGGTGTTCAGCGCCATCATGCTCGAGGAGCTGGACCTGGTGTTCCCGCACACGCTGCTGGTCACCTTCACGCCGGGCGACGCGATGCGCCAGAGCTATTTCCGCGACCGGGAGATCAAGTTCAGCCGCCTCACGCCGCTCGACGTGGTCGAGGGCCAGACGCTCGGCTCGATGGTGGCGGAAGAGACCACGCGGACGTGGCAATACCTGGACAGCCTGCGCCATTTCACGCCCGAGGACCGGCTCGAGGTCTGCATCCTCGTCCACGAGAACGACCGCCCGAGCGTGCAGGCGAGCCTGCGCGACTTCGCCCAGATCCAGTACCGCCTGCTCGACATGGGCGACGTCGCGCGCAAGCTGGGGCTCAAGCCCCCGCCGCTCGGCTCCTCGGCCGAGGAGGTGCTGGTGCACCTCTTCCTCATGCGCCCGGCGCCGAACCATTTCGCGTCGTCGGACCAGCGCCGCCATGCCACGTTGCGCCGCACGCGCCGCACGGTGGTGAAGACGTCGCTCGCGATCATGGCGGCGAGCCTCCTCTGGGGCGGGTTCACGGCCTGGCGCGTGACGCAGGCGACCAGCTCGGACGACAAGCTGGAGAACCAGCTTGCCGCCCTCAATCGCGAGTACGACAAGGTCTCGCGCGAGATGCCGTCCTTCGGCGTCGGCGGCTCGACGATGCGCGACACGGTGAGCTTCTACGATTCCGCCATCCGCGCGTTCCCGACGCTGAGCGACTTCGTGCGGCCGATCTCCGCCGTGCTGCAGGCCCACCCGAACATTCGCCTGCGCCAGCTCGCGTGGCAGGCCACCGACGACCCGAAGGCCCTCCCCGCGCTGCAGGTCAACACTTCCGCGCAGACCTCGCCGGTCAAAGCGGTGCCGCACATCGAGGGCACGCCCGCGCCCGTCGCCTCCAGCAAGGTCGAGGAAGCGAATCCCCCCTTCGCCAGCGGCCGCTACGAGGTGGCGTTGCTCGAGGCCACCGTACGCGTCGGCCGCGACGATTTCCGCGCTGCCGTCGAGACGGTCGAGACGCTCGCCCGGCAGATCAGCGCCGTGCGTTCCTTCAAGGCGGAGATCGTGGAGAGCCCGCTCGACGTGCGCTCGAGCTACGGCCTCGAAGGACGCTACGACCAGAAGCAGTCGGAGTCCATGGACCTGCATTTCGTCCTGCGCGTGGTGCGCGACAACGGGGCGGGGGCATGACGCAGGTCTTCTCGAAGGAAGGTTTCGGCTCCCTCGCCGGAGCGTGGCTCATCCTCGGGCTCGCCATCGCCACGGCGGGCAGCGTGGTGGCGGCGAGCCAGTGGTACCTCCAGCGCGAGCGGCAGGAAAGCGGGAACCTCGCGGGACGGCTGCAGGCCGCGCGCACGCGGCTGGACACCGCGCAACGCGAGCGCAGCTCCCTGCAGGAATCGGTGGAGGTCTTCCGCACGCTGGTCGAGCGCGGGCTGCTGCAGAACGAGCACCGCCTGGACCTGGTGGAAATGGTGAACGAGATGCGGGCGCGCCACCAGCTCTTCGTCCTCGACTACGAGATATCGCCGCAGCGGCCGCTCACGCTTTCCGGTGGCCGCGCCTTCCCGTCGGTGGACGTGCTGGGCAGCCGCGTGCGCCTGCACTTGAAGGCGCTGCACGAGGGCGACATCCTCGGGTTCATCGACGACATCGTCAACAGCCGCCAGGGCTTCTATACGGTGGACCGATGCCACATGAAGCGCATCGAGGAGCCCGCCGGGGCCAACAAGGTGCTGGCGCCACACGTCGAGGCGGAGTGCGCGCTCGAATGGATCACGCTGCGGGAGAAACGTGCGAATCGCCCGTCTTAGCGCGGTGCTGGCCGCCATGGCGTGGGCGCTCGCGGGCAGCGTGCGCGCCGACGAGCTCGGCACGCTCTTCTTCTCGCCCGAGGAGCGCGCGCGCCTGGACCAGCAGCGCCGCGGCGATCTCGAGCCGCCCCCGAAGGCGGCGGCCGCCGCCACGGAGCACGGCCGGCCCGCGGCACCTGCGCGTCCCCCGGTGCTCACGGGTTACGTGCAGCGCAGCGATGGGCGCGACACGGTCTGGATCAACGGCCGCGCGGTGGTCACGACAGCGCCACAGGCGAGCGCGCTCGAGCCTTCCAGGGTCGGGCAGGACTTCCCCGCCGGCGTGCGCGTCGAGCGCAAGGATCCGCGCTAGTCAATCGTAGTCGCCATCGGCTTGCGCGCGATTTAGCGCGGCCCCGGGCGTTCTCCCGGCGTATCAATGGGCCCTCGCTCGCGCGGAGGCTCGATGGATACGGATTCGCGGCAACGGGGCATGCTGGTGCTTGTGGCGGTGGTGCTGCTGATGGTGCTCGCCCTGGGAGCGCTGGGCCTGCATGCCGGCGTGCTCGCCGCGGCGCGCCAGCGGGAGCGCGAAAGCGAGCGCGTGCTGGCCGTCGCCCGCGAGGCGCTCATCGCCTACGCGGCGGACCATCCGGTCAATTCTTCCGTCGGGCCGGGATACCTGCCGTGCCCCGACCTGGACAACGACGGCTGGGCCGAATCCACCTGCGGCTCGCTCTCGGGGGACAGCGGCCAGGAGCAGCGGCTCGGGCGCCTGCCGTGGAAGACCCTCGGGCTCGCCGACCTGCGCGACGGCCACGGCGAACGGCTCTGGTACGCGGTCTCGAGCAAGTACAAGGGGCTGCTCAACTGCGCCGCGAGCCGCGGCTGCGTGGACATGTCGCCGCCCGCCGCGCTCGGCACCATCAGCGTTCGCGATGCGAGCGGCTTCCTGCTGAACGACGGCACGCTGGGCGATGCCGCGCGCGCCCGCGAGGGCGGCGCGGTGGCGGTCGTCATCGCGCCCGGCCCGCCGCTGGAGCGCGCATCGGCGGGAGGTCGCCAGCCCCTGCAACAGCATCGCGAATGCGCGCCGGGCGATTGCGATCCCGACGGGCGTTGCGCCACCGAGCCGCCACAGCGCGCGGCGCCTTGCGATCCCCTGAACTACCTGGACGCGGCGCCCAACCTGCCGCAGGGGGCCGAGGACAATGCCGATTTCGTCGACCGCAGCGACGCGTCGGGGCGGCGCCTCAATCGCAACGGCTTCGTGCATGGGCCGGTCATGGCCGAGGGGCGCGTGGTCGTGAACGACCGAGTGGCGGTCGTCGCGTACGCCGACGTGATGCCGCGCATCATGCGGCGCGTGGCCCTCGAAGTCGCCGCCTGCCTGCGCTTCTATGCCTCGCGCATGGGCAACTCCGGCCGCTATCCGTGGATGGGCGCCGCGTGCGCGGACCCCTCCGGCTCCATCCACGACCAGCGCGGCAGCTTCGAAGGCCGGGTTCCCGACACGCCCTTCGCGGCGACGACCGCGCAAGCCGTCACCATGCTGCCGCGCTGGTGGCGCGCCGCGCCACGCGCTCCCGAGGACCTGTCCGACCTCCCCACCCACGACGACGCATGCCGCATCGCGATCGCCCCGGACGACCCGGGCCCGGTGCGTGCCGCGCGTCCTCCCGCGCCCACGGACGAAGCGTCGACCGCGGGCGCCGGTGGGCCGTCCTGGTGGAACACGTGGAAGTCCCATGTGACCGTGGCGCTGGCGGCTGCGAATGCACCGCAGGCCGCGGCGGGCGCCGGATGCGGCGGCAACACCTGCCTCGCGGTCGCGGACCGGGATGGCAGCACCATCGCGGCCGGCAAGTCGCTCGCGGTGGTCGTGCGCGCCAGTGCGGCGAGTTGCGCGCAAGCGGTGACCTCGTGCGACGCCGCGGGCTGCCGGGTGCTGGTCGACCGCGCTGCCGGTGAAGCGGTCGCGTGGCTGCCGTGAGGGCCGCGCCCGGCTTCACGCTCATCGAGCTCGCGGTGGCGTTGCTGGTGGTGACGCTGATGGTGGCCGGAATGGCGTTGCCGCTCGCGGCCCAGGTGCAGCTTCGCCGCCAGGACGAGACGCGCCGCCTGCTGGAGGACTCTCGCGACGCGCTCATGGGCTTCGTCGCCGCAAACGGGCGGCTGCCGTGCCCGGCCACGGCGCAGAGCGGCGGCCTCGAGAGCTTCGCGCCGTCGGGTTCACCCGCGAACGGCGATTGCGAGACCTTCTACGGGGGGTTCCTGCCCGCCGCCACGCTGGGGCTCGCGCCCCTCGACAGCGAAGGTTTCCTGCGCGATGCGTGGCTCACGCCGCGCAACCGGGTGCGTTACGCGGTGTTCGGGGGCGGCTCCGCGATCAACGGCGTGGCCAATCCGCTCACGCGCACGAACGGCCTGCAGGCGGCCACCCTGCCCGCGCTCGGGAACGCGGCGCACTTCCTGTTCATCTGTTCATCGGGAGCGCAGGCGACGGCGTCGGGATGCCCGGCGGCGAGCCAGCTCACCCGGCGCGCGGCATTCGTGGTGTTCTCGGCGGGGCCCAACGCGGCCTCCGATCCGCCGCCGGCAAGCGACGAGGCACGCAACCTCGATGGCGACATCGTGTTCGTGCACCGCGAGGCCTCGACCGCTCCCGGGGTGGAGTTCGACGACGTCCTGCTGTGGACGCCGATCCACCTGGTGGTGAACCGGCTGCTCGCGGCCGGCAGGCTCCCCTGAAGGCCTCGCGGCCGCAGGGGGCTTTATAATCAAGGGCTGACCGCAAGGCGGCCAAGAGGACAGATGCCCATGAACCAGCGCGACACGAGCCTTCCCATTCCCGACGTGCAGTCCACCCCGGACACACGCCGCCTCGCCATCGACCGGGTCGGCATCAAGTCCATCCGCCACCCGGTGAAGGTGCGCGAGCGCGCCGGCGGCATCCAGAACACCGTTGCGCACTTCAACATGTACGTGGGCCTGCCGCACCACTTCAAGGGCACGCACATGTCGCGCTTCGTCGAGATCCTCAACGCGCACGAGCGCGAGATCTCGCCGGACACGTTCCGCACCATGCTGCGCGAGATGGTGCGCAAGCTCGAGGCCGAAAGCGGCCACATCGAGATGACCTTCCCCTACTTCGTGCAGAAGAAGGCGCCCATCTCCGGGGTGCCGAGCCTGATGGACTACGAGGTCACCTTCGTGGGCGAGATCCTCGACGGCCGCGAGACCTTCACCCTCAAGGTGCTGGTCCCGGTGACGAGCCTGTGCCCGTGCTCGAAGAAGATCTCGGAGCGCGGCGCGCACAACCAGCGCTCGCACGTCACCGTCGCGGCGCAGATCCGCTCCTTCGTCTGGATCGAGGAGCTCATCGACTACGTCGAGGGCGAGGCCTCGAGCGAGCTCTGGGGGCTGCTCAAGCGCCCCGACGAGAAGTTCGTCACCGAGCACGCGTACGACAACCCGAAGTTCGTCGAGGACATGGTGCGCGACATCGCGGCGCTGCTCAACCGCGACGGCCGCGTCGAGCGCTACGTGGTGGAGAGCGAGAACTTCGAGTCGATCCACAACCACTCGGCGTACGCCCTCATCGCCGGGCCGCAGCCGGAAGCGTGACGCGCGCGCTCCTCAATAGCGCTTGGTGAGGACGAGGTTGGCGCCGTCGGCGCGCATCTCGGTGCGGTTGAGGAAGCTCATCCCGAGGAGGGTGGTGTCGAGCCCCGCACCCTCCTGGACGACGGCATCCACGTTGTAGAGCGTGATGTCGCCCACCTTCACCCGGTCGAGGGTCACGCGGTGCACGAGCACGTTGCCGTTGGCCGTCTGCGAGACCGCGGGCCGGCCCCTTGCCGCGTCGATGCCCAGGCGCGCCGCCTCGGCGGCGGGCAGCGTGACGAACGTGGCGCCGGTATCCACGAGGAAGCGCACGTGCGCGTCGTTGATCGCGCCCTCGGCGCTGAAATGGCCGCGCCCGTCGGGCGAAAGCGTCACGTGCTGCGGACCGGAGGCACCCGGCGACGCCGTCTCGAAATGGCGCCCCATTTCGAGGCGCTCGCGCCGGCCGTCGATCTCCAGCTCCGCCCCGCGGGAATCGGCCGAAAGGAGGACAACGCCTTCCGGCGTTCGCTGTCCTACGGCGAGTGTTCGCGGGGCGCCGCGATCGATCACGACGACCGCCTTGCCGGGAAACAGGCCGATCACGTTGACGTCGGTGGCGAGGGTGGCCGGGGCGAGGCCGGTGGCGATCGCGGCGAGAATGGCGGTGGCTGTCTTCATCGAGGAGTGACGTGAAACCCGTTGCGATCTTCCGTTACGCGCGCACCGAGGGACCGGGTCATTTTGCCACGTTCCTCGCCGAGCACGGCCTGCAGTTCCGCCTCGTCCGGCTGGACGAAGGCGAGCCCGTGCCCGAATCCTGCGAGGACTTCTCCGGGCTCGGGTTCATGGGCGGCCCGATGAGCGCCAACGACGAGTATCCGTGGACCCGCCCGGTGCTGGAGCTCATGCGCTGCGCCGTTGCCGAAGGCGTGCCGGTGATCGGCCATTGCCTCGGCGGCCAGATGCTTTCCCGGGCGCTGGGCGGCGTGGTCGGGCTGAACCCGGTGAAGGAGATCGGCTGGGTGCCGGTGAAGATCGAGGAGTCGCCGCTCGCCACGCGCTGGTTCGGCGACGGTTCGCGTGGCTTCACCACCTTCCAGTGGCACCAGGACACGTTCTCGATCCCGCCCGGCGGGGAGCGCATCCTCACCGGCCAGCATTGCGTCAACCAGGCGTACGTGGTCGACGACCGGCACCTGGGCATGCAGTGCCATGTCGAGGTGACGGCGGAAATGATCGACACGTGGTGCACCGTCGGCATCACCGACATCGACGAGGCCTACGGCAAGAGCCCCGCCGTGCAGGACGCCTCGAGCATCCGCAGCGACATCCCGAAGAACCTGCCGTCCCTGAGCAGCACCGCGAGCCGCCTCTATACCCGCTGGATCGAGAACCTGCGGGAGTGATCGCGGCTGCGCCGCAGGTCCGGCGCGGTACCATCCCGATCCATGAATGCCAGACTGCTGGCCGCGGCCGCTTTCATCGCGCTCGCCAGCCTCGGCCTCGCACGCCACGCGGCGGCGCAGGACATCGAGCCGCGCACCTACAGCAACGCACCGGTCGGCGTGAATTTCCTCATTGCGGGCTACGCCTATACGCGCGGCGCGCTGCAGTTCGACACCGCACTCGACCTCACCGACGCCCACCTGCGCACCTCGAATGCCGTGCTCGCCTATGCGCGGGTCTTCGATCTCGCCGGCAGCGCGGCCACGATCGACGTCATAGCCCCCTATACATGGCTCTCGGGAACGGCCATCTTCCAGGGCGGCCCGGTGGAGCGGACCGTGAGCGGCTTCGCCAATCCGGCCGTGCGCCTCACCTGGAATTTCTACGGCGCGCCCGCGATGGGCTTGCGCGAATTCCGCACCTGGCAGCAGGACGTGGTCGTGGGCGCCAGCCTGCGCGTCTCGGCGCCGTGGAGCCAGTACGACGAGAGCCGGCTCGTGAACATCGGCACCAACCGCTGGTCGTTCAAGCCCGAGTTGGGCATCTCGAAGACCACCGGGCCGTGGACGCTCGAGCTGTCCGCGGCGGCGACGTTCTTCACGGTCAACGACGACTTCTTCAACGGCCTGCGGCGCGAGCAGGACCCGCTGTATTCGACGCAGGCGCACGCGATCTACGGGTTCGCGGGCGGCAGCTGGCTTTCCCTCGACGCCACGTACTTCGCGGGCGGCCGCACGAGCCTGAACGGCGTGCTCAAGGCCGACCTGCAGCAGAACTGGCGCGCGGGCGCCACCTTCGCGATCCCGGTGGACCGGCTCGACTCGATCAAGCTCTATGCGAGCAGCGGGCTTTCGGATCGCACCGGCAACAGCTTCGACCTGGTCGGCATCGCCTGGCAGCACCGCTGGGGCGGGGGGCTCTGAGGGCTGTCGCCCCGGCCGCTGCAATCGCAGCGATGGGCCGGGGCCCAATCCGGCGTCGATTGGATCCCGGCCTGCGCCGGGATGACGCGCGGGGTCAATCGCGGAAGTTCTGGTAGGACAGCGGCACGTCGGTCACGCCGGCACGCACGAGCTGGATGGCCTCCTGCAGGTTGTCCTTCTTGGCGCCGCTCACGCGCACGGCGTCGCCCTGGATCGAGGCGGTCACCTTCATCTTCGAGTCCTTCAGCATCTTCACGATGCGCTTGGCGAGCTCGATGTCGACGCCGCTCTTCACGGTCATCTTCTGCTTCACCTTGTCGCCGCCGATCTTCTCCGGCTCCCCGAGCTCGAGGAAGCGCGCATCCACGCCGCGCTTGGCGAATTTCGCCATCAGCACGTCGCGGACCTGCCCCAGCTTGAAGTCGCTGTCGGCGAAGGCGGTGAGCTCGAGCTCCTTCTGCTCCACGCGCGCATCGCTTCCCTTGAAATCGAAGCGGTTGGAGATCTCCTTGTTGGCCTGGTCGAGGGCGTTCTTCACCTCGACGGCATTGGGCTCACAGACGATATCGAATGAGGGCATCGACGCTGGCTCCGCTCGAAAGGGAAATGGAATCCGGTCTTCGATTCTAACGCGCGGGTCGGCGCGCCCTTCCTCACGTAAAATTGCCGGTTTCCCCGCGAGGCCCGAATCCCTTGGCCACGATCCTGCAATCCCTGCCCGCCGGCGAGAAGGTCGGCATCGCATTCTCCGGCGGACTCGACACCAGCGCGGCGCTCACGTGGATGCGCCAGAACGGGGCCATCCCGTACGCGTACACCGCCAACCTGGGCCAGCCCGACGAATCCGACTACGAGGAGATCCCGCGCAAGGCGCGGCAGTACGGCGCGCAGAAGGCCGTGCTGGTCGAATGCCGCCCGCAGCTCGTGGCCGAGGGCATCGCCGCGATCCAGTGCGGCGCCTTCCACATCTCGACCGCGGGCATCACCTACTTCAACACCACGCCGCTCGGCCGGGCGGTCACCGGCACGATGCTCGTCGTCGCGATGAAGGACGACGACGTGCACATCTGGGGCGACGGCAGCACCTTCAA
>Ga0068852_100002796_pt1 | contig 12092 bp, 7 predicted proteins | sample KBSCornC22_FD_66594 | JGI IMG/M metagenome (GOLD analysis project Ga0068852, IMG submission 66594) | Corn rhizosphere microbial communities from Kellogg Biological Station, Michigan, USA - KBS Corn C2-2 | ecosystem: Host-associated > Plants > Roots > Rhizosphere > Soil ... | reverse complement strand
GCATTTCCGGCGGCAATTGCCATAATTCCAGAAACTTTTTATTAAATCTGATTATTTTGTTATTGCTATCCAGTACTATTATGCCATCGGCAGTTGATTCTAAGGTTGCCTCAATAATTGAAAATGACTTTTCAAGTTCCAGCTCTGCCAATTTACGATTGGTAATATCATTAGTTATGCCGTCCATGCGGATTAACCGGCCAGATTCATCAAGGGTGGGAACAATATTATTTTCAACCCATCTTATACTTTTGTCTTTATTAATAATCCTGTATTGGTTTACAATCCGTTCTCCCTTGTTAAGCGCTTCCAACTGTTCCGTAGCTTTATCCCTGTCTTCAGCGTGAATTACTTTTTGCCAAAGCTCTCCATCTATAAAAAATTCGGCCTGGGTATAGCCATACACTTTTTGGCACGCTGCCGATATCTGTGTAAGCTTGTAAGAAACCATATCAACCGAAAATAGCACCTCATCTATATTTTCAAAAAATGCCTTCAGTTCTTTATATGCCTTTTTCAGGTCTTCGTTTTCTTTCCTGAGTTCAGCATTCAGTTTTATCATTTCTAATGAACTGAGCTCAATTGAAGATTGAATCTGGTTTCCGCCCTTTTCATGATGATTGCAAGTTTCGCTGCCGGCGTCCTTTAGTTCATTACAAGCGTGTGAATAAGACCTTGTATTTAATGTTTCCGAACCGGAAATGCGGGAGTATTCGTTTTGCGGTATTTTCATTTATATAGGATTTTTAAAAATTCTAATTGAAATAAAAGGTTACTTACCTCTTAATATAATTATAGAATAACGAATCAATGTGATCATTTAGTACCTGCAGTGTATTATTTTGATTTTACCATTTTTGGCAGCTCGGGTGTGCTTTTCTAATCTTAAAGCGTCACAAGACAATATTGAAGGAATTTTAGCTTGACTGCTTGAAAGGTATATCGCAAGAAAGAAGAGATAATTATTTAGATGAATGCTACCAATGACCAATTACTTTTTTTGATTAAAATGCATGCTACATGCAGATGCCCCTGTCCGTTCGAAGATTTGAAATGCATCCCCGCTTCGTCCTACAAAATGCTATATTGTTTAAAATTAAAATTAACCTGCAATTACATTTTTATGAAGCGGAGAAAATTTCTAAGGTTCGGAATATCCCATTTGTTGTCGAGTCATTAACGGCTGCACTGGCTGTTAATAATTTAATAATATTACGCCTTTCTGTAACGATTTATAACTCTGAAAAGATTCTTTCTAAACAGGCAGACGAGTGGACGGCAGATTTATTCCTTTGTATGCAGAAGGTAAATCAGTTGTTACTTAACTTGGACGGAGACAAGCTACCAACCAGAAATAATTAAATATTATCTGTTAATCGTGCCCTCCCTGTTTTACTAATTTATTATAAATTCCCAATAATAAAAATGGAGCTGCCCACTGGCCGATAAATAAACTTCTATGCTTCTGTCCTGCTATTTGCAGAGCTAATGATACTCCCATTGCGGCTATAGAACTCCATAAAAATACATCAGAAGGAATTTTAGCGGTATGTTCTTCAATCTTTTTTGCAATAGGTCCTTCCTGGTATTGTTCATTTGTATTATTTTCCATAAAAAGTTATTTTAATTTTTAGAAATAAAACCAACTTTTATGCCATGGCTATCCGCCTTACTTGTATAAACGTTGTAATTCTGCAACCAGCAATTCTTTCCACACACTGCCAGAGTAATGAGGATATTGAACTACAAAGTTTATAAATCCAAAACTGGCTTATAGCCTATGAGATCTATCCTTTTCGTTGCCGCATTCTTTTTTCAGAATAACATTTATGAAACTGGCAGGCGGAAAGTCTTGTAATTGCAAACTCCTATTTTTCCAAATCAGCATTGGTAAACTTCCAGTCATTGCCAAAATACCCGGCGAGTTTAACGCCGCTGGCACCGTCTTTAAGCATATCCAGTTTAAAGATCATGAAATCAGGAAAGCCGCTTGCGCCTGCAAAATATTGATTGGCATTGGCGGCATTCATACCTTTAATACCAGTGCCAGCAATAACGCCAACTGAGTTCAGTGGAGCGTTTTTCATTGGCCATACAAAATAAGTTGCAAGATCATCACCACTGAAATTATTATCACCTGCTTTAATGCTGTTCCTCATTACTTGTATAGGACATCCGGCCAATAATAGATTCCATGCGATATTGGTGTTTGCATTTCCGTAAATAATTACATTTCTATCAGGGAATTTAGCAGGCGAATATTCTTTATCAGCAATAATATCTATTGCTCCGTTGCCGCGATAGTACCATGTTTCCGCATCGTATTTTGCTTTATTAAGGCTCCATTCATTTTCTTCTTTATTGCCGGTAGTGCCATACACAAATATCATTCTATGGTTGAATGCTTCTTTAAAAGTGCCATAGCGGTTGGGATTTTTTTCATCTGCACCGGGCTGCGAAGTAATAGCCCATGACTGGTTTTCTTTTGCAAGAAAAATACTATCACTGCCGGTTTTAGTCGCATAAGAAATGGTATTACCATCAAGGTCAATTTGCACGTTAGTGTCAGCATCAAAATCGCTGAGTGCTAACTTGAGCAAACGTATATTTTGAGTAGTTCCTGTAATACTTTTTTTTGCCTTATCTCTTTTTAGTAAAATGCGGCTGTACTCCAAGGGATGAATTTGCTGCTGAATGGATATCCAATGAAATTTATCGGAGATACCGGGGCTTGCGGTGGAGAAATCTATACTATTCACCGTACTATCCGGGGGTAGTGTATGCCATTTAAAAAAATCGAACAGCGGTTTCCAATCCACGCTTTGGTCGCCAAACCAGTGCTCACCACCGGGATATTCATAATAGCTATAATCTGCCTGGAAACCTGCGAGCACATTTTTCATTTGCCTTGCAAACCCCACAGGCACTACTTTATCAGAATCGCCATGTAAAATATATACGCCAAATGCTTTGTAATTATGAGCAAGCTCAATAACATCGCTCTGGTTGCTTGCACGCAATAATATTTGCTCCATTGCTGACCGGCTACTATCTGGTATAGCGCCATCGGCAGAGCCATATCCTTTTAAGGTAGGATAGCCTGAGCAGGCGCCGATGGCTGCCCATTTATCAGGATAAGTTGCGCCCAAAAACCATGTACCATGGCCACCCATAGAATGGCCTGTAAGATAAATGTGTTGTGGATCGGGATTAAATTCCCTTTTAGCAATATTCAATACTTCCAATGCATCCAGCCTTCCCCAATCTTCCCAATTGAAGCCACGGGGCCGCCTGTTTGTTGCCGCTACTAATGTTCCCCAGTCTTTGGAATGATAAGCCCGCGCCTGACCAATGGCTTCAACACCTGCCCCATGAACGGATAAAAACAAAGCTTGTTCTGGCTTAGGCGATGGCGTTTGCGGCGTAACAGCATAATATTGCAGGCTGCCATCTATATCGCTTGTAAAGGTTTCACTGTAATGATCTGAAGGTTCTACCGCTTCAACAGTTACCATATTTTCATCTATTGTTTTTTCTTTTTGAAGAAGCGTGAGATGGCATTGATATTTATCTTTTTTTGTAATGTTTTCTACATTAAAATCAAAAGCCACTTTTCTTAGAGATAAGGCAGGTATGGGTGGAAGAAGTGTTATCATTTCTTTTCCTTCAATGCTGCTTTTTATTTCTGCATTCTTTATTTCTTTATCAGATGTATTTAAAATAACTATTGCACCATGCAGGCTGTTATTTTTTTTGGTAAGAACAACAGAGGGAAGTGTGGGGTCTTCTGTATTAATACTTATTGGCTTTGCCGGAAAGATGAGGCAGGCTGTAGTTTGAAAACCGCCGCGGATGTATAATTCATTCAGGCCTTTTTTTAATTGCACCGGAACGTACAACCAGCCTGATGCGTAAGGATCACCTGTATGAAGCTGCCCGTTGAAAAATAGAAAATTGTTGCCTTTAATATTTAATAATGCATTTTGCTTTTTTCCTGAATTATAAGTGAGATAAATATAGCTTCCGCGAAATCTCCTGCGGGATCCTCGTTCGGGCCTTGTTTCAGGCCTTAGCCTGTTAAGGCTGTCTGCAACAAGAGCTTGCCAGGTGAGTTCTTCGCCATCTTCATCCTTGCCGAAAGATTTGCCTGCAAGAGGTTGCTGCAAAGTATTAGTATAAAGCTGGTAAGCGAGAATATCTGTAGAAATAGCTTCCCGGCCGTATTGCGCAGGGACATTTACCATCAGCCCCTTTTTAAAATAAACAGTATCCTGGCAGAAGGAATTTACAGAACAAAAAACAAGGAAGATAAATAATGGAAAACCTACTTTTTTCATGGTAAAGGGTTTGTCTGTTAATGAGGCGTATATTGCTGTTAGTTCATGAGAAAGCGGTTAGAATAATATGCACATACCAGGGCCTGGAAAATTATTTAAAAAAATCCAAAATACTCAAAAGTCAGATGGGTCTCAATTGTTAATTACCAGCAAACAATACTGTATGCGAAGATGAATTTATTTATAAAAATATATATCTGCGGGCTATTTATTCTGCACTTTATTAGCCATGTATTTTTGTAATAAACCAGGAAGCGCTCCTGCTATTGCTCCAGTAACAGATGGCGGAAGGCCAAACCTGGAAGCAAGGCTGCTAACAAGACCTCCTTCGATTGCGCTGGCTGCAGTACCTCCTGAGGCAACACTACTTTCTAATTTCGACAGTATGCCTCCAAAGCCACCGCTTTCTTCTGCCGGCTGATTGGCACTTAAATTATTAGCTACATGAGTAGCAATTTCATTATGCACGGCATCTTCCTGTCCTGCTGGTATTGCTGAAGATATTTCAGGGTTATTGCCTAAGTGCTCTTTTACCAAATTTAAAATTTCATCAAACATATTCGTAAGATTTAAAAAATGAAAAATAAAAGTACTTCTTTTTAAACTTCGATTTGTTGCATGGATGCAATTTTAAATTTGCTATTGCTAATTTTTGTTTGATAGCCGACCAACTCTTAAAGCTTTTGTTAAACATATCAGCGTTTAACAGGCAAGTTGCAGTTTCTTAATACTCCTCTTAAACATTTTACGTATGTTGGTGTAGTTCATTTAAATTTTTCATTTGAAAAAATTACCACATTGAAAAAGATTTCAATCTTATTATCCGTCTTTACACTTTCTGTTATAGTCTCTTGCAGCCAGGCTCCTAAAAAGAAAAATTCATTTACGATAAAGGGACCTGTAGCTTCTGAGATTAATACTTCGTATGGATGGGTAAATACTGACAGCGCCTATACTTTAAAAGATTTTCGCGGCAAGATTGTGCTGCTTGATTTCTGGACGCTGGGTTGCATTAATTGCCAGCATGTAATTCCTGGCTTACACAAGTTGCAGGAAAAGTATCCAAATGAACTGGTTGAAATTGGCGTACATTCTGCAAAATTTACTTCCGAAAAACAAACCCAGCGCATCAGGGATGCCATAGCAAAATTTGGTATTGACCATCCCGTGGTTAATGATGCTGATTATAAAGTGTGGGACAGCTATGGTGTACAGGCCTGGCCTACACTTGTTTTAATTTCTCCAGATGGAAAGATTGTGATGACGCAAAGTGGCGAAGATGTTTACGACATCTTTGATGGCCAGATACAAAAACTAATAAATGAATACGCCGGCGAAATAGATACTATTCCTTTTATATTCAAACAGAGAAATATTCAGCAAGCTGCCTCCGTGCTTAAATTTCCATCCAAAATAATTGCAGGAGGCAATAACACGATATGGATTTCTGATAATGGGAATAACAGGATCGTTAATATTGATGAAACAGGTAAAATATTGCAGGTAATTGGAAAAGGCGGTCGCGGCTTTACCAACGGAACCTTTGCTGAAGCTACGTTCAATGAGCCGGAGGGGATGGCGATAAAAAATAATATATTGTTTATTGCTGATTCTAAAAATAATGCAATAAGAGCCGCAAACCTTTCAGCAAAAACAGTAACAACTATAGCAGGCAATGGGCAAATGGGTTATTATTTTGATGATGCTAAATGGGACGTACCAATATTGCCAAACAGCCCGTGGGATTTACTTATCGATAGCGACTATCTCTATATAGCCGATGCTGGAAACCATCAAATATTAAGAATGAATTTGAATGATAATAACGTGTTTAGATTTGCGGGCAGTGGCCGGGAAGGCATACAAGATGGGAATCTGAAGCAATGCTCATTCAGCCAGCCAAGCGGTATAACACGGGATGCTAACTTTGTTTATGTCGCCGATCCCGAGGCGAGTGCTATAAGACAATTGGATATTGAAAGAAAAACAGTAAAGACAATCGTTGGCAAAGGTTTATTTGACTTTGGCGATAAAGATGGCAAAGCGAAAAATGCGTTGCTGCAGCATTGCGCGGGCCTTACAGCCAGTAGCGGCAATGTTTATATTGCAGATACTTACAATGGAAAAGTAAAAGTGCTTGATCAAAAGACAAATACAGTAACCACTTTAGTAAGCGGACTGGATGAACCGAATGGAATATTAGTACTTGGAAATGAGTTGTGGATTACTGACACTAATAATAACCAAATAATAAAATACAATCTCATAAAAAGAACGAAACAGATTGTAAATGTGCGGATGTAATAATGTGTTTATTTTAAATTCTTTTAATTATTAATTCTGGCTTATTTCTTTTAGCAATTCAATTGCTTTACTATCGTTTATTCCATCGCTGGCTTTATTATATAATATTGAAACTCTTAGTGCCTTAAGACCTGTGATACCTTGCAGGTCTTTCAAGGTGAGCCACTCTATATCGGAACTGATAAAGTTGATGAACTGCAGGTAATGAATATAATTAATATATTCCTTGGCCTCTTTTTCGTGTGAGTAAATAATAGCTATTTTTCCGGGTTGGGTAAGCCTTTCGCCCGTTTCTTTTACAATTGCCTTATCAATTCTCTTCTTAATAATTTCATAGCGTGCATTATAAGCTCCGTCCACATCAAACCTTTTTTCTTCCATTCTAAACCTGATGCTGAGGGGTTGACTGTGAACCAGAATAAGAGAACATATCTCCATTTTACATTTCATCACAGGCTTTAACCGGCGGATTTCATTCTCTATTTCGCAGGTTACCATTAACTGCCATAAACGAAGATTTTGGAGATAAAGCTGGTGAAAGTTTTTATTGTTGACCATCGACTGGCCAATGTATAAATTGTGTTCTACTCCATCAGATTTATATTTTTCAAAATAATGAGGAAACATATTTTGCGCAGCTACTTGCGCTTTATCAAAATAATCTGAAATAGTATCGTTAATAAGTTTCACAGTTAGTTCATAATCTTTTCTTTTTTTATATAACATACCAATAGACGGGTCAATCTGATTTTCATAATGCAGCAATGCCTGGTGTATTTCGTCGTTCATGCTGTGAAGGTGGCTAAAAACCGGATAGATTTCTTCTCTTAAAAATTCCTGCACCACATTTTCATCGCCGGCAGATAATTCCTTTTGCAGTTGCTGAATATAATTATCAACTCGGTATCTCAAATCTTTATAAACAGGCATTCTGAACTTTTTTACAGAAAGGCTTAATACATTTTTTGCGAGGGATAATTGCTCAATTAAATCTGATTGTATAGAACGGTTACGCTCAAGTGAAGAACCCTGAATATCGGATTGGCCAAATAAAGGGTATACATCCGCGAAAACAATATCTTCCATTATATCATCGCCACCATACATTTTAGATTCAATAAGTTTTTCAGCGGCTTCAATAAAGCGCCAGGCAACCGATGCATGAATGGCAGTACACTTTTGGCGAATGATAGCATCTATCTGATTTTTCATTTCATCCTGCGAGCGCTTCATTGCTATTGTAAACAAAGAAATTATTTCCTGCAGTTTGTAAACTGTTATTGTGTTAAGAGCATTGGGCTGCTGCGAGCCTACCTCTAGTATGCCAATCAATTCATCATTATAAAATAAAGGCATAGCGAGGTAACTTTTAAAACCCTGCTTCACCAGTTTTTTTATTAAAATATTTGAAGCGGGTATATCAGCATCTATGTTTTGGAAAACAAGCGGCTGATTCTTTTCAAACATAAACGGAGCTGCAAGGCTGCAGAATGCATCGTCAATTTTTATATTTTTTTTATCTGAGAGCACAATACTATGCCACGACCCAAAGCCAATTGATTGCAACAATTGCCGCTCATTATTATATGAAATAAACCCTGTTTTCAATCGTGGCGTATTCAGCATAGCACTTAGATTATCCTGTATTTTTTCGATTACATCGGGGCTCGTTAAAGCATCTTTTTTTATTAAATCGAATTTCAATGCAGAAACAGATTCCTCACGTGTTACATCAAAAAGTGTCATTATGGTAAAGCCTTCAAATTTAAAGCTGGCGGGAGGAATTTTTTTCTTCCAAAGAGCTGTATCACCAAAATTATTAGTGAGTTCATAAATATCTTTTTCCGTAAGAGGACGTACATTTTTGCCTGGCAAAATTTCTGTGAAGTCAGCATTTACAAAAGCTCTGTACCGGTGAATAATATCGGTTTGCTTATCGTGAATATTAAAAAATAAATTCGGTGAAAGGCTTAAGTTAGCCTTATAATAACTGTTTAAAATAGTAATGCAACTGTACATGTAAAACATGTCAGCATTAGTTTCTGGTATTAGCACATCGCCTTGTGCATCGCCAAGTATTGCTGAAAAGCGTTTTGTAAGATTGAACAATACCGGCATGAAAGGAATGCCTGCCGCTTTAATTTCATTGGTAGTAGTAAGCGATGGGAAAAAGGGAGATAACAGTAAATGAATTTCTTCCTGGTACTTTTCAATAAGCGTGAAGTCGTCAAACGGCTTCAAAAGTTCCGGCTTTTTTTCAATTTGCCTTAATACTTCTTTTGCCCTGGCTGACTGGAAAGCATCGGGCAGCGCAGCTTTATCTTTCCACCATGCAATTAGCTTTTTAAAGTTTACCTGCAGATGAAACGGCAGAGCATATTCATTTGGGAAAAAATTATTTTTATAATGATGAACATAAGACATAATCGAGATTTAATATTCGGTAACATAATTGCAATATTGAAAATTGATTTGCAAAATTATAGAAAATAAAAGGCTAATTCATAACCATATATCACAATGTGCAGATAGCTGCAAATTTGAAGTAGCAGGAAATCTGTTATCCGGAGATTAATCAGGTATTTTTAAATTCGTGTAGGCTTGACCGTTAGTTCCCATTTATAAAAGGTTATACATTTGCTATTATCTTATTTTCATTCTTGATATTAAACAAAGTTTGTTTTTATTCTAAGTATTTTTTTGCTTTATTTATTCGGTGCGCAGGCTCTTTACAGGATTTGCAACTGCAGCTTTAATTGCCTGAAAACTTATCGTTAGCAGAGCAATAAATAATGCTGCTACTGCAGCTGCTAAAAATATCCACCAGCTTATATTAATTCTATAAGCAAAACTTTGAAGCCACTTATTCATAGCCCACCACGATAATGGAAATGCGATAAGGCAAGCGATAAATACCAGCTTTATAAAATCTTTAGAGAGCATTTTTGTTACGGAGGTGACGCTGGCGCCAAGTACTTTGCGAATGCCAATTTCCTTCGTGCGCTGCTCTGCGGCATAAGTGGCTAAGCCAAATAATCCAAGGCACGCAACTAAAATGGTTAGCACTGCAAAAATGTTAAGAATCGTTCCGGTTTTTATTTCTGTAGAATAGGTTTTATTATATAAATCGTCCATGAAAGTATAAGTGAAAGGTTCATCAGTATTGAATGCGTTCCATTGTTTTTTCATGGTGGCAAGCAAGCCTTGTATATCTGCAGTTTTCACTTTAAATATTAACCCCCAGTCTGGTTCCAGTGTCATTAATAAAGGCGTAATGGGCTCATGCAAAGATTTGAAATTAAAATCGTTTACAACGCCAATAACATGATAAGGTATATTTTTTCCCCGGTCGCTATTTTCTCTAATGACTGTTTTTCCAACGGCACTCATAATATTCCAGCCAAATGCTTTTGCAGCAGCCGCATTAATTATCATTGCAGTTGAATCCGTAGCAAATTCTTTTGAAAAATTTCTTCCGGCAGCCATTTGCATACCGAATGTTGGAATATATTGTTCATCTACATGATACTCCACCGTTTTCATAATTTCATTATCATGCCCTTCAGGATAAGCCAGAGCATTTCCGCCATTACTGGGGCCTGCGGGTTTATAAGATGAAATGGTTGCATTTATCACACGGGGATCACGAAGCAATTCCTGCTCATATACTTTTTCATTTTTTCCTAATGCATACGAGTTAGGAATAGTGAGTAATTGCTCTTTATCATAACCTAATTTTTTATTCTGTATATACTTCATTTGTTGCCACACTACTATGGTGGCTATGATTAAACCAACAGAAATAAAAAATTGAAAAACAACAAGAGCGCTACGCAATCCAAAACTTTTATTGGCCGATAATTTTCCTTTCAGTACTATTATTGGTTTGAACGATGAAAGAAAAAAAGCGGGATAAATACCGGCGATGATGCTAACAAGTAACCCTAATGCAATAAACGAAGCAATTATTTTTATATTAAATCCAAAGCTTAAATTCTTACCTGAAATATTATTGAATTCGGGTAATGCAAGCTGAATAGTTATAAATGAAATTAAAAGCGCAATAAACACCACCATTCCCGATTCTATTAAGAACTGTTTGATGAGTTGACGCTGTCCAGATCCAATTACCTTTCTTACTCCAACTTCCTTTGCTCGTTTGGATGCGCTTGCGGTAGAAAGATTAATAAAATTGATACAAGCGATTAGCAACATAAAAATGGCGATAGCGCCAAAAATATAAACATACATTGCATTGCCAGGCGGGTCTAATTCATAATTAGAATTTGAAGTCAGATGAATAGATGTTAACGGTTGCAAAGCGAAACCCAAATTGTTTCCTTTTGTTATAAACTGTTTAAGGCTGATGCCCATACTTTGCTGTATTTGCGGCCCCATATATTTCTCAACCATGCCCGGCAATTTTGCTTCTAATTTTTTATAATCGAATCCTGGCTTTAATAACAAATAAGTAAAAAAATTAGACTCCATCCATGAATCGGATTTTGCAGCATTCAAACTCATCATCGAACCAAACATATCAAAATGAAAATGAGAATTGGCAGGAACTTTATTAATTACACCAGTTACTTTAAACGTTTCATGATTATCGGGAAAGCTTAGTATTTTATTAAGAGGATCTTCATTACCAAAATATTTTTCAGCTAATGCTTTTGTTATAACAATTGTGTTTGGCTGCAGCAGAGCAGTTTTCGCATCGCCTTCAATAAGAGGTAAAGTGAATATGCTAAGAAAGCTGGGATCAACAAAAGCTAATTTATCATCCTTAAAACTTTTGTTTTTATAAGTAACCTTTGGCGAACCTGCCGCATTAAGTCTTGTGGCATTTTCCACTTCAGGATAATCATGTTTCATTGCCTGTGCTACCGGTGGCATTATATTCGCTTCAAAGATTTTTCCTCCATTAATATCAGCCTTAAAAACCACACGGACAATCCTGTCAGCATTTTTATTATAGCGGTCATAACTCAGTTCATCATTCACAAACAACATGATGATAAAGCAAATAGAAATACCAACGGATAATCCCGTGATGTTGATAAGCGAGAAAGTTTTATGCTTCATCAAATAACGCCATGAGGTTTTGAAATAATTTTTAAACATGAGGGAAGTTTTAAATTATATATTTTAAGTTGTTAGTGTTTTTCCTTTTCAAATTTCAAATTTGTATCATCGAATGGAATCATTCCATTCTCAAACTCTTTACAGGATTTTGCAGGGCTGCTTTTATTGCCTGAAAGCTCACCGTAGCAAGCGCAATAAAAATTACTAATATACTGCCTGTAGCAAACAACCACCAGCTCAGCGATATTCTGTAGGGATAATTCTCCAGCCATTTATTTGCGGCTAACCATGATAGTGGTATTGCAATAACAAGTGCAATCAAAACTAATTTTAAAAAATCTGCGGAAAGAATAGAAACAACATTGC
>Ga0068852_100002795_pt1 | contig 12094 bp, 15 predicted proteins | sample KBSCornC22_FD_66594 | JGI IMG/M metagenome (GOLD analysis project Ga0068852, IMG submission 66594) | Corn rhizosphere microbial communities from Kellogg Biological Station, Michigan, USA - KBS Corn C2-2 | ecosystem: Host-associated > Plants > Roots > Rhizosphere > Soil ... | reverse complement strand
GTGTTCCTCGGCTATTCGGTCAACCGCCAGCGCCAGATGTCGAACGAGACCGCGCAGGCGATCGACAAGGAAATCCGCAAGGTCGTCGAGGGCGGCTACAAGCGAGCGCAGACAGTGCTGACCGAACAGCGTGACAAGCTCGAGACGCTCGCCCAGGCGCTGCTCGAGTTCGAGACCCTATCCGGCGACGAGATCAAGAAGGTGCTCGAAGGCGGCACCATCGACCGTGGCGGCACCAAGGGTGTGGCGATCCCCACGGCAGGCTCGTCGATCCCCAAGGCCAAGCGGCCAAAGCCGGGGTCAATTGGAGGTCCCGCGACGGCGGGTCTCTAGTTCACCAGCCGTTCAAGCCGAAAGGCCACTTTGCGGCACCGAGCTGCGGAGTGACCATTTCGGATGCGCAAAACTATCCTTATTCTTCTGGTCCTGTCGGTCGCCAGTCCGGCGCCGGCTGCAGCGCCCGGCAGCGCGCAGAATTTCCTCGAACGCGCCGAGCGGCTCAAGGCCAAGGGTCCCCTCGCCTTTTTCGACAGCGACTACGGCCGCCTGAAGGCCGAGGCTACGGCCATAGGCAAGGCGATCGGCGACGACCGCATTGCAGCTGAAAAGGCGGGCAGACCAGTCCTCTATTGTTCGCGCGGCGCTCGAGCCCAGCTGGGCAGCTTTGAATTCATCGATGGACTGGAGGCGATCCCGGCGAACGAACGCGCGAATATGAGCCTCAAGGAAGCAATGATCCGTGTCCTGCAAAAGAAATATCCCTGCCGGCGGTAACTCCATCGCTCCGATCGTCACCGCGACCGCGGCTGCTTGGCCGAGGGCGATCTCCCCGGTGCTCGTATAAGCGAGGGATGATGTTGTTAGGTGCTGTTGCGTTGATGGCGGCTGCCGCTCAGGCGCCGTCTCTCTCGGTTGCGGATGTGCTCGCCAAATCGGACGCGCTGGAAAAGAAGGGCATGCTCGCGATGTTCTCGAGCGACCTTGGCCAGATCAAAGCCGAAGCGAACCGGGACATGGATGCATTTGGCGGCGAAATGGTCAGTGCGCGGAAGGCGCATCGACCCTTGCCGGCGTGTCCGCCCGAGGTTCAACACGGGTGGAAGATCACCTACACCACCGACGAGGTGCTTCGTTATTACCGCTCCATCCCGCCACAGCGGCGAGGCATGAGCTCCGTGCAGGCCTTCGCCGAGTTCATGAAGCTCAAATATCCCTGCCGCTAGTTTTTACTCGAACGCCCCCAGCGTGACGAGCAGGCTCGCGAACAGGCCGATGGCGATGAAGGCGAAGATGGTCAGCGCGGAAGTCCGCCAGAGTGCGCCCCATTTGCCGACGCCGTAAGTGCCCCTGAGCTGTCGGTACATGTGGATCGGCGGCACGAACCAGGCGAGGCTGGCGATCGTGTTCGACACCAGCCCGATGAGCGTCGCAGCGCTGAGCAGCAACATCATGAAGCATAGCGAATAGGTCACGAACACCGTGTGGTCGTAGAGCTTGAAGCGTCGGCTGAACGGAAACAGCAGCCACACGAACGGGACCGAGATCGGGATCAACGCCCAGCTGAACTTATAGGCGTTGGTCTTGAGCTTGTAGAACAGCAGCTCCGGATTGGCCTTCGCCCTCCCCACCGCTCGCCGGAGCCAGTTCGGCAGTTTGCTGGAAGTCAATTTAGAACTCGCGATGGGGCCATGGCTGAAGTCGCCTTGCTCCGCATATCCGAGCGCTTGCGTCTCCTGCCGGAGGCTCGCGATCTGGGCGTCGAGACCGATCGTCGGCTGCCCGGTCTTGGCGAGAATGTCGCGCTGCGCCTGAAGCTGCACCAGCCTCTGCTGGTCGGCGCTGATTTCCCTGGCGATGTCGGCTCTCGCTTGTGGCGGCATCTCGCCGAAATTCTGATTACTGACGAGGCCGATCACCGCGAACATCAGGAACACGCAGAACAGGAACAAGGCGATCGGGGAAACGAAGCTCGCGCGCTGCCCGTCGATGTAGCGCCGAGTCAGCTCGCCCGGCTTCCACGCCAGCAGCGGCAGCGTGCGCCAGATCTTCCCTTCGAAATGGAGAACGCCATGAAGGAGGTCGTGGAAGAATGCGCCAAGCGTGCGATGGACGTGCGCCTGCTGGCCGCACTCGTGGCAATACGGTCCCGCCAGGGGCGCGCCGCAATTGAGGCAGCGAGCTTCGTGCGTGTGTCGCTGAGGGGCTTCGCCGGCCTTCGGCTCGACCGCGCGGCCGAGCACTCCGCCGGTGATCGCATCGCCAAAGGCTTCGAGGTCCCCCATGCGTCCACATTAGGCGGAGGGTGGGCCGCGTGCTAGCCGTTCGCGTCGCATGGCCCGCATCGGTCTCCTCGGCGGCTCGTTCAACCCCGCGCATCGCGGGCACCGGCACATCAGCCGCGCAGCGATGCGGGCGCTTGGGCTCGATGAAATCTGGTGGCTCGTTTCGCCGGGCAATCCGCTCAAGGAAGGCGCCGAGGACATGGCGCCGTTCGAGGCGCGGCTCGCCTCGGCTCGGGCCGCGGCCGGGGGCGGGCGGATCCGAGTCAGCGACTTCGAGGCCCGCCAAGGCACCCGCTTCACGGTCGATACCGTGCGCCGCCTGAAACAATTCTACCCCCAGCACCGCTTCATCTGGTTGCTTGGAAGCGACACCGTGCCAAATTTTCACAAATGGCGTGATTGGAGGGGCTTAGCACGCGAAGTGCCGATTGCGGTGATTCGCCGTCCGGGCTATGATTCAGCTGCCCGCGCGGCGCGCGCGATGGGCTGGCTGAGGCGGTTCGTCCATCCGTCGAGCCAGGCGAGTCACTGGACGGAATGGAGTGCACCGGCGATCCTTTTTCTTCGCCTGCCGCCCGATCCGACCTCCGCAACCGCCATTCGTGCGCAAGACCCCAGCTGGTATCGCCGATCCCCTCCGCTCGCGCTTCGCGCCGGGCGGCCCGGTGTGCCCCGGTTCGCCAGGAGACCCCTTGACCGAACATCCCGCTGAAGCCGCCGACGCCCGGCGCTCCCCTGTCGACGTCGACCAACTGCACAAGCTCGTTCTCCAGTCGCTCGACGACGACCAGGCCCAGGAGGTCGTCTCGATCCCACTCGCGGGTAAATCGAACATCGCCGATCACATGGTGATCGCGTCCGGCCGCTCGACCCGGCAGGTCGCGTCGATGGCCGTTAAGCTTGCCGACAAGATAAAAGAGCGATTTGGAAGGAGCGTTCGGATCGAGGGGCTCCAGGCAGCGGATTGGGTGCTGATCGATGCCGACGACGTGATCGTCCACATTTTTCGTCCCGAAGTGAGAAATTTTTACAATTTGGAACGAATGTGGGCGTTTGGGGATGAGACGGGTGTGAGCGCGGTGCGCGGGTGAGGGATATGCGATTCTTTGCGGTTTTTCTGGGGTTGTTGGCCTTCGCTGCGGTTCCCGCAACCGCGGCCTCTTCGCCCGACCTCGTCTCGGTCGAGCAGCAGCTGAGCTCGCTCGTCTCCGGAAGCTCGGCCGACGTCGGCATTGCGGCGCTCGACCTCAACACCGGCGAGAGCGTCAGCCTCAAGGGCGACACGCCCTTCCCGATGGCGAGCACGGTCAAGGTCGCTATCGCCGCGCTCTATCTGTCGCAGGTCGATCACGGGCAGAAGACCCTGGACGATACGATCGACGGCCAGCCGGTGCGCAAGCTGATGGGGCGCATGCTGATCTACAGCGACAATCACGCCGCCGACATTCTGTTCAATGACGTCGGCGGCCCGACTGCGGTCCATCATTTCCTGACTCAGAACGGCATCCAGGGCGTGCATGTCGACCGGACCATCGCCCAGCTGCTTTCCGCCCGACGCGACCTCTGGGACACGCGCGATTCGAGTACGCCGAGGGGCATGATCGAGCTGCTCAAGAGCATCTACAAGGCGAAGATCATCTCGCCGCAGAGCCGCGACTATCTGCTCGCCGTCATGGCCAAGTGCGAGACGGGCAAGAACCGGATGAAATGGCTGCTTCCGGCGGGAACACCGGTCGAGCACAAGACAGGGACTCTGACCGGCCTCGCGGACGACGTCGGCTTCATCAGCATGCCCGACGGGCATAGGATTGCGCTTGCGATCTTTACCCGTGGCGGATCCGACCGGCCTCGCACCATCGCCGAGGCGGCGCGGACGGTCTACGAAGGCTTCAAGACTTTGTTCAGCTGGCCATTCCGCCCTGCGCTCACCGCTCAATAGGGGTGCTGTTACACATCGTCGCTCGAGGAAAGATCGGCCGCTCTCCGGAGGCCGATCTGGTCGACCGCTATCTGAAGCGGATCGCCTGGCCGACGAAGGTTACCGAGCTCCCGGATCGTGGCGGCAAGATGCCCGACGCTGGGACAAGCGCTGTCACGGTCGTCCTCGACCAACGCGGTAAGGCGCTTTCCTCGGTGGACCTCGCGAAGGTGCTCGAACGGTGGCGCGATGACGGCAAGCGCGAGGTCCGGTTCCTGATCGGCGCCGCCGACGGGCATGAGGAACGGCAGCGCGCGAGCGCCGATCTGCTGCTCTCTTTCGGTCCGGCAACCTGGCCCCACCTGATGGCTCGGGCGATGCTCGCCGAGCAGCTGTTCCGAGCGACGTCGATCCTTGCGAACCATCCCTATCACCGCGATGGATAGGGTGATGAAGCTGGTCGCCGTTGCGCTGCTGCTAATCCCGCTGGTCGCGGCGAGCGCGCCGGCGCCGCCGCAAGCGCTGCCGCTGGAGCAGGCACTGAGACAAGCGCGGGCGGAGCAAGCGGCCGCGGACGCGCAGACGGCGAAACTGGAGGGAGCCGCCGCGAACGCGCGTGGCGAGGCCGAGCGGCTGGCGGCCCGGGAAGCCGCCGCAGCTCAAGGCATCGAAGCCGCGGAAGCGCGGATCACCGCCGCCGATGCGCAATTCCGGCTCGCCTCCGCTTATGTGACGGCCCAGCGCCAGCGGCTGTCCGAAGAGGAACGGCCCGTCTCGTCGCTGCTCGCGGGACTGGCGGTGATGGCGCAGCGGCCGCCGCTGCTGGCGCTCGCCGACGGCGGCGGCACGGACGAGTTCGTCAAGGTCAGCGTGCTCCTCGATTCGACGCTGCCCGTCATCCGCAGCCGAACCCAGGGGCTCTCGGCGCAGCTCGGCGAAGCGCAGCGGTTGCAGGCGGCGGCGCTGTCCGCACGGGCCGAGCTTTTGCGCAGCCGCCAGGACTTGGCTGGAAAACGACAGCAGTTCGCTGCGCTCGAGCAGCGCGCAATGGGTCGTTCGCTCGCGATAGGGGGGCAGGCATTGAGCACCGGCGACGTCGCGATCGCTGCCGGCGAGCAAGTCGAGCGGCTCCGCGGTGAAGAATCGAGCGGCCGATCCGCGCGTGAACTGGCCGCGCTGCTTGCGTCCGAGGACCCGGCACCGCCGCGGCCCTTTGCGCCCTCGGGGCCAGAGCCGCGTCCGCCCTTTGCCTATATCCTTCCGGTGAGCGCCCCGGTCGTCCAGGGGCTCGGCGCGGTCAACGACAGCGGAGTCCGCTCGCGCGGGCTCACGCTGGCAACCGTCCGCGGAACGCCGGTCGCTGCACCAGCCGATGCGACGGTCCGCTTTTCGGGACCGTTCCGAGACTATGACGGGGTGGTCATTCTCGACCATGGCGGCGGCTGGATGAGCCTGATCGTCAATGTCACGTCGCCGCTGAAGCCTGGCGACAAGGTGCGGCTTGGCGATCCGCTCGGGCGGGCGCTGGGGCCGATCGAGGTCCAGCTGTCCCACAATGGGCGCCGATTCTCCCCCGCTCTCATCGCAGGTTCATCTCAAAGTCTGTCAAAGGGAATGAAAGGCGGCTAATGTCGGCCTTGGACCCAACCCCTCCGCGCAACTGGGACGCGACCAAAATGAAATTCACCGCCAAGCTTCTTCCGCCGTTCGCGCTCGTCGGAGCGCTCGCCCTGGTGCCCGTGACTGCCAGCTCCTTCGCTGCCGCCGACACGACCAATTACCAGGAGCTCGAGAAGTTCATGAGCATCTACGAGCGAATCAAGGCGAACTATGTCGAGCCGGTCGACGATCATACGCTGATCAAGGGCGCGATCGACGGCATGCTGGCGGCGCTCGACCCCCATTCGGGCTATTCGGAGGGCGCTGACTTCGATCAGCTCAAGGCGACCACCGATGGCAATTACGGCGGCCTCGGGCTTTCGGTCACGATGGAGGACGGGACCGTCAAGGTCATCGCAGCCACCGAGGACACGCCGGCCAGCCGCGCCGGAATCAAGTCTGGCGACTATATCACCCACATCAACGGCGAATTCCTGAACGGGCTGACCCTCGACCAGGCGGTCGAGAAGATGAAGGGCGAGCCCGGGACGACCGTCAAGCTGACGATCGTCAGGCCGGGGCACGACACGCCATTGAGCATGACCGTGGTTCGCGAGCAGATCAAACTTCACCCGGTCAAATGGGAGATCAAGGACGGCATCGGCTACATCAACATCGACACGTTCGGAGGCACTGTCGGCGAGCAGACGAAGGAAGCGCTTCTTTCGATCGACAAGGCGACGGGCGGCCATCCGCTCGGCTATGTCCTCGACCTGCGCTCGAATCCCGGCGGCCTGCTCGACCAGGCGGTCGACGTCGCCGACGACTTTCTCGACAGCGGCGAGATCGTCTCCCAGCGCGGCCGCACCAAGGAAGATATCGAGCGCTATTATGCGCGGCCGGGCGACATGGGGCACGGGCTTCCGGTCATCGTGCTTACCGATGCCGGCACCGCGTCCGCGTCCGAGATCGTCGCCGGCGCGCTCCAGGACCATCACCGCGCGCTGGTGATGGGCGAAAGAAGCTTCGGCAAGGGCTCGGTACAAACCGTCGTTCAGACGGCCCCCGACGCCGCGTTGAGACTGACGACCGCGCGTTACTATACGCCGTCCGGGCGGTCGGTTCAGGCCGGCGGTATCCAGCCCGACATCGCGGTGCCGCAGCTCAGCGACCCCGATTACAAGAACCGGATCGTCATTCGCGAGGCGGACCTTCGTAAGCACCTGCTCGCGCAGACGCAGGTCCAGGACAAGCTGCTCGAGAGCGACGACACGCCCGACCCCCGCTTCTCGGCAAAGGCCGACGAGCTCAAGAAGGAGGGCATCAAGGACTTCCAGCTCTATTACGCGCTGAATACGTTGAAGCGTCTGGCTGGGCCCGCGCAAGCCGCCGTCGCGCCCGGCGGCAGTCCGTCGAAGAAGTCGCGCTAGGCCAACAATGAGCGAGGCGGCCGCGGTCCGTTCCGATCCTTCACCGTCGTGGCAGCCGGCGGCGGTTGCCAGGGCAATCGCTTTGCTTTTGCCGGCAGCGCTGCTCATCGGCGCATTCGGTTCGCAATATCTCGGCGGGTTTCACCCGTGCGAGATGTGCTGGTGGCAGCGCTATGCGCATATGGTGGCATTCGCGCTGGCGCTGGTTGCGTTTACGACTTCGGTACAGTCGTCGCGCTCGCGCGCATTCACGCTTCTGGCAGCGTTCGCGATTGCGGTCTCGGGAGCGATCGGAGTCTACCATGCCGGGGTCGAAGCGAAGATCTTCGAGGGCTTCACCCAATGCACCGCGCTGCCCAGGGCGGCGAGCACCGCCGAGCTCCTGAAGCAGATCACCCAGGCGCCGCTGGTCCGGTGCGACGAGGTCCAGTTCCGCTTCCTCGGAATCTCGATGGCCGGGTGGAACGCGATTCTTTCGCTCGGCGGAGCGGCGTCGATCCTGCTTCTCACATTGCGGGCAAGGCGCGCATGACCGAGTGGCGACCTGGGGAGCGGCGTGCCAATCGTGCATCCATGCTTCGGGTTGATCAGGCGGGCGAATATGGCGCGACCCGCATTTACGCCGGTCAGCTTGCGGTGCTTCGGGCGAACTGCCCCGAAGCCAAGCTCATCTCGCGCATGGCGGCGCAGGAGCAGCGCCATCTCCAGCGCTTCGACCGGCTGATCGCCGAGCGGCGGGTACGCCCGACCGCGCTCCAACCGCTGTGGAACGTCGCTGGCTTCGCGCTCGGCGCGGCGACCGCTTTGATGTCGGAGCAAGCGGCGCTCGCCTGCACCGATGCGGTCGAGACCGAAATCGACCGTCATTACGGCCGCCAGCTGGACGAGCTTGGTGAGGACGATCCCGAGCTTGCCGCCGATATCACCGAGTTTCGGGCCGAGGAGGTCGAGCACCGGGATACCGCCCGGGAGGCCGGCGCCACCAATGCCGCCGGTTATCCCCTATTGACCGCGGCCATCCGTGCAGGCTGCAAGGTGGCCATTGCGCTATCGAAGCGGATTTGAGGAACAAGTCGCAAGACGGGCCGCTGATGCCCCTGGAGAATGTTATGAGCAGGTTCACGACCTTTCTGAGCGCCGCCGCAGTGGCAATCTCCGGCGGCTATGAGGCCCTTCCCACGCCGGCGCTTGCGCAATCGCAGCCGAACGTCGCCGAAATCATCGTCTATGGTAACGATCCTTGCCCGCGCTCGACCGACGATCAGGTGGTGGTCTGCGCCCGCCGTCCGGAGAACGAGCGCTACCGGATCCCGTCCAACATGCGCCAGAGCGGCACGCCGCAGCAGATGCAGTCCTGGGCGATGCGCTCCAAGAGCCTCGAAACCGCCGGAAACACGGGGATCAACAGCTGCTCGCCAGTCGGACCGGCCGGCTATACGGGCTGCCTCGAAAGGGTGATCAAGGAAGCGCGCGGCGAGCGCAAACAGCAGGCCGACGAAGAGACTCCGCCGCAGTAGTCACCGATAGCGGGGGGCGGTCGATTTGAATAAGGCACAAGCCATAGAGCCGCGTCCGGACGGCTTCTTCGGCCATCCCAAGGGACTCGCCTATCTCGCCTTCACCGAGGCGTGGGAGCGCTTCTCTTATTACGGCATGATCTCGCTGCTGGTGCTGTACATGGTCAACCAGCTGCTGCTCCCCGGTCATGTCGAGCATGTCGCGGGCTTTGCCGGCTTCCGGGCGGCCATCGAGCATGTCTTCGGGCCGCTCTCGACCCAGCAGCTCGCGTCGCAGATTTTCGGGCTCTACGCCGGCTTCGTCTATTTCACGCCGGTGCTCGGCGGCTGGGTGGCCGACCGCTGGATCGGCCAGCGCAACGCGGTCGTGCTGGGCGCCCTATCGATGGCCGGTGGCCATGTCGCGATGGCGTTCGACCAGAGCTTCCTGCTCGCGCTGCTCCTGCTCGTGCTCGGCTCCGGCCTGCTCAAGGGCAATATCTCGGCGCAGGTCGGCGCTCTCTACCCTGTCGAGGAAGAGGGCCGCCGAACGCGCGCTTTCGTCATTTTCAGCACCGCCATCAATCTTGGCGCAGTGACCGGCCCGCTGGTCTGCGGCTTTCTCGGCAGCCGCTACGGGTGGCATCTCGGTTTTGGGCTGGCTGCGATCTTCATGTTCGCCGGGCTCGCAACCTATCTCAGCGGCTACCGCTATCTGCCGGCGAAGGTCGAGCGGAAGATGCTTGCGGCGGGGCCCATGTCGCGCTCGGACTGGACCGTTGTCACGGCGCTCGGCGCGGTGATGCTGATCGCGATCTTCCAGTCGATCGCTTATTACCAGCTCGCCAATGTGCTTCCGGTCTGGCTCCAGCAGCACGCAGACCTTAACGCGGGCGGCTTCCGGATTCCGATTCCCTGGTATTCGTCGATCGACCCGCTCGCGAGCATGGTGAGCGTGCCGTTCCTGTTCAGCCTGTGGAAGCGCCGCTCCAACCGCTCGGGAGGCGAGCCGTCGGACCTGGGTAAGATCGGGATAGGGGCATGGGTCTGCGCCCTGGCCAACCTCGTGCTCGTCGCCGCTATCGCTGCCGCCGACGGTCGGCCGGTGTTGTGGCTATGGCCTTTCCTTTACTGCGTTCTGCAGGGCGTCGGTTTCATCTTCTATTGGCCGGCGCTGCTTGCGCTTGTTTCACGCTGCGCGCCCGTCAAGATCAACGCCACGATGATGGGCATCTGCTTCCTGGTGCTGTTCGTCGCCAACAATCTGATCGGGTGGGTCGGCACCTTCTATGCCGAGATGACTCCGCTCGCCTTCTGGCTGATGCACGCGGCAATAGCCGCGACGGGGGGCATTCTCGTGCTGCTGTTCGGACCTGCTCTCAAGCTCATTCTGGAACCGGCCGCGACGCAGGACCTTAGACCCGCTGTGATGACCGAAGAGGTCGAGCGCTGAGCTGACGCGCAACGTCGCGGCCTTCCACTCGTTTCATCGGCGATGTCGACGATTGCCGAGGAAGGTCTGAAGCGGGCGCTAGAAGCCGAGCGGCAAGTCGCCCGCCCCAGCAATGTCCGCGCGTCATGGGAAGCTTTGTTCGAGGAAGCGCGCCGCTGCACGCGCTGCGACCTTTACAAATTTGCGACCCAGACCGTGTTCGGCGAAGGTCCGCTCAATGCCAACATCATGTTCGTCGGCGAGCAGCCGGGCGATCAAGAGGATTTAGCTGGACGGCCGTTCGTCGGACCGGCGGGCGCGATATTCGACGAGGCGCTCGACAAGGCCGGTATCGATCGATCGACGGTCTATGTCACCAATGCCGTCAAGCATTTCAAGTTCATCCCGCGCGGCAAGCGGCGCATCCACAACAAGCCCGACGCCGGTGAGATCAGCGCGTGCCGCTGGTGGATCGAGCATGAGCGGGAGCTGATTCGGCCGCCGGTAACGGTTGCGCTCGGCGCGACCGCGGCCCGCTCGCTGATCGGCAAGACGGTGACGATCATCAAGGTGCGTGGCGGGCCCCTCGCACTCGAAGACGGAAGCGAATGCTGGGTGACGGTGCACCCAAGCTCGCTGCTCCGCATGCCCGATCCCGAAGCGCGGCACGAGGCGCGGGCGCTGTTCGTGCGCGATCTCAAGCGCATCAAGGCACGGGCGGCAGAACTGGCGCGCTAATCCCCTTCATTCTCCTGTTGCTAATGCGAACAAGTCGCAGTAGCATGAAGAGGAAAGGGAATAGCGCATGCCCAGAAACCTGCTCCTCGCCATGCTGGCGGGGCTTGCTGCTGCTCACGCCGGCGCCGCGCATTCGGCCGGACCGGAGTTCGGCTATGTCTATACCGCCGAGACCGAAGAGGCAGGCGAGACCGAGCTCTCGCTCTGGGCGACCGACCGTCGCGGCAAGGGCGAGGGCCGTTATGCTGCGCAGGATTATCGGTTGGAGGTCGAGCGGGGGATCAGCGACCGCTTTCAACTGTCCGGCTACGTCAACTTCGCTAGTCATCACGTCGAAGGCCTTGGCGGCGAGTTCGAGCCGCTCCACCGCAGCTTCGCATTCCAGGGGCTCGAGGCCGAATTCAAGTACCGGCTGCTCGACCCGAACATGCATGGCGTTGGCCTCGCGCTTTACGCGGAGCCCGGCTGGTCGCGCGTCTCGAAGGTGACGGGCGAACGATCGACGGAATATGAAGTCGAGCTCAAAGCCATTGTGCAGAAAAATCTGCTGGCTGGCCGGCTCGTCTGGGCAGCGAACCTGACGCTCGAGCCCGAATGGGAACGCGAACGCGGCGAGCTAAGCGCCGGAGTCATCGAGCCCCGAACGGAGAAGGAGCTCGGCGTCGAGCTGTCGACCGGCGCGGCCTACCACCCTGCGCGGAACTGGTGGGTCGGGATCGAGGCCCGCTATCACAGCGTCTATCCCGACTGGATGCACGGCCTTCACCGCGAGAATTACGCTTTCTATGCCGGTCCGACGCTGAATTGGACCGCGGGCGAATGGTCGGTGACCGCGACCTACCTGCCCCAATTGGTCGGTGGGCCGGGCAAACGCGGATCATCGCTCGAGTTCGACGATCACGAGCGGCGCGAGGTGCGGCTGAAGATCAGCCACGAATTTTGACCGCTCACTCGGCGGCGAGGAGTGTTTCCGCGCCGCTGAGGTCGACCGAGACGAGGCGGCTGACGCCTTTCTCGATCATCGTCACGCCGTAGAGCCGGTGCATACGGCTCATCGTCACCGCATTGTGGGTGACGATCAGGTAACGGGTGTCCGTCTCTTGCGTCATCCGGTCGAGCAGCTCGCAGAAGCGCTCGACATTGGCGTCGTCGAGCGGCGCATCGACCTCGTCGAGCACGCAGATCGGCGCCGGGTTGGT
>Ga0068852_100002794_pt1 | contig 12096 bp, 11 predicted proteins | sample KBSCornC22_FD_66594 | JGI IMG/M metagenome (GOLD analysis project Ga0068852, IMG submission 66594) | Corn rhizosphere microbial communities from Kellogg Biological Station, Michigan, USA - KBS Corn C2-2 | ecosystem: Host-associated > Plants > Roots > Rhizosphere > Soil ... | reverse complement strand
TTCTATTCACCTTGGCTTAGCCGAAGCGCGGCCTAACCGAATTAAATCCGCCACAAGTGTGATTTTGATGCAACGGCTGCCGCGGCCGTGCTAGGGCCGCAACGAATGGACGCTCGTACGGCCGAATCGCCGGTGACTCTAAGACAGGACAGCTGGCTCCAGCGGGAGCGGGCAAGCGGGCGTTTTTACGACCGCGTGGCGGTGATTGCCGGCATTCTGTTCGTTGCGATGCTTGGTCTTAGCGGGTGGCTGCTGAGCCGAGGCTTGGAGCCTGGGGCCGTCCTCTCCCCGCCAATTATTGCATTGCTGCTGGTTGCAATCCTCCTTCCCGCGATCACGCTCATGGCACTTTACGCACGCAAGGTCGCGTTGCGGCGAGCCGAACAGGGCGGTCTCGGTAGCGGCCAATTGCATATTCGTCTGGTCGCGCTGTTCACAGCCGTAGCGGCGGTTCCGACAGTCCTGGTCGCAATCTTTGCATCCGTGCTCTTCCAGAGCGGCCTTGAGTTTTGGTTTTCGAACCGGGCACGGACAATGCTGGAGAACGCATCCGCTATCGCGCAGAACGTTTACGCGGGTGAGGAAGACCGTGTTGCATCTGAGACCGCCACGATGGCGAAGGACCTTGCGGGCTACCTCAAACAGGTCCCGATTGACGATCCGAGGTTTGCAGCTGCGTTCGCGCGCCTCCAAATCTACAACCGCGGCCTCTCGGAAGGCATCATCTTCACGTACGGCGCCGACAAGCAGATTAGATCCTTCGCGCTGGTAAGCCCCTATGATCGGCCTCTGGAGAAGGCGATTCCGCCGAAAAAAATTGCGGATTTAGCAAGCCGCGAGGTCGTCCAGGTGAATTCTCCTGATCGGATCGGCGCTCTCGCGAGGATCGACTACGGTCCCGATACCTACGTTTACGCTGCGCGCGTGTTCGATCCGCAATTCCGCGAGCAAATTGATCGTTCGCAGGATGTCCTTCGCGACTATCGCTCGATGCTGAAGCGATCGCGTGCCAATCAGCTAAAATTCAATGGCGCGCTTCTCCTGGGCGCTCTGCTGATCGTCGGTTTGGCGATCCTGACGGCGCTGAAGCTTGCCGACCGCCTCGTCAGACCGGTTGGAGAGTTGGTCAATGCTGCGGGCCGGATCGAGGCTGGTGACTTCTCGGCGCGCGTGCCCGTCTCGAACACCGAGGACGAGGCGAGGACGCTGGCGACCGCCTTCAACCAGATGACTGAACGGCTCGAAGAGCAGACGAACGAATTGCTCAGCGCAAACACGCAACTCGACACGCGCCGGGCGTTCATCGAGGCAGTCTTGTCGAGCGTCACCGCTGGAGTGATTGCCGTCGATGGAAGCCATCGAATCTTACTGCTGAATCGTTCGGCCGAGACCTTGCTCGAACAGGGCGAATCGATCGAAGGCAAGGGACTGGGTTCGGTCTCTCCCGAGCTCGAAGAGTTCATGCGCGGACAGCAGTCCGAAGCGAACGTGCTGATTGCCGCCGAAGGCGTCCAGCGGACCTTGGCGGTGAAAAGGGTGCGCTACCAGGATGGGTCGGTACTGACGTTCGACGACATCACCGACCAGCTGACCGATCAGCGACGCGCCGCCTGGTCGGACATTGCGCGGCGGATCGCGCACGAGATCAAGAATCCGCTGACCCCCATCCAGCTTGCCGCTGAGAGACTTCAGCGGCGGTTCGGCGGAGAGATTGCGTCCGACAAGGACACATTCGAGCGGCTGACCGGAACGATTGTCCGGCAGGTAGGCGATCTTCGGCGCATGGTCGACGAATTCTCCAATTTCGCGCGCATGCCGAAGCCCGTGTTCCGCGAGGAGAATGTCCACGAAATCGGTCGTCAGGCGATGTTCCTGCACGAGGTCGCCCATCCGGCGATCACCTTCACCGTGGAGCCGCCGAGCGGCGATTTCCCGATGGTCTGCGATCGCCGCCAGCTCGCGCAGGCGCTGACGAATGTGGTCAAGAATGCGGTAGAAGCTATTGAATCCAGGCGTAATCGCGGGGAGCACAGTCTCGCAGGAGACCGCGTCGATCTAAAGATGCGCGAGGACGGCGGTCAACTGGTCGTCGACGTCCTCGATACAGGCGTGGGCCTTCCTGAAGACCGCGAGCGTCTGACGGAGCCCTACATGACGACACGGGTCCGCGGCACCGGCCTAGGCCTGGCCATCGTCAAGAAGATCGTCGAGGAACATATGGGCGAAATCGCCTTCCTCGACCGACCGGGCGGGGGCTCGCACGTCCGGATTTCGTTCGATACGGCCAAGCTCGCGGCGCTGGCGCGAGACGCGGCTGACCAGGAAACCCATGAAAATGATGAAGATGGCGAGGATGCCTGATGGCGCTTGAAGTGCTGGTTGTAGACGATGAAGCCGACATTCGCGAGTTGGTGAGCGGAGTCCTCGAAGACGAAGGCTATGCCGTGCGCACCGCCGGGGACAGCGATTCGACGCTGGACGCGGTCGAAGAGCGCAGGCCCTCGATGGTGTTGCTCGACGTGTGGCTCCAGGGTTCGAAGCTCGACGGCCTGCAGCTGCTGCAGGAGATCAAACGCAGGGATTCGACGATTCCTGTCCTGATGATCTCGGGCCACGGGAATCTCGACACCGCGGTCGCGGCGGTGAGGGAAGGGGCGATCGACTTCATCGAAAAGCCGTTCGAGGCCGAGCGCCTCCTCTATCTAGTTGACCGCGCCACCGATACCGACCGCCTGCGCCGCGAGAACGAGACGCTGCGCAGGCAGGTCGGCCATGACGACGAGTTGCACGGCAGCTCGGTGGCGATCAACACGGTCCGGGCCACTTTGAAGCGCGTGGCGCCAACCGGAAGCCGGGTGCTGATTTCCGGCCCTCCCGGTGTCGGCAAGGAAATCGCCGCGCGGATGATCCATCAATGGAGTCCGCGGGCGAAGGCGCCCTTCATCGTCCTATCCGCGGCGATGATGAGTCCCGAACGCGTGGAGGAGGAGCTGTTTGGCAGCGAAGTCGACGGAGCGATGCGCCCGGGCCTGCTCGAACATGCGCATGGCGGGACGCTCTTCCTCGACGAAATCGCGGACATGCCGCTGACGACCCAGGCGAAGATCCTTCGCGTGCTGACCGATCAGAGCTATCACCGCGTTGGCGGCCAACGGCCGGTCAAGGTCGACGTCCGCGTCCTTTCGGCAACCTCGCGCAATCTCCAGGAGGAGATCAACGCCGGACACTTCCGCGAGGACCTGTTCTACCGGCTCAATGTCGTGCCGGTGAAGCTGCCGCCGCTTCGAGAGCGGCGGGAGGACATTCCGGAGTTGGTCAGTCATTTTCTGACGCGCTATGCGGCCGAGCGACGAATGCAGCCGCCAAGCATTTCCGAAGAGGCGATGGCGGCGCTTCAAGCGCACGACTGGCCCGGCAACGTCCGTCAGCTTCGGAACATCATCGAGCGGACCCTGATCCTGGCTCCTGGGGACCGGGTGGCCTGTATCGAGGTCGATTTGCTTCCGCCGGAAATCCTCGACAGCCACAACGCAATGGGCGGGGCGACGACCGCCATGACGATCATGGGAAGCCCGCTTCGCGAAGCCCGCGAATCGTTCGAACGCGAGTATCTGAAGATTCAGATCCGCCGCTTTTCCGGCAACATCTCGCGCACCGCGTCGTTCATCGGCATGGAGCGATCGGCGCTTCACCGGAAGCTGAAGGCGCTCGGCATCGGCGACAAGCGGGAGGGCGAGGAGTAGGAGGGCCATGGCTGCGCGACAGCTGAGCCTGCAAGATCATTTCCTGAACAGCGTCCGGCGCGGCAAGCTTCCGGTGACGATCTTCCTGGTGAAGGGCGTGAAGCTGCAGGGAGTGATCACCTGGTTCGACGCCTTCTCGCTGCTTCTGAGGCGCGAAGGTGCCTCGCAGCTCGTCTACAAGCATGCAATTTCGACCGTCATGCCGTCGGAGTCGCCGGCCGACCTGGTCCCGACGAGTGCGGCTGCCGACGGCGCTAAAGCGCAGCTCCAAGATGTCTTCCTGGCCGCCGCAGCCCGCGATCACGAGCGGATGACACTATTCCTGGTCAATGGAGTGATGTTGCAAGGGACAGTGACCGGGTTCGATCAGTTCAGCCTGATTCTCGAGCGCGGGGGACAGGTTCAGCTGGTCTACAAGCATGCGATTTCGACGCTTCAGCCGGCTCATCCGCTCGACCTCAGTGGCGAGCAGGGCGCCGACGAGGTTGGGGACGCTGAGTCGTGAATTCGTTCGATGGAAATGGCGCACTCGACGTCGCGCGCGGTGAGCGGGCGATCATCGCAGTCCCGGAGTTGCCGCGCGAGGGATCGCGGCGCTCCGCGGAGGCACGGGTGGAGGAAGCGGAGGGTTTGGCCGGGGCGATCGGAATCGACGTGATCGCCGCGAAGCCCCTTCGCGTGCGCACGGTTCGTCCGGCGACTTTGCTGGGGAAAGGGCAGGTTGAAGAAATCGCCGAACTGGCGAAGGCGAATGAGGCAAAGCTGCTGATCGTCGATTCAGCGCTGACGCCCATTCAGCAGAAGAACCTCGAGGATGAAGCGGGGACGAAGGTGATCGACCGGACCGGTCTCATCCTCGAGATTTTCGGCGAGCGAGCAGCGACGGCCGAGGGGCGATTGCAGGTCGAACTGGCCCATCTCGACTACCAGGCGGGCCGGCTGGTTCGGAGCTGGACTCACCTTGAGCGGCAGCGCGGCGGCTTCGGCTTCCTCGGCGGTCCCGGCGAAACGCAGATCGAGGCCGACCGGCGCCTGATCCGCGACCGGATGGCGAAGATCCGCCGCGAGCTCGACCAAGTGAAGCGGACGCGTGGGCTGCACCGTGACCGCCGCCAGCGTGCACCTTGGCCGGTGGTCGCTCTGGTGGGCTACACGAACGCCGGAAAATCGACCCTTTTCAATCGCCTGACAGGCGAGGCTGTGTTCGCGGAAAATCTACTGTTCGCGACTCTCGATCCGACGATGCGGGACATCAGGTTGCCCGGCTTCGACAAGGTGATCCTGTCGGACACCGTCGGGTTCGTCTCCGATCTGCCGACCGAGCTGATCGCTGCATTCCGCGCAACGCTGGAAGAAGTCCGTGAGGCGGACCTTCTCGTGCATGTGCGGAACATGGCGCACTCCGACCGCGAAGCGCAGCGCGAGGACGTCGAGGACGTGCTGGCGTCGCTTGGCCTGGCGGAAGAGGGCGCTCCGCCTCGCATCGAGGCTTGGAACAAGGTCGACCTCCTCGCGGCCGAAGCGCGCAATCGCCTGATCGAAGAAGCGCGGCGGCGCGAAGATGTCGTGCCGATTTCCGCAGTCACAGGCGAGGGCATCGACGAGCTACGCGATCGCGTGGCGAAGTGTCTCAGAACCGGAGAGCAGGTGCACGAGGTGCGTCTATCTGTGAGCGCGGGCGAGAAGCTCGCCTGGCTGCATGCGCGCGGCGAAGTCCTGGAACAGGCGCTGGATCACGATCAGATCCGGCTTTCGGTGCGGTTGTCGCCCGACAATTGGGCGCGGTTTCAGGCCATGGAGCCCGCCTGAGCTTTCTTGGCCGCGGTCCAGAGTTCTTCTTTCTCATCGAGACTCATCTGGGCAAAGCCGGGGGCTTGCTCGATCATCCGAAAGCGGTGCTCGAACTTCGCGTTGGCTTCGCGCAAAGCGGCTTCCGGCTCAATGTTGAGATGGCGTGAGAGGTTCACGACCGCGAAGAGCAGGTCGCCAAGCTCTTCGAGCATGCGTGCATGATCGCTCTCGGCGTCGAGTTCCGCCAATTCCTCATTGATCTTCGCACGCGGGCCCGACTGATCGGGCCAGTCAAAGCCGACTCTTGCGGCACGCCTCTGCAGCTTGGCGGCGCGCTCGAGCGCCGGAAGGGCTAGCGCAACACCGGCAAGAGCGCTCTTGTCTAGGTTCGCAGCACGTTCCTCGGCCTTGATCTTCTCCCACAGATGGTGGCCGCCATGCTCCTCGTCGCCGAAAATGTGCGGGTGACGGCGTTCCATCTTGTCGCAGATGCGGTCGATGACGTCATCGAGCGTGAAATGGCCGGCTTCCTCGGCCATCCGGCTATGGAATACGACCTGGAGCTGGAGATCGCCGAGCTCGTCGGCGAGCGCGTCCATGTCCTTGCGCGCGATGGCGTCCGCGACCTCGTAGGCCTCCTCGATCGTATAGGGTGCGATGGTGTCGAAGGTCTGGACGGTGTCCCATTCGCAGCCGGTCTTCGGATCGCGGAGGCGACGCATGATCTGGACCAGGCGTTCAAGGGGCACGAGGGGCCTCTCCGCTCCGACAATCTGTAAGTATGATAATATGCATTATGTAAAATCTTACATCACGAGGCCAGGATCAGCCATCGGCCTTCCACCCCCCAGCGGCTCAAGGTCGACAGATAATTCATCCCCAGCACGTTGAGATCGTCATTGTCGGCGACCTGCAGTCCGACGTCCTTGCGGACGATATTCCCCACGCTGAGTTCGTTCGCTCGTCCGCTCGATACACGGATGATGCCATTCCCGGTCCGGACGAACTGATCGCGCCGCTGAGATACTTCGATCCCGGCGAGCTTCGCCGTCTCGCGATCGATCGTGGTCATGGTCGCTCCACTATCAACCAGGAACTTGACGTCCTGGCCGTTGAGCTTCGCATTGACCCAGAAATGGCCGTCTATCGCCATGGGAATGCGCGTTTCGCGGCCTTCGGTGACCGGACTTCCGATCGCCTCGGCTTTGATACGTTGTGCAAGATAGCCAAAGTCGTCACGGAACGTGAACAGGACGAAGCCCGCGGCGAAAATCACGACCCAGGCGACTGCCATGACCGCCAGTTTCGCGACCCGCTCCCGCCGAGCCATCAGCGAGCCAAGCACGAGCATTATCGCCATGACGATGTAGACGCTGCCCAGCATTACATCGTTGGTCATGATCATGTGGCGATCTCGAGCCCGTCATAGGCCGGCGCCGCCCAGTCGGGCAGCTCGGCGATGAGCGAACGATAATCGAGACCATTGCCCATGTGAACGAGGTACATTTGCCCGACATTGAGGTCGCGCGCCCAGCCGAGAACCCCGTCGAGATGGGCATGCGTCGGATGAGGGCGTCGGGTGAGGCAGTCGGCGATCCACACGTCGACGCCTTCGTAAAGCGCGGTCATGCCTTCCGTTAAGTCGCTGAAATCTATAGCGTAAGCGACTGACCAATTTCCTTCGTCGAAGCGCAGGCCTAGCGAGGTGGCGCCGCCGTGCGGCTGGTCAACGAAGCGCACGCGCGCGTCACCGAAGCGAAGCTCCTGCCCTAACTCCTTGGCTTCCACGATCGGGCGGTAGAACTCGGATTGGGCGAAGGCGTAACCAAACCTTTCTTTCAGCTCATCGAGCACATCGGCGCGAGCGTGGAGCGGAAGCGGCCGGTCGATGGCCTGCGAAACGGGCCTGAGCTCATCTATCCCGTGGCAGTGATCTCCATGGGTATGCGTCACGATGACGCCGTCGAGACGGCTAACTCGCGCTGCAAGCAACTGCTGACGAAGGTCCGGCCCGCAATCGACGAGGACGCGCTCGCCGGCGCTTTCGACGAGGATCGACGTTCTCAGGCGGTAATTTCGTGGCTCGGAAGGATCGCACCGGCCCCACTCGTTTCCTATTTTCGGAACGCCAGTCGACGTTCCACAACCCAGGATTCGAACCTTCACGCCGCTTTCTTGAAGAGTTTGAAGAAGTTGGTTGTGGTCGCTTCGCCCAATTCCTCAACCTCCTGTCCCCTTAGTTGGGCGACGAAAGCGGCCGTGTCGGCTACGAAAGCGGGCTCGCACTTCTGGCCGCGGTGCGGAACGGGCGCGAGAAACGGAGAGTCCGTTTCGACCAGCATCCGGTCTCCCGGCAGCCATTTAGCGGTTGCTTGGAGGTCGGCCGCGTTCTTGAAGGTCACAATCCCGGAGAGAGAGACATAGAAGCCGAGGTCGAGCCCCTTGCGGGCCAGCTCGGCTGACCCGGTGAAGCAGTGGAGCACGCCGGCGACGCCGCCCTCCTTCACCGCCTGCTCGAGCATCTCGGCCGTGTCGGCCTCGGCTTCGCGGGTGTGGACGACCAATGGCAGGCCCGTGTGACGCGCGGCGTCGATATGGGCCTGGAAGCGGTCTCGCTGCGCGGCGCGGCCGGACTTGTCGTAATAATAATCGAGACCGCATTCGCCGATCGCGATCACGCGTGGATGGTCGGCAGCCGCGACTAGCGCGGCCGCACCGAGATCGGGATGAGCATCGGCTTCGTGCGGGTGGACGCCGACGCTGGCCCAGACGTCGGGCTCGCGATCGGCAACGGCGATGATATCGCCCCACTCCCGCCGGCGGGTGGATATATTGAGGAATCCGGCGACGCCGCGTTCGCGAGCGTTTTCGAGCACTTCGGCCTGGCGCTCAACCAAGCCTTCGTAATTAAGGTGGCAGTGGCTGTCGATCAGCCTCATGCCGCCTCTTCCTCCTCAAGCTCGAGCCGTGGGAAAAGCGGCGTCGGTTGCGCCAGCTTGAACTCGCTCTCGGCCAGCGGCGAGTACCAGTGGCTCATGATGCCCTCGTAGGTCCGCAGCTCGGGCGCCACGCCCATGCTGTCGAGCAGCCGATCGGCGCTTTCAGGGATGACGGGCCGGATCGCGACCGCGAGAATGGCGATACAGATGTACAGGGTCGCGAGGACCGTTTCCATCCGCTCGGGATCGGTCTTCCGAAGTGCCCAGGGCGCCTGCTCGTCGATATAGGCGTTGCAGGCGAAGACGGCCTGGATCCACGCCTCGCAGGCCTTGGACAAGGCGAGATCGTCAAAGGCCGCGGGGATCGTCTCGCTCGCCGTGCCGCAAACCACGTCGAACAAGGTATTGTCGGCGTCGTTATGGCCGTGGATCTCGGGCAGGCCGCCACCGCAATTTCGCACGATCTGGGTGAGTGTGCGCTGAGCGAGATTGCCGAAGCTGTTCGCGAGCTCGGCGTTGGCACGGCTGACGATGGCTTCGGCGCTGTAGCTGCCGTCCTGGCCGAACGTTACCTCCCGCAAAAGGAAATAGCGAAGCGCGTCGACCCCGAACTTATCCGCGAGCACCATCGGATCGACGACGTTGCCGACGCTCTTCGACATCTTCTCGCCGCGGCTGAGCAGGAAGCCGTGACCGTAGACCTGCTTCGGAAGCGCAATATCCGCGCTCATCAGGAACGCTGGCCAATAGACCGCGTGGAAACGAACCACATCCTTGCCGATGAGGTGAATGTCTGCCGGCCAGTATTTCCGCCACAGCTCGGTATCGTCGGGATAGCCCAGGCCGGTGATGTAATTCGTGAGCGCGTCCAGCCAGACGTACATCACATGATCGTTGCTGCCAGGTACCGGAACACCCCAGTCGAAGCTGGTGCGCGAAATGCTGAGGTCCTTGAGGCCTCCCTCGACGAAGCGCACGACCTCGTTCCTGCGGCTATCCGGCTGGATGAAGCCGGGATTCGCCGAGTAATGGTCGAGCAGCGGCTGCTGGTATTTCGACAGCCGGAAGAACCAGCTCTCCTCGACAGTCCATTCGACGGGCGTGCCCTGCGGCGAGAGCTTTGAGCCGTCGTCTGCACTCGTGAGCTCGTCCGGCTCGTAATAGGCCTCGTCGCGGACCGAGTACCATCCTTCGTAGCGGTCGAGATAGAGGTCTCCCTTCTCGTCCATCGCTTTCCAGATCGCCTGGCTGGCGCGGTAGTGATCGGCCTGCGAGGTCCGGATGAAGCGATCGTACGAGACGTTAAGAGTGTCGCACATATCTTGGAAAAGACGGGACATTTTATCCGCGAATGCACGAGGTTCGACGCTCTCTCCGCGTGCCGCCTGAGCCATCTTCAGGCCGTGTTCGTCCGTTCCGGTCTGAAAGCGGACGTCGCGGCCTCGCGCGCGCTGAAAGCGCGCGATCGCGTCGGCGGCGATGGCTTCATACGCATGGCCGATGTGCGGTGGCCCGTTGGGATAGCTGATCGCGGTGGTGATGTAGAAAGGCTCGGGCATTGGCCCTCGCCCTAGCCGCCAGCCCCTAGCGCTTCAAGGAAGCGGCTTCTGGCACCTGCGCAAGATAGCCGCCGATCTGGAATATTGTCGCCGCCGGGTCGAGCGAAACGCGGGGCGCGATCGCGGCGAGCTCGCGGGTCTTGGCATAAGCGTCGAGCGCGCGTTCCAGCGGAGCGCCACGAAGGCTTCGCGCCTCGCGCGCGATCAGCGACGGCGCAAGTTCGAGGAACGCGGCGTAGCGTTCAGCCGATGCTTTCCTGCCCAGCTCGCTCGCCAGCTCGGATCGCCGCGCGTTCGTGGGATCGCCCAGGCGAAGGATGGCGAGCGCGGACTCCTCCAGCTTCGCGAGGCCGAGCTCGGCAAAAGCGAGCGCCCTTCCCGCTGAGCCGAAGGACATGCCGACAATCCGCTTGGCCTCCGCATCGCTGAGCCCGGTTGACTGCTCCCTGAGGATTGACGTCATGGCGTCGTCGTCGAGCGTATCGAAGTGAAGCGACCGACAGCGCGATCGGATCGTCGGCAGCAACCGGCCCGGTGCATGGCTGATCAAGAAGAAGAGCGTGTTCGGCGGCGGTTCCTCGAGCATTTTGAGGAGCGCGTTCGATGCTTCCTTGTTGAGTTCGTCCATGCTGTCGATCACGGCCACGCGCCACGGCGACAAAGCGGCGGTCATGCTCATGAACTCACCGAGCTCGCGAATCTGTCTGATGGTGATGTCGCGGGCAAGGCCCTCGCCTTTCTCCTTCGGAAGCCGCTCGAGCCAACGCATGTCGGGATGGCTGCCGGCCTCGACGAGCTTCACCATCGGGTGATCGTCCGGCGTTTCCAGTCCTGGTAAGTCGATTGGACCTGCAGCGTCAGCGAGCACACGTCGAGCCGCTGCACGGGCGAAGGTTGCCTTTCCGACGCCGCGCGGTCCGGCGAGCAGCCACGCATGGTGAAGCTTGCGGCCGGCCCAGGCCGAGCCGAACTGCTCCACGGCCCTCTCCTGACCGACAATCACGGCATAATGTCCCTGAGGGCTTCGAGCAGTCGGGTCGTGACTTCCTCGGCCGAGCCGGAAGCGTCGATCAGCCGCACGCGCTCCGGCTCCTCGGCTGCAATGATCCGGAAGGCCGCCTCAACCTTGCGATGATAATCATCGGGACGACCACCGATACGGTCGCTCTCACCGCTGTCGCGCGTGCGAGCGCGGTCGCCGCCCTCGTCGAGCATCAGGACGAACGTCCGGTCCGGGTACCAACCATCGGTTCCGAAGGCGTTGATTTCGCGAACGGTCTCGATTCCGAGACCTCCTGCCCCTCCCTGATAAGCGAGCGAGCTATCCACGAAGCGGTCGGAGAGCACCCAGCGGCCGTCTTCAAGGGCCGGGCGAATGGTCCTTTCAACATGGTCCGCACGGGCTGCCGCGAATAAAAGGGCTTCGGAGCGAGCGCCCCAGCGTTCTTCGGCGCCACCAAGGAGCAGTTCGCGAATGCCCTCCGCGCCTGAACTGCCTCCGGGCTCCCGGGTGATCAACACGTCGATTCCGCGCTGCCGCAGCGCTTCAGCCAGCGCCTTAACCTGGGTCGACTTGCCAACCCCCTCCCCCCCTTCGAGCGTGATGAACCTGCCGCGCGTCACGCCATTCCGATGAGCGACTTGAGCCCAAGCCAGATGCGTCCGAAGAATCCGGCTCGGCCGACGTCCTCTCCGGCGACGAGCGACACGATCTGCGGTGGCGTGTCGCCGGTGGTGATGACCAGCTGGGCCACCTCCTGACCCTTGGAGATCGGGGCCATGAGCGGGCCGTCGTAGCGAATCTTCATGCTCGTCGCGCCTGACGCGAGGCCGGCGGGGATCGTGACCGCTAGATCCCGAGGGGCGATCAGCGGGACTTCGCCGGAACTTCCCATCTGAACCTGAGCCGAGCCGACCTTGTCTCCAGACTTGAACAACGGTTTGTTAGTCCAGGCGCCGAAGCCCCACTGGATCAGCCGCGTCGATTCCTGGACGCGCTGATTCCAGCTCTCCATTCCGGCCAGCACCTCGATCAAACGACGGCCGTTCTGCTCGGCGGAGCCG
>Ga0068852_100002793_pt1 | contig 12096 bp, 20 predicted proteins | sample KBSCornC22_FD_66594 | JGI IMG/M metagenome (GOLD analysis project Ga0068852, IMG submission 66594) | Corn rhizosphere microbial communities from Kellogg Biological Station, Michigan, USA - KBS Corn C2-2 | ecosystem: Host-associated > Plants > Roots > Rhizosphere > Soil ... | reverse complement strand
CAGCTTCATGTGCATGTCGACTTCCACCGCCTTGGAATTGGCACGCAGTTGCTCGCTTCCGCCCAGGAGCAATCGAATGGCAGTCTGTGGCTTTACACGTTCGCTCGCAACAGGGGTGCGCGAGCTTTCTATGAGCACCACGGATTCGTCGACGTCGAGCACGGGTTCGAGCCAACGTGGCGGCTCGAAGACGTCAAGTATCGGTGGGTTCGCCCCACCAGTGCCGATTGACGTTATAGTCGACTCGTTAACAGGGCACAGGGTCGGATTCGGGCTGGGCTTCGACGGCGCAGACGTTGCGCCGCGAATTCGCATCGAGCTGGAGTCAAAGGATGACGGCTTATCTCATTGCGGAACACATCATCACCGACGCCGAGCGGTTCGAAGAATATCGGCGCAAGGTTCTGCCGACCATCACTCGATTTGGCGGTCGCTACCTCACCAAGCCCGGCACTCACGCGCTGCCCGAAGGCGGACATTGGACACCGGAGCGCGTCGTCATCATCGAGTTTCCCGACATGCAAAGGCTGAATGACTGGTACGCGTCGGCCGAGTACGCGCCGCTGAAGGCGCTACGCAAGGCGTCCACCAGCGATCTCGACATGATGTTCACCGTCGACGGTGCGGATGCGCGATGATCGTGATGACGAGAAGCGGAGCTCAGCACACCTGTCGGGTCATCGGATGAACAGCGACAAAACGATGAAAGCAAAAGCAGAGGCGGATGCCGGCGTTGCGTCGGACAACATCTCGAATCGGATCCGCGAGCTCGGCGATTGGCGCGGCGAGACGCTTGCGCACGTTCGGAAGCTGATCCACGAAGCGGACCCCGACATCCGCGAAGAATGGAAATGGATGGGAACGCCGGTGTGGGCGCACGACGGTATCGTCTGCACCGGCGAATCGTACAAGCAGGTGGTGAAGCTGACATTCGCGCGCGGAGCGTCGCTGAAAGACCCGAAAAAGCTCTTCAATTCGAGCCTCGACGGCAACACGCGGCGCGCGATCGACTTGCGCGAAGGCGACAAGCTCGACGAAACCGCGTTCAAGGCGCTGATTCGCGCGGCCATTGCCGCCAATACGGCCGCCATCGCCGAACGGGCGAAGAAGACGAAGAAGAAGTAGTACCTTTCTCGAGTCGATCCCACGCGGAGACCAGAGCAGCCCCCCGGTCGCACTGGGTGGCGGCGGCGATCTCGTCCGCGGACATGCACGACACTCTCCTTTACCAGCGGCTCGCCGATGCGGTGCTGCTCGTGCACTTCGGCGTCGTCGTGTTCATCGTCGGCGGCCTGGTCGCCATCGTCCTTGGCAACCACCTTCGATGGGCATGGGTCAACCGCCTGTGGCTGCGCGTGACTCATCTGGTGGCGATCGGCGTGGTCGCTGCGGAGGCGTGGCTCGGCCAGGCGTGCCCATTGACGAGACTCGAATCGTCGCTGCGCGCGAAGGCCGGTGTGGCCCCGTACCTGGATACGTTCATCGCGCATTGGACACACCGCCTGCTGTTCTACGACGCGCCGCTCTGGTTGTTCACGCTCCTCTACACGGCGTTCGGATTGCTGGTGCTGATCGCGTGGTGGAAATTTCCACCCGTCCGGCTGCAGCCGTCCGTGCCGATGCGACTCGATCAAATGAATGGTCCGCGCTGAGGCGCCAGCGATACACCACGCAACGCTGACGGCGAACGTACTTACGACGGCGCGTGATTGAACGTATAGCGGCCAACGTCGCGCTCTTGCGACTCGTGCACGGCAATCAATCGCAGCTCCAGCGTGAAGGCCGACATCGCCTTCAGCTCTCTCGGTGGCGGAATCATGACGACCTCACCGGAATTCGCGTCGAACGGAACGTCGGTCACGCGCGATTGAACGTCGCCGGCACTGCTGATTCGTTCGATATCGAGCCGCTCCACGCCAGCAAGCGGCGCCATGATTCGCGAGACGACGGCATCGTCGTCGGCGCCGATCGTGCAGTTGACGCTGCCGCCCGGCTCCAGCCGATATTCGCGCAAACGCAACCCGGCCGCCTTCATCGCATCGACGAAGGCAGTCGACACGAACATTCCGATGCTGCCGTCGCTGACGGCCTCGCGCACGCCGGCCGCCAGCGATACCACGCCCTCGAGCTGCGTCGTGCACTCTTCACAGCCGAAGAAGTGCTCCTCGAGTGCCGCTTCGTCGGCCGCCGACAATTCGCCAAGCCAGTATCCGATGAGTGTCGCGAGTGGCATTGGATGCGTACCGATCATGGCGCGCCCTCGCCCACGTCGACGCACGCCCGCAGACGCGACAGCGCGCGGTGCCGGATCACGCGGACGTTGCCGCTGCTGATCGACAGCTCCGCACCGACATCGTCGGCGTTCCGGTCGGCGAAGAACGTCAGCACGACCACCGAGCGCTCGCGCTCCGACAACGCTTCCAGGCAGCGCGCGAGGCGGTCGCCGTCGAGCAACCCCGGCTCCGATGATTCGAACGTCGCCGTCACGTCGCCAAACGTTTCCAGAAGCGCTTCGCGCCGGCGTGTGCCGCGGCGCATCTCGAGCACCGTCATCCGACAGGATCCAAGCACGAACGAGCCGATGCGCTCGGGCTCGCGGATACGGCCGGCGCGAAGGCGCTCCAGCGTCATCAGCAGCACGCTCTGGACGAGATCGGCTGCGCCGTGCCGATCCCGCAAATGGCGGAGTCCATAGAGCCGCACGCGGGGCGCGAGGCGGCGATAGAGCTCGGACTCGGCGGCCGAGTCGGGCGCCCTGCCGGCCTCGGTAATCCGGCGCGCGAGCGCGCCGTCGTCGAGCGCCGAAAGCCGTTGATCATCGAGCACGAGCCAAGAATAGCGAACATTTCGGAGGATGTGTAACGACGCCGTGGTTCGTTACACATCCTCGCCGTAACACGGACTTTCAATCGACGTTACCCACCCTCACCCGGAGGACCCATGATTACCAATCGCTCCAGCAACACCAACATCCACGAGATCGCACCCCATATCTATCGGATCAACACGCCCGTCGAGATCGGCGGCCAATTCGGCTTCAACTTCAACCAGTACCTGGTCGCCGACGACGAGCCGCTGCTGTTTCATACGGGGCCGCGCGGAATGTTCCCGCTCGTCGCCGAAGCAATCGGGACCGTTCTGCCGCTCGACCGGCTGCGCTGGATCGCGTTCTCGCACTACGAGGCCGACGAGTGCGGCTCGCTGAACGACTTCCTCGCCGCCGCGCCGTCCGCAGCGCCCGTCTGCAGTGAGGTCGCTGCGATGGTGTCGGTCAACGACGTCGCCATCCGGCCCGCGCGGGCGCTCGCCGACGGCGCAACGCTCTCCACCGGCCGCCACACGTTCAAGTGGCTCGATGCGCCGCACGTTCCGCACGGCTGGGAATGCGGCTTCATCATGGAGCAGCAGTCGCGTACCCTCTTTTGCGGCGACCTCTTCACGCAGGGAGGCCCCGGCACCGTTCCCGTCACCGAAGGGGACATCCTCGGGCCGAGCGAGGCGTTCCGCCGGCAGATGGATTACTACGCACATTCGCCGCAAACCGCGGCGACACTCGAGCGGCTGGCGAATGAGGCACCGCGATTGCTCGCATGCATGCACGGCAGCGCGTGGCGCGGCGACGGCAGCTCGCTTTTACGTGCGCTGTCAGGCTCGCTTGCAGGCAGGGCCGATCTCGCAGCCGCGGCGTGATCGAGGGAGGGCGACGATGTAGCATCGATGCCTTCGTGCGTGACGACGGTAGGTGCCGGTGAATTTCGTTTACCGCTATTTGTTCTCGTCGCTATGGCTCGGCTGGGGCCTCTATTGGTGGGCCCAATCGCGCAACGTGAAACCCGTTGCGCGAACCGAGCCGATGTACTCGCGGCTCTCGCACATCGTTCCGCTGTCGATCGCTGCCATCCTGATCGGGCTGCCGCGCATGCCGCTGCCGGCACTGGGCGAGCGGCTGCTGCCACTCGCGGCGTGGCCGTTCTGGCTCGGTGCCGTGCTGACGGCCGCGGGCCTGCTCTTCACCGTGTGGGCGCGCGTGCATATCGGCACCAACTGGAGCGGAGTGGTCACGGTCAAGGAAAATCACGAGCTCATTCAAAGCGGGCCGTATGGCATCGTTCGCCACCCGATCTACACCGGCCTGCTGGTGGCGCTCGTCGGCTCCGCGATCGCGCGCGGCGAATGGCGAGGCGTGATTGCCGTCGCAATAGTCCTGTGGGCGTTCTCGCGCAAACTGCAAACCGAAGAGCGCTACATGCGCGAGCAGTTCGGCGACGCGTATCGCCGATACAGCGAGCGAGTGCCAGCGCTGATCCCGGGTTTCAGGAACGTTTCGGCCAGGTAAACGGCATGTCCATCCAGTTGAACAGCGATACCGAAAAATACCTGCTCGGCTCGATCAAGCGTTTCTTCGACACCGAGCTCGACACTGATATCGGCGATCTCAAGGCGGCGACGGTGCTGCGATTTTTCCTGCGGGAGATCGGCCCCAGCATCTACAATCAGGCTATCACCGACGCGCAAAGCTACGTGAACGAGAAAGTCGCCGATCTCGGCGGTGCGCGCTACGCGGCCGAATTCGACTACTGGAAGAAATGATTGCGATGAGAACCGCGGCTATCGTCTTCCTGAGTGCATTGCTCTTTGCGAGCGCTGCTGTCGATGCCGCCGAGTGCATCAAGAACCAGGATGGCGATGTCGTCTGCGGCAAAGGCCAGTGTGCGATCGATCAGTACGGGAAAGTGTTCTGTGCGAAGGCAGGCGGCGGCGCGATTCGCGATCAATACGGAAACGTCCAGTGCGGTATCGGCTATTGTGCGAAGAACGACACCGGCGACGTCCACTGCTCGCGCACGCCCGGCGGCGGCGCCGAGATCGATTCGTACGGCAACGTGAAGTGCGCTGGCGGGTGCCAGCGGGGAACGCAGCAACGCTGCGAAGTCGCGCGTCCGGGCTCGGGCTGACCGGCCGCGGCGACGATGCCGCGGCCACTTGTCATCGTATACTCCGTCGCTCGTTTCCGAGCCGGTGATTCGTCATGTCTCCGCACTCGAGCGCGGCGCCGCGGCGCTGGCTCACTCTGCTGGTGTTGCTCGGCACATTGACGATCGTCGGTTGCGATCCGCACTACCCGGTCAATGCGCCCGAGCAGCGGGCCGATATCCATGAAGGCTACCGGCTCGAACGCGTCAAGGCCGATCCGGACAACCCGGGCGACGTTCTCGTCATCCTGACGTTATCGGGTGGCGGGACGCGTGCAGCGTCGCTCGCGTACGGGACGATGGAAGCGCTGCGCGACGTGTCGCTGAAGATCGGGGGGCGCAGCCGGTCACTGCTCGACGAAGTCGACATCATCAACGCCGTTTCCGGCGGGAGCATCGTCGCCGCGTATTACGCCGTGCATCGCGACGGACTGTTCCGCGACTTCGAGCACAAATTCCTGAAGCGCGACGTCGAAAGCGAGCTTCGCACGGCACTCCTTGCGAACCTGCCGCGGCTCGCGCATTCGCGCTTCTCGCGTGGCGATCTCCTCGGCGAGTATTTCGACCGCGAGCTGTTCGACGGCGCGACGTACGCCGATCTGGCGCGCGGCAGCATGCGTCCGTTCATCGTCATCAATGCAGCCGCGCTCGCCACCGGCGCGCGCTTTCCATTCACGCAAGGCCAGTTCGATCTGCTGTGCTCGGACCTGGGCAGCGTGCCGATCGGACGTGCGGTGGCGGCGTCCGCGGCGCTGCCGCCCTTTTTCAGCGCGATCACGCTGCAAAGCTATGCGGGCACGTGCGGCCCGGCGCCGTTACCGGGATTGTCGAAACATCCGGCGGACGTCGTCGGCAACCTGTCGACATCGGTTCGCCTCGAGGAGACGCGCAGCTATCTCGATCGCGCGCGCCGCCCCTACATCCATCTCGTCGACGGCGGACTGATCGACAATCTCGGATTGCGCGTGGCGTCCGACTTCGCCGTCGAGCAAGGCGGGTTCTTCGAGCTCGTCGAGGCGCTCGGTTACAACGAGCTGACGCACGTCGTGTTCATCTCGGTCAACGCGGAGACCGATCCGAACTTCGCGATCGATCAGACACCCGATTCGCCCAATTTCTGGCAGACGCTGAACGCGTTGAAGCTGCCGGGTCGCGCGCATTCGCAGGATCTCGCGCATCAGTTGCAATCGAGCTTCGACGCATGGCGCGATGAATTGAGGAGCCGCAGGCCCATCCCCCTCGGGCCCGCCGATTCCGCGCCGCGGTTCTATTTCATCGATGTGTCGATCAGCGCGATCCAGGACGACAACGAGCGCAACAGCTTCAACAACGTACCGACGGCGCTGACGCTCGACGCTGCAACGGTCGATCGACTGCGGGCAATCGCGCGCCGGTTGCTGCTCGAGTCGCCGGCGCTGAAGCAACTGAAGGCCGACCTTGGCAATTGATGCCTGACGCCAGCAAACCGCATCGCAACGTCTCGAGTCGCAAGGACCCGTCGTATTCTCTGACTGCCACCCACTGAAAAGGAACCCTGATGGCCTCTCGTACGATTCGCCTGCACCGCGTCCTTCGTGCCGACCCCGAGCGCATCTATCGCGCATTTCTCGACGCCGATGCGATGGCGAAGTGGCTTCCTCCTTACGGCTTCACGTGCAAGGTTCATCACATGGACGCGAAGGTTGGCGGCACGTTTCGGATGTCGTTCACCAATTTCTCGACGGGTAACGCGCACTCATTCGGCGGCGAATACCGGCAGCTCGTGCCGAACGAGACCGTTCGATATACGGACAAGTTCGACGATCCGCATCTGCCTGGCGAAATGGAAACGACGGTGTCGTTACGCCGAGTGTCCTGCGGCACCGACGTGACGATCGTTCAGGACGGCGTTCCGGAAGCCATTCCGCTCGAGATGTGCTATCTCGGCTGGCAGGAATCACTCGCGCAGCTCGCAAAGCTCGTCGAGCCCGTCATCCCCGACTAACCCGGCAAGTTCTCGGAAACCTCGATGACGCTTCGCGTGGGACTGATCTCCGATACGCATGGGCTGCTTCGCCCTGCGGCGCTCCACGCGCTGCGGAGCAGCGACTACATCGTTCATGCCGGTGACATCGGCACTGCCGACATCCTGAGCGAGCTCGAAGCAATAGCGCCGGTGATCGCAGTCCGTGGCAACAACGACCATGGCAACTGGGCGCAGCGATTGCCGGAGGTTGCCGTCCTCGACGTCGGTGACGTACGCATCGGTGTGATCCACGACGTCAAACTGCTGACGACGGATCCCCAGCGCATCGGTTACCGCGCAGTCGTGTCCGGCCATTCGCATCAGCCGAAAGTGAGTGAGCACGACGATGTGTTGTACGTGAATCCCGGCAGCGCGGGCCCGCGCCGATTCAAGCTGCCGGTGTCCGTCGCACAACTCGACATCGCCGGTGCGAGCGTCCGTGCGCGGCTGATCACGCTCGACGCGTAGCGCGACGTTGCGATGACGACACCCTCGATCCCCGCGCCGAATCATCGCTGTCCGCGCTGCGGCCAACTGAATCAGTGCGCGACGGCGCGCAGCGGCTCGTTCGATACGCCATGCTGGTGCACGACCGTGCGATTCGACTCTGCACTTACGTCCGCACTCTCGGGCGCACAGCGGCTCGCGTGCCTTTGCATCGACTGCGCGACGGCGCCGACGGACGCGGATTCGGCGCAGCGGTCGAACACCAATCGTTAGCCCACGTCACGCGCACTGGCGCGATTCGCTGCGGCGATTGCGCGCGGCGCTCTTGCTCACCGACGCTCGTTACCTGCGCGGCGCGCCCTTTCGCTGCCCCCTTTGTGGTCCCGCGGTGCTCGTGCGGCTCGCGAATGACGAAGCCGCCGTGCGCTGCGTCCGATGCGGTGCCACGCCGATCGCGATGTCGGTCGCATCGGTCCTGCTCGCGCGAGCTCCGATGTTATCGGCGTCGACCGTCTACGAGCTGTCGGCGCGCGGTGCGTTGCATCGTTTTCTTCGGCGAGCCACCAAGACGCTGGTGAGCTCGCAGTATGTCGCAGGCGCTTCGCCCGGTTCGTACGTGGATGGCGTGCGCGTCGAGGACGTCGAGCGACTGACGTTCGCATCGGATTCGTTCGATATCTGCACGTCGACCGAGGTGTTCGAGCACGTCACCGATGATCGGCGAGCCTTTCGCGAGGTCCTGCGCGTGCTGAAACCCGGTGGCACGCTGGTGTTCAGCGTGCCGATCGATCTCGATGCCGACACCGTCGAGCGCGCGCGCGTCGTCGACGGGCGCGTCGTCCATCTCGCCGCGCCTGAATACCACCGCGATCCGGCGAGTCGCGACGCGCCGATCCTCGCGTTTCGCAATTACGGCCGCGACATCGTCGACCGGCTCGTCGACGCCGGTTTTTCGAGCGGCGACATCGTGCATCCGAGCGAAGGCCCATGGTTCGGCTTCCGCCGCCCGGTGATCGTAGCCGTCAAATGAACGTCCGCGAGCTGAAGTCCTTCTGTCAGCGCTTTCCCGGTGCCGTATGCACGCGTTACGGCGAGCCTTACAACTTCATGGTCTATGCCGTCGGCAACAAGAAATTCGCTTATTTCAAGACGAGCGCGCCGGAACGATGGCGCTTCAGCGTTCGTGTCGAGCCAACCCGATTCATCGAGCTCACCGATATCCAAGGCGTCAAGCCGGCCCGATATCGCGGCCGTTACCACTGGATTACCATCGTCAGCGTGCGAAGCTTTCCAGCGCCCTACCTCGCCGAGCTTGTCCAATGGTCTTACGACAAGGCGCTTGCGTCGCTCAGTCGGAAACGGCGTGACGCGGTTCGATGATCCACATTCGCGACATTGATCACATCGTGCTGCGCGTCATCGACGCGGAGCGCATGCTGCAGTTCTATCGCGATGTGCTGAACTGCGTGGTCGAGCGGCGACGTGACGAGCTCGGCCTCATCCAGTTGCGCGCGGGTCGGTCGATGATCGATCTCGTGCCCGTCGACGGCAAGCTGGGGCGCGCCGGCGGCGCGCCGCCGGGCGCGGAAGCGCGCAACCTCGATCACTTCTGCGTGCGCGTCGATCCGTTCGACGAAGTTGCCATCCTGGCGCATCTCGCCGGGCACGGCGTCACGGCCGCTCCCGCCGAGCCGCGGTACGGCGCCGAAGGACTCGGCCCATCGCTCTACATCACCGATCCCGAGGGCAACGTCGTCGAGCTCAAGGGTCCGGCTGCCGATTAGCGTTCGACGGCGCGCATGGCCTACAATGCGCGGCGCCTCGCTCCGGACAAAGACGCAACGTCCGCCAAGCGGGGCGCCCCATACGACAAACTCGTTCATGTGCTGGCGATTCACGTGACATACCGAGCCTGACTGATGAACCAGTATCTCATCGCCTCGGCCTTCTTCATCTGTCTCACCGGCGCGGCTTACGGCGCGTTGTTCATCTCGGAACTGTTTCCCCCACACTACCGCCACGACGACACGCACGCCGTGGTCCGCCTGGCGGCCAACATCTTCGTCGTCACGACGTCGCTCGTGCTGGGATTGCTGCTGAACTCGGCGAAGAACACGTTCGAGGCGGTCGATCAAAACGTGCACGCGTTCGCAACCGACCTGATCCTGCTCGATCGCAGCCTGCGGCAATATGGGGACGAGGCGGACGACGTGCGCCGGCGACTGGCGGTTTACGTCCGCCAGGCGATCGCCGGCACATGGCCAGCCGATGGCCCCCCACTGCTGAACGATCGCGCGGCCGAGCAGCGACTCGACGAAGTTGGCGCCGCGCTGGCGGCGATACGTCCGGTCGATCCGGTGCGCGCTGAATTGTGGCGCCAGGCCGAGACCAACTTCCAGAATGTCGTCAAACGGCGCTGGGTATTGATCGAGGAATCCGAAGGTTCCATACCGCCGGCCTTCCTCGCCATGTTGACCGCCTGGCTGGTACTCATTTTCGGCAGCTTCGGCTACCGCGCACCGCGAAACGGATTGGTGTTCTTCACACTCGCCGGGGCTGCTTTCCTCATCACGATGGCAATCTACCTCGTGCTCGACATGGATGTCCCGTTTTCGGGGCCCATCCAGGTGTCCCCTGCTCCGCTCCTGCGCGCTGCGGAGCAGATCGGTCGCTGACGCGCGAACGCGGGCTCATCAACAGTCGGAAACTCGTCGGGAGAATTCAATGCGTCACAGCACCACCAGCAATGTCATTGCAACGTCGATCGCATTTGCAGCAGGCGTCGCCGCATCGGCGATTGCAATCCATTTCGTGTCGGACGCACACGCGCAAGCCGCAGCCGTTGCGCCCGCGATGATCGACCTCGCAGCGCTGAAACACGCGGACTTGCCACGACATCCAATCCGGAAATGAATACGCGGATGCTCGTCACGACCGACAATGCAACGCTGCAGGTCCAGTCCGGCAACGTGGCCAAGCACACGCATCCAAAGACCGACGAGATTCAATACATCATCGAAGGGAGCGGATCGATGTGGCTCGGCAACGAGCGGAAGGAGTTCAAGCCGGGAACGCTCATCATCATTCCCAAAGGTACGGCGCATGGCGGATCTGTCGTTACCAGCGGACCCGTCAAGGCGCTGGCGATCAAGATCCCTCCGCAACCGAAGGACGACACCGTGTTCGTCAATTAACCGGCGGCACACACATGATCCTCGACCATATCGGTTTCAACGTCAGCGATCTCGCGGCTAGCAAGCGCTTCTACCAGGCGGCGCTGGTACCCCTTGGAATCGGGATCGCGGCGGAAGGCGATGGCTGGGCGATGCTCGGTCGCGACGGCAAGCCGCAGTTCTGGTTCGGCGCGTTCGGCGCAAGCCCAGGCCCGATTCATATCGCGTTCGCGGCAGCAAACCGGGAGCAAGTGCGTCAATTTCATGCGGCGGCATTGCAGGCCGGCGCGCGAGACAACGGGGCGCCGGGATTGCGGCCCGAATACCACGCCAATTACTACGGCGCATTCGTCATCGGTCCCGATGGCCACAACATCGAGGCCGTTTGCCATCACGCAGAAGGCTGACGAAGGAGACAGTCGATGGCCCGGCAGCACGCCAAGCTTTGCGCGCACGGCGATCCGCACCCGCGACGCAGCGTCCTGGAAACATCCTTCGCGTTGACGGGCACGGCCGTTGACAACGCGGCATTGACCGAGATCGCGCATGCCGAAGTGGTGACGAAGGCTAAACGCGCGAAGCTCACGCCGGACGCGATTCTCGCGCTGATGAAACTCGGCAACAAGCGCTTCACGAGCAGCTCGCGCAAGGACGATAACTACCTGGCTCAGCAGCGTGCTAGCGCATCCGGGCAGTTCCCCGTCGCCGTGCTGTTGAGCTGCATAGACTCGCGCGCGCCGGCAGAAAGGATCATGGATCTGCGCATCGGCGACATTTTCAACACGCGGCTCGCGGGCAATGTCGCGAATCCGGACGCGCTTGGCGGAATGGAATTCGCGTGCAAGCTGATGGGCGCGAAAGTCGTGCTCGTCATGGGCCACACGTCGTGCGGCGCGATCAAGGGTGCAATCGACAATGCGGAGCTTGGCAATCTCACCGGATTGCTTGCCAAGATCAAGCCCGCAGTTGCTGCGACCGTCTACACGGGCGAGCGGTCATCGAAAAACTACGCGTTCGTCGATGCCGTCGCAAGAAAGAACGTCGAGCTCACGATGGACGCGATTCGCAAGAACAGCCCAGTGCTGGCAGGCATGGAGTCCAGCGGCGCGATCAAGATCGCCGGCTCGATGTACAACCTCGCGACGGGCGTCATCGATTTCTTTTGAGTTTTAAGGATTCACGTGACGAAGCTGCGGGTTCACGGATTTTCGCTGTCGATCGACGGTTACGGTGCCGGACCGAGTCAGGACCTGCAGCACCCGTTAGGCATCAACGGTCCGGAGCTCTTCGGGTGGTTCATGCCGACGAATACGTGGCAAAAGATGCATGGCGGCACCGGCGAATCCGGCGTCGACGACGAAACGGCCGCGCGCGGCTTCACGAACATCGGTGCCTGGATTATGGGCCGCAACATGTTCGGCCCGGTTCGCGGGCCGTGGCCGGATGAATCCTGGAAGGGCTGGTGGGGCGACGAGCCGCCGTATCACGTCCCCACGTT
>Ga0068852_100002790_pt1 | contig 12102 bp, 8 predicted proteins | sample KBSCornC22_FD_66594 | JGI IMG/M metagenome (GOLD analysis project Ga0068852, IMG submission 66594) | Corn rhizosphere microbial communities from Kellogg Biological Station, Michigan, USA - KBS Corn C2-2 | ecosystem: Host-associated > Plants > Roots > Rhizosphere > Soil ... | reverse complement strand
TGTCGCTGATCTTGCGCCCGGTGATGGCGACCTCGTTCACGTCCTCGTGGGCCTGGCGGATGTGGTCCGCGAGCTTCTTCATGCGCTCGTCGAAGCGGCCGAACTCGCGGCCCAGCTTGCCGAGCTCGTCCTTGATGATGTGGATCTGCTTGCGCGTCTCCACGTCCTTCAGCACCGCACGCGCGGTGTTCAGCACCGCCATCAGCGTCGTGGGCGAGGTGATCCACACGCAGCGCTGCTGCGCGTACTCGACCACGTCGCGATGGTGCGCGTGGATCTCCGCGAAGACGCTTTCCGCGGGGCAGAACATGATGGCGCCGTTGGTGGTGGTCCCGGGGATGATGTACTTCGAGGCGATCGCGTCGACGTGGCGCTTCACGTCGCCCTTGAACACGCCGGGCGGCACCTTGTCCGGCCCATCGGAGAGCATGCGCTCGTAGTTCTCCAGCGGAAACTTGGAATCGATCGCGATGAGCCCGGTGGGCTCCGGAAGCTTCAGCACGCAGTCGGCCCGCGCGCCGCTGGAGAAGGTGTACTGCAGCTCGAAGACGCTCGAGGGCAGCGCGTTGCGCACGATGTCCTCGAGCTGGCGCTCGCCCAGGGCGCCGCGCGCGCTCTTGCTGCCGAGCAGGTTCTGCAGGCTCACGACGTTGGTCGCCAACGCGTCGATCTTCTTCTGCGCCTCGTCGATCGCCTGCAGCCGCGTCATCACCGACAGGAACGTCTCGTTGGTCTTGCGGAAGCCGTCCTCGAGCCGCTCGTTCACCCGGCCGCTGATCTCGGCCAGGCGCTCGTCCACGCGCTGCTGCAGCGTGCGCTCGAAGGCCTGCAGCGACTGGCGGTTGCGCTCCAGCTCCTCGCTCACGGCGCGGCGCAGCCGGTCGCCCTCCTCGCTCTGGCGCGAGGCGATGCGGTCGGACGATGCGTCGAGGCCTGCGCGCAGGTCCTTCAGCATGTCGCGATGGCGCCCTTCCTGGCCCGAGCGCACCGTGACCGCAAGCCAGGCGACGGCCCCCACGAGCACCAGGACCATCACGAACAGCACGAAGAGCAGCGCCGGGATTTCCATGGCGCCCATTGTGGCAGTTACGATGGCCGCATGCCCGAGCTGCCCGATGTCACCGTCTACCGCGAAGCCCTCGAGCGCCACGTGGTGGGCCTGCCGCTCGAGCGCGTGCGCCTCGTGAGCATGTTCGTCCTGCGCAGCGTCGATCCGCCGGTCGAAGCGGTCACCGGCCGGGTCGTGCGCGGCGTGCGGCGCGTGGGCAAGCGCGTGGTGCTCGCCTTCGACGGCGAGCTCTTCCTCGTGCTCCACCTCATGATCGCGGGACGCCTGCGCTGGCGCACGCCAGCGCAGAAGCCGGGCGTGGCCGCGAAGGGGCTGCTCGCATCGTTCCACTTTCCTGCCGGCACGCTTTACTTCACCGAAGCCGGAACGCGCAAGCGCGCGTCGCTCATGGTGGTGCGCGGCGAGGCGGCCCTCGCGGCCCTCGATCCGGGCGGCATCGAGCCGCTCGCCGCGACACTGGAGCAGTTCCGCGAAGCGCTCACGCGCGAGAACCACACCGTCAAGCGCTCGCTCACCGATCCGCACCTCTTCAGCGGCATCGGCAACGCCTACTCGGACGAGATCCTCCACGCCGCCAGGCTCTCACCCCTCAAGCAGACGCGCCTGCTCGGCGACGACGAGATCGCGCGGCTGCACGAGGCCACGCGCGTCACGCTCAACTCGTGGACGGACATCCTGCGCCGCGAGGTGGGCCAGGGCTTCCCCGAGACCGTCACCGCCTTCCGCGAAGGCATGGCGGTCCACGGCCGCTTCGGCAAGCCCTGTCCCGTGTGCGAGGCGCCGGTGCAGCGCATCGTGTACGCCGAGAACGAGTGCAACTACTGCGCGCGCTGCCAGACCGGCGGCAAGCTCCTCGCGGACCGGTCGCTGTCGCGGCTGCTGAAGGACGACTGGCCGCGCTCCATCGACGACCTCTGAGCCTCAGGGCTCGCGCCAGGTGACGCCTTCACGCGCGAAGATCGCGCGCAGCTCGCCCGATTGCACGAGCGCCAGCATCGCCGCCTCGAGCGCCTCCTGCAGCTCCGCGTTGTCCGCGGTGACCGCCATGCCCAGCACCCAGGACAGCCGGTTCACCACCGCGACCGGCGCGGCTTCGATCGCAATGTCTTCCACGCCGCGCAGCCCCGCCTCGAGCTCGCTGCGCCGGGCGAGCCCCGCCACGCTGCGCCCTTCCCGGATCGCGCCGGCGACCTCGTAGCCGGAAGCCAGGTGCACGATGTCGTTGCGCAGCGCCCCCTGCCCGTAGTCGAGCAGCACGATCGAGCCGAGCCCGCCCGTTTCCGCGGCCACCTTCCTGCCGCGCAGCGCCTCGAGCGTGTCGGCGCGGGGCAGCGCCTTCGTGCTGCGGGCGAGCGCGAGGCTATCGCGGAAGTACCCGCCGAAGATGTGCACGCGCTTGTTCTTCGCGAGCTCGGGCGCCACGGGGACGTGCAGCATCACGTCCGCGGGGCCGTAGCCCAGGTAGTGGCCCTTCCACACCATGTTGCGCAGGTCGTCCTCGACGCTTTCGTCGGAGGCGGGAAAAGGCAGGAGCGAAAGGCGCACGCCCAGCGCCTTCGCGAGGGCCTGTGCCACGTCCACGTCGATGCCATGCCCGGCGCGGTCGAAGGGCGGGAAGTTCTCGTAGACCGCCACGCGCAGCATCCCGCGGGAGCGGATCTCCTCGAGCGTATAGGCGCACGCGGCGCCCGCGACGGCCCATGCGGCGAGGGCCAGCAGCAGCGCGCTAGCGCGAAGTCGTGAGCGACGCACGGCGGGTCTCCAGATAGGCCTTGATGGCCCACATCGCCTCCTGGTTGAGGACGGATTCGAACGGCGGCATGTACGTGACGCCATTGCGGACCTTGCCGCGGCGCACGCTCTGGACGAAGTACTCGTCGGTGTCGGGCGCGAGGTCGAGCTTGCGCAGGTCCGGCGCGATGCCGCCCGAGATCGCCTCGAGCCCGTGGCAGCGCGCGCAGTTCTGGTTGAACGCGGAGGAGCCGACCTCGGCAGCCACCGGAAGATCGCGGTAAGGGTTCACGTCGCGCCATTCGGCGCCGAGCGTGGGCAGGCGGCTCGTATCCACCGCCTGCGGCGTGACGTCGCCATGCGCGAATGCGAGATTCGCGCACGCCATCGACAACGCCATCAGGATCGAACGTTTCAGCATCACGGCAGCTTCCTCCTCGGTTGGGTTCGCCGACCTCTTCGCAAGACGCGTGCCGCGTTCGTTTGCACGTGCACATCGCTGCCGCCAGCTTTCCCGCGTCCGGGAATCGGTTTCGCCGCTTTCGAGACTGGTCCTGCTGGCGACAAAAAAAGGGCGCCCGCAGGCGCCCTCAAGCAACCGCCCAGGGATGGGACGGTTTGCCACCTCACTAGAAGAAGAGGATCGCGCCCAACGCGAAGGTGGTGATCTTCGCGGCCTTGGCCGAGTCGTTCTTGATGTCCTCGCGCACGTACTCACCGGTGAAGGTGATGTACTTGTTGAACGTGTAATAGACGCCCGCCGTGCCCGCCGGAGACTTGCGGTCGCAGCCTCCGCAGAGCGGCGAGTTGTCGTCCTTGTTCTCGCCGTACGAGAGGCCCACCTTGGTCGGGCCGAACTTGTAGGTGCCCTGCGCGAAATAGCCGGTCGACTTCTGCCGGTCGCCGTTGGCGTCGACCGTGAGGAAGAACTGCGCGCCGACCGTCGACGCACCCAGGCCCTTGCCCTGGAAGCCGTAGAGCACGCCCTCGAAATCGCCGATGCCGAGCTTGCCGCCGAGCTCATACCCCTCGGCACGGTGGCTGCCCGGGCCGCTCGTGTCCTGCGACACGAGGCTGCCCCAGATCTTCGTGGGTGCGCCCATCGCCTTGGTCGACCACGCGACATTCGCCTGGAACCCTGGCTGCTTCGTTTCCGTACCGGCGAACGCCGACGGCTGGAAGATGCCACCCTCCGCGGTGAAGCCGCCGAAGTCGGGCGTCTTGTAGCTGATCTGCGGCTGGAAGCCCACGTACATGTAGCCGTGGCTGATCATGCCGAAGGTGGTGTTGAACGGCACGGCCGCGTTGGCGTTGCCGCCCACGCCGAGGATGGTCATGTCGGAGAGGATGATGTCGCGTCCGAAGATGCCGATGTCGCGTCCCACGGTCACGGTGCCGAAGGTCGGCTTGCCGAAGGAGAAGAGCGCGTTGCGCGTGTCGATCTGGGAGAACGGCGACAGCGCCGAGGTGGGATCCGCGTTATGCGGCAGCCCGATGATCTCGCTGCGGTCGTTGATGCCGGGTGCGAAGCCGAAATGCACCTTCACGTCCCAGCCGTCGACCTGGGTGCCGAGCTTGAAGTTGATCCACGCCGGGAGCAGGCCGTTCTCGACCGCCGAGTTGTGCGTGGTCGTGGAGTTGCCGTTCGGGCCGATCGCCTCGACCTCGCGGTTCACGTAGAAGCCGTTCACCGTCCCGCTCACACCGAAGAGCCAATCCCCGGATTGCATCTCCCAGGCGTGGGCCGTGGGGGCCATCGCAGCGCTGCATCCCAACGCGATGACCGAAGCCGTACGCCGCGCGATTGCCTTGTTCATTCTCATCTCGCTTCCCTCCGATTCGGGTTTGTGTGGTGGCGCCGGGCCTCCGGCCCGGCGGGCGCTAGGGGCAACGCCCATGCCACATCCCGTCGCGGAGGTGCCAACGCATTGACGCGTCACAGGGAAATGACAGGTTGGCACCCGGGAAAATGGCGTCCATACTGAGCCGCGCTGGAACAGGACTTGCTCCAACCCGGAACACTGTCACGCGATTACGCGGGCATCGGAGGCGCCGCCGGACCCCCCCGGCGGCGGAAAGGGAGGAGATATGTTGGCGACCCACCCCGGCGAGCGCTGCGAAGCCTCGCCGCTGACGGACGCGCTCGCGGCTGGCACGCAAACTGCGCCTGCCGCGGCCGTGGCGATCGAAAAATCCTGGGAACGCTGCCGTGGCTTCGGGCTGGAGGAAGGCGTGCTTCCCGAGTACGCGGCGCTCGACGGCAAGCGCCTCGGCGAGGCGCTCGATGCGAACCGCATCCTCGCGGTCCACGCGATGCCGATCATGGAGACGCTCTACGAGCAGATCGTCAACACGGACAGCATGGTCATCCTCACCGATGCCGGCGGCCTCGTGCTGCATTCGCTCGGCGACGACGACTTCCTCGAGCGCACGAAGAAGGTGGCGCTGCGCCCGGGCGTGTGCTGGTCGGAGGAAAGCAAGGGCACCAACGCGATCGGGACCGCGATCTTCGAGGAGGTGCCGGTGCTGGTCCACGGCCCGCAGCACTTCCTCGCCGCGAACCATTTCCTCACCTGCTCGGCGGTGCCCATCTTCGACCCGCGGGGTGCCGTCACCGGCGTGCTCGACGTCACGTGCGACCAGCGCGGCTACCACCAGCACACGACCGCGCTGGTGCGGATGTCCGCGCGGCTGATCGAGAACAGCCTCTTCACGCGCGCCTTTCCCGATGCGCTCACGCTGCGCTTCCACAGCCGCGCGGAGTTCATCGGCACGCTGGTCGAGGGGCTCGCCGTCTTCTCGCAGGACGGGCGCTTCCTCGCGGCGAACCGCAGCGGCCTCTTCCAGCTCGGGCTCGAGCGCGCAGCGCTGCGCAACCACACCGCGGAGTCGCTCTTCGGCACGCCGATGCCGGCGCTCATCGGCGCGAGCCCCCGCGGCGAAGCGAGCCAGATCATGAAGCTCGTCCTGCACACGGGCGTGGCCGTCTACGCGCGCGCCGAGGCCGGACCGGGCCTCAAGGCCGGCGGCATGCGCATCTTCGTGGAGGAGGTGCGGCGCGAAGAGCGTTGCTCCGCGCCCGCGGCCCCGCCGCCACCGCCGCTCGCGGCGCACAAGCTCGATCGCGCGAAGCTGGCCGAGATCACGCTCTCCGCGCTCGACATCGGGGACGCGCGCATCCAGCAGATGGTGGCGCGCATCAACCGCGTGGTCGGTCGCGACATTTCCGTGCTGATCCAGGGCGAGACCGGCACCGGCAAGGAGCTCTTCGCACGCGCGATCCACAACATGTCGCCGCGGCGCAACGGCCCGTTCGTCGCCGTGAACTGTGCCTCCATCCCGGAGGGGCTGATCGAATCCGAGCTCTTCGGCTACGAGGAAGGGGCCTTCACGGGCGCGCGCCGCCGCGGCACGGTGGGCAAGATCATGCTCGCCGCCGGCGGGACCCTCTTCCTCGACGAGATCGGCGACATGCCGGTCAACCTGCAGGCGCGGCTGCTGCGCGTGCTGCAGGAGCGGGTCGTGACGCCCCTGGGAAGCATCAAGGCGCACGCGGTGGACGTCGCCATCATCTGCGCGACCAACTGCCGCTTGAAGGAGCGCATCCGCAGCGGCCATTTCCGCGAGGATCTCTATTACCGCCTGAACGGGCTGCTGGTGGCACTCCCACCGCTGCGCGAGCGCACGGACCTGCGCCCGCTCGTGCGCCACGTGCTCGAGTCGCAGGTGGCGGGCGGCGCGCGCTACGCGGTGAGCGAGGACGTGATGACGCTCTTCGCGCGGCATCCGTGGCCCGGCAACTGCCGCCAGCTCGCGAACCTGCTGCGGACGGCGACGGTGATGGCGGGGGAGAGCACGACGCTCGAGCGCGAGCACCTGCCGGAGGACTTCTTCGAGGACCTGGATGCGCCGCACCCCGCTTCCGCCGGTGCGCATCCGCCGGCGCAAGGCGGCGCGCACTTGCATCCGCACGGATCAGCGCATCCGCACGCAGCGGCGCATCCCCACGGAGCAGCCCATCCGCACGCGACCCATCCCCATGCAGCAGCGCAGCCGGCAACGCCGCACGCCCCCGCCGGCCGGCTGCAGCAGATCGAGCTCGATGCGATCCGCGAATGCGTCGAACGCTGCGGCGGCAACATCTCCGTGGCCGCACGCACGCTCGGCATCTCGCGCAACACGCTCTACCGCAAGCTGCGGCCTGCCTGACGACCGGCGGGACACAACTGTCCCGCTGTTGTCACGATTCGGAGCGATTGCTCCGATTGCGAACGCCGCGGGACGTTGTCGCCCGCGCTCCATGCGGCGAACGCTCCCGACGCATCCGCGTTCATCCGCATTCCCCACCGTCCGGGGCTCTTTCGGCCACCTCGCTGCCGCTGGCACGGCGCTTGCACCTACCCCCCCACGCCCGGTGAGCTGAACGCGCCGGCCATCGAACACTTCTCGGGGAGGACACGCTTCATGAGCAAAAAGGTAGCGGCTGTGGTTCTGGGCTTCGCGGCAACGTGGCTCGCACTAGGTACCCACGCCTCGGTCACGGATGCGCAGCTCGGCGACGCGCGCGCGCAGACGTCCGATGTGCTCACCTGGGGCATGACCCTCAATGGCCAGCGCTACAGCACGCTCGACAAGGTCAACACGTCGAACGTCCAGCGGCTGGTGCCGGTGTGGTCGATGTCCTTCGGCGGCGAGAAGCAGCGCGGCCAGGAATCGCAGCCGGTGATCCACAACGGCCGCATGTTCGTGACCGCGTCGTACTCGCGCATCTACGCGTTCGATGCGAAGACCGGCAAGAAGCTGTGGACGTACGAGGCGCGGCTGCCGGAAGGCATCATGCCGTGCTGCGACGTGGTGAACCGCGGCGCGGCGCTCTACGACAACCTGGTGATCTTCGGCACGCTGGATGCGCAGCTCGTGGCGCTCAACCAGGAGAACGGCGAGGTCGTGTGGCGCGAGCGCATCGGCGACTACAAGGCGGGCTATTCGTATACGGCGGCACCCATCGTCGTGAAGGGACTGGTCATCACCGGCATCTCGGGCGGCGAGTTCGGCGTCGTGGGCCGCGTCGATGCACGCGATGCGAAGACGGGCAAGCTGCGCTGGACGCGTCCCACCGTCGAAGGACACATGGGCTACGCCTACGACGTGCAGGGCGCCAAGACCGAGACCGGCATCTCGGGCGCGACGAACGCCTCGTGGACCGGAGACCTGTGGCAGACCGGAGGTGCCGCGACGTGGCTCGGCGGCAGCTACGACCCGGAGACCAACCTCATCTACTTCGGCACCGGCAACCCCGCCCCCTGGAACAGCCACCTGCGTCCCGGCGACAACCTCTATTCGTGCTCGACGCTCGCGCTGGATCCCGAGACCGGCAAGATCGTCTGGTCCTACCAGAACACGCCCAACGACGGCTGGGATTTCGACGGCGTGAACGAGTTCGTCACGTTCGACTACACCGGCAAGGACGGCCGCAAGGTGCGCGCGGGCGGCAAGGCCGATCGCAACGGCTTCTTCTACGTGAACGATGCGAAGACCGGCAAGCTGCTCAACGCCTTCCCGTTCGTGAACAAGGTGACGTGGGCCAGCAGCATCGACCTGAAGAGCGGGCGACCGGTCTTCGTGTCCGAGAACCGGCCCGGCGTGCCCGAGCTCGCAAGCGAGAGCAAGAAGGGCAAGTCGGTCCTCGCCGCACCCTCCTTCCTCGGCGGCAAGAACCAGCAGCCGATGGCGTACAGCCCCGACACGGGCCTCTTCTACGTGCCCGCCAACGAGTGGGCGATGGAGATCTGGAACGAGCCCATCGCGTACAAGAAAGGCGCGGCCTACCTCGGCGCGGGCTTCACCATCAAGCCGCTCAACGAGGATTACATCGGGGTGCTGCGCGCGATCGATCCCACCAGCGGCAAGGTCGTGTGGGAGGCGAAGAACTACGCGCCGCTCTGGGGTGGCGTGCTCGCGACCAAGGGAGGCCTCGTCTTCCACGGCACGCCGGAGGGCTTCATCAAGGCGTACGACGCGAAGACCGGCAAGGAGCTGTGGAAGCACCAGACCGGATCCGGCGTCGTGGCCCCGCCCGTCACCTGGATGCAGGACGGCGTGCAGTACATCGCGGTCGTTTCCGGCTGGGGTGGCGCGGTGCCGCTGTGGGGTGGCGAGGTCGCCAAGCGCGTGAACTACCTCGACCAGGGCGGCATGGTGTGGGTGTTCAAGCTTTTCGAGGAACGCTGAGCCCGCATCGGCGAGCCGCTTTCCGCTTCAATCGAATTCGTGGGTCAATCGAAAGTCATTCGAGGAATACGCAATGGATCTCGCAGATATCGGCAGGCTGGGCGTCCGTAATCCGTTCAAGGCGCGCTACGACAACTTCATCGGCGGCAAGTGGGTACCGCCGGTGAACGGGCAGTACTTCGAGAACGTGTCGCCGGTATTCGGCAAGGCGTTCACGGAGATCGCGCGCTCCAGCGCCGAGGACGTGGAGCTCGCGCTCGACGCGGCGCACGCGGCACGCGCAAGCTGGGGACGGACCTCGGCGGCCGAGCGCGCGAACATCCTCAACCGCATCGCCGACCGCATGGAGGCGAACCTCGAGACGCTCGCGCTCGCGGAGACCATCGACAACGGCAAGCCGATCCGCGAGACGCGCGCCGCCGACATCCCGCTCGCGATCGACCACTTCCGCTACTTCGCCGGCTGCATCCGCGCGCAGGAAGGCTCGTTGAGCGAGATCGACCACGACACGGTGGCCTATCACTTCCACGAGCCGCTCGGCGTCGTGGGCCAGATCATCCCCTGGAATTTCCCGATCCTGATGGCGGTGTGGAAGCTGGCACCGGCGCTTGCGGCAGGCAATTGCGTGGTGCTCAAGCCCGCCGAGCAGACGCCCGCGTCGATCATGGTGCTGGCCGAGCTGATCCAGGATCTCCTGCCGCCCGGCGTGCTGAACATCGTCGAAGGCTTCGGGCTCGAGGCGGGCAAGCCGCTCGCCATGAGCAAGCGGATCGCCAAGATCGCGTTCACGGGCGAGACTTCCACCGGCCGCCTCATCATGCAGTACGCGGCGCAGAACCTGATCCCGGTCACGCTCGAGCTCGGCGGCAAGTCGCCCAACATCTTCTTCGCCGACGTGTGCGACCGCGACGACGCGTTCTTCGACAAGGCGATCGAGGGCTTCGTCATGTTCGCGCTGAACCAGGGCGAGGTCTGCACCTGTCCTTCGCGTGCGCTGGTGCAGGAATCGGTCTACGACCGCTTCATGGAGCGTGCGCTCAAACGCGTGGCGAGCATCAAGCAGGGCAACCCGCTGGAGGCGGACACCATGGTCGGCGCGCAGGCCTCGAGCGAGCAGCTGGAGAAGATCCTGTCGTACATCGACATCGGCCGCAACGAGGGCGCCACCCTGCTCGCGGGCGGTGAGCGCAATCGCCTCGCGGGCGATCTCGCCGGGGGCTATTACATGAAGCCCACGGTGTTCCGCGGCAACAACAGCATGCGCATCTTCCAGGAGGAGATCTTCGGCCCGGTGCTGTCGGTGACCACGTTCCGCGACGCCGACGAGGCGCTCGCGATCGCCAACGACACCAACTTCGGCCTTGGCGCGGGCGTCTGGTCGCGCGACGCCAGCACCTGCTACCGGATGGGTCGCGAGATCCAGGCGGGGCGCGTGTGGACGAACTGCTACCACCTGTATCCGGCGCACGCGGCCTTCGGCGGCTACAAGCAATCGGGCATCGGCCGGGAAACCCACGGCATGATGCTCGACCATTACCAGCAGACCAAGAACCTGCTGGTGTCGTACAGCCCGAAGGCGTTGGGCTTCTTCTAGGCGCCCGGCCCGCTGGCGACCCCGGCCGGGGCACCCCCGGCCGGAGTCATATCCGGCGGCAATAGGACTTGCGCTTCATATGCCGGACGTTCAAGCTGTCCGGACCGCGCCCAAGGGAGGCTCCAAATGCAGAGATCGCTTCACATCGATGCTTCGAAGTGCACCGGCTGTCGGCAATGCGAGATGGCGTGCTCCTACGAGCATCACGGGGTATTCGCCCCCGCGAAGTCGCGCATCCAGGTTTTCGATTTCCACGAGACGGGCCGCAAGGTGCCCTATACGTGCACGCAGTGCGCGGAGGCGTGGTGCCTGCACGCCTGCCCCGTGGAAGCCATCGTCGTCGACCGCAACACCGGCGCCAAGATGGTCCGGGACGACATCTGCGTCGGCTGCAAGGTCTGCACCATCGCCTGCCCGTTCGGCACGGTGAACTACGTGCAGTCCACCGGCAAGGTCCAGAAGTGCGACCTCTGCGGCGGCGCGCCCAAGTGCTCCGAGGCCTGCCCCACCGGCGCCATCACGTATATCGATTCCGACTGGACGGGACTCGAGCGGATGGCCGAATGGGCGAAAAAGCTCGCCGGCGACCAGCCCGCGAGCGAGCAGCCCAACATCTCGCAACCGGCCTGAGGAGGAAGACAACCATGACCTGGGCTCGCAAGATCCTGAGAGTCGATCTCACGAAGGGCACCTGCACGGCCGAGCCGCTCAACATGGAGTGGGCGCGGCTCTATCTCGGCCAGCGGGGCCTCGCCACCAAGTACCTGACCGCCGAGACGGACCCGAAAGTGGATCCGCTCTCGCCCGCGAACAAGATCATCTTCGCGACGGGGCCGCTGACCGGCACCATCGCCTCCACCGGCGCGCGTTATTCGGTCATCACCAAGGGGCCGCTCACCGGCGCCATCGCGTGCTCGAATTCCGGCGGCCACTTCGGTGCGGAGCTGAAAAGCGCCGGCTGGGACATGATCATCTGCGAGGGCCGCGCGCCGCACCCGGTGTACCTGCACATCGAGAACGGCGAAGCGCGCCTGCTCGATGCCACGGACCTGTGGGGCAAGACCACGTGGGAAGTGGAGCCCGCACTCAAGGCCCGCCACCACGATCCGCTGACGCGAGTGAGCTCCATCGGGCGCGCCGGCGAGAACGGCGTGCTCTACGCGTGCGTCGTGAACGACCTGCATCGCGCCGCCGGCCGCTCCGGCGTGGGCGCGGTGATGGGCTCGAAGAACCTGAAGGCCATCGCCGTGCGCGGCACCCTCGGTGTCGGCAACGTGCGCGACCCGATGGCCTTCATGGAGGCCACGCGCGCGCAGAAGAAAGTGCTCGCGGAAAACGGCGTGACGGGCGTGGGGCTGCCCAAGTACGGCACGCAGATCCTCATGAACGTCATCAACGAGGTCGGCGCGCTGCCCACGCGCAACCACCGCGACGTGCAGTTCGAAGGCGCGAAGGACATCTCCGCCGAGGCGATGGA
>Ga0068852_100002786_pt1 | contig 12107 bp, 7 predicted proteins | sample KBSCornC22_FD_66594 | JGI IMG/M metagenome (GOLD analysis project Ga0068852, IMG submission 66594) | Corn rhizosphere microbial communities from Kellogg Biological Station, Michigan, USA - KBS Corn C2-2 | ecosystem: Host-associated > Plants > Roots > Rhizosphere > Soil ... | reverse complement strand
GCCGCCGAGGATGCGGCGCGGGACGCACATCGATCGATCGCAGTGACCGGCTTGTCGCTGCCGGCAGATGCCCAGCATCTGCAATAGCCACGCGGGGCGGCGTTGCGGAGCTCCGCCACCGATCCCGACGCAGCGCTATTGAATCGCGCCGAGCGTTTCTTCAGCCACGGCAGACCTGCGGACAGCTGCGTTCGAGTGCCGTGCGCAACTCGTCGACACCGCGGCCATCGCGGTAGGTTCCGATCTGCAGCTCCTGGAACATGAGCTGCAGTCCGGAACCCCACGTGTGTGGCATTGCGGCTACGGGAAAAATTGCTTTCTGCAGCAGGTCGGCGAACTTGAGCTCGCGACGGCAGTAGCGGCTGGCCTCATAGGCACCGGTCACGCAAGCCACCAGTGCAGCGCATTCGCGAAGGCGCTGCTCGAGCGCCTCGTCCCAGCGCGCGCCAGCCTCGATTCCCGCATCGAACCAGACGGCGACGCCAGAACGCTGGAGACGGTCGATCACCGCTGCCGCGTAGTCGCGATCGGCGTGGGCGTAGCTGACGAATACGTAGTCGCCCGCGACGACGGGGGCCGGGCGCGGAGATGGCAACGGCGGATCGTCAGCACGCGATGGCGTGATGCGCTCGAGCACCTCCTGCAGGAACCCGTCGTCGCGGCGCTCGTGTACCAGCAGCGCGTCACTCCGCGGCGGCAGTCCATCCCACAGGCAAGCCCACAGCTCCGGTGGTAGAAATGGATAGCGCCGCCTCAGGCCGCGCTCGGCCAGCGCTTCGGCCACCGGCGCGTAGGCCTCCGGAACCCGCAGCGATTCGTCGGCGAGCCAGCCGCCGCGGCTCAGCAGCGCAAGGCCGTTGCTGAGCGCCTCATGCATCGACCGCTGGCTGCCGCGTGTTCCGGTTTCGGCGGCCGCTTTGACGAGTCGCTTTGCCAGGGCCCGGTTCGCGTCGTCGCGCCGCAGCACGATCGCGTACGCCGCGTCGTAGCCCTGGGCCAGTGCGTCGTCGAACAGATCGGCCGCCACGTCGAGCAGTGTCACCGGCAACGCGATCCAGTTGCCCGACGGCAGGATCGCGCTCTCCGGCGGAGCCATGCGCAGTGTTCGCGGCGGAGTCGTTACGACCGCAGATTCACCGAGCAGCGTGCAGTCGAAGTGCTCGAGCACTTCGCCACGCAGTAGCCGTTCGCGCAGCAGGTCGCAGCTCCGGCTGCTGTGGACGCCGCCAAACGTGCATTCCAGCAGCAGGCTGACCTCGCCGCCTACGAGCCGGAAACACAGCGTCACGCCCGACGGCGACATGCCGTCGAGCGCGGTGAACAGACCCTTGAGACGGAACCCGCGATGCCCGAATCGTCCTGGCATCGACAGCAGCGCGCGTACGTTGGTCACGACGTGCCGCCGCTAAGCGCCGTTCGCCGCGGGCTGGGCGTTCTTGCCGCTGTCCAACGCCTTTGCCCGGTCGCCGCGGATGATGCGGAAGTCGAGGTCGGCTTCGATTTCCCGCTCTTTCAGAAAGGACTTGATCTCGTTGACGATGCGCAAGTGCGTCGTTTCCGACAGCACGTTCGCCTCCATGAGGTCGAACTCGGTCGGCACATGAATGCCGACCTTGAGCGCGCGGTACTCGACGGCGCTGCGGTCGACAACCGTCCGCGATTCGATCTCGCCTTCGGCCCAGCGGCGCCAGTTGAGGTGGCTGTCCCATCCGACGAAGGCGTCGCGGCCGAAGCGCTGCACATGCACGTGCAAGGTGGCCTGGCCCATCGTGAGCACAAGACGTTCGCGCGATTCGAAACCGCGCGGTGTCGGATTTTCGTGGACTTCGACGCTGCCCTGGACGCCCTGGTCGGTCGCACGCGCCACCGCGTAGATGCGCTGCTTGAACGCATCGAAATCATCGCCGGCATCCGGCACGCTGACATGCCAGGTATCGATGAGTCGCTCGCGCCGCGGGCAGCGGACGGGCTGTTTCGGAACTGCCTGCAGAACCGGGCGCCTGTTTGAAATGACGTAGGAAACGATGCCGCTTCCGATCAGCACCACAACCGAAAGCAACACGCTCAGGCCACGCGACGAGCCGTCAAATGACTGGTCGCTGGCGGCATTGGCGAACAGCAGGATGGCGACGGCCAACCCACCCAGGAAAATTGCGCTCGGCAGTGTCAACCAGCTCGATCGCACCTCGGGAATGAGCTGGTTCTTTTCGGCAGGATCGAGAAACGGCACGAATGCGGCGATCAGCCGAAAAATGAATGGCGTGCGGCTGCGGAAGAACTGCGGTGTGCGTCCACCGTCGAGCAGGTACGCGAGCAGCTCGTCCAGTTCCGTGTCATGCAGCTTCCAGTATGAGGCTGCCTGAACCCGTCCATGGCGATCGAGCACGACGTCATAGCGCATCGGATTCTTGCGGTAGGGATCGACCGAGATCTTGATGGACAGCGCGCTGCGCGCGACCTTGGTGACGACTCGGCTCTCGCCGGCGGGAATCCAGCATTCCGCGTCGACCTCCGACGGATACACGCCCGGCTGCGAGATCTGCACGCGCGCGTTGATTCGCCGACGACGGAAGAACGCATCGATCTTCTCGGCGACATCGTCACGCGCCTTTTCCGCGCTGTCCCACAGTGACTGGCCTGCACCTGCGAGCGGCAGGATCGGCCTTGCGTCGATAGTGGCCGGACCGATGTGCTCCGGCTCGACGGTGATCGGAATCGAGATAGCCATGGTGGTTCACCCCCTGCGATTGCGGAAATTGATGCGCCGCCGCCTCTGGCGACGTGGCCTTCCGCAAGCTCGCACGACAGCCGGATCGGGACGGCGTGGCAGCTTCAGGAGGGCATGCTGGCCGCTCCGGCGTCTTTGCGACGCTTGCTGATTGCTAGTGCCGCGGCGGTGGAATTTCTCCCAGGCGCGATCGACAGGGACATGGCACGGCGAGACACACGACATGGCGCGCGGCGGAGTTCCGTTGTGTACCTGTACCCGGTTCGCCTGCTATGGAATTCGCGCGCGGCGATTCGTCAGGCGACCGGAGCGCGCGGCCGTGCGGCTACAGCACAATCACCGGCCGGCATACCGCGACGCCGCTGTCGAGGTCCGTCGAGGGCATGCGCATCGACGACAGGCACCAAACCCATTCCTCGTCCTGCCATGGCCAGAAGTACGCGCCGCCGCCTTTGATCGTGCGCGTGCCGGCGAGGCGCTCGGCGTCGGCGGCGTGGCTCGTCGCGAATGCGTCGCTGCACCACTCGGCGAAGAACAGCCCCCCGATGCCGAACGCGTTGCGCGCCGATGTGGGATCGGTGAGGTCGTAGCGCATCCAGCGTTCGAGTGCGGATTCATCGAGCAGCGCATCGCCGAACGGAAACAGCGGGTCGGCGCCGGCTTTCGCGGCGCATTCCCAGTGTGCTTCGCTCGGCAGCGCCGCGCCGAGCTGCTGTACCGCGGCGAGCGCCGTTGCGTCGTCCAGGTACGCCGGAAATTCGGCGCGTTCGTCATGGCCCCGATCGACGAGCACGCGCGCTGTCGCGACGGAGAGCGGCAGTTCGGCGATGAGGAACGCGGCGACGTCAACGCGGATCAGCGGCGTCATTTCCTCGACACTGATCTGCGGCTCGTCGCCGATGCGGTGGATCGCCGCGAGGTTGCGTTCGCTGAGTCCGACCGGCACGACGTGCGCGGGGATCAGCCGGAACGCGATGCGGCCGCCGCGTTCCGCGTAGTCGATCAGCACGCGCGGCGCGATGTATTCGTCGCGCGACAGCGTGAACGGCTGCGGCAGCGACAGCTCAGCAGACAGCTGCGACAGCACGGCATCCTTTTCCGCGTCGGGCAATGCGATCCACTGCGGCAACGCGGGGAAGCTGCTCAGCATGGTTTCTTCTTGCCGCAGTCGCAGGACAGCTGAGGGTAGTTCCACTCGCCGTCGTTTGTCATGTACGTGACCTTGACGCCGCGTTCGCGCGCGAAGGCATCCATCGCCGATTGGCAGCCGCGTCCGCCGGGATTGCACGGCGGCCGTTCGCCGAGGATCACGAGATGATCGCCCGGCGCCGCGACGCCGGAGATCTTCGCCATGATCTTGCGCTCGGTATGCACCATGAGCTGTTCCTGGAAGTTCAGTCGGCGCCCCGGTTTCTTGTCGCAGCCGCTGAACTCGATGCCTTCGGCCTTGAGCTTGCCGTTCGCATCCATGAGTGCCCAGACGGCCGTGTGCTTGAGGCCGTGCGGATCGATCCACTCGAACGGATTCGGCGCGTACTGGTAGAAGTTCGGCCCGCCGGCCAGACCTACGGGATCCTGGCTGATGAAGCGTCCGATATCCGGGTCGTAGTAGCGGAAGCGGTTGTAGTGCAGGCCGGTTTCCGCATCGAAGTACTGGCCCTGGAATCGCAGCGGCTGATGCACCGGTTCGGACTGCGGCGTTGCCGACACGTCGGGATATTCGACCAGCGCCGTATTGCCCCAGGCGCGATAGTTCGCGCGCCACGCGATGCGTCCATCGGACTCGCTGAGTTCGCGCGGCGCGCCGCTCTGGTCGGTGTGGAAATAGCGCACCGTCGCGGTCGGATCGACCATCGGCACGGCCGGCCCCGCGGGCGATTCGAGCTGCGCGACCGGCACGAAACCCGTGTCGTCGTAGACGTAGGTCAGGCAGCGCCGATGCCGCGTTTCCTGCAGCAGACGATTGCCGTCCCAAGTGAATTCGGTGGTGCCGAAATCGTCGCGCTTCCAGGTGCGGCGGCCGAATGCGTCATAGCCGTAGGTGACTCGCTGCTGCACGCCGTTGCGCGAGATTTCGGCGAGCTCCAGACGATGCTCGGGATCGTAGTGGAAGCGGATGCGCGTATGGCCCGCGATGCGCTTCTCGATCAGATTGCCGTGCGTGTCGTAGCGATAGCGCTTGTCGTCGAACGCGACGACCCGGTTGTCGCCAACCATCTGCCCCGCCGTGTCGACGACGTTGTGTGCGGGATCGAACGCGAAGCGCTCGGCGTTCGCGCGCGTCAGCCGGCCGAGAGCGTCGTAGCCATATTGGGTCTGGCCGAAATGTCGGTCGCTGACCGCCGCGAGATTGCCGTCGGCGCCGTAGACGTAGCGACGCGCGACCGCATCATCGGCGGCGACGGCGCTCTTGCGCGCACGCTGGCCGACACGTCTGCCGACGACGTCGTAGTCGAAATAGCTCGTCAGCGCGCCCTGGCTGCGCACGGTCTCGCGCTGCATCGCGTCGCGCTCGATGTCGCTGATCGTCGTGCCGTCGAGCGCGATCTGGTGCAGGAATCCCGGGCCGTAGAAACGCTGCGTCAGCACGCGCCCGTCGGGCAGCGTCGTGGACACCCGGTTGCCTAGACCATCGTACGCATAGGCGATGCGCCGCTGCGAACCGAGCACGAGGCTGCTCTCTTCGACGACCTGCGAAAGATCGTCGTAGACGAGACCGACGCGCCCGCCGGTGTTCGTGCCGCCGATGAGCCGGCCGGCCGCGTCGTATTCGTACTGCGTGCGCTGGATGCGTTTGTCGCGTGCACGCGCGACGATTTTCTCGATGACCCGGCCGGCTTCGTCACGGCGGTACTGCGTGCGCAGCATGTGTGGCGGTTCGTCCGCGTCCGATGCCGCGGCGTTAGTGGGCTGCGTGCCCAGTTCGCGCTTCTCGACGACACGTCCGGCCGCGTCGTAGTCGTAGCGCGTCAGGCGTGCGTCGAAGCCCTGCTCGGCGATGAGGTTGTCGTTGGCGTCGAACGCAAAGCGATAACGCGCGTTGTTCTCGTTGATCAGCGCGACGAGTCGGCGCGCGCCGTCGTAGCCGTAGCGCGCGACGTGGCCGAGCGCGTCGGTGCGCGACAGCGGCTTGCCGTCGGCCGCGAGTTCCCACACGGTCTTTCCACCAGCGATATCGACACGGCTGACCATGCGTCCGAGCGCATCGTAGTCGTAGCGCTCGCTCGCGCCGTCGGCATAGCTCGCACGCAGCAGGCGGCCATTGCGGTCGTAGTGATAGTCGGTGCGCGTGCCGTCGGCCTGCACGAGCGCGGTCTGGTTGCCGCGCGCATCCCATTCGTAGCGCGTCGTGTGCCCGACGCAATCGGTATGCGCAATGAGCTGGCCGAAGCGGTCGTAGTCGAACGACTGCCGCCCGCCGTGCGCATCGATCACGCGCACGACCAGTCCGCGTTCGTCGTGATTGAAGCGCGTGACATTGCCCGCCGCATCGGTACGACGGACCAGGTTGCCGGCCGCGTCGTAGTCCATGCGCGTCGTCGCGCCGCCCGCATCGATCAGCGCGACCGGCAGGCGCCAGGTCTCGTGGTAGTGGATTTCGGTCGTACCACCTGGCTCGACGGTCGCGGTGGTATTGCCGTAGGCGTCGTAGCGATAGCGCGTGACCTTGCCGCTCGGATCGGTGATCGACGTCGGCTTGCCCCAGGCGTTGTGCTCGTAGCGCGTGACGCCGCCGGCCGCATCGACGATCGCGACGAGATCCTTGTCGTCGTCGTATTCGTAGCGCGTCGCGCGCCCGAGGTTGTCCGTCACCGTCGTGGCGCGCGGCTCGTAGTCGAACACCCACGCCTGGTCCACGTTGGTCGCATGGCGCAGCACGCGGCCGCGCGGCGTGTATTCGTCGTATTCGTAGCGCGACACGAGCCCGCCGGGCTGCGCGTGCTCGACGAGCAGGTGATTGCGATAGCGGAATTCGCGCCGCACCTGCCCTTGCGCATCGATCACGGCGGCGAGGTCGCCATCGGCGCTGTAGCGGTAGAACACCAGCGGTTCGATCTGTCCCGCGGCCCACGCGCCGTCGCTGCCGGGATCGCCGTGCAACAGCGCGACGCCACCAAGGCGCTGGCGCAGGCCCTCGCGCGTGGCTAGCGCGTCAAAGGTCAGGCCGAACAGGCGGCCGGCCGAATCGAGCACGAAGCCCGGCAGTCCGGACTCGCCGAACACGACACGGATCTGGTTACCGTTGCGATCCTCGAGCGCGACGAGCGGCAGGTACGTGCTGCGCAGCCCTTCCGGATCGGACGCATCGAGATCCAGCGGCGCGAAGATCTGATGACTACCGCCGGTGACGGAGCTGATGCGGTAGCGGCCGTTGGCCTCGCGGCGAATCGCGATCGACTCGTAGTTGTCGAAATGTTCCTCGCCGGCGTCGAGCTGCGGCAGTTCGACATCGCGACCGGTGCTGTCGGTCAGGACCAGGCCACCGGAACGGCGGCGCAGATGAATCGCGAGCGGCACGGACCAGCCCTGCCCGAGCCAGCCGTTGCCGATCTGGTCGGAAAAATACGTGCGCTGCCACACGAGCGGCAGCGGTGCGGGCAGGTCGAAATCGAGTTCGTCCTCGCCGATCAGGAACTTGATGCCGGTGACCGGATTGACCGGTGAACCGACACATGTCTTGTTCTTGCAAGGTTCCTTTTTCTTGCCTTTGCCTTTTACACCGCCGCCGGCGTCGCTGCCGGCTTTCTTCGCGGCCTTCTCGCCGGCGGCTTCGGCCGCTTCCTTGGCGGCTTTTTCCGCGGCTTCTTTCGCGGCTTTTTCGGCAGCCTCTTTCGCCGCCTTCTTCGCGAGCGCCTCGGCACTTTCCTTGACCACGGTCTTGCCGACCGCAACGGCCGCCTTGCCGGCCTTCATCGCCGCACCGCCACCGGGAATCAGGTTCGCCGCGGCCGATGCGCCCGAGATCGCCGCGTTGACGTAGTCGCCTTCGGCCGCATAGATCGCGGCGTTCGCGCCATCGGCCACGATGCCGACGACCGGCACGGCACCGAGGATGTCGAGGCCCGTGTGGACCACATCGCCCCAGCTGCTCCACCAGCTTTTCTTCTCGGGAGGATTGGCGCTGCCGGCCGGCGTGCTTGTCGGCAGCATCGGCTCGTTGGTCAGTTTCCCTATCGTGTTCCCTACGGACATGTTCGCTTCCGCTCAAAGAAGATGGCGCTTCCGTCTGGTGTCTGTGCCCCCCGGCTGCCTGCTCGCACAGGCCACGAACACTCCCCCGTCTCGATTGCGTTGTCGGTGTTACGGATCAGTGCACCCGCAGCGGCTTGCCGGGCTCCTGCCCGCGCGCGCGCATGCGCTCCTGTTCGGTCTCGCGCGAGGCCGGTGGCCAGGCCACGCCCATCGCGACGATGCGGTCGCGCAGCTCGAGCATTTTTTTCTGCGCCGGCGATCCTTCCTGCTGGCGTGTGATCTGGAATTGCAGCTGGTTGGCGAACGACACGCCGTTGATATTGACGAAGTCGGGCTTGGCGCCGTGCGCGAGCAGGTACTCGACCTGGTCGAGCTGCATCGTCGTCAGGCCCTGCATCAGTGCGGTGTTGCCGAGCGAGTCGCGCTGGTTCACATCGGCGCCGCGCTCGACGAGCAGCTTCAGCGTGCCGAACGTGGCCTCGCGCGTCGCCTTGAACAGGATCGGCGTGGTGCCCTCGATCGTGTTCGGATTCACGCCCGCGTCGAGCAGCGCCTTGACGTAGAGCGGGCTGGCCGCCTGCAGCGAGACACCGAGCACGCTGCCGACGTCTTCGACCTTATGCAGCGGGTCGGCGCCGGCCTTGACGAGGTGCGTGATGATTTCCAGTTGTGCGGGTTTTTCACCGAACGCCTTCTGCAACGCGAAGAACAGCAGCGTCATGTCCTCCGCGCCCGGCTTGTTGAGGTCGACCGTGCGCGTGAGCGCGTCGGTCTCGGCCACGTCGCCCTGCTCGATGGCCTGGGCCAGCGTGAGGGTCGGGCCGCTGAAGAATTTCTCTGCCGGTTGGGTTCTCATGCCTGCACTTTCCAGATTTCCCGACGACAGGATCGCCGCCACTGCCACACACCATCGCCGCAGCGCGGCGGACCAGCGATTCATCGCTAGCCTCCGCCAGCGCCGCGAATGATGGCCTGGTCCTCGTCCTTCTGTTTTTCGATGCCGTCGATGACCTGATCCATGCCATGCCGCGACACCGGATTGCCGTGGCCGTCGAGCGGAAACGTGTTGCCGACGGCATCAGGCATCAGCGCGCTCAGGCCGATCTTTGCGAGTCCACCAACCACGGCACCGATGCCCGCGCCGATGAAGCCGCCGAATGCGCCACCGATCGCCGCGCCTGCACCCGCCGTGCCGAGCGTGCCACCCCAGCCCTGCTGCTGCAGGCCGGTCAGCACTTCGCCGGCGACCTGGTACGCGTTGATGTTTTCCGTGCCCGGCACGTGGTTGGTGCCGCCGTAACGCGTAACCGTGTTCGGATTGAGGCCGGCCGAGTTGAACGTCCAGCCCGGCGCACCGCTCGCGCGCGACGCGGCCGAGGCCATGCCGCCGCCGAGCGAGTGGCCGACGATATCGACCGAAGCGCCGGAATTGCCGACCGAGTTGCCGATGCCGACGGCGCGCTCGTAGTACGGCGAATTCATGTTCATGCCCTGGGCGAAATTGTTCTTCCAGTCGGTCATGCTCGACGGGTTCGTGCCCTGGAACACAACCGACGGACGCATGTCGTTGCCGAACACGGCCGGGTCGGGTTCGTACACGCCGGCGCGGAAACTCGGCGTGCCGTCGATGCGCATGTCCTCGGGTTTCAGGCCGTACTTGGCCAGCGCCTCGGGGTCGTTGCTGATGTTCTTCCAGCCCTCGGGCGGTCCCTTGTCCGGGTTGTAGATGTCCTGCGCGAGCTTGGCCTTCTCGACGCCGACATTATTGCGTTCGAGCCGCTCGGCCGCCGCGCGCACTTTCGGATCCGAACTCTGCTTGCCTTGCTCGATGAGGCGCTTGCGTTCTTCCCAGCGCTCCTTCTTCGTGAGGTTCTTGCCCGGCGGCTTGTTGAAATTGCCGTTCATCCAGAACGTTTCGCCGTTGCGCACGACCCAGCGCTGGCCGATGCGCGTATCCGGAGAATGCGTCATCGCCCAGCAGTCGGCGCCGACGGTATGGCTGACCACGCCCTTGTTGGTGCCCGCCTGGTCACCGAGTGTCTTAGGCGCCTTGCTGGCGTCGAAGACGAACGCCGGCTTCTTGTTGAGGCGCACCGACGTGACCACGTTCTTGGAGCTGCCCAGATCCGATGTCACCGGATACGGCACCGGCGACGGCACGCCCGGCGTCAGGCAGAAATCCGGCGTGAGGAATACGATGCGCCATTGTCCATCTTTTCGCGCGGCGAGATTGTCAGCCATGGGCGTGCTCTCCGGCGGGTGAGCGCATCAGGCTCGGCGGCAGCGGCACGAATTCGCGCACGGCCGGGTCGGGATTCATGCGCGTGGCCTTCTCGCGCTGTTCGTCGCGCTCGTCCGCCGCGATGTAGCGCAGCTGCACTTCGGCGATGTCGAGTTCTTCCGCGAGTGCGAGGCGATAGGTGCAATGGACGCGGCGCGCGTCCATGTCGACGACGATGGTGTCGAGCGTGAGGTCGCGCGTGAGGCCGACGCCGCGCTCGAGTCCGACCAGCGCGAACACGCTTTCGACCGGCACCTCGAAATAGACGCCCTGCGCGGGCACGTCGCGCGCGGGCACGAGGTTCTGCGTCGCGATCGGCACGCTGCTCAGCGGCTTGGGATGCTCAAACTGCTGCGCCACCGGCGCACCATTCCAGAAGTCCATGCGGAAATCGCGCGGCAGCAGCGGATGCCGCTCGGCCTGCCAGGCTGCGTCGGCGGTGCCCGCATATTCGATGCGGCCACGCCAGCCGCGGCCGACGAAGCCGAAGCCCGCCGCGGGCAGTTCTTCGCTGATGCCGCGCAGGCGATGTTCATAGGATTCGATTTGCGGCGCGGGCAGCACGTCGCCCTTGAACTGGCGCAGGAACTCGACCGGGTACCAGCCCATGCCGACGATGTTGGTCGCCGCGGCGTAGTCATGCTGTTCGATGCGATGCAGGCCGCCGCTTGCATATTCGTAGCGCAGCGCCAGCGCGGAGAGCGGCGCGGGATCGGTCAGCGCCCAGCCGGTCACGCCGCGCTTCCACTGGCGCGGACCACTGACCAGCACGCTGCGTGTGCGCTCGTAAATGCGGATCGCCGCACCGAACGCATCGGCCGGCGTGTCGCCGGGCGCATAGGCCGTGCCGTTGACGATCACGTCGAGACGCGGCTTGTACGGCGCGATGTCGCTTTCGACGCGCGTGCTCGTGCGATCCGGTTCGCCATAGTGTTCGTCGGCCATGCACAGCGGTACCTGCTCGGCACAGAACGGCAGTGCCGCGACGCCGTCCTCGGGACGGATCACGAGGTCGTAGCTGACGTGCGCGGCGAGCACGCTGAATCCCGCGTCGTGCTGGTCCAGCGCGTCGTAGAGAAGCGCAGGAAAGGCGGTGTGATTGATCAGCTCCGCCATGGTCAGTTGATGTCGATCAGCTTGCCGTTCACGTCGACATGCTTCTCGCCGATGATTTTGATCTTGTTGCCGCTGATCGTGACGGTGCCGTTCTTCTCGAGCACGATCATCGAATCGCCGCAGATCAGCGAGAGCTTGTCACCGGCTTCATACGTGGCCGAATTGCCGGCGCTCACGCTGATCGTCTTGCCAACCGTGACCGCGAGCTTCACGCCGACGTTGTGCAGATGCATGAGGCCGACGTTGCTCATCCAGCCCGCGCCGACATTGAGCGCATACGCGCCGCCGATGTTGGTGACCTGGGCGAGTCCGACATTGAGCATCGAGCCCATGCCGATCGTTTCGCTCTTGTTCTGGCCGATCGTGACGGTGCGGTTCTTGCCGATGCTGACCTTCTCGTTCTGGCCGACATCCTCGGTGCGGTTCTGCCCGATCGTGATCGTCTCGTTCTTGTCGACGGTCTCCGTGCGGTTCTTGTGCACCGTGATCGTCTCGTTGCCGTCGACGGTCTCGGTGCGATTCTTGTGGATCGTGATCGTCTCGTGGCCATCGACCGTCTCGGTGCGGTCGTTGTGCACCGTGATCGTCTCGTTGTGATCGACGGTTTCGGTGCGATCGTGTTTCACGAACACGGTTTCGTCGTGATCGATCGTCTTGGTTCTATCGTGGCCGACCCAGTGCGTCTCGTCGTTCTCGACTTCGATGTCCTGGTTCTTCTCCGCGTGCAGCCAGACCTGTTCCTCGCCCTTCTTGTCCTCGAAGCGGAACGCGTTGGCGTTCTGCCACGTC
>Ga0068852_100002784_pt1 | contig 12111 bp, 13 predicted proteins | sample KBSCornC22_FD_66594 | JGI IMG/M metagenome (GOLD analysis project Ga0068852, IMG submission 66594) | Corn rhizosphere microbial communities from Kellogg Biological Station, Michigan, USA - KBS Corn C2-2 | ecosystem: Host-associated > Plants > Roots > Rhizosphere > Soil ... | reverse complement strand
GCGGCCTTGATCGAGTTGATGGTGTCGCCGCCGGCGTTGGCCAGCCCCAGGATCTGCGCCTTGGATGCCTGCGCCTGCAGCATGAAGGACGAGAAGTCCGACGCGCCCAGCGGATGCTTGACCGCACCCACCACCGTGCCGCCATTGGCCTTGACGATGTCGGAGGTGTCCTTCTCCAGCGAGGCGCCGAACGCGTAGTCGGCGGTCAGGAAGTACCAGCTCTTGCCACCGTTCTTGACGATGGCCGAGCCGGTGCCCTTGGCCAGCGCGACCGTATCGTAAGCATAGTGGATGGTGTAGGGCGTGCATTCTTCATTGGTCAGGCGGGCAGTGGCGCCGCCGACGGCGATGAAGGTCTTTTTCTTTTCTCCGGCAACCTTGGCCATGGCCAGGCTGGTGCCGGAGTTGGTGCCGCCGATCAGCATGTCCACGCCTTGCTGGTCGAACCACTCGCGCGCCTTGGAGGCGGCGATGTCGGCCTTGTTCTGATGGTCGGCGGTGATCAGTTCGATCTTCTTGCCGTTGACCGTGCCACCGAAGTCGGCGATCGCCATCTTGATCGCCTCGATGCCGCCCTGGCCGTCGATGTCGATGTAGACCCCCGACAAGTCGGTGATCAGGCCGATCTTGACCACATCCCCCGAAATCTGCGCTGCCGCCGGTGCGGCAAATCCTGCTGCACATGCGGCGACCACGGTCGCCGCAATGGCTGTCATCTTGACCTTCATCTTTTGCTCCTCCTGATTGGTTGTGTCTGCGTTGCTGTTTTTATGCCGTCTGGTGGACGGTGATCTGAAACCCCGGCATGGATCCATGACCGGCAGTGCTGCGGTGCTCTACAACGTACAACGGTATTGCGCTTACGGATGAATGCCCGGCGCCAGGAACGATGCCGGGAAAATGTCTGGAACGGTTGGAACGGTTTGAGCCTGTCGGCCCGGTGCTGTCTCTTGGTCTAATTTTTATTGCCGGATCCGTCTTTGCGCGGAGCGCGGCGTGGTTGAAATAGTAGTGTAGGAAGAAAATTGCGGTCAAGCGGTTTTTCCGTCTGTGCCGGGAACAAACAGAAACCGGACACAAACGAAAAAACCGCGCCCGGGAGCGCGGTTTGTGTGGGTTGGCGGCGATCTACTGATGCGCCGCCAGCCGCAGGATGCCGGAGAACTTCAGCAACTCGTTTTCGCCGACGTCGGACACCGCCCAGTAAGTCATCTCGTCGCTGCTCCAGCGCACCAGATGGTAGCCGCGGCTGGCCAGCGCCTGCGGACCGGCGTCCTTGCCGCTTGCGGGCCAGATGTAAAGGTTGATCGGATGTTTCTGGTGGCGATAGATCAGCGCCGCCACCGGATGGCCGTCGAGGTAGTCCAGCCGGCCGCCTTCGAGCACGAAGCCCTGGGCTGCGAGATCGATCACCGGCGGCGAAAAGCTGAGCCTGCCGTTGAACCATGGTTTGACCGTATGTTGGTCGGTGGAGGCCACATCGGTCAGGTGATCGGCTTGGAGGGAGCGCACGTGGCTGGCGATGATTTCATCGGCTACGCGTTCCTGCGCCGACGGCAGGCTGAGGTAGAAGCCGATGCTCCAGACCGCGACCAGCAAGGTCGCCATGGCGCTGCCGGCTTGCAGCCAACTGAAATTCCAACCGCGATGCCACCACGAGTTCCAACGCGTCGCCGGGCCTGCCGGCTGCGGCTTGCCTTGCGGCAATGCACTGTTGATGCGGGCCGCCAGGTCGGCCGGTGCATTGAAATAGCCGGCGTCGCTCTTCACGCGCTTGCTCAGTGCGGCCTGTTCGGCGCACTCGCGCCGGCAGTCGGCGCAGTCGTCGAGGTGGCGCTGCACGGTCAGCGTTTCGGCAATGCCGAGTTCCTGGTCCACGTAGGCGGGCAGCAACTCCATGATTTCACTGTGTTCCATCATTCCCCCTGATGTGCCGGCGCCAGCGCCTTGGCCAGCAGCTTGCGCCCGCGGCCGAGGCGCGACATGACCGTGCCGATCGGAATGCCGACGATGGCGGCGATTTGCTTGTAAGACAGATCTTCCAGTTCGCGCATCACCATCACCTCGCGGAACTCCAGCGGCAAGGCCGCAAGCGCGCGCTGTAACTGGCGCTCGCTGTCCTTGCGCAGGAGCAGCTGCTCCGGATTGTTGTCGTGGTAACGGACCTCGCCGGCATCGGCCGCATCAAGGCTGTGGAATTCTTCGTCGAAGAGCGTGTTCTGCTGTTGCGCATGTTGTTCCTGGTGCCAGGTGTAAAAGGTGTTGCGCACGATCGTCAGCAGCCAGGCGCGCGCGTCGTCGCCGCGAAAGCCGTCAACAAAGCGGAAGGCGCGCAGGCTGGCCTCCTGCACCAGGTCTTCCGCATCGGGGCGGCTGCGGGTAAGCCAGCAGGCCAGGTTGAATGCCGAGTTCAGATGCGGCATCACCAGCATTTGAAATCTTCCGTTCTTGGTCGGTTCGCTCATGCATGCGTTTCCATGGTTTATCCCTACGAGACTGGCGACACGGCATTTTTATTCCCGGTTGTACAAAAAATAAAGTGGGAATAAAAATCGGCAGACGCCGGTTCAGGCAGGTATCGATCAGGTGATCGGTCCAACCTTGGAGGACGTCATGGGCAACGATAGTAACAACGATACGAACAATTTCAATGGTAATGACAAAGGGAGCGACATCGACCGGCGCAGCTTCCTGCGCCTGGCGGGATTGGGCGGCGTCATCTTTGCGTCTGGTCTGAGCGGCTGGGCGGGAGCGGCTGAAGGCGGCGCTGCTGCCAATGCCGCCGACGATTTCTTCTTCGTGCAGCTGTCGGATTCGCATTGGGGCTTCGAGGGCGACGTCAATCCCGACGCCAAAGGTACGCTCAAAAAGGCTGTCGCCACTGTGAACGCGCTGGAACAGCTACCCGATTTCATCGTCTTTACCGGCGACCTCACGCACACCACGGACGATCCCCGGGAGCGCCGCCAGCGCCTGAAGGAATTCAAGGAAATCGTCAGCGCGCTGAAGGTGAAGACCATCTACTTCATGCCCGGCGAGCACGACGCCGCGCTGGACAACGGCAAGGCCTACCAGGAGTTTTTCGGCAAGACCAATTACACCTTCGATCACAAGGGCGTGCATTTCATCGTGCTCGACAACGTCTCGGATCCGGCGGCGCGCATCGGCGACCAGCAGCTGGCCTGGCTGGCGGCGGACCTGCAACGGCAACCGGCCGACGCCCGCATCGTGGTATTCACGCACCGTCCGTTGTTCGACCTGTATCCGCAGTGGGACTGGGCCACGCGCGACGGTGCGCGGGCGGTGGAGCTGTTGATGCCGCATGCCAACGTCACGGTGTTCTACGGTCATATCCATCAGGAAAACCATCACATGACTGGTCACATCGCCCATCATTCGGCCAAGTCGCTGATCTTCCCCTTGCCGGCCCCCGGTTCGCAGCCCAAGCGTTCGCCCTTGCCGTGGGATAGCGCCCATCCGTACCAGGGCCTGGGAGTACGCACCGTGCAAACCAGCGCGCGCGAGTCCGGCTACGCCATCACGGAACTGGCGGTGGGGGCAGTCAAATCATGAGCATGAACATCGTGGATAAAAAGCGCCGCCTGCTGATGAGCGGCTGCGCGGCGCTCGGCCTGGGAACGCTGGCGGTGGCCGCAGCGCAAAGCAAGGAGCGCGTCATCAAGGTGACGGCCAAACGATTCGACTTTTCACCCAGTGTCATCCCGCTCAAAAGAGGCGTGCCGGTGACATTGGAGCTGACCAGTCTCGATATTCCGATGGGTTTCAATGCGCCGGACTTCGGCGTGCGGGCCGACATGCTGCCGGGCAAGGTCGCGAAGCTGCGGTTCGTTCCGGACAAGGCCGGTGAATTTACCTTCTATTGCGACATCTTCTGCGGCTCCGGCCATGAAAGCATGTCGGGTTCGCTGGTTGTGACCTGAGCATTGCCGGAGAGTGACCTGAGTCTGGTCGGAAAGAAAAAAGCCGTGAATCGCTTCACGGCTTTTTTCGGGATGGCGAACTCAGAGCTTCACGGGTTTGCGATACCAGAGGAAGTAGATCACGCTCAGCAGCGCTACGAAAGGAATGCCCGACAGCAGCGTCGCCTTGAACTCATCGGTGAAATAGGTCGTCACCATGATCGCCACCATCAACAAGGCCCCGAGCAAGGTCAGACCCGGAAAACCCCACATGCGGAACGCCAGCGGCCGGCCGCCTTCTTTGCTCCAGCGGCGGCGGAAGCAGAAGTGCGTCACGAAGATCATCAGCCAGGTGAACATCGCACCAAACATCGATACCGACATCATCAGCGTGAACGACGCTTTCGGATACAGCACGCTCAATGCGGTCGCGATGGCGATGCCGATACACGACAGGCCCAGCGCCCGCACCGGCACGCCGCGCTTGCTGACTTTGCCGAACTGCGGCGAAGCATAACCGGCGCGCGACAGGCTGAACATCATGCGAGTGGTGATGTAGAGCTGGCTGTTCATGGCCGACAAGGCGGCGATCAGCACCACGAAATTGATGATGCCGGGTGCACCTGCAACGTGGATTGCTTCCATCACCAGCACAAACGGGCTCTTGTCGGTACCGGCCGACGACCACGGCAGGATCGCCAGCATCAGCGCTAGTGTCAGCAGATAAAAAATCACCAGGCGGAACATGGCGGCGCGGAAGGCATGCGTGATGGCCTTTTCAGGCTCCTTTGCTTCGCCGGCGGCGACCGCGATCATCTCAATACTGAGGTAGCTGAAGATCGACACGATTACTGCCACCCAGGTGCCCCAATAGCCCTTGGGGAAGAAACCGCCATGCGCCACGTAATTCTTGAACCCGATAGGGCCGTCGACCGGTGCGCCGTAGACGATGTACGCACCCAGCAGGATGAACCCGACGATAGCGACGATCTTGATCATCGAGAACCAGTATTCGATGAAGCCGAAGATGTTGACGCTCAGCGCGTTGACAACGATCAGCGCGCCCGAAAACAGCACAATCCACAACCACGCCGGCGAACCTGGAAACCAGTACTGCATGTACAGCGCCACCGCCGTAACTTCGGTGCCGACCGCCAGCACGATCGACGCCCAGTAGGCATAGCGCACCATGAAGCCTGCCCAGGGACTGACGTAGTAGCCGGCATAGGCACCGAACGATCCGGAAGTCGGATGCGCCACCGTCATCTCGGCCAGGCACCCCATCAGCAGCAGGGCGATCACGGCGCCGACGGCATAGCTGATGAGAACGCTGGGACCGGCAAAACCGATCGCAAAACCGCTGCCGAGAAACAGGCCGGTGCCGATGGCGCCGCCAATGGCGATCATCGACATCTGGGCGCTGCTCAAACTGCGTTGCAACCCCTTTTCCTGATCGACAATTCCTTGAAAATGGTCGCTGCTATGCTGCATGTCTTCCTCCTGAAGGTATTCTTGTGTGGCTGGAAAACCGTGCACCAGCCACTTTTATGTGCGCAGCATTATGCACTGCGCTTGTCATGCCGAAGTAAAAATCAAATGCCGAAGAACTTGCGCGCATTGCCTGCCAACAGCTGGGCATGCGTGGCTGCGCTGAAGCGGGTGTCGCGGATCAGCTGGCCGACCTGTTGCTCGCCCAGCGGATAGGGATAGTCCGAACCCAGCATCACGCGTTCTTCGCCCATGATGTCGACCAGCAGCTCCAGCGCACGGCTGTCGAACACGGCCGAATCGACGTGGAAACGATCGACGTACGACGACGGCAGCTTGGGGCAGTCTTCGCGGATGATGTCGCGCTCGCGCCAGGCGTTGTCGACCCGGCCCAGCAGGAAGGCGAAGCTGCCGCCGCCATGCGCGAAGCAGATCTTCAGCGATGTCGGCAGGCGTTCGAACGCGCCGGACAAAATCAGCGACAGGATGCCGAGCTGGGTTTCCGCCGGCATGGCGACCAGCCACGGCAGCATCCATTTTTTCATGCGCTGCTCGCCACCCATCATGTCCCAGGGATGCACCAGCAACGGGATATCTTCGTTGGCGCAATGCGTCAGGAAGGTCAGCATGTCGGCGTCGTCCAGATCCTTGCTGCCGAGGTGATTGCCGATCTGCACGCCGATGTGGCCGATGCTCTTGGCGCGCGAGGCTTCCAGGCAGGCGGCGTCGATGTTTTGCAGCGGCACCTGCGCCAGTGTCTTCAGGCGCTTGGGGTCATGCGCGCACAGTTCGATGGCGTAGTCGTTCATGCGTTGCGCCCACGGCAAGGCTTGCTCCGCCGGGTAGCTGTAGCCGAACATCACCGGCGTGGCGCACATGATCTGAAGGTCGACGCCGGCCTTGTCCATTTCAGCGATGCGGCGCGCCGGATCCCACAGCGCGGAATACACCGGACGGAACGGCTTGCTGCCGGTCATGATCATGCCGTGTTCGTTGTCCTTGACTTGCAGCCAAGGGGCTGCGTGCGGATCGAGTGCGGCGGCTTCGGCCTGGGTAATCGGCGGGAAAAAGTGCGAGTGAATATCGATCACTTGCGGTTGTGTATTGCTCAAGGCTTGGCCCCTTGTTGTGTTGTTGACGATGGCAGCACGGCGCCGTGCGCGTGCTTGCCCGGATGCGTGGCGCCGCAGTGCTTGCAGAGGCGCAGGTTGGCGTCGCCGTAGAAGCGCTCGAACAGCGGCGGCAGGTCGGCCACGATGCTCTTCAACTGGACCTCGACGCGATACACCAGGTGGTTGCATTGCAGGCAATACCACTCAAAGCCATCGGTCACGCCTTCCGGGCGCTGGCGCTCGATGACCATGCAGCGGCTTTCCGGCTCGGGCCGCTGCGGCGAATGGCGCACGTGCGGCGGCAGCAGGAAGATGTCGCCTTCCTTGAGGTCGATGCGTTCCACCTTGCCGTTGTCCATGATGTTCAGGTAGGCGTTGCCCTTGAACTGGTAGAAGAATTCTTCCAGCGGATCATCGTGGAAATCGGTGCGCTGGTTCGGACCGCCCACCACGGTCACGATGAAATCGGCGTCTTGCCAGACTTGCTGGTTGCCGACGGGTGGCTTGAGACGATCGGCGTGATCGTCCAGCCATTTCTTGAAGTTAAGTGGCATGCCGTAAGTAAACATGCTGTCTCCTTAGTTGTTATTTGGGTTTATATGCAATTGCTTTAATTTCGATGAGCAAGTGCGGGTGCGGCAATTGATGGACCGCCACCGTCGTGCGTGTAGGACCATCGTAATCGAAGTATTCCCCATAGACTTCGTTATAACCGCCGAAGTCGTTCATGTTGACGAGGAAAGTCGAGATTTCAACGACGTCCGCCAACTCGGCGCCGACGCTGTGCAGGATGCCGCGGATATTCTCGATCACGGCGCGTGTCTGCTCCTTGACGTCGAGTTTGGTGGTGCCCATTTCGTCGACTTCCACGCCTTCGAAACTGTTGTCAGGGCGGCGCGAGCTGGTGCCGGAAACAAACAGGAAATCGCCGGCGCGCTTGACGTGCGGGAATTTTCCGCGCGGCAGCGCCTTGCCTTCGACCAGCTTGGCCTGGGTGTTCAGGGTGAGTTGATTCATCATTGTTTCCCGGTAAAAAATTCGACGCGGCCCAAGCCGCCGATGTCGGTGCTGACATGCAAACCGGGGCGCAGGGCTTCGGCAGCTGTCGCCGCACCGGCCATGATCAGCGAGCCGGCCGGCAGCGCCATCTCTGCAGCGGCAAGCAATTGCGATGCCTGTACGATGCTGCGCAGCGGATTGCCGAGGATGGCGCCGGTGCTGCCAAGTTGGACCGCATGGCCGTTGAAACGCATGGCGACGCCGCGGTTGCTCAGCGAGCGCAAGTCCTTCGCATTGTCGGAAAACGCACCGACGATCAGACCGGCGGACGAGCAGTTGTCGGCCACCACGTCTTCCAGCGTGAACTTGAAATTGCGATAGCGCGAGTCGATGATTTCCATCGCCGGCGCCACGGCTTCGAGATAGTTGCCGGCTTCAAGCAGTGTCAGCGGGCGGTCAATCACTTTGCTGGTGAGGAAGCAGACTTCCGGCTCGACGCGCGGATGGATGAAATCGCCGAGGTCGACCACGCCGCCTTCTTCGCGCAGCATGGCATCGGTCAACAGACCCCAGATCAGGCTGTCGACATTCATCTGGATCATCTTGGCGCGGCTGGTGAAGCCGAGCTTGATGCCGATCGGCTTCTCGCCGCGCGCATGGCGCTGGGCGATCGAGGCGCGTTGGATGTGGTAAGCCTGATCCAGCGAGAAGGCATGCTTCGGCGTCAAGGGATCGACTTCGTGGCGATCGCGCGCGGCGGCGTCCAGCGTGGTCGCCAGCGCTTGCAGGCTGGCCGCGCTCATGCCGCCACCCTGGCGGTTTTGCGTTGCTCCAACAGGTCCAGCGCGACGTCGACGATCATGTCTTCCTGACCGCCGACCATGCGGCGACGACCCAGCTCGACCAGGATGTCGACGGCGGCAATGCCGTAGCGTTTCGCTGCCGCTTCGGCGTGACGCAGGAAGCTGGAATACACGCCCGCATAACCGAGCGCCAGCGTTTCGCGATCCACGCGCACCGGACGATCCTGCAACGGGCGCACCAGATCGTCGGCGGCGTTCATCAGTGTGAACAGTTCGGTGCCGTGCTGGTAGCCAAGACGGTCGACGGCGGCGATGAAGACTTCCAACGGTGCATTCCCTGCGCCTGCGCCCATGCCGGCGAGCGAGGCATCGACACGGTCGCAGCCATGCTCGATGGCGACGATGGAGTTGGCCACGCCCAGCGACAGATTGTGGTGCGCGTGCATGCCGGTTTCGGTTTCGGCGTTGAGCGTGTCCTTGAACGCCTTGAACCGGTCCGCGACATCACGCATCGACAGGGCGCCGCCGGAGTCGACCACGTACACGCACTGCGCGCCGTAGGATTCCATCAGCTTGGCTTGCTGCGCCAAGGCGGCGGGCGTCGTCATGTGCGACATCATCAGGAATCCGACCGTATCCATGCCCAGTTTGCGTGCATGTTCGATGTGCTGTTTCGAGACGTCCGCTTCCGTGCAGTGGGTCGCCACGCGCACGGTGCGCGCACCGGCCGAATACGCAGCGTCGAGGTCGTGCACGGTGCCGATGCCGGGAATCAGTAAGGTCGCCACGCGTGCATGTTGCAGCACGCCGGCCACGGCCTCGATCCACTCCAGGTCGGTGTGCGCACCGAAGCCATAATTGAAGCTCGATCCGCACAGGCCATCGCCGTGGGCGACTTCGATGCTGTCGACTTTGGCGGCGTCGAGTTCTTTGGCGATGGCGACCGCGTGTTCCAGCGAATACTGATGGCGGATGGCGTGCATGCCGTCGCGCAGCGTGACGTCGGAGATGTAGATTTTCTTGTCGGTTTGCATAGCGGAGTACATAAGCGTTGTGTCCTTCCTTAATTCGCCAGACGCGCGGCGATGTTCTCGGCGGCGGCCATGGCGGCCGACGTCATGATGTCGAGGTTGCCGGCGTAAGCGGGCAGATAGTGCGCCGCGCCTTCCACTTCGAGGAACACCGATACCTTGAGGCCGCCGACTTTGCCGAGACCCGGGATGTTGATCGGCTGATCGGCCGGGATGCGGTCGAACTGCACTTGCTGCTTCAGACGATAGCCAGGCACATAGGCGGCGACGTCGGCGACCATTGTTTCGATGGAGGCGCGGATCTCGTCTTCATTGGCGCTGGCGTCGGCCAGGCAGAACACGGTGTCGCGCATGATCAGCGGTGGCTCGGCCGGGTTCATGATGATGATGGCCTTGCCGCGCGCGGCGCCGCCGACGCTGACGATGGCTTTCGAGGTAGTTTCGGTGAATTCGTCGATGTTGGCGCGCGTGCCGGGGCCGGCGGATTTGCTGGCGATGGACGCCACGATCTCGGCGTAATGCACGGTTGCCACACGCGACACGGCGCGCACCACGGGGATGGTCGCCTGGCCGCCGCAGGTGACCATGTTGATGTTGGGGCTGTCGAGATGTTCTTGCAGGTTGACCACCGGGATCACGTAAGGGCCGATGGCGGCCGGCGTCAGGTCGATGACCTGGATGCCGTGTGCTTGCAGGATGCGGTTGTGTTCGGCGTGCGCGCCGGCGGAGGTGGCGTCGAACGCGATCTTGATCTTGCCGAAACCGGGCAATCTGGTCAGGCCCTGCACGCCCTCATGGGTCGTCGTCACGCCCATGCGGGCGGCGCGCGCCAGACCGTCGGAGGACGGGTCGATGCCGACCATCGCACCCATGTTCAGATGCCTGGAATTGCGCAAGACCTTGATCATCAGGTCTGTGCCGATATTGCCCGAACCGATGATGGCGACGTCGACGCGCTGCGTGTTTTCTGTGCTCATGCTGCTTCCTTAAATGTTGCCGTTATTCCGAAAAGAGCGCGCTGACGCGGCCGAGTCCTTCGATCTGCGCGTCGAACACGTCGCCGGCGGCGGCCACCACCATCGGGCCGAGCGCGCCGGTCATGATGATGTCGCCCGGCTGCAGCGGATTGCCCACGCGCGCCATGACGTCGGCCAGCCAGACGGCGGCGTTGAGCGGATTGCCGAGGCAGGCTGCACCGGCGCCGATCGACACCTGGTCGCCGCGGCGTTCCATCAGCATGCCGCAGTTGACGATGTCGAAATCAGCCAGCTTGACCGGACGCGAGCCGAGCACGAACAGGCCGCTGGAGGCGTTGTCGGCAATCGTGTCGGTCAGGCGGATATCCCAGCCGGCGACGCGGCTGCCGACGATTTCCAATGCCGGCAAGGCGTAAGCGGTGGCGTTGATGATGTCGGCCACGGTGTGCTTGGCATGGTTCAGGGGACGTTCGATGACGAGGGCGATTTCCGCTTCGATCTTGGGTTGCAGGATGCGCGCGATGTCGATGGCTTCGCCGTCGGCCACGCACATGTCGGCAAACAGCATGCCGAAGTCGGGCTGGTCGACGCCGAGTTGCTTTTGCACGGCCTTGGAAGTCAGGCCGATCTTGCGGCCGACCAGGCGGCGGCCCTGGGCGATCCAGCGTGCGGTGTTGTGCTGCTGAACGGCATAGGCGGCTTCCACGTCGGTCGTGCCGATCAGATCGCGTACCGGGTCGCAAGGTTTGGCGGTCGCATGTGCTTGCCACAGGCGTTCTGCAGCTTGTTCGATTGCGGTGGTCATAGGGCAGCCCTCAGGATTGGACGAAAGAGAATTCGATTTCGACGGTGGCGCCCAGCGGCAGCGCGGTGACACCGACCGTGGTGCGCGCCGGCGGGACGACTTCCGCCGTGAAGACTTCTTCCCATGCGGCGTTGATCTCGGCGAAGGCGTCGAAGCGCGTGGTGAAGATGCGCGCGATCAGCAGGTCGTCCAGGGTGACGTCATAGTCGGGCATTGCTTTCTTCAGGTTGGCGAGGATGACACGTGTCTCTGCGGCCGGGCCGCCTTCAGCGAGCTTGCCGGTGGCGGCGTCGAGCGCCACCATACCGGACACTTGCACCACCGTTCCGATTTGCACGCAAGGGCTATAGCGGAAGCGCGGCGCGGGAATGGCATCGGACTGGATGCAGACACGGTTGTTCTTGATCGTGTTCATCGCGGCCTCGCTCACAGCTTGATGCAGATATTGGTGACTTCCGAGTAGAAGTCCAGCGAATAGCGGCCGCCTTCACGTCCCAGTCCGGATTGCTTGACGCCGCCGAAAGGCGTGCGCAGGTCGCGCAGATACCAGGTGTTGACCCACACCAGTCCGGCTTCGATCTGCGGCGCAACGCGGTGCGCGCGCTTGAGGTCGGAGGTCCAGATGGCGCAGGCGAGGCCGTAGTCGCTGTCGTTGATGCGGCCGATGACTTCGTCTTCCCGGTCGAACGGCGCGATGTGGCAGACCGGGCCGAAGATTTCTTCCGTCACGCAGCGCGCGCCATCGGGCAGGCCGGTCCAGATGGTTGGCTGCACATAGGCGCCGTCATCGCGTTCGTCGTTGAATGTCGGGATGCCGCCGCCCGCGACAACGGTTGCGCCTTCTTCGACGGCAAGGCGGTAATAGGACAGCACCTTGTCGCGATGGCCGTGTGAAATCAGCGGGCCCATGTCAACGTTGTCTTCTGCGGGATAGCCGATCTTCAGCGCTTGCGTTTTCTCTTTCATCGCGGCGACA
>Ga0068852_100002782_pt1 | contig 12114 bp, 10 predicted proteins | sample KBSCornC22_FD_66594 | JGI IMG/M metagenome (GOLD analysis project Ga0068852, IMG submission 66594) | Corn rhizosphere microbial communities from Kellogg Biological Station, Michigan, USA - KBS Corn C2-2 | ecosystem: Host-associated > Plants > Roots > Rhizosphere > Soil ... | reverse complement strand
CTTCCGTGCTTCGCTCCCGAGCAGATCGTTTCGGCTGACCGAGTCCGCTGTGTGCAGACGGTAGAGCCGACGGCCGACTTCCTCGGCTTACCGATCGAGATCCGTCCGGCGTTCTCCGACGAGTCCTACCAGGCCGATCCGGTCCGCGCGCTCGACGAGCTTCGGGAGCTGATCAAGGCCGAGGCGTCGACCGTGCTGTGCAGCCAGGGGGAAGCGATTCCCGCGCTTCTCGACGTCGTGGCGCCGCGGGGGGTGGCCGAGTCTTTCGTGACGAGGAAGGCGGCCACCTGGGTCGTGTCGTTCGCGGACGGTGTTTCCGTCGCTGCCGACTATTACGAGGATGCGGTGCGCTGATCCCGATACGCCGTCGGCCGCGCGCCCATGATGCTGGCGGGCGCGCGGCCGACGCTGAGATCAGCGGGCTCTCTTGGCCGGTGCTCTCTTGGCTGCAGCCTTCTTTGCGGGCGCCTTCTTTGCGGGCGCCCTGGTGGCAGCAGCCTTCGCGGGCGGCGCCTTCTTGGCCGGAGCCCTGGTGGCGGCCTTCGCGGGCGACTTCCGGGCGGCCGGCGCTGCCTTCTTCGCCGCAGCCGACTTGGCGACCTTCTTGGCTCCGCTCGTGATCGCCTTGAACTCGGCGCCTGGACGGAACGCTGGTACCGACGTCTTCTTCACCCGGACCGAAGCTCCGGTCGCGGGGTTACGGGCCATTCTCGCTGCCCGATCCCGCTTTTCGAAGATGCCGAAGCCGGTCAGTACGACCTTCTCCCCCTTCGCTACGTGCCCGTAAATCGAATCGAGCACCGTATCCAGGATCATGCCGGCTTGCTTCTTGTCTGTCTGCAGCCGACCTGCCAGTTCCTCGATGAACTCCGCCTTGTTCGGCACGTGTCCTCCCTGGACCGTCATGACTCGGCCCCAGTGGCCGATTGTCACGACACGGTAGGGGTTTTCGCGCCCAACAACAAACCAATCCGCTTGTGTCGCAGGACTTTTCTCATTTACCTGAGCAGAATCGGCCCGACGGAGGCGGTCGGACGACCTAATATGGGCATAGTCAGAAATCGGGAATATGCCTACTGAGTAAAGGGAAACGGCTCTGTTGCGCTTCTCAGAAGATCAAGAAACGGCAGGTAGCCACGGCCGACGAGAATTTTCGTAGCTCGCGATGTCAGCCACGTGCCGGAGCGAGACGTCGATGTCGTCGAGGCCCTCGATCATCCGCCAGCGGCTGTACTCCTCGATCTCGAACCCGTAGTTCTGGTCGGCCCAGCTCACCGTCTGCTCGACCAGGTCGATCGTGACGTCGATCGACGGATCCTCCTCGACCGTGTCACTGAGCAGACTGACCGCCGAATCAGGAAGAAGCACGGTGAGCAAGCCGGTCTTCAACGAGTTACCCCGGAAGATGTCGCCGAACCGCGGCGAGATGACGACCTTGAATCCGTAGTCCATCAGCGCCCAGACCGCATGCTCCCGGGAGGACCCAGTGCCGAAGTCCGGACCGGCGACGAGGATGGTCGCACCGGCATAACGGTCCTGATTCAGCACGAAGTCCGGCTCGTTCTCACGCCACGCGCGGAATAGGCCGTCTTCGTATCCCGATCGAGTGACCCGCTTCAGATACACCGCCGGGATGATCTGGTCGGTGTCGACATTGCTTCGGCGCAGCGGTACCGCGCGGCCGGTGTGCCGGGTGAACTTCTGCATGATGCCCCCTGCTAGAGATCCGCTGGGCTGGACAGGTGGCCGGTAACCGCCGTCGCCGCGGCAACGAGGGGCGACACCAGATGGGTGCGACCGCCTCGGCCCTGCCGGCCCTCGAAATTCCGATTGGACGTCGAGGCGCTGCGCTCACCGGGGGCGAGCTGATCGGGATTCATGCCGAGACACATGGAGCAACCGGCCTGGCGCCACTCCGCTCCGGCCGCACGGAAGATCGCATCGAGCCCCTCCGCCTCGGCCTGCTCACGCACCTGCATCGATCCAGGTACGACGAGCATGCGGACGCCCGGAGCGACCCGGTGACCCTCGATGACCTCGGCAGCGGACCGCAAATCCTCGATGCGACCGTTTGTGCATGAGCCGACGAAGACCGTGTCGACCGAGATCTCCCGTAGTGGAGTACCAGCCTGGAGGTTCATGTAGGCCAGCGCCTTCTCCGCGGCGACCCGGTCCGCTGCGTCCTTGAACTGCGCGGGATCCGGCACCCGGTCACCGAGCGGGGCCCCCTGCCCTGGGTTGGTTCCCCACGTGACGTAGGGCGTCAGCGTCGTAGCGTCGAGTATCACCTCGGCGTCGAATGTCGCATCCGGGTCGGTGCGCAGGCTCTTCCAGTATTCGACTGCCGCATCCCAGTCCGACCCGGTAGGCGCGTGCTTACGCCCTTGCAGATAGTCGAACGTCGTCTGGTCCGGTGCGACCATACCGGCGCGCGCTCCCCACTCGATGCTCATGTTGCAGTACGTCATGCGGCCTTCCATGGTCATGTTCTCGAAGGTGCTGCCGCGGTACTCGACCATGTAGCCCTGGCCGCCGCCGGTGCCGGTCTTGGCGATCACGGCGAGGATGACGTCCTTGGGTGTGACGCCCTCGTTCAGCTCCCCGTTGACCGTGACGGCCATCGTCTTCGGACGATCGAGCGGAAGGGTCTGGGTGGCGAGCACGTGCTCGACCTGACTGGTGCCGATGCCGAACGCGAGTGCGCCGAACGCACCGTGGGTGGAGGTGTGCGAGTCGCCGCAGACGATCGTCATGCCCGGCTGGGTGATGCCGAGCTGCGGGCCGATCACGTGCACGATGCCCTGTTCGGCGTCGCCCATCGGGTAGATCGTGACGCCGAACTCCGCACAGTTGGAACGGAGAGCCTCGATCTGGGTGCGGCTGACCTCGTCCTTGATGGACGTTGTGCCGATCAGCGGCAGGGTGTAGTCGGTGGGCGTGTTGTGGTCTTCGGTAGCGAGGGTGAGATCCGGGCGATGCACCGGACGGCCGGCGAGGCGAAGGCCCTCGAATGCCTGCGGGCTGGTGACCTCGTGCACCAGATGCATGTCGATGAAGAGCAGATCCGGCTCACCGGCCGCGCTGCGCACGACGTGGCTGTCCCAGAGCTTCTCTGCGAGCGTCTTGCCCATGCTCTCTCCTTGATCGGGTCTCACTGGTACTTGTGTCTCACAGAGTGAGACTTTAGTATCGCTGTATGGGAAACGATACCAGCTCGGCTCATGCCAGTGGCATCGGCGTCGTGGACAAGAGCGTTGCGATCCTGGCGGCGGTGGGCGAGGCGCCCCGCACTCTTGCCGAGCTGGTCGAGGTCACCTCGCTGCCGCGGGCTACGGCGCATCGCCTTGCCGTGGCGCTCGAGGTACATCGTCTCATCGCCCGCGACGTTGATGGTCGTTTCGTGCTCGGGCCTCGGGTGGGCGAGCTCGCCGCGGCGCTGCCCGATCCACTGATCGCAGCAGCGCAGCCGGTGCTTGCCTGGGTGCGCGACGAGTGCGGCGAGAGCGCGCAGCTCTACCGCCGCGACGGCAACGAGCGAGTGTGCGTCGCGGTTGCTGAGCGGGCGACCGGGCTGCGCACCACGGTTCCCGTCGGTTCGCGGCTGCCGCTGACGGCCGGCTCGGCGGCACAGGTGATCTGTGCGTGGGGCGATCCGGCCGAGCTGACGTCGCTGCTCGCCGGCTCGGAGTTCACGCCTCGGTTGCTCGCCGACGTGCGCCGGCGCGGCTGGGCGCAGTCGGTCGGGCAGCGCGAGGCCGGGGTGGCGTCGGTGTCCGCACCGGTGCGAAGCGCGCTTCGGGGCGGCGAGCTGCTCGCCGCGATCTCCATCTCGGGGCCGATCGAGCGACTGGGCCGCTCCCCTGGCCAGCGATTCGCCCCGCTCCTCGTCGCGGGCGCCCACCGCATCACGTCCTCCCTCTAAGGGCTCTTTCCGTCGAGTCTCCCCCCGCGTGCGTCTCCCTCGCTCCTCCGTCGAGTGGGCAGTTCTGAGCCGAATGGGCAGTTATAACTGCCCATTCGCCCTCTAACTGGCCACTCGCACGGCCGGTCGGCGCTTTGCGGCGCGCGGAGCGAACAGGTGGGGCCCCGTCGCTGAATGTCGCTACGGACCTGTGCGCGAATCGCCCACGGGCGTCCGAACACTTCTGCCGGACCGTATGGATGAACCAGCCAGCCCTGCTCTCGCATGTCCTTCGCGCGAGTTATGTCCTTTCGCATGCGCTGCGTCCCGCCGTGATCCTCTCCCTGGTACTCCAGAGCGAGTTTGGCTCCAGCGAGGGACAGGTCGGGCTCAGCCAACCAGCCCCCCTCGTCGCGGCCGACCGCCACGTTCACCTCGAAGCGCGGCATGTCCGGGCCCGCCAGGGCAACGCGCAGATGGCTTTCGGGCCGAGAACGTGACCGACCATCGAGAAGTGAGAGCGCCTCACGAGCCGCAACGGCGTGTCGGTGGCCTGCGGTGCGGCGCATGACTTCGTCCAACTCCGCGACCGAGGTTCCGAGTCGCAAGGCGCTATCGCCTGCCGCGACAAGGTCGGGTAACGCGAGGACACCAGCCAGTGATCGCCATGTGCGCGCGACGGTCATGACCGGCAGGCCGTCCACCTGTGTCACGTCGCAATCATTTAGCTGAAGGCGGTGACCACGGAATTGTGGTCTGCGTGTTCGACTCATACGTCGGCCGGGCAAAGAAGGGACGCTCGTCGCAAGGTGGATCTCTTGCAGACCGGGCGGCAGCCATAGGCGGTGCAGTCGTCCCGAGGTCGTCGAGATCAGGAACGTCCGCGCATCACATACCTCTAGGGCTGCAGCGCAGCGAGCTGCGAAAGTGTTGGCCTCGGATTCGTCCAGATAGCAGCCGCGGGCAAGTCGCACATGGGTAGTCATCACGCCACTGTCGTCGGCAAATTCAGGCTCGGCGCCCTGTCCGGGCAACCTGTGGACAGCTGCCAACTCGTCCACAGCACCCCGAGTGGGCAGTTGGGTACGCGAGTGGGCAGTTACAGCTGCCCACTCGCGTCTGAACTGCCCACTCGCGGAGAAATGCGCGTGTGGGCCACTCGAGGCAAGGATGGGAGGAGCGGCTACCAGGAGGTGGCTACGTAGGTCGTCTCGAGGTACTCGTCGATGCCTTCGTAGCCGCCCTCGCGGCCGAGTCCGGACTGCTTCACGCCACCGAACGGGGCGGCCGGGTCGGAGACCAGGCCACGGTTCAGCCCGACCATCCCGACCTCGAGACGTTCGCAGACGCGCAGCCCGCGGGCCAGATCACCGGAGTAGACGTAGCCGGTGAGACCCATCTCGGACGCGTTGGCGATCGAGAGCGCATCGTCCTCGTCGCGCACCGAGATGATGGGCGCGACCGGGCCGAACACCTCCTCCGTCGCGACGGCAGAGTCACGCGGCACGTCCGTGAGCACGGTCGCTGGATAGAAGAAGCCGGGGCGATCGAGCACCGCCCCGCCGGTGATCGCCCGCGCACCCGCCGCCACCGAGCGGTCCACCTTGTCCGCGATTCCCGCCACGGCACGCGCATTGATCATCGGGCCGAGCTGGGTGCCCTCGGCCGTGCCGTCTCCCAGCCGGAGGGAGGCCATCTTCGAGGCCAGCCGCTTGCCGAACTCCTCTGCCACCGATTCCTGCACCAGGAAGCGGTTCGCGGCCGTGCACGCCTGCCCACCGTTGCGCATCTTCGCGAGCATCGCCCCCTCGACCGCTGCGTCGAGGTCGGCGTCGTCGAGAACGATGAACGGGTCGTTGCCACCGAGCTCCATGGACGAGTTGACGATGCGTTCGGCCGCCTGGCGAAGCAGCACCCGTCCCACCCCGGTCGAGCCGGTGAACGACAGCTTGCGCACCCGAGCGTCACCCAGCGCCGCCTCGACCAGCGGCCCCGGCTCGTCAGTCGTCACGACATTGACCACCCCGGCCGGCGCACCCGCCTCGCTCAGCAACTGAGCCAGCAGCAAGGCGGTCAGCGGGGTGTCCTCGGCCGGTTTGAGCACCACCGTGCAGCCGGCGGCCAGCGCCGGTGCGATCTTGCGGGTGGCCATGGCGGCCGGGAAGTTCCACGGGGTCAGGAGCAATGCCACGCCGACCGGCTTGCGAAAGGTCAGGATCCGGTTCGCCCCCGAGGGCGCGGTGCGCAGGGCCCCGTCGATGCGAACGGCCTCCTCGGAGAACCAGCGGAAGAACTCCGCCGCATAGACGACCTCCCCGCGGGCGTCGGTGAGCGACTTGCCCATCTCCAGCGACATCAGGAACGCGAGCTCCTCCTTGTTGGCGATCATCGCCTCGAACGTGCGGCGCAACACCTCGGCCCGCTCCCGCGGGGCGGTGCTCGCCCAGCCCGGCCCGGCTTCGTGCGCGGCGGAAATCGCCCGGTCCAGGTCGTCGAGCCCGGCGCGCGGCACCGAGGCGATCTCAGTGCCCGTCGAGGGGTTGAGCACCGCAAACGAGCCACCCGACCCCGACGCCCACTTGCCGTCGATGAACAGTTCAGTGGGCACGGATGCGGGAAGAGTCATGCCTTCTAGCTTGCCACTGCGGGTCACTGGAACCTTGGATGAACGATGGACTAACGGCATCTGTAATCGCCCGATTCGGCTGATTCGCTCTCCTAGAGTCGGTCTTCGTGCGTCCCGCCCTACCGTGCTGTCTGCTCACCGCGACGGCCCTCCTGCTGAGCGCGTGCGGCGGGAGCTCGCACAAAGCCGCCGCCACCCCGGCAACCGTGCAGGTATCGGTGACCAGTTGCGGGGTGGGCTGGAAGCCGGCAGCCGCTGGCCAGCAGCACATCGTGCTCGCCGACACCGACAGCCGACCCGGTGAGGTCCGGCTGGTCAGCCCGCGTACCGGTGCCGTCTTCGCCGACGTCGAACCGATCGGACCGGCCACAACCGCAAACATGGATGTGAACCTCGCGGCCGGCACCTACGCATTCCGGTGCCTGATGGAGGACGAGGCGGCGGTGACCGGGCCGAGCGTCACGATCACCGGTGCCGCCGTCGATCCCGCCCCCGGCGTCATCCCCGTCGATCAGACGGACCTGATCCCGGCCACCAAGGCCTATCAGGCCTACGTCAGCCACGCCCTGCCCGGCTTGGCTCGGCATGTCGCCACGCTGCGGCACGACATCGCCGCGCACGACACGGCTACCGCGAAGAAGGACTGGCTCATCGCGCACCAGTCCTACGAGCGCCTCGGCGCCGCCTACGACGCCTTCGGCCACCTAGACGGTGAGATCAATGGTCTGACGAGCACGTCGGGCTTCCACGGCATCGAATCCGGGCTGTGGCACGGCCAGGCGGTTAACCAGTTGAGCGACGAGGTGGACACGCTGGCGGCGAACGTGGACAAGCTGGCTGGGGTGTTCGCGAAGGCGCAGGTCGATCCGCTGACGATCAGCATCCGCGCCCACGAGATCAGCGAGAACGCGCTGCAGTTCGAGCTCACCGGACGAGACGACTTCGGCAGCCACAGCGAGCTGGCCACGGTGAGCGCCAATCTCGACGGCACGAAGACGGTGCTGGCGATCGTGGCGCCGTTGCTGGCCAGCCGCACCGAGAACCTTCCCGTCATCGACGCCCAGCTCGCGAAGGCCAAGGCCCTCGTCGACGCGCAGCACCACGCGTCGGGCTGGACACCTCTGTCAGGGCTCACCACCCGTGAGCGTGAGGACATCGACGCTGCGATCAACCAGCTCTGCGAGGATCTGGCGCCGGTTGCCTCGATCCTGGAACCACGGCGGACCTCATGACTATCGAGAGGCGCAACTTCCTGCGCGGCGCCGCGGTCGCCGCCGGTGCCGCGGCGTTCAGCGGGCTCGCCGGGCGGGCGAACGCCGACACGTCCCCGAACAGTGACCCAGCGGTCCCTTTCCACGGCGCTCACCAGGCTGGCATCCTCACCGATCGGCAGAACCACGGCGCGTTCCTGGCCTTCGACGCCACTGCTTCGAGCAAGGCAGATCTGGTCGACCTCATGCAGACGCTCACCGAGCGGGCGCGGTTCCTCACCGCGGGAGGAGTGCCCCCACAGCTCGGCATCTCGGCCCCTCCGTCGGACTCCGGACTGCTCGGGCCCACCGTGCCGCCCGCCGGGCTGGCCATCACCGTCGCCGTCGGCGCTTCGCTTTTCGACGACCGCTTCGGCCTCGCCGGCGCCAAACCGAGCAAGCTCCGCCCGATGGACGCGTTCGCCGACGACAACCTCGACCGGGCCATCTGCGACGGGGACCTGCTCGTCCAGGTGATCGCCCCCGACCACGACACCGTCCTACACGCGATTCGTGACCTCACCCGGCACACCCGGGGCGGCATGCAGCCGCGATGGCGCCTCGACGGGTTCGCCGGCCCGCCCCGCCCGACCGGGGCACCCCGCAACCTGCTCGGCTTCAAGGACGGCATCGCCAACCCCGACGTCACCGATCCGGCACTGATGAACCGTCTCGTCTGGGCGGGTTCGGGCGAACCGGCCTGGGCCAAGGGTGGTTCCTATCAGGTGGTGCGCAAGATCCGGATGCTCGTCGAGTTCTGGGATCGCGTCACGATCTCTGAGCAGGAGCGCATGATCGGGCGCCGCCGCGACACCGGGGCGCCACTGTCCGGGAGCAAGGAGACGGACACCCCGGACTACGCCGACGATCCGATCGGGTCCACGATCCCGCTGGATGCGCACATCCGGATCGCGAACCCGCGTACCAAGGCCAGCGACGACAGCCGCATCCTGCGCCGCGGGTACGACTACGACGCGGGCCTGGACAGCAACGGCAACCTGGACATGGGGCTGATCTTCACCTGCTTCCAGAGCGACATCGACCGCCAGTTCGTCGCCGTGCAGAAGCGCCTGGCCGGCGAACCGCTGGTCGACTACATCTCGCCCGTCGGCGGCGGCTACTTCTTCGCGCTACCCGGGATTCTTAACCCCCACGATTGGTATGCACGGTCCCTTCTTAGCTAGAAGTGCAACAACCGTTAATCGGTCATTCACCGCAGAGCATGACCACCGACGACCAGCACGACGAGTGTCAGCCGAGGAATCCAACCGAAAGGAAGTCCTCGTGCCTTCACGCACTCATCGCCGTCGCACGCTCGTGGCCGGTGCCGGCCTCGCGGCCGTAGCGGTTGCCGGTCTGCTGGTCGCCGGAGCGTCCGACTCCTCCGCCAAGACCATCCCGGATCGCTCCAAGACCACGGCCAGCCCGATCAAGCATCTCGTGGTGATCTTCGACGAGAACGTCTCTTACGACCACTACTTCGCCACTTATCCGAAGGCGAAGAACACCGACGGGACGCCGTTCTACGCGGTCAGCAGCACGCCGAAGAACAACAACCTGGTCAGCGCGAACCTGCTGCAGAGCAACCCGAACCTGTATGCGCCGACGCGGCTCTCGCCGAGCCAGGCACTCACCTGCGACCAGAACCACAACTACGGCCCGGAGCAGAAGGCCGAGGCCAACGGTGCGATGAACGCCTTCGTTCAGAACGTGTCCGTGGACACCTGCAGCGGCGGACTGTACGGCGCGCCAGGCCTGACGATGGACTACTACGACGGCAACACCGTCACCGGTCTGTGGAACTACGCGCAGCAGTACGCGATGTCGGACAACTCCTTCAACACCGGCTTCGGCCCGTCGACCCCGGGTGCGCTCAACCTCGTCGCCGGCCAGACGCACGGGTTCAAAGAGGTCGACTCGGTCACGCTGCACCAGGTTCCGACGCCGGGCAGTTACGTGCTTGCCTCGCCTGACGCGAACGGCGTAGGCACGGTCATCAACGACCCTGACCCCGCCTTCGACGACTGCTCCGACCACAACCACACATCGACGAACACGCTGGCTGAGGGTCTCGGCCAGAACGTCGGTGACCTGCTCAACGCGCGCGGCGTGACCTGGGGTTGGTTCCAGGGTGGGTTCGCCCCGACGACCGCCTACGCAGGCCCCGGCACCTACGCGATCTGCGGCGCCACCCACACCAACATCGGCGGCGGCTCGTCTGCGGACTACAGCCCGCACCACAGCCCGTTCGAGTACTATGCCTCGACGTCGAACCCGCACCACCTGCCGCCGTCGTCCGTGGCTGCCATCGGCCACACCGACCAGGCCAACCACAACTACGACCTGACGGACTTCGACGCCGCTCTCGCCGCCAAGAACCTGCCGGCGGTCAGCTTCCTCAAGGCGCCTGAGTACCAGGACGGTCACGCCGGTTACTCCGACCCGATCGACGAGCAGCACTTCCTGGTCAACACGATCAACTCGCTGCAGAAGTCCCCGGAGTGGTCCAGCACCGCGGTCGTCATCGCATACGACGACTCCGACGGCTGGTACGACCACGTCGTCTCGCCGATCAAGAACGCCTCGCACGACCCGGCTGAGGACGCGGCGCTGTGCAACGGCTCCTCGGCCAAGGTGCTCGGCGGCTACCAGGACCGGTGCGGCAACGGCCCGCGCCTTCCCCTTCTGGTGATCTCGCCCTACGCGAAAACGAACTATGTCGGGCACACGCTGACGAACCAGACCTCGATCACCAAGTTCATCGAGGACAACTGGTTCACCGGCCGTATCGGCGACTTCTCCTTCGACGCCACGGCAGGCTCGCTGAACCCGTTGTTCGACTTCACCCAGTCGAACAACAAGCGGGTGCTGCTCTCACCGGACGGCAGCGTCGCGGCGATCAGGCCGATCAAGAGCGGCGCGCCCGTTGCGGCCGTCGCGGTCGTGAAGAAGTAGCTCCACCTGCACCAACCGTCGTTGGCCCCGGCGCGTGCCTTTCCAGGCATTGCACCGGGGCCAACGGCTGTTTTCGAGCTAGATTCCGTGCATGCAGGCTGACGAGATCCGGGATTCCGGCGCGCTGCTGGGCACTGCCCTCGGCGAGGTCGCCGAGCTGGCCCGCGACGTGCACAAGGCGGTTGCCGGGCGGCTGTTCGGGCTGCTCGGGGACGTGGCCGCCCCGGTGCGGGTCACCCACAACGCGATCTCCGCGGTCGCCTACGGCAGCGCCCGTCTCGGCGTGAAGGTCATCCCCGCGGCGGTAGGCGCGACCTCGTCCGCCCTTCGTGATCCCGCCGCGGAGTCGATCGACACCGACCCGCGCGCCCACTTCGCGCTCAGTGCCCTCAACGGGTTCTGGGGTGACCGGCTGGAAGTTCAGCGCCCGTCGCTGGCCCCCGTCTTCAGCATGCGCACTCACGCGGGAGTGCTGCGCGGCGTCGCCGACAACGTGGCCCACGACGCCGGCGCCGACGCGACACCCAGAGTCGTCGTCTTCCTGCACGGCCTTTGCGAGACGGACCGCTACTGGCGCTACGGAGCGCAGAAGCACTACGGCGACCCAGACGTGACCTTCGGGTCGATGCTCCGCGACGAGGACGGTTGGACGCCGCTCTACGCCGAGTACAACAGCGGTCTGCACATCAGCGAGAACGGACGCCTGCTCGCCGAGTACCTGGACGACCTGATGCGCGCGTGGCCGGTGCCGGTGCGCGAGATCGCGCTGGTCGGGCACTCGATGGGCGGGCTGGTCGTGCGTTCGGCAGCGCACCAGGGTTCGGAACTCGGCCACGGCTGGACGGTGCACCTGAGCAACGTCATCGGGCTGGGCGCCCCGCACCTGGGCGCGCCGCTCGAGCGGCTCGTCAACCGGGGCACCCACGCGATGGCCCGCCTGCCGGAGACGCTGCCGTTCGCGCAGTGGCTCAACCGGCGCAGCGTCGGGATCAAGGATCTGCGCCACGGCGCGGTGCTCGAGAACGACTGGTTCGGCGTCGACCCGGACGACCGCCTCGACCGGTGCAACCCGGCCACCCTGCTGCCCGGCGTGCAGTACTCGATGGTCTCGGCCACCCTGTCGCGCAACTTCGACGGGTTCTTCGACCACGACCTGCTCGTCCAACACGCGAGCGCCCACGGCAGCGGCCCGTCACGCCGTATCGAATTCGACGTCGATCGGCTCTTCCACGTCGGCCGGCGCACCCACTTCGACTTGCTCATCGATCCGGAGGTCTACGCAGCGATCAAGGGCTGGCTCGAGGGCAGGTAGAACAAGTTCTCGTTTTGGGTTACGGTCCGGCCATGGACCTGATCGCGATCCGCGAGATCGAACAGCTCAA
>Ga0068852_100002781_pt1 | contig 12117 bp, 13 predicted proteins | sample KBSCornC22_FD_66594 | JGI IMG/M metagenome (GOLD analysis project Ga0068852, IMG submission 66594) | Corn rhizosphere microbial communities from Kellogg Biological Station, Michigan, USA - KBS Corn C2-2 | ecosystem: Host-associated > Plants > Roots > Rhizosphere > Soil ... | reverse complement strand
TGTCCGTCTCCCTTGTCGCCACGGAGAACGACAGGATCGTGGGACACGTGGCATTCTCAGCCGTGACGGTTGATCGCCAGAGCGACGGCTGGTTCGGGCTTGGTCCTGTCGCCGTCGTGCGGGACCGACAGCGACGTGGCATTGGAACCGCATTGATCGAAGCGGGGCTGCATCAGCTGCGCGTCATGGGTTCAAGCGGGTGCGTCGTCCTAGGAGAGCCCGCTTATTATGGCCGGTTCGGGTTCGTACACGACCCAAATCTGAAGTTAGCTGGAGTTCCTCCCGACTATTTCCAGTCGCTCATGTTCAAGGGGCAACCATGCGCCGGGCTGGTCAAATACCATCCGGCTTTCGACATCGGCTAATGTCAGCTTTCCACCCATTCGGGCCATTACACCTGGATCGGCGACACTTAGGAGACCTGCCTCAGCACATCCCCGAAGCCCCAATCATCGTCGCGGGCAGGGGCCATTTCCACGCCGCCCGGTGAAACGGTGAGAATATCGGAATGGCCGAAGCCCTTCGAGTAATCGAGTATCGTCACGATCGCCGGATAGGCGCGCATCACGGCTGAGTGAGAGGGCTTCGGCGGCTCAAGCTTCCGCAAGCCGGGATGCCGCTCCAGGAGCAGCTCCACGGCCCGGTTCCTTTGCGCCCCGTCCGTCACCTCCGATGCATGTGCCGCTACCGATAGCGCTTTGATCGCCGAGGGATCGTGGAAGTCGCGCCCGATGACAAGCGACACACGGTCGTCCTTGGCGAGGTTCGCAAACTTCTGGCTCAGACGAGAAACTACAAAATAAAGAAGCAGTCCCTCGTTAGCGTAGCCGACGAATGTAACTTGAGGCCAACCATCAGAACGGATGGTCGAGAGGGCCATAAGGCGGTTCTGATCGAGAATCTCGATGGCCTTCTGCTCCATCGCAATCTCCTTCCACTGCGCTTGTGCCACCAGCACCGATCCGGGTCGCTAGGTGAATCTCCTGATTCCACTCGCCGCCAGAGGTGTCGAATATCGGACTGGCGCTGGCGATGGTCCAGCCATGGCAGGAGAACGAACAATGCAGACCGCCGAACTGGTGATGGAGCATTCGTCCAGGCCGATCATCGAACCGACGGCCGTGCCGGTCGGCATCAAGACGATGCTGTTCCATGTCCACGACGATGGCGGACTCGCCGATCGCGTGCAGGTCGCACTCTCAATTGCGAGGGCGTTTGGCGCTCACCTGCATCTGCTGCATGTCACGCCGATCGAAGCTTACACGGTCACCGACGCATTCGCGACCTATGTGAACCCGGAGATCGTCCAGGTACTGGAAGACGAGGCAGCAAAGCTCAAAGACAAGCTGCAGCAGCAGCTCGCAAAAGAGGACGTGAGCTGGGACTACGAAGAGATCACGGACGCGCTCATGCCTCACCTCATCCAGCGGGCAGCGCTTGCCGACCTCGTCCTCACCGGCCGCGAACCATATGAACGGGAGTTCGGCGGTCCGGCGATCACGTTGTTAGGCGACATGCTCGATCGGATCAGGACGCCGCTTTTCGTCGTTGGCGACGAAGCGCGCGCAATCGATCCATTCGGCCCGGCGGTGATCGCGTGGAATGGCAGCTACGAAGCCGCCAATGCGGTTCGCGCAGCAGTCCCGTTGCTGAAACTCGCCTCGCAGGTGCGGCTAGCCAGCGTGGATGAGACGAAGGAGCGGCAGTTCCCCTCAACCGCGGTGCTGGAATACCTATCGCGTCATGGTGTTCACGCCGAGCTCACTGAGCCGCAGCGGATCGTGAAAACGGTCGCGGAAGAGCTCCTGGAACAGGCTGAGGTCAACGACGCGAGCTACATGGTGATGGGCGGCTACAGCCATGCCCGAGCCGGCGAGTTCCTGTTCGGCGGTGTGACACGCTCGTTGCTTAAGAAATGCCCAGTCTCGTTGGTGATAGCGCACTGATCGGGCCGCCGATGAAGGTGGCGGTCTTCAGTAGCAAGCCCTACGACCGGAACTTCTTCGACGCCGCGAACGGCGGCCGACATGAGCTCCGATATTTGCGCGACCGATTGACGGTCGACACCGCTGCGCTTGCGAAAGGCGCGTCGGCTGTCTGTCTGTTCGCGAATGACGAGGCGAACGCGACGGTGATGATGGCCTTCGCCCACATGGGTGTGGAACTGATCGCAGTCCGTGCGGCGGGGTTCGACAATGTGGACCTGCAGGCTGCTCGATCTCACGCCATCACCGTGGCGCGTGTGCCGGCTTATTCACCAAACGCGGTGGCGGAGCATGCGTTCGCGCTCCTGCTCAGCCTCAACCGAAAAGTTCATCTGGCTTACCAGCGTGTCCGACGCGGCAACTTCAGCCTTGACGGGTTGATGGGCGTCGACCTCGTAGGAAAGACGCTGGGAATCATAGGAGTTGGCAACATTGGAATGGCCGCCGCACGGATCGGGCGCGGATTCGGCTGCAAGGTGCTCGGCGTTGATCCGGTGCGACGAGACGAGTGCGAGGGACTAGTCCAGTATGTAGAGCTCGATGACCTCCTGGAGCGGTCTGACGTTGTGAGCCTCCACTGTCCGCTGAACCAGGCGACGCGCCACTTGATCGGCGCCCGCGAGCTCGCCCGCATGAGGGGAACGGCCTTGCTCATCAACACGGCTCGCGGCGCAGTGATCGACACAGCGGCTGTCCTGAAAGCGTTGGACGCTTCTCAATTGGGTGGCCTCGCGATCGATGTTTACGAAGAGGAGCGGAATCTCTTCTTTGAGGATCGTTCCGGCGAGGACATTGCGGACAAACAGTTCGAGCGGCTGTTGGCATTTCCGAATGTGCTGGTAACTCCGCATCAAGGATTCTTCACGGCCGAGGCGCTCGCGAAGATCGCATCCACCACAATCGAGAACATCGATGCTTTCGAGCGGAGCGGACACGCGCTCTATGAAGTTCGGATAGATGCTCCGGCAATAACTGCGCACGCTCAGCAGAAGACGCAGGCGTAGTCAGTCTTCCTCGGCCGCAAAGGCGATTCTCAGTGCTTCGGAGAGGCTGCGCACGCCAAGTTTGGCCATGAGATTCCCACGATGGATCTCGACGGTGCGGGGGCTGATCCCGAGATCATAAGCGATCGACTTGTTCGGCAGGCCCTTGGACAAGCCCTTGAGCACATCCTTCTCGCGCGGGGTGAGCGATCGGAGCTGCACCTCCGCATTTCTTTTCCGTTCGCTCGTCGCGGCACGGCTTGACAGCCGGCTGTATGCCTCTCCAAGCGCGGACAACAGCAGCTCGCTGTCGAATGGCTTCTCGATGAAATCCACCGCGCCAGCCTTCATGGCCCTGACCGCGAGACCGATGTCGCCGTGGCCCGTCATGATAACAACCGGCAGCGACACACCGAGGGCCCGGAGGGCGTCCTGAACCTCGAGACCGTCCATTCCGGGCATGCGGATGTCGAGCAGGATGCATCCCTCGCCCAAATGCTTTGCCTGCTTGAGCAGATCGTCGCCGGATTCGTAAGTCTCCACACGGTGGCCGGTAGTCTTGAGCATGAATGCGACTGAACGCCGGACCGAAGCGTCATCATCGATCAGGTGCACGAGCTTGCCGTCATCACCCATCGCTGTCCTCCACCCGCGGCAGAGTGAACCGGAAAATGGTCCCGCCTTCCGCGGCGGGTTCGCACCAGATTCGCCCACCATGCGCTTCGATAATCGTTCTGCAAATGGAAAGGCCGATACCCATGCCTGTCGGCTTTGAGCTCACGAATGGCTGGAAGAGCCGATCGGCGACCGCTTCGCTAATGCCTGACCCGGTATCTTGGACGGTGACGGTCACAAGACCGGGCGGGCCCAAAGAGGTTGAGATCGCCAGCAGCCGTTCGTCGGCGCCAAGCATCGCGTCCATTGCATTCCTGATTAGATTAATCAGCACTTGCTGTACTTGAACTCGGTCGGCGAGAACGCACTGAGCCTCAGGATCAAGGACGAGTTGTACGTCGATTCCAAGCTCCCGCGAACCGACCAATGCAAGGGCATTGGCTTCGGCGATCAACCTTGGCAGCTCTTCCACCTGTCGCTCCGAGGTTCCGCGTCCAAAGAATTCCCTCAGTCGCCTGACGATCTCGCCCGCGCGCAGCGCCTCCTTTGCTGCTTCCTCGGCTGCCTCCGCGATCAGCTCGCGACTGTCGCTCACCGCGTCAGCCTGCGCGAGGCGCTGAATGCTCTGGCAGTAGGTTGTGACGGCGGTCAGCGGCTGATTCAGTTCGTGTGCGAGCGATGACGCCAGCGTCGCCATTTCGCTGACCCGGCCGACATGCGCGAGTTCCGATTGCAGATCCTTGAGCTGTGCTTCGGCTTCCTGTCGTTCCGTGATGTCGTGCACGAAGCCGGTGAAGATGCGCTTTTCGCCGATGCGCGCTTCGCCGACCGACAGTTCGATCGGGAAAGTGTTCCCGTCACGGCGTCGAGCATTCGTGACCCTGCCTATGCCGATGATTTTGCGCTCGCCCGTCCGCCGGTAGTTCGCGAGGTATCCATCGTGGCGCTCGCGATCCGGGGAGGGCATCAGCATCGATACATTTTCGCCCAGCACTTCGGCTTCGCGGTAGCCGAACATCTTTTCAGCGGCCGCGCTGAATGAAAGGATGATGCCCCGCTCATCGATCACCACCATGGCGTCAGGGATAGTGGCCAGGATTGAGCGTAAATGCGCTTCGCCGGACTGCGATCCGGTCGCACGCTGATCGTCATCCCCGCGCATCTGAGCGAGAATACCACTCATCACTGGCGGGGGCACCTTAATCGAAGATTCTCACCGTGAACGGCGACTGCTGGCCTTCCGAGGTCAAAACAATCTCGTCGCCGGACTGCAGCTGTGCGTCGACGGCGATCAGCCGGTCCGGCTTTCCACGGAAGCGCAACGCCCAGTGACCGTTCACGCGCACCAGTTGGCCGCTCTCGTCCGGCTCGTTTGGCCATATGCGGCGAACCTTGGCGCGTTCGGGAGTGCTGCGTAGCGATTGCTCGTCGATGTTCCCCGATGGATCTATCGGAGCGCGAATGAGAAACCCGCGGCCGACCGAGCCCTTTGGAAACGCCTCGGTCGCCGCCAACTCGAGGCGGATTGTTTTCCAGTTCATGAACTTGGCCCTGCCCCACCGGAGATGGTTCGCCAATAGGTGAAGCTACTGAGGGACATACGGGTCTTTCCGTAACGTCGGAGGGCGCATCCGCGCGTAATCTGCTGCTATTCCACGGATAGGAGCTGCGGCATGGCCCAAGTGAGGGGCTCTAGGATCTCAGGGGGACTTCTCACCGTTGCTGCGATGCTCGCGTTCGCGGTCCCTTCTCCGTGTGCCGCCCAACAGATCGATCTTGCGTCCGGCTCAGTCGTACTCATTTGAAGGCCGGACAATATGTCTGGGCGCCCGAAGTTGCGCCCAACGGGCCAATGCTGTTGATCGTAAACATCGCCACCCAACGGGCCGTGCTGTTCCGCAACGGCGTTCCCATCGCAGCTTCGACAGTATCCACTGGCCGTCCTGGGCACGCGACGCCGACCGGCGTTTTCACGATCCTGCAGAAGCAGGTCGAACACTACTCATCGCTTTACGACAGCGCGCCGATGCCATTCATGCAGCGGCTGACTTGGCAGGGCGTCGCGCTCCACGCCGGCCAACTGCCCGGCTATCCCGCGTCGCATGGCTGCATTCGACTTCCCGCGGGCTTTGCGAAGCTTCTCTACGGAGAGACAAAAATCGGGATGACTGTCGTAGTCACTCGCGAACCGACAATCCCCCGGGTTGCTCCGGAGCCCTCGATCCTCGCGCAAGGCGCGCAGCCGAGCGATTTCACCAGCAGCTTCTTCTGGGAACCAGCGAAGGCGGCGACGGGGCCCGTTTCGATAGTCGTCAGCGCCGCGGATCGGCGAGCAATCGTGCTCAGAAACGGAGCGGTAATCGGGTCAGCGCCGGTGGCCGTTGACGGATCTGTCGATGGAACCTGGGTTTACGCACTGGGGAATATCGACGCCGCCGGTCAGCATTGGGTGCGCCTCACCCTCTCCGCGAAACCCGATGATGGCGATGAAATAGCACGGAGCGAATGGGCGCGCTTCCATGCGGGCGAGGATTTCCGACGAGCCGTGGGGAGCATCATCGAGCCCGGCACCACGATCATCGTGACTTCCGATTCGGTATTGGAGAACAGCGCCGGGCCCGTGACGGTGCTCGAAGGCCCGCAGCAGTGATTGCGGGCATCTCCTTCCTTTTCAGGCTGGGAGAAGTGCACGGAGGTGCGGTCGGCGCCTCTACGGCAATCCCCCTGAGGCTTGTTTCGTATCCGTGATTTTACGGAATGTGCGCTGACGATCTTTGGGTGGATAAGGGAGCCCTTGAAGGAGACTGGCCATGCGTCACATCGGCATCGCAAGGGCCGCCACGTCGGTGGGAATGGTCTTCGCTGCGTGGCACGCAATCTGGATTACGCTGGTTGGGCTCGGTTGGGCCGCGAACGTCCTCAACTTCATCCTCGAGCTAGACTTCCTCAGAATCAGGTTTGAGCTCGCCCCTTACAGCGCTTTCACAGCCTTCTTGCTGATTGCCATCACCTTCTGCGTCGGAGCTTTCCTCGGCGGGACCTTCGCGATCCTCTGGAACTGGCTGACGCTTGCCGGCGAACCTGAATGGGCGCGCGATACGAAGCGCCCGTCCGCAACAACGAGCTAAGGAGGGGAAAATGCGAGAGGATGATGCCAACTATTTCTGGCGGCGTGCCTTGCAGGAGCAACTCGCAGCGCAGAAGGCGACCTGCAAGGCCGCGCAGGAGCGTCACGACGAGCTGGCGACAATGTACCGCTTTCGAGTTGCGATGCTCACGACACATCCTACTTGCTGGGCCGATGCCCTCGAGCAGCAGGTCGAGCTCGCATAGACCCGGTACGCGGTGCGAGGCAGATGTCGCGAACTACGCATCCAGAGAGACATTCGATCGGTCGCATCGGCTGGTTGCGGGCAGCGGTGCTCGGAGCGAACGACGGGATCGTATCGACGGGCAGCCTGATCGTTGGTGTGGCCGCAGCAAACGTCCCGCGAACGGAAGTTTTCATCTCGGGCGTTGCCGCGCTCGTCGCGGGGGCGATGTCGATGGCCGCCGGCGAGTATGTGTCCGTCAGCTCGCAGTCAGATACCGAACGAGCGGACCTCGCAAAGGAAAGCTCAGAGCTCGCACGGCAACCGCAGCTGGAACGGCATGAGCTTGCCGAGCTCTACATTCGCCGGGGCCTCAGTCCAGCCACGGCACGAGACGCAGCAGAGCAGATGATGGCGCACGACGCCCTCGGCGCTCATGCGCGCGATGAGCTCGGCATTTCCGAAGCTACGACAGCGCGACCTCTCCAAGCTGCGTCGGCGTCTGCTCTCACATTCACCGCCGGCGCGGCCGCCCCGTTGGTCTCGATTATGCTCGCACCTGCAACGCTGCTGGTCGCAGCAGTCGCCATCGTCTCGCTTGCCTGTTTAGCCGCGCTAGGGGCGCTCGGGGCTGTTGCTGGCGGCGCTCCCGTCAGCAGATCTTTGCTGCGCGTGATGTTCTGGGGCACCTTGGCAATGGCGCTCACGGCAGGCGTTGGCCGGCTATTCGGCACGGCAATCGGTTAGGGAGGGCTCAATGGAGCAACCGGCGATCACCATCCTCGATGCTAATCGCATCATGACGATTGCGACTGTGCGGCCCGATGGATGGCCACAGGCCACGATTGTGGGTTATGCCAATCAAGGCTTCCGCTTGTATTTCCTGATCTATCGCGCCGGTCAGAAGTTCAGGAACATCGCCTGCAACGACCGCATAGCGATCACCGTTGCGCAAGAGCCAGCGCAGCTGCGCGACATTAAAGCCGTCTACGCCGGTTGCTCAGTGCACGAAGTCACGGACATCGCGGAGCGCAGCCGCGCTTGGGAACTCCTGGCAAAGCGGCATCCGAATCTCACCGACCTCGCGCCACCAGAAAATGGCGAGGTCGCAACCATGGCGGCGGAGTGCCTGTATGTCTCGGTGCTCGACTACAGCCAGGGCATAGGACACAGCGAGACAGTGCGCGTTGGTAATGAGAGCGACGCATTCCCCGACACTCTAAGCCTGCCCGGATCGCCGTCCGCCCTCTAAGGCTTTATGTCAGCTTTCCACGCATTCCTGCCGCTACGGAGCTCGTGGCAGCTTTCGACTCATTCCTGCCGTAAGGGCTAGAGACTCCTTCGACTGCTGCCGTTAGCTTGGATTGGCCAATCGATAGCCGACAGCCGGCTCGTTGATGATGATCTCGGGGTCTGCTGGGTTGCGCTCCAATTTTTGTCGGAGTGCGCTCACGGCGACCCGCAGATAGTCGATCTGGCGCTGATGTGCTGGTCCCCAGACGGAGCGGAGCAGATGGGAATGGGTAAGAACACGGCCCGGTTGCCTCGCGAGCTCCGCAAGAACTGCATATTCCTTAGGCGTTAAATGCACTACTCGGCCGTCTTTGCGAACTGACCGCTCGAAGAGATCGATTCTCACCGCCCCGACTTCGACAGGCTTCCGATCCGAAACGGGGCTAAGGTCGACGAGATTCTCGACGTAGCGGTCGAGTTTTGACACCTCCGAGGCGACGGTAGAAACCAGCGCTCTGTCGCTCAACCCGGCTCTCCTTAGCGCGCGAGCGGCGGCCAAGATCGCATTGATCCGCGGTTTGAGGTCCTCTCCGATCGAGGCAAACAAGACCGACCGGATGCGGTCTCGCTCGCGGGTGGCGGCGAACGCGCGTGTCTCGCTTTCAAGCCGAGCGCGGTCAAGCGCGAGAGCAACCTGGTCAAGAAGGTTCGTGAGTAGAGAACGCTGGTCCTCCGTCACCGGCGGCGCGCCGTCATCACGCGCAAAGCCAATTGCGGCGATCACGCCGTGGTCAGAAGCGACAGGGTGGAACTGCCAGTCGGCCAGATTCCCCTGCTCGGTCGCGCGTCCCGCCTCCTGACCCGTGCCGAGCGTCAGCACCGCAGCGGCACGATCACTCGGGTTAAGAAACATCTGCGCAGGAGAGCTGGCAACTAAATCGGTCTCCTCTTGCCCGGTCACGAGGACCGCGTTGCACTCGAACAGCCGCGAGAGCTCGTCGACGGCGATTGCGGCGACATCGCTCTGGCTGCTGCAGGACAGCAGCCTGCGAGACAGTCCTGCAATCGTCGCGTTGCGGGCTGCATGGGCTTCGGCGAGCCTCGCCTGCTGACGGATTTCAGCGGCGAGGTGGCTGGTGACGAGGGCGACCGCGAGCAGGATGACGACCGTCACCACGTCCGCCGGGCTGCGGATCAAAAGGGTGAGTTGGGGCGCGGTGAAAAAGAAATTGTAGGCCACTGTCGACGCGATTGCCGCCAGCAGCGCCGGTCCCCGTCCACACAAAAGGGCGGCCCCAAGAACGGCTGGAAGGTAAAGGAGATCGATCGGGCCATTGCCCCATTGCGGCGCGATCACCAGCCCAAGCAGGGTCGAAGCGCCGACCATCATCAGCGCTTCGGCATAGGTGCGCACCTGCGGAGCTGAGACGGGTTTGCTGCGGCTGGAGGACGCGACGCTTATGGCCATTCTAGGCAGACTGCGCCTGCGCGGACGCAACGTCGAGATCGAATCCACATGGAATCTTAAGGCCGGACGGGAGCACTTCTCGCGCATGGCCGCACTCGCATCAACTGTCCCCGTGGATGACACAGCAACCGCGCACGCGCCGAACGAACGCTTGCCAAAGCTGATGCTAGGTGCCGTAGGAGTCGTTTACGGCGACATCGGCACCTCGCCGCTGTACGCGATGAAGGAAAGCTTCCTTGGCCCGCACCCGATGAGTGTGGACCGCCTTCACGTCTTCGGTGTGCTGAGCCTGATTTTCTGGTCGCTGATGCTGATCGTGACCTTCAAATATGTGCTCGTGGCAATGCGTGCCGACAACAAGGGCGAGGGCGGTTCATTCGCGCTGCTGTCCCTCATCTCCCGCAGCCTCGGCGAGAAGAAATGGACCGCGAGCCTGGTTGTCATGGGCGTGCTCGCCACCTGTCTGTTCTACGGCGACGCGATGATCACTCCCGCCGTGACGATGCTGCCTGCTATCGAAGGGCTTGCCGTCGCCGAACCCGCAGTACAACCGCTCATCATTCCGATCACCATCGCGATACTGATCGGGTTGTTCGTTGTGCAGCGGCGGGGGACGGGAACGGTTGGCGCCTGGTTCGGGCCGATCATTCTCCTCTACCTGGTCGTACTCGCCGCGCTGGGCATCGCCCAGATCATGAAGCGCCCTGAGATCGTCGGAGCACTTAGTCCGACGTGGGCCGCGCGATTCTTCATCGCTAGCCCGAAGCTGAGCTTCCTGGCTCTTGGCTCGGTGTTCCTCGCCGTGACTGGCGCTGAAGCCCTCTACGCCGATATGGGGCATTTCGGCCGCACGGCAATCGGCCTGTCTTGGCTCACGCTCGTCTATCCATGCCTGATGACGAACTATCTCGGGCAGGGCGCGCTGCTGCTAGGCAATCCGGCGGCGGCGGAAAATCCATTCTATCTCATGGCACCCCACTGGGGACAGTTGCCGCTCGTCGCCGTGGCGACGTTGGCGTGCATCGTCGCAAGCCAGGCGGTGATCTCCGGGGCATTCTCGATCACGCATCAGGCGATCCAGCTCGGCTTCCTGCCGCGGCTGCGTACCGAGCACACCAGCGCCACAGCCGCCGGGCAGATCTACATCCCGGTCGTCAACTGGACACTACTGATCATGATCGTGCTGCTGGTGCTCGGCTTTAAGCAGTCGACGCGCCTCGCCTCGGCCTACGGGATCGCGGTGACCGGGACCATGCTGATCACGACGATGATGCTGGCCGTCCTCATCTTCCAGGTGTGGAAATGGAATCGTATCCTTGCGGCAGCGACGATCGGGCTGTTCCTTATCGTCGACAGCATCTTCTTCGCTTCAAACATCACCAAGGTGGCCGACGGTGGCTGGTTCCCGCTGCTCGTCGCGGCGGTCACCTTCACCCTTCTCACAACCTGGGCCAAGGGGCGCGCGCTGATGCGCTCCCGCCTTGAGCAAACGGCCCTGCCGCTACCCGTGTTCATCAAGTCGACCACATCTTCGGTGCATCGGGTACGGGGGACGTCTGTTTTCCTGTCGGCCTCACCCGAAATTGTCCCCGCGGCGCTATTGCACAATCTGAAACACAACCAGGTGCTCCACGAACGCGTGATCATCCTCACCGTGAAGGTGGAGGAGGTGCCGAGTGTGCCACCCAATAATCGGGCGGAAGTCCACGACTCAGGCGAAGGCTTCTACCGGGTGATCCTGCACTATGGGTTCATGCAGGAGGTCGACATTCCGCGCGACCTTTGTGGAATCAAGACGTGCGGCAAACCGTTCAGCATGATGAGCACGAGTTTCTTCCTTGGGCGGCAAAAGCTCATCGCCTCCAAGGAGGAGCCCGGTATGGCATTGTGGCGTGAGAAGCTGTTCGCCTGGATGCTCAAGAGCTCAGAAAGCGCGATGGAGTTCTTCAAACTGCCGACGAACCGCGTCGTGGAGCTCGGCAGTCAGCTTCAGATATAGTGGCAGCTTTCCACCCATTCTTGCGGCTAGCGAGCTAACGTCCGGTTTCCACCCAAAACGGACATAAGCTGATGCAAGTTTCTTAGGCTGGACGGCCCGCTGCCGGACCGAGTTAGATTCCGGTTTACCCCTGCGCTTGCGCACAGGGACCGATCAGAGCAAAATCGCATGACAATTCCGGAGGAACCGTGTCGCGGATCTTTCTCAGCTATGCTCGAGACGACGTCGATGCGGCCAGACACCTAGCGGAAGGTCTGGATCAAGCCGGTCATGACGTTTGGTGGGATCGCCATCTTCACGGCGGATCACGTTTTGACAAAGAGATAGAGGAGGCACTCAGCAACGCGGAAGCGGTTGTGGTTATCTGGTCTAAAGCCTCGCTGGACTCCGCTTGGGTCAAGGACGAAGCGGCCGAGGCGCGCGATTCTGAGCGTTTGGTCCCAATCTCGATCGGGTCTGCCAAGCCGCCGCTCGGCTTTCGACAGTTCCATACGATCAACTTAGGATCGTGGAATGGCCATGG
>Ga0068852_100002775_pt1 | contig 12130 bp, 6 predicted proteins | sample KBSCornC22_FD_66594 | JGI IMG/M metagenome (GOLD analysis project Ga0068852, IMG submission 66594) | Corn rhizosphere microbial communities from Kellogg Biological Station, Michigan, USA - KBS Corn C2-2 | ecosystem: Host-associated > Plants > Roots > Rhizosphere > Soil ... | reverse complement strand
CGAAGCGGAATCGCAAGTGGAGCGTCGAGCTGGTTGTGTTGGACTACGACTGGGACGCCGTCGCCGAGCAGGCCCGTCTGAACGGCTTCCCCGACTGGGCGACTGGGTTCCTCGGCCCTTGACTGCGGAAAAGCAGGTCCTTCGGCTGCTTCGCAGCGGTGGTGATGGCGGCCTCGCTTCAGGCAGCGTAGATGATGTCGCCGTCGTCCGCGATGCCGAGCTCCTGCTCGAGACCGCAAACGCCGCAGATCAAGACGACGTGCCACGCTTCGTTGAATTCTTTTCGATGCGCGGCTGTCGGCTCAGTCACTTTGATCTTTTTGTAGCTGTACTCACGGCAGTTTTCGCAAGCGTGCGATCGTGCGATCCGCTCCGCACGCTCTCGAGTGATCTTCGCCACTCAGCCTTCCTTTGTCGACGAATCGTTCGTCGATGACGTGAGAGACTTGAGCTGGGGACGCGCAGCCGGCGGAGCGGCAGTGCCTTGACCTTCGTTTCCGCTGCCGCTGTTTCTTAAGAGTTCTTTCATTCCGCCGAGTGCGCCCATGACGCCCGCCGCTTCGGCTGGAAGGAAGATCGTCGAGCCCTTGCCTTGAGTGATCTGTGGAAGCGCCTCGAGATACTTGAGCCCGAGCAGATACATCGCGACCTGGCCCTCGGGGAGTGACGCCGCAATTCGCTGAATCGCCTCGGCCTCGGCTTGCGCCATCGCTAGGCGCGCGGACGCCTGACCCTCGGCGCGAAGAATCGCTGCTTCCTTTTCGCCCTCGGCCTTTCGGACCTGCGCCTCGCGCTGGCCCTCGGATTCTAGAATAGCCGCTCGCTTCCCTGCTTCCGCGTTCGTCACAGCGGCGCGACGTTCGCGCTCGGCGCGCATGACGAGCTCCATCGAGTGTTGAATGTCGCGCGGCGGTTCGATCGCTTGGAGCTCGACGCGTGTAACGTCGACACCCCATCCGATCGATGCGTCTTCGATCACCTCGCGCATGCGACGATTGATCATGTCGCGGCTGCCGAGGGTTTGGTCGAGCTCCATTTCCCCGACGATGTTGCGGAGCGTCGTGCGCGTCAGCGTCTCGAGGGCATACGGAAGATTTTGAACGGCGTACGTAGCCTTTTGCGGATCGGCGACGCGATAGTAGAGGACGGCGTCAATGTCGATCGTGACGTTGTCTTTCGTGATGACAGGCTGGCTCGGAAAATTTAGAACTTGCTCGCGAAGATCGATTCGCGCGGTCGAGGTTGCGGTGATTCGCTTCGTTCCGGAGACGTCGGCCTCGAAGTAGCGGACGTCGAGTAGACGCGCTCGCTCGACAAACGGAATCAGGATATTGAGTCCGGACCGCGCTACGCGGTGAAAGCGTCCAAGACGCTCGACGACCATTACCTCCGCTTGCCCGATGATCTTGATCGAGCTCGCGGCAACGCCAAGCGCGGCGACGATGAATCCGCCAAGGACTACAGCGACCGACATAGGTCTCTCCCCCCGTCCGTGAGAGTATGAATCTGTAGAGATTCTACTGTATAGGAGGAGGGGGTCGCTACGGCTGAGGGGTCGTCTCAAGCGGCGCGAACGATCATTGTGCTCGCGAGTCATCCCGAGCGAAGCGAGGGATCGCTTTCACGAAGGCAGTTACAAGAGCCTCGGCGAGAAAGCGATCCCTCGTCGTTTCACTCCTCGGGATGACCCGTGACCGCTACTCCACCCTCAACGCACTCGCCGGATCTTCAGACGCCGCCCGCCGACCGGGCACGACGCACGCGCAGATCGCAACGAGGAGCACGACCGCGATCACGCCGGACATGGTCGCCGGATCCCACGGCTCGACGCTGAACAGGAAGCCGGAGAGCGACCGACCAGCCACGAGCGCGCCAACGATGCCCAGCGCGCAGCCGACGACGGTCAGGCCAACCCCTTCCCGGAGGATCATTCGCAGCATCCCCGACGGCTCGGCGCCGAGCGCGAGTCTGATGCCGATCTCGCGACGTCGGTTGCTGACGGCAAATGTGAGAATTCCGTAGATGCCGACCGCGGCAAGCGTCAATGCGAGTCCGGCGAAAACGGTCATCAGAAGCATCACGAATCGCGGCGGGTCAACCGACTGCGCGAGCACACGCTCCATCGATTTGATGTCACCGAGCGGGAGCGACGGATCGAGCCGTCGAACCTCTTGTCTGACGATCGCGGCCAGACGTGCGGGCTCTCCGTGGCCGCGAACGGTGAGGTACATCTTCCGGCTCGGAAATTGTCGCTCGGGGAAATAGACGGCCGGCTCCGCTCCCGTTCGCAGCGACGTGTTCTTGATGTCTTTCACGACGCCGACGATTTGGAAATCATTTCCGCCCACAAGCCGCTTGCTGAGAGGGCCGATCGACGTGAGCTCCGTTGTGATTTGCTTTCCCACGGCGCTCCGACCGGGCCACAGCTGTCGCGCCATCGTCTCATTGATGATCACGACCGGCGGCGACTGTGCGTTGTCGAGCGCTGTGAAGAACCGGCCGCCAACGAGGGGAACGTGCAGTGCGCCGAAGTAGCCTTCGTCGGCGACGTGGAACTGCGCCTGTGGCCTCGCGTCGAGGGGGACCGGATTGTCCCTCACCTGATAAGCGATACGCCATCCCGGCTCGAGCGGCAGGAAGTTTGCCTCCCCCGCGGCGACGATCTCCGGGTTCGGTCGCAGATTCTGCGTTAGAGAAGTATAAAACTGATCGACGCGTTCCCACTCCCGATACGCGGCGTCAGGCAGTTGGAGGTCGACGGTGATCGTCGAGGCCGGATCGAGGCCGGCGTCAACGCGAATGAGCTTTGAGACGCTGCGAATCAACAGGCCCGATCCCGCCAACAGCATCACGGCCAACGCAACTTCGGCAATGACTAATCCGCTTCGAAGCCGCTTGCCGCGCATTCCACTTCCTTTCGTTCCGTCTTTGAGCGCGTCCTGAAGCTCTGCTCGGGACATAAAGAGTGCCGGCACGAGGCCGAACGCAATCGCAGTCACGACAGCGATCACCGTCGCAAACGTCAGCACGGAGAAGTCGACGCCGACTGTCTCGGCGCGAGGAATGTGAATCGGCGACCACGCGAGGAGGCCGCGAACGCTCAGCACAGCGACAGCGAGGCCGAGTGCCGCGCCGATGACCGCGAGAACGAGGCTCTCTGTGAGAAACAGTCGAATGAGTCTCGGTCGCGTCGCGCCGATCGCGGCACGCAGCGCGACTTCGCGTCGGCGAAGCATCGCTCTCGCGAGCAGCAAGTTCGCGACGTTGATGCAGGCGATGAGCAACAACAAGCTCGACGCTCCGAGCAAGGCGAATAGCGCAGGCCGAAAGACGCCGGCGACCTCGCGATCGAGACTGACGACGCGCGCGCCCCAATCGGCGTTCGACGGCTTGTTCTCGGCGCCGAGTCGTGCGGTCAGATTGGCGAGCTCGCGCTGCGCTTGGTCTTCAGTAACCCCGGGCTCGAGTCGCGCGACGCTTTCCATGAAGTGGGCGAAGCGCGAGTGCTGCCCTGGATCCCAGCGCGTCTGCTCCCAGAGATCCGTCTCGCCGGGAAAGTTGAAGCCGGCCGGCATCACGCCGACGATCGTGTAGTCATAGCCATTCAAATGGACGGGCTTTCCTACGACGTCGCGATCGCCGTTGAAGCGCGACTGCCACAAGCGATAGCTGATGATCGCCTGTTGTTCGACGCCGTACAGCTTTTCGTGAATTGGAAATGACTTCCCGAGAAACGGTCGTACGCCGAGCACCGAGAAGAGGTTCTCGGTCGTCTCGATCGCGCTGACGCGTACAGGCTGGCCGTTGTCGTCGGTAAGATTGATCTGCGGACGCCACCATGCGGCAGCGTCAGCGAAGACGTTCGTGAGCTTTCGATAGTCGACGAAGTTCACCGGCGAGATCGGCTCATGCTCGAGCGACTTCGCGTGATTCACTTCCCACAGCGCGACGAGGCGATCGGGCTGCGCATAGGGAAGCGGTCGAAGTGCGACACCGCGCAGAAGACTGAAGACTCCAGCCGTCGATCCGGTCCCAAGGCCTAGCGCGACGATCGCGGCAATCGTGAAGCTCGGTGAGCGGCGGAGCGTTCGCACGCCGAATTTTAGGTCGCTGAGAAAGTTCATAAATGCTGGATCTCCTCGTCGTGCTTCGTGATGACGTCGTCGCGGGATCAGGCGCGCGGCGAAGAATCGGGTGATGATCGACATCGATCGTCGCCAAAACCACACCGCTGCCCGGCTCGGCGAACGTTCGGCGAGGCGAGCGAACTGTTCGTGGAGATCGCCGATGACCGAATCGCCGTAGGCCGACCGCTCGACCGCACGCTCGAGGAGCCAGCTAGCAACGCGCGAAGGGCGAGGGGTCATGTCAGGAGTTTTCAAGAACGCCCTCGAGCCCTCGCCACAGCTTCATGAGCGCCGCGCGCGACGCGCGCAGCTCGCGAACTCCATATGCAGTGACGGTGACATATCGCCGTGGCCGTCCGCCGCGCTCGTCGGTCGCGTCAGCGAGCCGCGATCGGAGCATCCCTTTGTCTTCGAGTCGATCGAGGGTGACGTACATCGACCCCGGCGATGCGGGGTTACCTGTTCTCGTTTCGATCTCGTCGAGGATGGCGGGCGCGTACGCTTTGTCGCCGAGTCGCAGGATGGCGAGGAGAACGATTTGCTCGAAGTGGCCGAGTGAGGTCCGTTTCATTCCTTACTTTGTAAGGATTGGATACAAAAAGATAGGTTGTACTGCTCCCGAACGGCATAACCGCGCAACGGCATAACCGCGAAACCGCATTTCTTGACGCAGAGACGCAGAGGACACGCAGAGACGCAGAGGGACTGGCGAAAGCTGTTTTTTGACCTTTCAAGAAACCGTCGTTCCGCCGTCCTCCGCGTATCCTCCGCGCCTCCGCGTGAAGAACCGGGGTTCCGTCGTTCCCGCGTCCTCCCTCATTCGACACGCGGCCCCCGGATTTGGTTCGAACTACGGCCTGCCGAGCGTCGCGATCAGGCGGTCGACAAGCGTATGGAGTGGCTGCACGACCGACGCCGGCAGCTGGCCGCTGCCGACCATCGCATCGAGCTGATTGCGCGTCGCGTTGAGCTGGTTCGCAGCCGGCGTCGTCTTTCCAGCGTCCAGCTGCTTGAGCGCCGCGTCGAGCTTCGAGCCGAGTGCATTGGCCGAACCGCCGCTCAACCGTCCGTCGCTCGCCATCGCGTTGACGAGATCGAGCGCGCTCTGAACGCCCTGAACCGGCGACCACACCAACACAGTCGCCGTGCTCGTCGACGTCACGTGATCGTCGGAGACGCCGACCGTCACCGTGAACGTCCCGACGTTCGCATAGGTGTGCGAAAGCGAGAACGTTTTCGCGCTGAGCGGGAGCGCCATCGTTCCGGAGCCGTCGCCGTAGTTCACCGTCGCGCTCCAAGGATCAGCACCCGGGTCGGTGAACGAGCTGCTCTTCGAATAGGTCTCTCCAGGAAGCAGCGTGTCGCCGGCAAACAGCGCGATCGCCGGCGCGACGTTCGCAACTTTCGTCGTCGTGAACACGGTGTCGGCGAGTCCGTCGTTGTCGACCGCGATCAAGCGAACCGTGTAGTTGCCGTCCTGTGCGTACGCGTGCGTGGTCGTCGCACCCGTGGCACCCGCGCCGTCGCCAAACGTCCACGAATAGCTGACGATCGACCCATTCGGATCGACCGAGGCCGCGGCGCTCATGCTGACGCTCGAGCCTTCGTTCGACGTGAACGGCCCGTTCACCGATGCGATCGGCGGCTGCGTGTTCGTCTCCACAGCGTTCTCGATCTTGTCGGGAAGCGCCGAGAGGAAGTTGTAGCCGGTGAGGGTTTCGATCGCGCGAACGGTGGTCTGATATATCTGCCACTGATTGTTCCGCACGCCCGGGTCGTTCGGCATGTTGACCGCGTAGACCTGGATGTCGCGATAATCGTGCACGTCCGCGAGTCCTTTGTCGCGCGGCATGACGACGGCGATTTTCCAGGTCGACGTCGGAATCGTGATCTTGCCCTCGTTCTTCACCGTTCCCTTATTGCCGGCAGGACCCGCGATGATGTAAACCTCCTTGTTCTGATTCATCGCGAGGTCGCCGAGGAAGTTCTCGAAGAGCGCCCATGGACCTTGGTTCAGATCGGACGCCTGTGGAACGATGTTCGAGAAGAGATACGTGTCCGCGTTGTCGAGCGTGCCCGATGTGCGATCGAACGAGCGCGCCATGTGGCCGCGATCGATGCCGTATCCCGCCGCCGCGCCGGCGCCGGTGTAATCCGCCGTCGTGAAGTGCGTGAAGTTCGCGGGAAGAAGCGGATCGAACGTGAAGCAATCGCAGCGATCGACGTTCGAACCGAACTGGCTCGCGTCGAGATCGTAGGCAACCCAGTTCGGCGTTCCCTTGTTCTTGTTATAAGAAGTCGTGTATTCGCGACGTCGAATGATGAAGTCATCCGACGGATCGTTGTCGACGGGATCGCCGAACTCGGTGTTGTTCCCGTATTGCGCCGTGGTACTCGCCGTCGCGATCGCCATCGCGAGCGTCGTCGTGTTCGTCGTGCCGTCGGCCGCTGTCGCGCGGAAGATTGCATTGCCCGGAGCGATCGCGTGCATCACGCCGTTTGCGTCGATCGACGCAAGCAATGGCGTCTCCGACTTCCACGTGAACTCCGCGGTGTTGATCGTCGCGCCCGTACCGTCCTTCTCCGTCGCGAACAGCTGATCCTCGAACCCGATTGGCAGCGCAGGATCGCTCGCGAGACGACCCGTGAAGCTGATCGTGTTCGGAACCGGCGGCGGATTCGTGTTCAGCATTCCGTTCGCGAGATGTGGAGTCCCGAGGTCTCCGTCGCCGAACGGCGTCGTCGAGTAACCCCAGTTCGCGCCGTCGACGTTGCTGTTGTCGAGCGTCGCATCCTTCAACGCGCGCGTCACGCCCTTCACGAACGTATTGCTGTTCGTCCAACGCACCGAGTCGACGCGCGCGCCCGTTCCATCGCGCAACACGAGGTAGTCGGTCGCGTCGAGGAAGATCGTCGTCGACGATGTTCCCGTGAAATAGTTGTAGTCGATCGAGATGCCGCCGTTCTGCAGCGGATCCGAACCTCGGCCGAGTACCGCGTAGCCTTTCGCCGGCACGACGAGACTCGTGGAGATCACGGCGCTCGGCTGGCCTTGCGACGCGATCGTCCAGCCCTGCATGTCGATCGGCGTCGAGCCAGCGTTGTACACCTCGAACCACTCGCCGAAGCTTGCACCGCCCGTTGCGCGAAGTGGATCGGCCATGAGCTCGTTGATGACGATCTGCGCCGACGAAACGGGGGTCGAGCTGTTGCATGTGCCGAACGTATTGGCGACGGGCCCTGACCACGATCCGTCGCTCAGATCTTTCTGCAGCGACATCCCCAACGCTTCGGTTCCAGCTTCCGCGACGCCGATGTCGACCGACGTCATTCCGTTCGCGGGACCATTCTTCGCGACGAGCGTTCCTTCATATGAAAGGAACTCGACGACGTTGCCGCCGGCATCGACGAGCGCCATACCGTCGTTCGGGCCGTTCTGAATTCCGTTGGACGGATAATTGACCACCGCCACGCCGCGCGTTCCGCAGCTCGTTGGCAGCGCGCCGCTCAGCGCCGACGGCGTTCCGTACGAGTTTCCAGTGCCGCCGTCGTAGAGAACGATCGTCCAACCCGTGAGATCGGCGCCGGCAGGTCCGGTCACTTCGATCGCTTCGCCGGCGTCTGTTCCAGTATTGTCATAATGAATCTCAGTGATGTGCACTGAGCCCGGCGGCGGCTGCGTTCCGGTTGCATTCACGTGAACGGTCGCCGTGCCGACGATCGATCCCGATGTCGCGGCGATGATCGCGTCGCCGGCTTTCTTCGCGGTGACGACACCAGTCGATGGGTCAACCGAGGCCACATCTGACTTGTCGCTCGACCACATGAACGTCGCCGTCACCGGATTGTTGCTCGCATCAGTGCCGGCCGCGGTGAACTGCTGTGTGCCGTTGACGACCAGCGTCGCGCTCGAGGGCGACACCGTGATCTTTGCGAGCGGACCAACCACGACGACGTCGTTGTCGTTGCACGCGGCGAAGCTGCTCGCTGCCGGCCCGCTCCACGTTCCACTGCCGCTTCGCGCGAGCGACATGCCGACGGGTTCGGTTCCTGCTTCGGCGACGCCGATGTCGACCGACGTCTTACCGTCCGCGGGACCGCCGACCGCGGTGAACGTGCCTTCATATGAGAGGAACTCGATGACGGTGCCGTTCTTGTCGACGAGCGCCATGCCGTCAGGGCTGCCGTTCTGAATTCCGTTCGACGGGTATGTCTGAACGATGACGCCGCGCGTGCCGCACGTCGCCGGAATCGTCCCGCTCAGCGTCTTCGTGTCGTAGACCGCGCCGCCGGTTCCATTGTAGAGAACGATCTGCCAGCCGGTGACGTCGGTTCCGGCAGGACCGGAGATCTCGATCGCTTCACCGGTGTCGGTGCCAGTGTTGTCGTAGTGGATTTCGCTGAACCGTACACTTGGCAGCGAAACAACGTCGCGGAACGGCGAGGTCGGAACCGCTCGTGGGCCGAGTGGGTTGTCAGTGCACGAAAGCAGCAGCACACTGCCAAGGAGGGTGAGCGCGTGGCGCCGGAAACTGATCTGCATATTTGAAATTCGTCTCGGTGAAGCGTGCGGCCGCGCATTGTCTCGCGCGCGTCCGCCAACTTCCATCAGCGTCGAGACGGACGCAAGTCAGTCGCGGACTCGTTACTCGAACACGGTCTCCGACTGCATCAAATCGTTCCAGCGGCAGAAATCGAAAACGGCATGACGCGGGTGTCCTCCGCCGTCATGCCGTTTCTCAATGCCGAGATGCTCGGCTTTCTTACCGCGGCGGCGGACCTCCGCGTCCACCACGTCCGCCGGCTGCGTTGACAGGAGCTGTCATCGGCGGCGGAGCAGGAACGTCGTCCCAGTTGATGATCGAGTTGAACACCATGTTGAACTCGCCATGGTTCTGCCAGCGATACACTGGGTTGTTCGCGAACATGATCACGCGACCGTGTCCGTTGTGCGCATTCGGAATGTCGGCTGCGAACGCGCGGCCCTTCAGGTTGTCCGCGCCGACCATGAGCCCGCTAAGCACTGACGCATCGCCGCCGACGTACTGCGCAAGCACGTTCGCCTGATCGGCGACACCGACGCGGAAGACCTGTGAGCCCTGACCGAACTTGATCGGGAAGATTTTGTTCTCATAGCCGTAGAACACCGGGTGATCCGTGCGAACGATCTCCGCTTGAATGAGCGGCTTTTGCGCGTTCACACCCGTCGGTGTTTCCGTGTCGATCGACCGAGCGAGACCAAACTCGATCGGGAAGCGGACGGCCTGCAAGGTCGTGATCAGTGTCCCGCCGCCGTCGAGGAACTTCTCGATTTCCTCGACGCCCTTCTGGCCGAAGCCGCCGCTGATGTCCGCCGACTCTCCGTACATGCCGAGGAATTTGAACTTATCAGTTTTCTGATACGGCTGGGCACGCGCAGCCGGCGGAGCGAGCACCGCGGCTCGATTGATGTTCTGCGCCGCCATGATGATGACGTCGTAGTCCTTCTTCAGATCGCCCTTTGCGACCCTTTCCTTATATATGAGGTCGAACGGGATGCCGAATTGATCGAACGCGTAGCGGTACCAGCCAAGCTCCTGCGTTCCGCTCCACTGCGAGTAGATCGCAACGCGCGGGACATTCGCGTCGTGCGTCGCGACCGTCGGCACCGACGACAGCGCCGCTCCCGTGAGACCGAGCGACTCGGCCGCCGAACGTGCGGCAGCCATGTCGCCGCCCGTGATGATGAACGAACCGGCCGGGAAGTTCACGCCTTCTGCCGTGAACGCGGCTTCGGCGATCTTCATCGGAACGTTCCGCAGCTTGTAGCGGAACGTGATCATGTTGTTCGAACCGTAATGCGCGACGGCGAGCCCCGCGTTGCCATTGCCTTTGATCGTTCCATGCACGACGGCGGTCTTCACCGGCGTCGTTGCTACCGCTTGGATGGCCTTGTCGTCGACTTCTTTCACGTCGACGTTGAACGCGTAGCCCATCGACCAGCCGCTGTCGTCGTACGTCGTCAGCGCGGGATCAGGGTAGTCCTGACGCTCGAGCAAGTTTTTCGCAAGACGACCGTACGGCTGATTGAGTTTGATGAGGTATGAGCCGGCGGGATACTTCGTCGTGCCGACCGTTGCCTCGGCGTTCAGCGTGCCGATTTCGATTCCTTGCGCGCGCAGGACGTTCACGAGCACGGCCGCGCGCGTCATGTCACGCTGCACCGGAATGACGTAAGCGAATGGCGCCGCGTTGGTCCCCGCCTCGAGTGAGTGCTTCGACTTCACCCAGAAGTTCTCGAGGATGAGATTCGGGAACATGGATGTCAGCTGAAGCGCCGAGAGGACGCCGGTCTCCATGTAGTTCGTGTTGTTGCGGCGCGTGAAGTTCTGCACGCCGTTCGGCGGAATGGGAATTCCGCGATACCATTCGCGCGGCTGTCCACCGCCGCGGCCTGTGGGAATCGCGCTGCGCCCGCCGCCGAATCCAGCGCCACCGCCAGGCGCGCCAGCTCCGGCCGCCGGAGCACCAGCTGCAGGCGCCGCTCCACCAGCACCACCGCCGCCGCGTCCGCCACGACCCCCACGTCCACCGCCGCCGCCGCCACCAGCAGCAGCATTCCCACCGCGACCGGCCGCGCTGTCAGCAGTCGCGCTCCGACCACCGGCTGCCGGCGCAGGAGTGTCATTCGGAGTTTGCTCACGGCCCGACTGCGTTTCGTACATCCTCATCATGCCGTTGTGGTTGTACGCAACGGAACCAAGGTAGCCGGGCGACCAGCCGTCCATGAATGCGAACGTGTAGACGCCGGGCATCCCCCACTTCGTCATCTGCGACAGCTCCCAGTTCGAGAACCAAGGAAGCTCGGCGAAGAGAAGCGGGTCGAGGTTGGGATTCTGCGGAGGACCGCCGCTATAGGTGTAGAGAAGTGCCTGGGCTTCGTGCAGATCGTGGATGATCGGCGGATGCGCGGTGAAGTACCAGTCGGTGATCGCGCGCATCGACATCTGCGAGAGGTTGATGTCGCGATTGTTGTCGTGATAGACGTACTTGCCCCAGTACGGCAGCTGACCTCCGGCGTTACCACCGAAGGGTCCACCATTCGGCGCGCCGGCAACTGGAGCGCCGCGTCCCGTCGTGTCACCTGCCGGCGGAGCCGTCGCCGCGAAATCGAGCCCGCGGTAGAACCAGTCGACGTTACGATCGCGTCCGTCCGGCTCGGCGGCGGGTGTGATCGAGACGATGACGTTGTTTCGAATTTGTGTAATGAGCGGCGACGTCTCGGTCACGAGGCGATACGCGAGCTCCATGAGCATCTCCGAAGGACCGGTCTCGCCGCTGTGGAGGCCGCCCATGAAATGGTAGTGCGGCTTCGTGTTCGTGATGAGCGCGCGAGCTTGCTCGTCGGTCAAGCCGCGCGGATCGGAGAGCCGCGCGAGGTTGTCGCGATTCTTTTGAAGATTTCTAATGTTCTCCGGCGACGACACCCAGATGATGACGAGCTCGCGTCCTTCGTCCGACTTGCCGATCGTCTCGATCTTCACGCGGTCAGGCGCGGCCTTCTCGAGCGCGCGGTAGTACTTCAATATGTCCGCGTAGTACGTCAGCTTCGCCGGCGCGCCGATGTAGTAGCCGAGGACGTCCTTCGGCGTCGGGATCCCGGCAACGAGCGGAAGGTGGTCGACGAGGGGGCTGCCGAACTGCGTTCCCTTCGTCCACTCCGTGTATGATTTCGCGAAGGCTTCGTCTTGTTTCTGCTTGGGATCGCGCGTCTCTGTGACGCTGAGCTGGGCGACGAGGGATGACGCTGTCGCGCAGAGGGCTAGTGCACCGAGGACCAGGGTCCGAAGGCGTGGTCTCATTTGAGGCTCGAGGGGGGAAAGGCTGTCCCGAAGGATAGTTTTTTGCCCCCGTCACCACTAGAGCACTACGGAACTCCATACGGCGGAAACTGCGTGTCCTCCGCGTCAAATTCCGGGGTTCCGCTGTTCCGTCTCCGCTTCCTCCGCGCCGCCCACAAAAGG
>Ga0068852_100002774_pt1 | contig 12130 bp, 7 predicted proteins | sample KBSCornC22_FD_66594 | JGI IMG/M metagenome (GOLD analysis project Ga0068852, IMG submission 66594) | Corn rhizosphere microbial communities from Kellogg Biological Station, Michigan, USA - KBS Corn C2-2 | ecosystem: Host-associated > Plants > Roots > Rhizosphere > Soil ... | reverse complement strand
CAGCGAACGCCACGCTCCGTTATGACATGGACGCCGGCGGCAATATTTCGATCCTGCTGAGCGAGGCCAACTCGACGGGCAGCGGCACCGACGACTATTCGGTCCTTATCCCGGTATCGAACTTCGCCGGACTCGATCCCGCGACCACCTATTTCTACATGTACGTCAACATGGGCGGCGCCGGCGTTGGCTGGGACGTCCAGGGCGGGTTCGAGGAATGGAACCTCGAGAATGGCGTCGCCCTGAGCGGCGTCAAATTCAACGACATCAATGGAAATGGCGTGCGCGACGTCGGCGAAAACGGCGTGGGTGGGGTCACCATCTTCATCGATTCCAATAACAACGGCACACTCGATGCTGGCGAGCGCTCGACGGTCACCGCGTCGGACGGCAGCTACACTTTCTACGGCATCAAGCTGGGCGACACGTACATCATCGACGAAGTGACGCCCGCCGGGCAGATCCAATCGACCGGCAACAACGAAACGATCACGATCGCCAGCAATGCGAAGGCCGGAACGACGTTCGTCGTCGATCCGATCGGCAACTTCACGCCGAACCCGGCGCTCAACGTCACCAAGGTCGTCAGCTCGATCACAGGCGGCGTCGGCGGCAAGGCCGACAGCGCAGGCGACGTCATCAATTACACGATCGACGTACAGAACACCGGCAACATCGCCCTGCATAATATCACCGTCACGGACCCGAATGCGACCACGCTGACGGCAGTCCTGTCCGGTGGGTTCAACAGCGGCGATCTCGATCACGACAATGTGCTCGATGTTGGGGAAACGTGGCATTACACGGCAACGCACACGGTCACGCAGGCCGAGCTCGACGGCAAAGGCATCGACATTGCCGGCGTGATCGACGGCGACGGCGACGACGACAATCGCGTGACCGCAGACAGCACGGAAACGGCGCCCGACACGGCCGACGCTTCGGCTCCGCTCGCTTACAACCCGGCCCTCAACGTCACCAAGGCAGTGGGCTCGATTACCGGCGGCCAGGGGACGAATGGACTGAACGGCGCCGACAGTGCCGGCGATGTCATTCACTACAACATCTCGGTCCAGAACACCGGCAATGTCACGCTGACCAATATCACGGTCACCGATGCCAATGCCGACGCCGGCTCGATCCACTATGTCAGCGGCGATACGGACAGCGACGGCAAGCTCGATGTAGGGGAGACCTGGCTCTACACCGCGGCTCACACCGTCACGCAGGCCGAGCTTGACGGCAAGGGAATCGACAACACCGGCGCCATCGACGGCGACGGCGATGTCGACAACACCGTCCATGCCGACAGCGCTGAAACTCCGGAAGATACAGCCGACGCCAATGCGCCGCTGATCTATGCGCCATCCTTCAACATCGTGAAAGACGTAAGCTCCGTCACCGGCGGCGTGGGCGGCAAAGTCGACAGCGCTGGCGACATCATCAACTACGCGATCTCGGTGGACAACACCGGCAACATCAGCCTGACGGGTGTCAACGTCACCGATCCGTATGCCGATGCCGGCTCGATCCAGTACGTCAGCGGCGACACCGACCTCGACGGCAAGCTCGATGTCGACGAAACGTGGCACTATGTCGCCACGCACACCGTCACGCAGGCCGAAATCGACAGCAACGGCGGCGGTAACGGCTCACTCGAGAATACTGCCACCGCGCATTCCAACGAAACGCCGGACGACAGCGACGATGCAGAAGTGCCACTGGCTTTTGCTCCGAACATCAACATCATCAAGGACGTCAGTTCGATCACGGGCGGCCAGGGCACCAACGGCCTCGACGGCGCAGACAGCGCCGGCGATGTCATCAATTACGCCATAACCGTCCAAAACACGGGCAACGTGTCCCTAACGAACGTCGTGGTAACCGATCCCAACGCCGACGCGGGCAGCATCAAGGCGGTCGATGTCAACAACGACGGCTTCAACGACGGCGACACCAACAAGGACGGCATCCTGCAGACGACCGAAGAGTGGCATTACACTGCCAAGCATACGGTCACTCAGGGCGAGCTCGACAACAAGGGTGGCGGCGACTTCGATGTCGACAATACCGCCACGGCGGATAGCACCGAAACGGGTCCGGACACGGACACGGCCGAAGCGCCGCTAATCTATGCGCCGGGCCTGAACGTCACCAAGGCGGTGACCTCGATCACCGGGGGCCAGGGCGTCAACGGCCTGACCGGCGCCGACAGCGCCGGCGACGTGATCCATTACGGGATCACCGTCCAGAACACCGGCAACGTCACCTTGACCGGCCTGACGGTCACCGACCCCAATGCCGATGCGGGCTCTATCCAGGAGGTCAAGGTCGGCGGCTTCAACACCGGCGACACCGACCAGGACGGCAAGTTCGACGTCGGCGAGACGTGGAACTTCACCGCGACGCACACCGTCACCCAGGATGAGCTGGACCATCAGGGTATTGATGCGACCGGTGCATTCGACGGTGATGGCGATGACGACAATATCGTCACCGCCGACACCGCCGAGACTCCGGAAGACACCGCCAACGCTTCGGCGCCGCTGGTGTACAACCCGCATATCTCCATCGACAAAACGGCGAGCGTCGACGGCGATTGCGCCGACACGGTTGGCGAGCTGGTCAATTACGACATCAGCGTCACCAACGACGGCAACATTACGCTCGAGAATGTCGTGGTCACCGACCCGGTGGCGGACGCCGGAAGCATCGAAGGCGTCGATATCGACAACGACGGCTTCAACGATGGCGACACCAACGCCAACGGCAAGCTGGATGTCGGCGAGACGTGGAATTACACCGCTTACCATACAGTAACGCAGGCCGACATCGACGCCGGCGGCAATTACGACAGCGACCTGGATGGTCACAACGACTCCATCCGCAACGTCGCCACCGTCAATGCCGATGTCGTCAACAGCGACGGCACCGTCACCGACAATGACGACGCCACGGTCGAGGTGTGCCAGAACCCGCACATCACGATCGAGAAGTCGGCGAGCGTCGATGGCGATTGCGCCGACACCGTTGGCGAGCTGGTCAATTACACGCTCGACGTGACCAACGACGGAAACGTCAGCCTGACCAGCCTGCTGCTGTCAGACACCGTTGCCGACGCCGGCAGCATCACAGCGGTCGATGCGGACAGTGACGGCTTCAACGACGGCGACACCAACAAGGATGGAGTGCTTAGCGTCGGTGAGACCTGGCATTACACCGCGTTCCACACCGTCACTCAGGCGGACATCGACGCCGGCGGCAATTACGACAGCGACAAGGACGGGACGAACGACTCCCTCCGCAACGTCGCCACCGCCGATGCCACCGTGGTTGGCACCGACACCCACACCACCGACGATGACGATGCGGTGGTCGAGGTATGCCAGAACCCACACATCACGGTCGACAAGACGGCGTCGGTCGACGGCGACTGCGCCGATACGGCGGGCGAACTGGTCAATTATTCGATCAGCGTCACCAACGACGGCAATGTCACCCTCGACACTGTCATCGTGAGCGATCCGATGGCCGACGCCGGTAGCATCCATGCGCTCGACATCGACAGCGACGGCTTCAACGACGGCGACACCAACGCCAACGGCAAGCTCGATGTCGGCGAAACCTGGCAGTACACCGCGTACCACACGGTGACCCAGGCCGAGATCGATGCCGGCGGCAACTACGACAGCAGCGATCCAGCAGACGGAATCAACGATTCACTCCGCAACGTCGCGACTGCCACCGCCGAAGTGGTCGGGACCGATACCCAGGTCACGGATGACGACGATGCGGTGGTCGAGGTGTGCCAGAACCCGTCGGTCGACCTGACGAAGTATGTCAATGTCGGCTTCGGCTGGGACGATGCGAACTCCGGTCCGGGACCGCAGAACGTCAACGTCGGCGCGGACGTCGATTTCAAGATCACCGTCCACAACACCGGCAACGTCACGCTGACGGACGTCGATATCACCGACACCAACAACAGCAATGGCACAATCGGCTCGCCGAACCTGCTCGTCGATAACGGCGTGATCACCCAATACGGGATCGACCACGGCGCGATCCTTACCGGTGACAGCGATTCGGACGGCAACCTTGATGTCGGCGAGACGTGGACGATCACCTACACCTCCGCGTTCGACCCCGGCCAGCATCTCAACACGGCCGATGTCACCGACGCCCAGGGCGCCACTGACGAAGACTCCGCTTATTACTTCAGCCTGGTGAACCTCGGTCCGTGCCCGCGCACGCCGGGCTTCTGGCAAAATATGAAGAATGGCGGACTGTTCTGGGACGGCGTGTCGGGCAACGAGAAGCATGCCGGCGAGCATGACTTCCCGGACGGCGAGCTGCTCTATGCGGTCGACAGCAACCACGACGGCGTCATCAACGGCAGCGACAAGGCCGGCCTGCTGATCGGCGACTGGAACAAGAACGGGATCACGGACGCCGGCGAAGACACGCTCTTCGTCAGCTATGCCGATGCCCGCACGCTGATCAACGCCTCCAACAAGCAGCTGACCGGCGCGAGTGGGGACGGCAAGTTCATGCTCGGCCGCGACATGGTCGCATCCTGGCTGAACTATGAGATGGGCGCCGGCTTCGGCGATGCCAGCGACCCGGCCAGCCCGACGAGCTACCTGCAAGATGCCATCAACTTCATGCAGATCTATGCGGGCAAGACCGCCGGCGGACTCAATGAGACCTTCGACGAGTTCGTGCTCTCGGGGCCGATCAAGGCCAGCTCGAACCTGTGGAAGCAGGTCCAGAATGGCGTGCACCACAGCGGTGCCCAGCTTCATGCCGCGCTCGATTATTACAACAATACCGGAATGACGAGCCCGGGCGGAACGCTCTACGCGAACTGCGGCGATGCGTTCGACCAGGCGGTCGCGATCTATGAAGCGGCGCACCACACGGGGACGGCGACGATGGCGGCCCTAAGCTCCACCAAGCTGGCGCCAACCACGACGACGACGACGACCACAACGACGACATCGTCGGGTGTGCACGCGCCGGCGCTGTCGACGTCGTACTTCCACGCGACGACCGATTTCGGGCAATCGTTCGAACTCGGATCGATGCAGCATCTGTCTTCGTACGACCTGATCTAAGGTCGGCCGGACAAATGGGGCCGCGCTGCTTCGGCGGTGCGGCCCCTTTCTTTTGTGATGAGCGCTGAATAGGGCCGCGCATCATGTGCGCGCGGCGGTTCCTGATTGCGATCTTCATCCTGACGGTGCTGGCCGTCGCCGGCTTCTTCGCGATCTTCCAGTGGGGTGGGAACGTCTTGCTCAAAGGGGCGACGCCGACCGGGCATTTCGTGGCCAACGCAGCCGGCGGAGCGCCGGACTATTCCCAGACGGCTGCGTGGATCTCCCGGCCGGGACTGGCGGACGATCCGTCGCGCTGGCGACCAGACGGCGACGCCCAGGCCGATCCGACCACGAGGGACGCTCACGTCTTCTACATCCACCCGACGACCTACCTGGAGCGGGACAAGTGGAATGCGCCGCTCCTCCCCGGCGGGCAGACCGAGTTTAGGACGCGGCTCTTCGCGCAAAGCCAGGCCAGCGCGTTCAATTCGGCCGGGGAGATTTGGGCGCCGAGATATCGGCAGGCCGCCTTCGGAGCCTTCCTGCTCGACGACAAGGACGCGCGGGCGGCGCTGGACCTCGCTTTCACGGACGTGACGGCGGCCTTCGACGAGTTCCTGAAGCAGAACCCGGACGGCCCGATCATTCTCGCGGCGCACAGCCAGGGCGCACTTCACCTCGAGCGGCTGTTGCGCGAGAAGGTCGCCGGCAAGCCTATCGCCCGGCGAATTGCTGCGGCCTACGTGGTGGGCTGGCCGATCAGCACCAGCGCCGACCTCCCTGCCCTCGGCTTGCCCGCGTGCCGGTCGGCGGATCAGGCCGGCTGCATCCTGTCGTGGATGACCTTCGGCGAGCCGGCTAACCCCGACATCGTGCTTAATTCCTACGAGAAGTCCTCGGGATTCCTCGGCAAGACTCGCAAGCGCGAGGATGTGCTGTGCGTCAACCCGCTTACCGGGTCGCAGAATGGCGCCGCCGGACCAGCCGATAACCCCGGGACTCTTGTACCGACCGCGGACTTCGGCTCAGCGACGCTGGTCCCGGGCAAAGTCGGGGCCCGCTGCGACCGCGGATTGCTCCTGGTGAACGGCGAAATCCCGCCGCTCGGGCCGTACGCGCTCCCGGGTAACAACTATCACGTCTACGATTATGCCTTCTTCTGGCAGGCGATCCGCAACGATGCGGAGCGGAGGCTCAAGGCATGGCGGCCATGATCACCGCGGAAGCGGCCGAGTTCGGGCTTCATGTCACGTCCGGCAAACTCGCCGGGCTGGACGTCGGAACGAAGACCGTCGGCGTCGCGATCTGCGACGCAGGCTGGCACTTCGCCGGGCCGCTCGAGACCATTCGGCGGACGAAATTCACGCAGGACATGGCAGCGCTACGCACGATCGTCGAGCGCGAGAAGGTCGCCGGGCTGGTCATCGGCTTGCCGCTGAGCATGGACGGGAGCGACAGCCCGCGGACCCAGTCCACCCGCGCCTTCGCCCGCAACCTGGCGCCGCTCGGACTGCCGATCCTGTTGTGGGACGAGCGCTGGTCCACCCAAGCCGTGGAACGCGCCATGATCGAAGCGGATGTCAGCCGCGCGAAACGAGCAGAGAAGGTCGATGCACTGGCCGCCGCGCACATCCTGCAGGGCGCAATCGACGCGCTGGTCAATCTGCCGCCACCACAATAAGCCCGACACTCGTGGACCTGCTATCAATTGATTCGCTGAGCGACGAGCAGATCGCGACCATCCTGGATCGCGCCGGAGTCTTCTTCGCCGGCAATCGCGCTCGCCAGTCGAGCAATGCGCTTAGCGGCAAGATCGTGTTTCAGCTCTTCTACGAGAACTCGACCCGAACGGCGATGTCGTTCGCAACCGCGACGCATCGCCTCGGCGCATCGCCTGTCTCGCTGTCGGTCGAGCACTCGTCCGTGAAGAAGGGCGAGACGCTGGAGGATACGGCCATGACGCTCAATGCGATGCGCCCGGACGCGCTCGTTATCCGCCATCGCGAGAATGGCGCGCCGGCGACCGTGGCCGCGATCATGGAATGCCCGGTGATCAACGCCGGAGACGGGACCAACGAGCACCCGACGCAGGCGCTGCTGGATGCAGCCGCTATGCGCCAGCATTTCGGCCGGCTCGATGGCCTGAAGGTCGCGATCTGCGGCGACGTGCGGCACAGCCGAGTTGCGCGTTCAAACGCCAGACTGCTGCCCCGGCTTGGCGCCGAAGTGAGGCTGGCCGGACCAGCCGAGTTCATGCCCGACGATGCCCCTGCCCTGTCGATCGATGATGCGATCAGCGGCGCCGATGTCGTGATGATGCTCCGGATCCAGCGCGAGCGGCTGGACGAAGACCTGGACTATGCTCCCGGCGAATATCTGCAGCGTTATGGGCTTACGGCTGAAAGACTGGCGCTAGCGTCGCCGAATGCCGTTGTGATGCACCCCGGCCCGATGAACCGCGGCGTCGAGATCGACGGTCAGGTAGCAGACGACCCGGAGCGATCCTTGATCACGCTCCAGGTCGAGATGGGCGTGGCCGTACGAATGGCCTGCCTCGAGCTGCTGATCAGTTAGCGCGAAGCCAGCTCGACCGGGCGATCGCCGGCGGTGCCGCGAACGAAGCAGGTGCCGCCGCCGCGACGGATCGACGAGCAGAGCGCGTTCGCCTCACCGACACTGCCGAAGCCCTTCACCGACAAGCGGTAGAAGGTGCCCTTGCCGCTGTCGAAGCGAGCGCTCATCGGCGAATAGTTGCGCAGGCCGCTGTAGCGGTGCGCCGCTGCATTCCATGCCGAAGCGACGCGGGCCGCGTTACTGTACGAACCGATCTGGACGACCGCGCCCGAATTGCCGCTGGCCTTGCGGACCGCAACCTTCGGAAGAGCAGCGTGCACGACGCGCGCCGGCTTGAGTGCTGGCGGCGGCGGAGGCGGCGCGGCTTCTGGCGTAAATGCCGGAGCTGCCGGAGCGTCCACCGACGGAGCATCCCCGGGAGCAGCGACCATCGGCGGAAGCGGCGGCGGGACCGCCTCAGCGAGTTGCGGCACATCTTGCGGCGCCGCAGCCACCGGTGCCGGAGCCACCTGGGCAAGCTGGGCGTCAGGCTTCACGAGCGCGAGCTGGACAGGCTCACCCGGGTCTGACGCGGCGGGCGTAACGCCAATCAGCGCTGCCAGCTGGCCGCCGGGCTTGCCGGGACTGGCGATCTGCATCCACTGGTGGATGCGGGCGTCGAGCTGGTCGGCAGGAACATCCTGAGCTGCGATCGCGCGAGCGTTGACCCAGTCGCCCGACAGGGCATGCGCCAAAGCGAGGTTCTGGCGAACGCGAGCGTCGGCGCCCTGAGCGCGAGCAACGGTATCCAGCACGGCAACCGCATCCGATGCGCGGCCCGCAAGGGCCAGCGCCAGTCCATAGTCGGCCGGATCAAGCCTGCCGCGCCCGGCTTCGAGGATCGAATTGGCCTGGTCGTTCTTGCCTTGAGCAATCTGGGCAAGCGCCAGTTTCAGGATCACCTGCGGCTGATCGCTCGAGATTGCCAGCGAGTCCTTGAACGCATTCTCGGCCGAGGCGAAACGGCCAGCGGCAAAATAGGCGTTACCGAGAAGGCAGCGAATAACAGCGTTTTCAGGCGACTTGGCCACCGCCTGCTCGGCGTACGTGATGGCCGTGATCGGGTCGTTGGCCTGGAGAGCGGCCAAGGCGCGGGTCGCTGTCCCTACCTCTCCGCTTGGCTGGCTCGAAGCACTGCTGGCGTGATGTTGCGGCGCAGCGCAGCCCGCCATCACCGTCGCCAGCGCGACTAGTGAAATTGCGGAGCCGAAGCGGATTGGCTTGGACATTGGATTATCCCCTACGTTTGGCCTTGGCGGCCATTCCCTCCAGTTCGGGCATGTCGACGAGCAATTGATCGAGCGCGTCGGTCACAAGCTGCTGTGCGGAACGTCCGTTCACCGCACATGCGAGTCGCAGCTTGAGATGCCGTTCAGGATCCAGACGAAGTGTGAATGCGGCTTTTGCCTTGCTGCCGGGAGCAGCACGTGGCGTCGGCGCGCGGCGCATGGCCGCAGGCGTCGCAATGGCAACAGGTGCGGGCTCAGGCGCCGGCACGGGAGTGAAGGTCGGAAGGATCGCGACTGGCGCGAGCTCCGGAGCGTCTTCAACCTCGTAGGGCTCTGCAGTCTCGTCGACCTCTTCCTCGGACTCTTCGACGCCGAGGCGGTCAGCGATTTCGGACTGCTGCGTATGGACCGGCGAATTGACTGGGGTCAGGCCCGTCGGATGGATCCGCGGCTGATCGTCGATCTCCTCACCGAACGCGTCATGCTCCGCGTCGCGCGAAACCTCGTGCGGTTTCGGCGGCTCGAATCCCATGTCGTTCCAGCCCAGGTCTTCCATTCCGGCGCCGGCCTGGCCGAAGCCCTGCGGGCGCATCGCCGGACGAGCCGCGCCCTTGCGAGCGAGAAGTCCGGAGGAGAGGGAGGCGAAAGGCTTTGGTTCGCTACTTGCCACTTTCGGCGCCCCTTACTGGCCGACCACCCGGCGGCCGAAGCCGCCGACCGGACGAGGACTGGCCGCTGGAATGCCTGACGCCTGACCCGGCGCGGCAAAGACGGTGCGGCGAAAATTCTTTTCGAGACGGTCGGAGATGTAATCCCACAGCTCGACAACCTCGCGGGCCGACCGGCCGTTGGGGTCGATCTCCATCACCGTGCGGCCGTCGATCATCGAGGCTGCGAAGTCGGTACGGTGGTGAATGGTAACCGGAGCAACCGTGCCGTGCTGCGACAGCGCGACGGCGGCTTCGTAAGTGATCTTGGCCTTTGGGGTGGCCGCGTTGACGACGAAGATCAGCGGCTTGCCGGCGCGGTCGCACAGATCGACGGTCGCACCGACGGCGCGAAGGTCATGCGGGCTGGGGCGCGTCGGAATAACGATGAGCTCGGCAACGGCGATAACGCTCTGGATCGCCATAGTGATCGCCGGCGGGGTATCGATGACGGCAAGGCGGAAACCCTGCTGACGTAGAACTTCGAGGTCCGATGCGAGGCGGGCCACGGTGGTCTGCGCGAAAGCGGGCATTTCAGCTTCGCGTTCGTTCCACCAATCGGCAAGGCTGCCCTGCGGATCGATGTCGATGAGGCAGACGGGTCCTGCGCCCGCCAGCTGCGCTTGCACCGCAAGATGCCCGGACAGAGTCGTCTTACCCGACCCGCCCTTCTGCGATGCCATAGCCAGAACGCGCATGTATTTCCCCTCGCGTGATTGACGCCAATTCAAGGGTGGAAGTGACACCGAAGGCTCTAAAATCTGGTTAACATCGCCACGACTGTGTTTGCGGGGGCGATGAAGTTCGCTACACTTCGGCCGGGGTAGGTAATCACATGCGTTTCAGATACTTAGCCGCTTTGGCCTGGTTGGCTGCGCTCAGCACGCCTCTTAACGCGCAATCGGTTTCAGCCGGCGCGGACGCCTGGGCGAAGGGCGATTATGACACCGCCGTCGACAATTGGTGGCCGCTTGCCGAGAAAGGCGACCCGGACGCGCAATTCAACCTCGGCCAGGCTTTTCGCTGGGGCCGCGGCGTGCCGGCGAACCTTGCAGCAGCGCAAACCTGGTATGAGCGCGCGGCCGGTCAGGGCCAGATGGATGCGCAGGTCATCCTTGGCCTGATGCTGTTCCAGAACGGCGATCACGCGGCCGGGCTCCACTGGTTGAAAGCTGCCTCCGAGAAAGGCGAGCCGCGGGCGATGCTCGTGTACGGGACCGCTCTCTACAATGGCGACGGCGTCCCTCAGGATGCAGTGCTCGGCTATGCTTATGTAAGCAGGGCGGCCGCGCAGGGCCTCCAGGCGGCGAAGGACACGCTGGCGCAGCTCGACAAGATCCTCCCGCTTGAGGACCGGAGGAAAGGCGTCGCAATCGCCATGGCGAAGGCCAAGGCAGCCCCTGCCCCAAGCTCCAAACCTACGGAGTCGAAGCCGGCAAAGGCCGCGGCGAAAGCGGCGAAGACGACAGCACCTCTAGTGGCGGCTGCGAAGCCTGCACCGAAACCTGTTGCGGCAGTGCCGGCCGGCGGAGCAACCGGGTCGTGGCGGATACAGCTGGGTGCTTTTTCGCAACGATCGTCGGCCGAAGCTTTGTTCCGCAAACTGTCGGGCACCCTTCCCGGACGGCAGGCCTATTACACGGCCGTTGGTAATGTCATCCGGCTGCAAGCGGGGCCATTCGAGAGCAAGGCGGCAGCCGCGGCGGCTTGCCGCGCGGTTGGGCAAGCCTGTTTCCCGGTGCCCGGTAAGTAGCTAGCCGCGAAACCAGTCGCGCCGCCGTACCCCCTGCACCCACAGCAGTGCGTCGAGCCCATGATATTTGAGCTCAGCGTCGGCGACTTCGGCTAGCGCGGGCTTGGCGCGGAAGGCGATGCCCAGCCCGGCTTCCTCGATCATCAGCTTGTCATTGGCGCCGTCGCCGACGGCGAGGACGTCTTGCGGTTGAATTCCAAGCTGCCCGCGGACCTCGATCAGCGCCTCGCGCTTGGCGATCGCATCGACGATCGGGTCGCCAACCTCTCCGCTCAGCTTACCCCCAGAGAAGATAAGCCGGTTGGCGCGGACGCGGTCGAAGCCGACGACCTCGGCGATCGGATTGGCGAATGACAGGAATCCACCCGAAACCAGCAGGCAGCCGGATCCGCCCGCCCGCATCGTCTGGACCAGCGTCTCGGCGCCTTCCGTAATCTCCACGCGCTCATCGAGGCATTGGCTCAGCGCCTTCTCATCAAGGCCGGCGAGCAGGCGAACGCGCTCGCGCAGCGCGCCGCGGAAATCGATCTCCCCCTGCATTGCGCGCTCGGTGATGTCCGCGACCTGGCTTTTGAGGCCGGCGTAATCCGCGAGTTCGTCGATGCATTCCTGCCCGATGATGGTCGAATCCATGTCGGCGACGAACAAGCGCTTCCAGCGCGGCTCTTCGGGCTGGACCGCGAAATCGACTTGGGGAAGCGACTGGAGGGCCCAGCGCGCCGCCTTGGC
>Ga0068852_100002773_pt1 | contig 12134 bp, 14 predicted proteins | sample KBSCornC22_FD_66594 | JGI IMG/M metagenome (GOLD analysis project Ga0068852, IMG submission 66594) | Corn rhizosphere microbial communities from Kellogg Biological Station, Michigan, USA - KBS Corn C2-2 | ecosystem: Host-associated > Plants > Roots > Rhizosphere > Soil ... | reverse complement strand
GTCCCGATGATCGACCAGGTGGCGGTGGCCCTAGACCAGCTAAGCCGCCGACCGGCCTGGACGGGCGAGGACGATCTCGTCTTTGTCAACCCTGCCGGCGAACACATCGAGGACAGCGCCCTCCGCCGGCGCTTCTACGCCGCCCTGAAAGCAGCTGACCTCAAGCACCTTCGCTTCCACGACCTCCGCCATAGCTTCGGCACCCTCGCCGTCCAGGTCTTCCCGCTGACCGACGTGAAGGCGTACATGGGCCACGCCGACATCGCGACGACGATGATTTATGTCCATCACGTCCCGCGAGTGGACGCTGCTGAAAGGTTGTCCGACGCCTTGCGCGTTTCCACCTCTCCGATTGAGCCCGCTGGGCTAAAGGCGGCGGCGTAGCTATTGGCAAAGAAGCTCCCGGTCACGGTTCCGCGCATCGCCCTGACGCCATCCGAGGCGGCGGCCTCCATCGGCGTAGGTCCTGATTTCTTCGATCAGCAGGTTGCGCCGGAGTTGCGGATCGTCCGTCGAGGACGGAAGCGCCTCATTCCGATCCAAGAGTTGGAGCGGTGGGTTTCGCGCAATGCCGAACCGCCGATGATCGATCAAATCCGCTGACAAGCTCAAGCAAGGCGAGGCGGCCGGTTTGACCTGATAGAGGCAAGCCGATACTCAATTGCTCGGCGGCCATTCGGTACACGCCGATTACCTGCATAGGCTTACCGGATGCCGAGAGCCACGCTCGTGCCAATAACCCCCTCCGTTCTGGAGTGGGCCATAGAACAAGCCGGGGTTGAAATTGAAGACCTTGCAAAACGGTCGGGAGCTGAGCCCCAGCAAGTCGCGGCTTGGCTCGCGGGGGATGCTCAGCCGAGCAAAACCCAGTTTCGCAAGCTCGTCACCTTTCTCAAGAGGCCCGAAGCCTTCTTTTTTCTGCCTCGCCCCCCCTCGCGTGAAGCCGTGCCAGCGGCCTTCCGTCATCCCCCTGGTGGGATGCGTGAGCCCACTCGCATAGAGCTTGAAGGAATCCGAAAAGCTCGGCGAGTTCAGCAAGTAGGCCGATGGGTCGCTGAGCGGGTTGAGGATGACCGCTGGCGTGAGAACCCGATCCCGGCTGCGAATGGGAAGACGCCCCATGAAGCCGCCAAAGCCGCCAAAGCCTGGCTCGGATGGTCCCTTCAAGACCAGCGACAAGCGTCAAGTTCGGCCGCTGTGGTCAGAGCGATCCGAGAGCGTCTTGAAGAACGAGGAGTCCTCACCCTTCAGCTACCGCTCGGGTCCGATGGCGGTCGAGGCTTTTCCCTTTATGACCGAGACAAGCCTGTAGTTGCGATCAACACCCATTACAACTATGAGGCTCGGCTCTTTAGCTACATCCATGAGCTAGGCCATCTGATGCGTCGAACTGACGCTATCTGCATTGGCTTCGCTGCAACCAAAGCCGAGAGGTGGTGCGAGGCTTTTGCTGCCTCGTTCTTAATTCCGATTGCGGCGCTTCGAGATCGCGTCGAATTCCGCTTGGGAGAAGACGCCAAAGTCACGGAAATCGACCAGTTGCGTCCCCTCGCCGGTGACTTTCGAGTTTCTCTCAGTGCGATGGCGATCCGGCTCGAAGAACTTGACTTCGGGCGGGCCGGCCTCTTTGAGTCCATCCCAACCACCAGCGACTTCAAGCGCCAGGGTGGCGGCCCAGGGACGGATACCACCCGCGGAGCTGTGCGGCTTCGAGAATTTGGAGAGGGCTATTTCGGTCTGATTCTCGCTGGCGAACGAGCCGGTGCTCTCAGGCGCCAAGACGCTCTGCGCTACCTCGACGTGAGCGAGGGCCAGCTCCGCAAGCTTCACAACGAGAACGTCGAACCGTTTGAACCGTGAAGTGGGTGTTGGATAGCGCGGCCATCAACTACGTGGCCACCCAAAGCCGTAACTACAACGCGGCCTTCAATCGCCTGACGGAACTCGTCAACGGGGGAGAACTTACGTTCTGCGACCAGGTGGTAGCGGAGCTTGAACGCACCGCCGAGGGTGAGCCCGGTCCGTTATGGGCGGCGACCGTGAAGGATCAACGAGCGGACCCTGGCGCTACCTATTCGGCTCAGCGCTGGGTACTCAGCAACGTGGAAGACATCGTTGACGACGACGATCCCGTTGATGCCGCTCCTTATGTAGTGGCCCATGCGAAGAGTTTGCAGGATGAAGGAGAGTCGGAAATCACGGTGGTCACCGAGGACACGGCGGATAAGCCCACGCGAAAGGCGATCCGAACTGTCTGTGCTCAGCTCGCGATCCCTTGCCTGAGCGTTGCCGACATGATGCAGGCGTGTGGGCACCAATGGCCCTAAGACTCAGATATCCAGACTAGGGAGCGGGTTTTCTCGCTTAAGTAGTGCGAGATCGCAGGCAATGAGGTGTCGGATCTTCGAGCGACCAACCGCGCTAGGGCCTCAGCGAAAAGAAGAAGCGCGCGCCCGGGATCAGCCGCGTATGACTCGCCGCCATGGTCGACGACCGTGACAAGGTGTCCTTCGTGCTCGACCCGTTGTTCACCGCTGTCCCCGGCAAGTAGCCCCCAACTGCCGTCCTCTTGCTCGACTTGTGCCAGGCAAAGACCCGCTTGCCATTCATCTTGGTCATCCGACAGAACCCCTGGCGCACCTGCGATGAGGCCAGTTTCCAGAACGCAAAGCAAGTCTGGGCGATTCTCGGGATCCCTCCCAAACGAGCCGACAAAGCCCTCCGGCGATAGGCCCGCGTTGTAGGCCAAAACGGCGAACGGGGGTATGCCGGGAAATTCGGCGACCGGCTTCAGCTCCTTGAGAGATCCTGCCTTCTCCAGGCAGTCCTGAACGGCATCGCTTCCCAAGCTGGTCTTCACCTCGACGCAGGCGAGAACAACCTCTATCGGAAAGAGGATCTGGGTGGTTTGGGCCATAACGGCCGGCTGGTTGCCTTGATCAAACAGAACTACGTCAGTCTGTTGGCTCTGCTGGTCCGTAGAGTCGATCAGCACCCCTGATCCGACACCAACTCGCTCAGGTACGAACCCCTCGAGTAGGCGTGCTAGGGCCAGCTCATTCGAACGCCCGCGCTCTCCCATATGACGGACTAGCTGCGCGAAAACATCAACCTCAGCGCGGAGTCTTTGAAGGACTCCAGACCAATATTGCTCTAGAGCGCTCATCCCGGCCGATGCCGATCAGCGAGCTTCCCGATCTCGCCCATGGATGATCCGAGCGCATCGGCAAGCCGACCGACCGTTCCCCAGGCTGGGTTGGATTGGCCGCGCTCGATCAGCGACAGGGTGCCCGTAGTTATCCCGGCTTCATGCGCCAGTGCTTCCTGCGTCAGGCCGCGCTTCTCGCGGAGCTGGCGGATCGCATTACCGAGCGCCGGTTGTGGTTCGCTGACTCGCCCCATGATCGATTACAGGCTTTCAACGACTCGCTTTTAGCGCCATCTGTTTAAGCACTAGCGATGAATCGATAATCAATGGTACGCTCCGTCTTCATACAAAGCGCCCCCGCGCTGCGCTAACAGCCGGGGGCATGGCACAAGGAGCCTGAACTCCCCATGCAAGACAAGCCTAGTGGCGTTGGCGATGCAAGCGCCACGAGCACCGCCCAGCAGGACTGCCGCGACCAGGCGGCCGTCCTCCGTCAAATCCTCGACCTCCACCCCGAGCCGCTGACGCTCACTGAGTTGACTCGGGAAATGACCCACGACTCGACCGACTTCCAAGAGCGGGATCGGATCGAGAGAGCCGTTCGCGATCTGATCGGCGGCGGACTGCTGCATCTCGTCGGCGATCTTGTTCTCCCGACGCGAGCCGCCGTCATCTCCCACTCCCTGGGGGAAGCGTGATGGACGGCAGGAACGTAGACAGAGAGGCCGCACGCCGGCTCGGCAAAAACCTGTGGAGAGCCCGCCGCCGTGCGGGCTACTCCCAGGAAGGTCTCGGTGCCCTTTGCGGACTGCACCGGACCGAGATCGGCTTTGTTGAGAAAGGGAAGCGGCTGCCGAGGGTGGACACGCTGATCAAGCTCGCGGGCGCCCTCGGCTTAGAAGCTCAGGCGCTCGTGGACGGGATCGAGTGGATACCGCCCGGTCCCTCGGCCAGCGGCAGCTTCGCGGTCAGGAGCGCAGCATGAACATGAAGGTCTCCACTCTCCGGCTCCCCGAGCCGATGGCCAAGCAACTCGGCGCCATCGCCCGCGCCGAAGGCATCTCAGTCTCGGAGGTTCTCCGCGAAGGAATCGAGAACCACATCGCCGCCCGGGTCTCTGACGAGGGCCTCAAAGAGCGCCTGCGGAAGGTGCAGCAGGAAGACCGCGACGTGCTCAAAGACCTCGGGATCGAGGAGTAGCCGATGCGAAGAAGACAGAAGCACTTGCCCTTCGCCCTCGGTGCTTCGATCCGCAATCCGTTTAGCCGCGAGCTGCTGCGGCGGTGTGTTCTGGCGCAGCGGCCGGTCAGCTTGGACGAGCTGGGGGAGTCGATGGACGGGCTGCGGTCCACGATCCGCAACCACGCCGAAGAACTGGAGATCCTCGGTGCGTTGAAGGTCTCCGAAGAGTTGTGGCCGTGGCGCCCGTCCGGCCACCGCTACGAGCCGACCGAGCTGTTGATGAACTCGGAGTGGGCGCTGGTTGGCCTCGGCTCGATGCCTGGAAGCGGCTGGCCGACCGAGGAGGAGAGAGCCCAGCTCGACAAGCACATCGCCGACCGACGCAGGGACAAGGAGTTCAAGGAGCGCCTTCGCCGCCGCATGGAAGAGGACCGAGACGTGCTGGAAGCCCTTGGAGGCCCAGACGTTCCGGTGCGCCTGTGGCGGCGAGCGTTGGCGTCGGTGCGGGCGCGTTTGAAGCGCAGGAGGCGAGCGCGGCTCGCTTCCCGACGGAAATCAGATCGCGGGTGAGGTTCCCAGGACGAAGATGACGGAGTAGATCGCGTTGGCGAGGGTCGCCAGCGCGATCACGCTCCCGCCGACGATCCAGGCTCGCCGGGACGCTCGCCACAGTCCCGAGCGATGGATCAGCACCGCCCCGACCGCGAGCCGCGCCAGGGCGGCGCCGATAAGGGAGCTGCCGAGGACGCAGAACCCGAGCGCGGTGATGTTGAGCGCGCTCCAGCCGGGGTCGGAGGTCAGCAGCACCGTTCCTCCCGCCATGACGGCGGTGACTCCCCTGGTGATCACCGTTCCGGTGCCGAGGGGCAGGATCAACCGCTGCCACCGTTTCAGGCGCCCGCTCAGCCAGGGGCGCTGTTTGACGGTGAAGACCAGCCGCTCGACGTTCTTCCCCGTCTCCGCCAGCACGATGCCGAAGACGAACAGCAGGAGGCCGAAGGTCGAGGCCGGCGCCCCGCCTTCATCGATCCACTCGCCGAGCCCGGTCCCGACCGGCCCTACGAGGAAAGCCCCCAACACGAGCAGCAGCGCCAGGCGGTTCGGGCGCGGCGGCGAGCCATGCACCGACCAAGGACCAGGACCTACACGCCAAGAGCCAGAAGCCAAGAGACCACCCCACCAGGAATCGAAGTCAGCGAAGCACCCACAACTAGCGCCAGCAGCAGATAGATCCTTGCCTCAAGAGCCGCAGCAGTAGGCCCTTGAGCAAGGCCGAACTGCCACAGCAGAACCCCTCACGCACTATCACTAGGTGATTCCCGCCCCGACCGGGGCGGCACCGCCGAGACGATTGGCGGGGGGCGCCAGGACCGCTCTCGGCATTTCCACTCCGTGGACTGCCGCAGCGATTCGCAGGGGCGCTTGCCCTTCCCCGAGGACTTCTTCGGCGTGGAGCCGATACACCGCCCCGCCGCGCTGGACAGCAAAGGCATGTACGCCTTTGCCAGAGGACCGCGCTGATGCTCTCCATCGGGAAGATGGGAGCCGGCCAGGAGGGCTACTACCTCGGCAAGGTCGCAGAAGGCGCCGAGGACTACTACTCGGGCGAGGGAGAGGCCGAGGGATACTGGCTCGGCGACGGCGCTGACGACCTCGGCCTGCAGGGCAAGGTCGATCCCGACCAGCTCGTCTCAATGCTCACCGGGACCAACCCGGCGAGCGGCGAGCCCTTCGGGCTCCGCCACGTCGAGGGCGGCGCCGTCCCCGGCTTCGATCTCACCTTCTCGGCGCCGAAGTCGGTCTCGCTCGCCTGGGCGCTCGGCGGCCATCCTGTCGCCGCCGAGGTCAAAGCCGCCCACGCCGAGGCGGTGCGGGCCGGCCTCGACTACCTCCAGGGCGCCGCCTGCTGGACCCGGCGCGGCGCCGGAGGCCACGTCTTCGTCAAGGGCAACGGCTTCCTAGCCGCCGGCTACGTCCACCGCTCCTCCCGCGCCGGCGATCCGCAGCTCCACACCCACGTCCTGGTTGCCAACGCCACCTTTGCCGAGGGCCGCTGGACCCGGCTCTACCACCCGGCGATCTACGACCACGCCAAAGCCGCCGGCTACATCTACGAGGCCCACCTGCGCGACGAGCTGACCCGCCGCCTCGGCGTCCGCTGGCGCGAGGTCGAGAACGGCATCGCGGAGATCCGGGGCTTCGACCCCGACCACCTGCGCGCCTTCTCCACCCGCCGCGAGGAAATCCTCGAGGCGGCGGGGGAGGGGGCGAGCGCCCGCGCCAGGCAGATCGCGACCCTGGCGACGAGGGAGGTCAAGGACCGCGACCTGACCACGGAGAGCCTGCGTGAGGTTTGGCGGCGAAAGGGCGAGGAGATCGGACTTGATCGCGACTCGATCCGCGCCACCTTCGGCAAGGAGCGCCAGGCGCCGGAGGGACGGGTCGCGGTCGCCGACGTCGAGGCCGCGCTCACTGCCCATGCCTCGCACTTCGACCGCCGCGACGTGATCCAGGCGGTCGCCGACTCCCTCCCGGCCGGCGCGCCCGGACCCGAGGTCGTGGAGCTGGCCGACGCCTACCTCTCCCGGCCCGATGTGATCTTGATCGCGCAGGCCGCCAAGGGCGAGCGCTACACCACTCGCGCGATCTGGGAGCTTGAGAAGAAGGCGCTAGCGAGCGCCGAGGCGATGGGGTCGAGCACGGACCGGGCCACGGTGGATCAGCTCGTCGTCGCCCGCGTCCTCGCCGAGCGGCCGAGCATGAAGTCAGACCAGGAGGCGATGGTGCGGCGCCTCCTGACAGGCGGCGAGGGCCTGGTTGTCGTCGTCGGCGAGGCCGGCACCGGCAAGACCTACGCTCTCGTCGCCGCGGCGCGGGGATGGTCAGCTGATCGCGGCGAGCTGCGGGTCGCGGCGCCGACCTGGCGGGCGGCGAACGTGCTTCGCTCCGAGGGCCTTGAGGCTACGAGCCTCGCCCGCCTGTTGGCAGAGCTTGATCGCACCGCCGCCGAGGGGCGGGCGCCGCTTCGCCCCGGCTCGGTCGTGGTCGTCGACGAGGCCGGGATGGTGGACTCCCGGTCTCTCGCCCGAATCATCGACCACGCTCAGGAGGCCGAGGCCAAGCTGGTCTTGATCGGCGACCCCGCCCAGCTCGGCGAGATCGAGGCGGGCGGTCTCTTCGCGGCGATCGCGCAGAGGACCGAGCCGATCGTTCTCGATGAAGTGATCCGCCACCGCCATGAGCTGGAGCGCGATGCGGCGAAGCTGATCCGCGAGGGCGAAGGGCGGGAGGCGATCTCGGTCTACCAGGGAGCCGAGCGGGTGACGATCTCAGAGGACCCCGCCGCTCGGCGGGAGGCGATGGTCGCCGACTGGTGGCAGCGCTTCGCTGACGGCGAGGACGCGCTGATGGTCGCCAAGCGAAACGCCGAGGTCGGCGAGCTGAACATCCTGGCGCGGGAGCGGATGCGCTCCGAGGGTCGGCTCGGCTCGCAGGAGCTGCAAGTCGGCGAGGGCCGCTTCGCGGTCGGCGATCAGGTCATCACCCGGATCAACGACCAGCGCGCCGGCATCTTCAACCGCGAGAGGTGGCGTATAGCGGAGGTGGACGCGGACTCGGGGCGTCTGGTGTTGGACGGAATCGACACCGCTGGGCGGGTGGGTGTCGATTCCGTCTTCTTGGGCCGGGTCAACCCCAGGGACGGAGCGCCCGCCATCGAGCACGCCTACGCCGCGACGATCTACCAGGCCCAGGGCGCGACTCTCGATTCGGCCTTCGTCATGGCCGATCCCTCGATGACGCGGGAGGAGTTCTACGTCGCAACCTCGCGCAGCAGGGGGGAGACCTTCATCTACGCGACCCCGGAGGTCCAGCTCGCCCGCGAGGAGATCGCGCCGGACTCGCCCTACCTCCGTCACGGCCTGGACCACATCGCCGAAGCGGCCGAGCGGATCGGCGCCCAGAGCGCTGCCCACGACGAGGCCCTGCGCTCGCAGTTCGCCCAGATGCCGACCGACGAGTTGGCCCGCCGCGTCCACGAGCTCCGCTCAGAGGCCGGCGCCGAGCAGCACAACGAAGATCGGCATCTCCGCGTCGAGGATGCGATCCAAAGAGCCTCGGAGCAGGTCGAGTCGTTCCGCTCACGGTCGGGCGTCCATCCCTCCAACGAGGAATCCGCGCTTCGGCGGATCGAGGCGGCGAGGGCCGAGCGCGAGCAACTGCCGGGGATCGGCCACGACGCCCGCGCGAAAGCAGCGGTCGCCGAACACGTCCTCTCCGAGCGGGAGCGAGCCGCCGCGACCGCCGCCCGTCTATCTCCTCCCGCCTACATCAAGTCCGAGCTGGGGGAGAGGCCGAGCGATCCGACGAAAGCGGCGGTGTGGGACCGGGAGGTGCGCGGGATCGAGAGCTACCGGGTCAGAAACGGCGTGGTGGACAGACACCATGCCCTCGGGCGGGAGCCGAAAGACCGGGCTGCGCAGGCGCGACAGAGGCAGGCAAGGGAGCGGCTGCAGCGCACGCGGCGTCAGCTCGGGTTGAAGAAGCAGCGGGCGGCCGAGCGCTCGATGCGCCTCGGGATCGGGCGATGAGGCAGCAGGCTGAAGACAGACCGAGTCGAAGCTTGCTTACCGAGCCGCTGCTAAACGCTGACGAAGCGGCCCAGCTTCTCCACGTGCCCCGTAGCACCCTCTACGAGCTGGTCCGCTCTCGGCATCTGCCACACGTGCGGGTGGGGCGGGGGCTTCGATTCACCCGAGACGGTCTCGAACGGTGGGTTGGACAGAACACCTTTAACAGTTAGCACCTGGCGGGTGCTTCATCTGGGTGCCTAATGATCTTGGTGACGCCTGAATTTATCTTTGAGGACGCGAAGGGCAAGGGCGTCTTCCGCGAATTTGACGCCAAGGCGAAGAAGCGCATAGGTGGTGATGAGGCCGTAGAGAGTTGCCTTGCCGACGCTTGACCACTTCACTTCGCCGAATAGGCCACCAAGCTTCAGGCAGCCGAGCAGAAGTAGACCGCCGACCACCGTTCCAATGACCTGCACCAAGGTGTCCCTGATGAACTGGCGACGCACTGCATCTCATCTTCGCGCCGGGGGCACCTTCCCCTCTCGCCAGCCCGACCCTTCGTCAGACTTCGGCTGCCTCTAGGGCCTCGGCCCAAGAATCGAACAGCCGATAGAAGGTCTTGCCGTCAGGCAGGCGGGGATCGAAGTTCATCTGCCTTGTTGTGGGCTTCTTACCGTCCTCGGCGACCACAGCGCGGACAGCCTCGACGACAAGCTCGCGGGTCCAGCCAGGGTTGGCAGTCGGTGCCCTACGTATCCGACCAAGGCACCAGTTCGCGACGGTCGATTCGCCTGCGCCAATGCGCTGGGCGATCTCCGAATAAGTCCAGCCACTCCTTCTCAGTTGCCTCGCTTCGGCTACTACCTCGTCGGAAAAGACGTGACCACGCGTAGTTGCCGCGGCACCTCGGCGCCGCAGTTCCGGCGCACCGCTTCGGCTCGCCTCAAGGCGACGCCGCAGGATCGGATTATCGGCGGCCTCTCGCAGCTGGGCGTGCGCGTCGTAATCAACCTCATCGATGGCAAGCTCAACGGGCGCCTCGTCGAAGTCATCTTCGAGATAGGAGTCGAGCGAAGCGTTACCACGCTCGCGTCGCCGCAGTGCAGTCAACAGACGACTCCGAGCCTTGAAAACCACAAACGGCGACGTCAGTGGTTCTCCCTTTTCGAGCATCTCAGCGACGGCGGTCTGGACTGCTTCTTCGGCGTCGTCGCGATTGGCGAGGGAGTGCGCACGCTGCACGGTTGGCAGCACATCGTCGAAATCGAACGCGATGGTGCGGTCCATCTCTAAGCAAAACCCGGAGGTGCTCCAGTTCGTTCCGCGAGCAAAGCCTGTTCAGCCCAAATTCCGTTCTGCGGCTGGGGTCGGCGCGAGACCGGAGTCCCCTCTCGCCTGAATCCCGAGAGGGGACACATTTGGGACACAAACTGGCGTGGTGGCTGCAAAACTCCGCTTCACAAGCCATGCCGGAGGAGGGACTCGAACCCCCGACACGCGGATTATGATTCCGCTGCTCTAACCAGCTGAGCTACTCCGGCGGGGGGGATGATGGTAGCGATGCCGCGACGAGGTGGAGCTCCCCAAACTGGCTGGTCGGCGATGCGGCCGGTGCTGGTTGGATTCCTGATCGTGGCCGATGGTTTTACGGTCGCTGCGCTGGCGATTTCGCGGCCGGACGGGTGGCTGCCGCCGTTCCTCGCCTTCGGCGTCGTGCTGGTGGGGCTGGTGGCCTTCGAGTGGTGGGCGATTGGACACCGTCACGACGACGGGTGATTTCCGGGATCTGTGCAGAATGGTGGGAGGAATTCTTGTATTTGCCCGCAAATGCACTGGATGCAGGGGAAAATGGGATGCAGGGGTTTGACTGGATGAGTAGGGTGACCCGATGACCGCGGAACTGGACAGGGCCGTGAAGACGGTCGTCCGGCAGTGCATGGGAATCTCGCCGGGCGAGGACGTGCTGGTCGTCTGCAACCCGGTGACCGAAGAGATCGGGGCGCTGATGCGGATCGAGGCGCAGGGCGACGGCGCCGACGCGACCCTCGCCGTGATCTCCGAGCGGGACTCGGCCGCCGCCGAGCCGCCGCGGGCCGTCGCCGCCGCGATGTCGGCCGCCGACGTCGTCCTGGCGGCGACGATCCAGTCGCTCTCGCACACCGAAGCGCGCCGGGCCGCGACCGAGGCGGGTGTCCGGATCGGCTCGCTGCCGGGCGTCACCGAGGAGATGCTCGAACGGCTGATGGTCGGCGACCTGGAGGAGATCCGCCGCCGTGGCTGGGCGATCGTCACCGCGCTGAACCGCGGCTCGGAGGCGCGGATCACCTGCCCGCACGGCAGCGACCTGCGCCTCGGCCTCGAGGGGCGGCTGGCGATCGTCGACGCCGGCGAACTCGGCAACAAGGGCGCCTTCGGCAACCTGCCCTGCGGCGAGGGATACATTGCCCCGCTCGAGGGGACCGCCGAGGGCACGCTCGTCGTCGACGGCTCGATCGCCGAAGTCGGCCTGCTCGACACGCCGGTCTCGATGACGATCCGCGAGGGCAACCTGGTCGAGGCGACCGGCGGCGACGGCGCCCGGCTGCTGGAGCTGCTGACCGAGCACGGGACCGACGGCACCAACGTCGCCGAGCTCGGAATCGGCACCAACGAGGAGGCGATCCTCACCGGCCACTTCCTCGAGGACGAGAAGATCCTCGGCACCTGCCACGTCGCCTTCGGCGCCTCGGCCGCGATCGGCGGCACCGTCCAGGTGCCGGTCCACCTCGACTGCGTCGTCCTCGAACCGACGATCGAGGTCGACGGCGAGGCGATCCTCAGCGGCGGCGAGCTGCTGATCTGAGGCGCGCGACGATGCCGCCCCTGCTCGCGGTTCCCAACCTCTCGGAGGGGAGCGACGCGGAGCGGCTGGCGCGCCTGGAGCAGGCCTTCTCCGGCGGCGTCACCCTGCTCGACCGCCACTCCGACGCAGACCACGGCCGAACCGTCTTCACCCTCGCCGGCGAGGGGGAGGCGCTGGTAGAGGCGCTCGCGGCCGGAGCCGAGGAGGCGCTGGAGACGATCGAGATGGACCGCTACCGGGGCGCCCACCCGGCGATCGGGGCGCTCGACGTCTGCCCGGTTGTCTGGTTCGACCCCGCCGACCGCGCGGCGGCGCGCGAGGAGGCGATCGCGGCGGCGACCCAGATCGGCGGCCTCGGCATCCCCGTCTTCCTCTATGGCGAGCTGGCGCG
>Ga0068852_100002772_pt1 | contig 12137 bp, 10 predicted proteins | sample KBSCornC22_FD_66594 | JGI IMG/M metagenome (GOLD analysis project Ga0068852, IMG submission 66594) | Corn rhizosphere microbial communities from Kellogg Biological Station, Michigan, USA - KBS Corn C2-2 | ecosystem: Host-associated > Plants > Roots > Rhizosphere > Soil ... | reverse complement strand
CCGAGCGGCTCGTCCATGAGGAAGCACTTGGGCCGGCGAACGATGGCCCGGCCCAGGGCGACCCGCTGACGGTCACCTCCCGCCAGGCCCGAAACCGAACGGTCAAGCAGATGATCGATACGAAGGAGCTTGGCTGCTTCCTCCACACGCGCGCGGATCTCGCTTCGCGGAACGCCTTGTGCGAGGAGGGGAAAGCCGATGTTCTTGCGCACATTCATATGCGGGTAGAGAGCAAAGAGCTGGAACACGAATGCGATATCGCGTTCGCGCGCCCGCCGCATCGTCACATCTTCACCGTCCAGCAGGATCCGGCCGCCCGTTGGCAACTCGAGTCCGGCGATCATCCGAAGGGTCGTGGTCTTGCCGCACCCGGAGGGCCCGAGCATGACGAGAAACTCTCCGTCTTCGACAACCAGGTTGGAGTTCTTGACGGCGGTGAAGAGGCCGAACTCCTTCTTCAGACTTTCGATTCTGATCTCAGCCATCGTCTACTCCGGAAATTTCGTGACCACGATGAACATCAAGGTGCCGATCAGCATCGTGACGAAGGAGTACGTGTACAGAACGAGCAGGAACGGCTGCAAAAGCATGAAGAAGCCGCCCGCGATCAGGGCAATCGCCAACCCTTCCATCGGCCCTCGTCTGAGCAGTCTTGGCCATTTGCGAACCGTGCTCATTTCCTCACTGCTCCAAAGGTTATGCCGCGCAACAGCTGCTTTCTGAGCAGCACGGTGAAGACAAGGATGGGAATGAGGAAGATCGTCGTCCCAGCGGCTACCGCCGGCCAGTCCTGCCCTCCCTCGCCGATGATCGTCGGAATGAAGGGTGGTGCAGTCTGCGCCGTGCCCGAGGTGAGCAGCGCTGCGAACGCGTACTCGTTCCAGGCAAAGATCAGGCAGAAGATCGACGTCGCTGCAATGCCGGTTGTCGCCTGTGGCAGGACCACCCGCCAGAACGCCTGCATGCGCGAATAGCCATCGATCATGGCGGCCTCTTCGTACTCGCGCGGAATCTCGTCGATGAACCCCTTGAGCAGCCAGACCGCGAGCGAGACGTTGACGGCCGTATAGAGCAGGATCATGCCGAGCGCCGAGTCAGACAACCCGAGCTCGCGATACATAAGATAGATCGGGATCGCCACCGCGATTGGCGGCATCATGCGGGTCGACAGAATGAAGAAGAGCAGGTCGTCGGCCAACGGCACTTTGAACCGGGAGAAGCCATAGGCCGCCAGCGTGCCGAGGAACACGGCGCAAAAGGTTGAGCCGAAGGCGATGACCAGCGAGTTCACAAAGCGCGGCACGAAGTTGGATGGCCCAGCGATCACCATATTGCGCGAGCGGGTGACCTGGTCGCAGAACGAGGTCGCCGGCCCAAGCGAGGTTATGTATTCCGGCGTCTGTCGCGTCCTGGTCGTGAACAGGTTGCAGTAGCCCTCGATGCTCGGCTGGAACAGCAGTTTGGGCGGATACGCGATCGAGTCCGGCGGCGTCTTGAGGCTCGTGGCGAAGATCCAGAGCAGCGGCAGGATCGAGACAAGCGCATAGACGATCACGATGGTGGCGGCGATGCGGCGGCTCAATGCCGTGGGAGCAACGACAGAATGTGCTGTGGTGAGGCTCATCTCTGTTTCACCGCGTTGAGGGCTTTGACGTAGATGTTGGCGAGACCGAAGACGGCGACGAACAGGATGATGGCGAATGCCGAACTGTAGCCGGTGCGCCAGCTCTCGAAGGCCTGCCGCTTCAGGGTGATCGAGGCCACCTCTGTGGCCGAGCCAGGTCCGCCGCCGGTGAGCAGGTTCACCATGTCGAACATCTTGAAGTTCTCGATGCCGCGGAAGAGGACAGCGAGCATGATGAAGGGCAGCGCCATCGGCAGCGTGATCGACCAGAATTGCCGCCAGGGCGAGGCGCGATCGACCTCGGCCGCCTCGTAGATGTAGTCGGGGATCGAGCGGAGCCCGGCAAGGCAGATCAACATCACGTAGGGCGTCCACATCCAGGTGTCGACGATGACGATGGCCCAGGGAGCCGAGCCGACGCTCCCCAGAAGATCGATCTGTGCGCTCGGAATGCCCGTGACGAACGAGACGACGTAGGCGAACAAGCCTACCTGCGGCTGGTAGAGGAAGCGCCAGAAGTTGCCAACCACGGCGGGGCTCAGCATCATCGGAACCAGAATGATCGTGGTCCAGAAGGCGTGCCCACGGAACTTGCGATCGATCAGGTAGGCAAGGCCGAACCCGATGAGTGTCTCGAGCGTGATGGTCCAGAACACAAAGTGAGCGGTGGTCTGCATGGCGATCCAGATGTCGCCGTCGCCCAGGATGCGCTGATAGTTGGAGAGGCCGACATTCTTGACGACCTCATTGGCGCGGTTGGCGCGATAGTTCGTGAAGCTCAGCCAGATCGCCCACAGCAGCGGGAAGATGTTAATCGCCAGAAGAAGTACCATGGTCGGGGCGATGAACAGCCAGGCCAGCGCTCGGTCGGACAGTCCGCGAAACCGTTTGGCGATGTCTGCCGGCGTTGACCGAGCTGCTGCCCGCATCACCTGGTCCTGAACTGAGATTCTACTTTCAGACATCGTTTGCGTCCAAGGTTGAAGTGGGCTCCCTCGCCGCCCTCGTTCGCGCGCCAATTGGCGTTTTCCGAACGAGAGCGAGGCAGTGGGAGGGCCGCCGTCGAGGCCGCCCCCTTGAGCGATCCTACACGCAAGGGGACGGCAAGTTGAGCTAGAGCTTGTTGTCGTCCTGGAAAACTGCGGTCCAGTCCTTCACCAGGCCATCCAAGGCTTCCTGGGCCGTGCCCTGATCGGCGACCACGAAGTCATGGACGCGCTTCTGCATCGCCTGCAGGAGCGAGGCGTAGCTCGGCTCGGCCCAGAAGTCCTTCACGATGGACATCGAGTCGAGGAACGCCTGGGCATAGGGCTGGCTGGCAGCGAAGCCGGGGTCGTTCACCACTGCCTTGAGGCAGGAGTAGCCGCCCAGTTCCCACCACTTCTTCTGCACGTCGGGCTGAGCGAACCACTTGATGTACTGGAACGCCGCGTCCTGGTGGTCGGAATAGGACACCACGGAGATCCCCTGCCCACCGAGCTGGGCGAAGTGACCCTTGGGTCCTTCCGGATTGGGGAAGAAGCCGATCTTGTCGCCGCCGACCTTTTCGTCCTTGTAGAGGCCGGGCCAGGTGAAGGCGAAGTTCATCTGCAATGCCACCTGTCCGGATTTGAAGGCGTCGGCATCCTCGGTCATGTACGCGTTCGACCAGCCCGGAGGGGTGAAGCCGTAGAGCTTCTTGTAGACCTCGAGACCGGTGGCGGCATCCGCCGAATTGACGAAGCCTTCCATGTCATAGGGCTTCTGCGGATTGTCGTATTGGAAGCCGTAGTCATACAGGACGTTGGTGGCGCCCATTGTGATGCCTTCGGACCCGCGCTCGGTATAGATCGCCGCGCCATAGCGGGTCTGGCCATCGACTTCGCGGCCCTGGAAGAACTCCGCGATCTGCATGAGCTGATCGTAGGTCTTGGGCGGCGCAAGGTCCCAGCCGTACTTGTCCTTGAACTCCTTCTGCAGCTCGGGCTTGGAGAACCAGTCCTTGCGGTAGGTCCAGCCGACGACGTCGCCCATGGCCGGCAAAGCCCAGTAGTTCGGCGTATTCTTCGGCCACTCCGAATATCCCACGACCGTCGCGGGGACGAAGTCGTCCATCTTGATGCCGTTCTTGTCGAAGAAGTCATTGAGCTTGACGTAGTGGCCATTCTCGGCCGAGCCGCCGATCCACTGGCTGTCACCGATGATCAGGTCGCACAGCTTGCCGTGCGAGTTGAGCTCGTTGAGAAACCGGTCGGCGTAGTTGGTCCACGGCACGAACTCGAACTTCATGCCGATGCCGGTCTTGGCAGTGAAGTCCTTGCTCAGCTCAACCAGAGCGTTCGCCGGGTCCCATGCCGCCCAGCACAGCGTGATATCTTCGGCGTGCGCCGCAGTCGTCGTAATGATCGGCGCGCTGATGCCAAGCGCCCCGGTGGCTAGCACCGCCAGCGCGGTGCGGAAATTGCCCTTCATACCGTCCTCCAACTCCTCCATGGCGTCCCGTCCCGGTCCGCCTCCCACCGGACCACGGGGTCCGGATATCTGAGCCACGCGGCTCTTGTTTAGTGATTGTCCAACCAACTATCCCATTTCACTAAACATCACAAGAGGCTTTTCGCGGAAACGCGCGGCGCGTCTGGTCATCTCCTGGTTAACCAACTGCGAATAAGGCAGAAAACCGAACATAAAACTGGCACCGAATGAGAATGAGTTCGATTGGCGAGAAAACGCATATTTCTGTGCAATTTCAACATCTTATCCCAATGACACGGGCAATCCGTGGCATGGTTTCGGGGAGCCATGGGATGCCAGGATTTTCGCCGATGGTTGCCGCGGAGGACTGGTCGGCCCGCGCATGAAGCAGACCAGACCTGCGGGCTACTGTTTAGCGGATTCGCTATCCATTAACTTTCCTCCGGCACTTTTAAGTCATTGGCCGACGGAGCGAGGGGGATGCCGATGCGGTTCAGAACTCTTTTTAAGAATGTCAGCCTGCGAGCGACCATCGCGGGCCTCGTGGTCTTTTCCGTGCTGTGCGCCGTGGCAGCTCTGGCGGCCGGCATCTACGTCAGCGTCGGGGCGAGCTTCATGCAGCAAGGGCGCGACCAGGCTCTTGCTGCGCTGCGAACCGCAGCCACCGTCTTCGTTGAGTCTGCCGACGGCTACACGATCAAGTGGTCCGACGACGGCCAACTCGGCAGGATCACGGTATGGGGACTCCTCCCCTACCGCGACAACACCCTTGTGCAGAGCATCTCGCGCGTGAGCGGGGCGGAGACCAGCATCTTCACCCTCGACAAGGACACTCAAGCGTTGATCGTCGGCACGACAACCCTGCTGGGAGCAGACCAGCATCCGGCGCTTGGCGCGACGCTTGACCAGACAGGAGCCGCCTACGCCGCGCTCTCGAACGGCGCTCTATACACCACAGAGGAGAACCTGGACGGCAATCGGTATTTCACGGCGTACAAGGAGATCGTCCGCGACCGCGACGCGGTGATTGTCGGCGTTCTGCGCGTCGCAGTTCCCCTCGCCGAGGTCGAGCAACGCCTGTTTGACATTATGGGCCTGGTTCTCAAGGTGTGCGTCGCGGTCGTTTTGGTTGTTGCCGGCTTTGGCTATGTCGCCGCCCTGCTCATCACACGTCCAATCCCCCGGCTCGTCGCGACCATGCGTGAACTCGTCGCCGGCAACTACGAGACGGCGGTTCCCTACACCGGCCGTGGCAGCGAAATCGGCAAGATGGCGGACGCGGTCGAGATCTTCCGTGAGAACGGGCTCAAGATCGCACACATGACTGCAGAAGAGACGGCCAGCTCCGAAAAGCGCCGCACTGAACGAGCCCTCATGATGCGGACGCTTCGCCGGGAGATCGGGGATGTCGTCGACGCAGCAGTCGCCGGTGATTTCGACAAGCGCGTCACCGCCGAATTCCCCGATCCCGAGTTGGCCTCGCTGGCGACGGGGATCAATGCCCTGGTCGAGAGTGTGAGTCGCGGACTTGGGGAGACCACCACCGTCCTGGCGGCTGTTGCCGAGGCCGATCTCACGCGACGCGTCAACGGCGACTATCAGGGCGCGTTCGCTCAGCTGCGCGACAGCACAAACTCACTTGTCCATCGGCTCAACGAGATCGTCTCGGACGTGCAGCTAAGCTCGCGCGGGCTCAAGACCGCCACGGAGGAGATTTTGCAGGGAGCAGACGATCTCTCGGAGCGAACCACGAAGCAAGCCGCGACCATCGAGGAAACGTCGGCGGCAATAGAACATCTTTCGGGCACGGTCTCGAGCAACGCCCTGCAGGCAAAGCAGGCTAGCGACAATGCCAGGGAAGCGGCGCGCACCGCAGAACTGGGCGGGCAGGCAATGGGCACGGCCACCGAAGCAATGGAAAAGATCCTCGCCTCTTCGAACGCGATCTCCGGGATCATTGGAGTGATCGACGATATTGCGTTCCAGACCAACCTGCTGGCGCTCAATGCCTCGGTTGAGGCGGCGCGTGCTGGCGAAGCCGGCAAAGGATTCGCGGTGGTGGCGATTGAAGTGCGACGGCTTGCCCAGTCGGCGGCGGAAGCGTCCCGCGATGTCAAGCAACTCATCGAGCAGAGTGCCGAGCAAATCCGCATCGGGGGTAGGCTCGTGTCCGAGGCGGCGAACACCCTCGAGTCGATGCGCTTGGCGGCCCACGCCAACAACGAATTGATGGACAACCTTGCGCGTCAATCAGCCCAGCAGGCGGGTGCAATCGAAGAAGTAACCAGCGCCATTCGGCAGATGGACGAGATGACCCAGCACAATGCCGCCCTGGTGGAGCAGACCAACGCCGCAATAGCTCAGACCGAGACGCAGGCGAGGAAGCTCGACAGCGTAATTGACACCTTTCGGGTCGGAGAAGCGCAGCCGGTCTCGACCGCATCGGCAGCCCCTCCGGTGGGATCGAGGCCGCGGCGCTCGCCGTCGGCAATTATCTATGCGGTCGACCGCACGGCGGCGGTCACGAAGGACCGGTCGGCATTCTGACGTGGGCGGAAAGTTCGAGGCGGAGCGTGGCCCAGACAGGCGCGGAGCGGTGAGGGAGCAATCGCGGGGGCCTCACTCGGACCTGCGATTTGTCGGTGAGATTCACGGACACTGCCGAGTGGAGGCCCCGACACTGCCGGAACGGTGGAGTCCCGTCTATCCCTGCCGCAGCCTCAGTATTTCGAGCCGCACGATCATCCTTGCGACGCCTGCTCACTGTCATATCGACCAAGATGTGCTGCTGTTCTTCGAGCTGACCGGTGTACTGCGCGCGCGCGTTTCCCACTTCTTGAATTCCGGGTTCGCCGCGAGGTTGCAACTCCTGCCGCCCGAGCTCGAAGCGCTCAATCGCAAGATTGCGTGGCTCAAGAAGCGCGCTTCGCTGGGTCTTCGCGATCAGCGGGCTGCCAAGAGAGTGGTCCCACGCAATCGCAGGTCGGTTGTCATCTTGGGCAACGGCGACACCTACCCGTGCTCGATCATCGACCAATCCGTTTCCGGGGTGGCGGTTCATTCGCTCTTATCGCCCGCCATCGGCACGCCGCTGGCCATCGGCTGCATGCTTGGCCGGGTGGTCAGGCTTCTCGACGCCGGTTTCGCCGTCCGATTCTTTGAGGAATGCATCTTTGAGGACTTGGAGATGCGCCTCCGCCCGCCAATCGGGTCGATGGTAGACAACCTAAGCAGCTGAGCGGCAGTAGGTCCGGGGTTATGTCGTCCTCGAGTTCCAGCAGTGAGAAGCTGATGTCGTCTTCTCATTGGCATCAGCGAACTCAAGTACGACAACGTCCTCGACCAGGCTACTCAAAGAAATCCGGAGATTTGCGCGGTCAATTGGGGGCTGCCATGCGGTGGGTTGGCAGCGATTTGGTAGGTTTTTGCGCTATGATTCGGCTGGTGATTCTCGTTTCTCGTGGTGCAGGGACCGCGGCGTGCCACATTGAGGCCGCCATATTCTGAGACGGACCCGCCCGATTATGTCGACCCGGACGGTTCAGTGCTCTTTCGATCGATTTCGCGACACATTTTGGCCTTTGGGCTTGGTTTGACGGCGCTGCTTGCGGCGCTGCAGCCGGCCGTCGCCACCATCTACGTGGGCGGCGACAGCCTCGGGGTGGGCGTTCATCTCGCCTCCAAGGCACCGTCGGTGGCCAAGGAGAGCGTCCGCATCACCTCGAACGTGCCGGTCAACCAGATCTACAGCGTGCCCAAGGGTTCGACGCTGTTCCTCAGCCTCGGGACCAACGACGCCGTCGGCGGCGTGACCAAGGTGCAAAAGAACGTCGATGCCATCCTCTCGGCGGCAGCTGACCGGAACATCCGGGTTATCTGGCTGGGGCCGCCCTGCGTGTTCAAGACCTGGGACGACAGCGCCAAGGCGCTCGACGGCGTGCTGTCCGGCATCCTCGCCCAGGAGGGCGTGACCTATGTGTCGATGCGCGACGACGCGCTCTGCGCCCGCTCGCTGCGCGCCGGCGACGGCGTGCACTTCACCATGAAGGGCTACCGGATGATGTGGGACCGGGCGATCGCCGCGAGCGGCGAAGCCGACGACGCCCCGACGTTGCCCGCCGACGCGACTTCCCGGAAGACCCAGCGTGTTGCCGAACTGAGCGCGCCGCTGCCGATGCCGGAGCCGGGATTCCGCACCGGCGGACCGGTCTATTATCCGGCGGCGGTGGTGCCGGCGCCGCTGCCGGTTTTCCACCGGCCGGCTTTCTGAACAGGCTCGCCCCGCGCGTGAAATTTACCGGCGGCGCCGCGATTTATCTACTATGCCGCCGCAATCTTCCGGCTATGTTTTCGCCGTTCGGTGCTTGGGGTTCTTCCAATGAGATTGGGGATTGTAACCGCGCTCGCGGCGAGCCTGGCGGTGTGTGCGTTTCCGGCCGGGGCGGCGCCCGCCAAGGTCGCGTTTGTCGGGGACTCGATGTCCGACGGGATCTGGGGCGCGTTCTTCCGGTTGACCGGCAACAACAAGTGCAGCGACCAGATCACGCTGATCCGCGACGCGCGCAACGGCACGGGGCTGGCCCGTCCCGATCACTTCGACTGGAACGCCGAACTCGACAGCCTGATCACCAAGGAAGCGCCGACCCTGGTGTTTGCCTCGATCGGCCTCAACGACGAGCAGGACCTGGTGGTGATGCCGGACAAGTCCAAGCTCCATCTGGGCACCGACGAATGGCTGACGCAATATAAGAAGAACGTCTCGGACTTCTACGAACACGCCGGCAAGGGCGGCGCGGCGGTGATGATCGTGGGGCTGCCGAATTTGCGCGACAGCTCGGCAGAAAAGCATGCCGAGTTGGTCAATGGCATCTACGAGGATGTTGCCAAGTCCGAAACCGACGTGAGCGTCACCTATGTCGAGCCGTGGCGGCTGGCCAATGACGATGGCGGGTTCGCTTCGTTCGGGCCTAACGTCAATGGCCAGACCGTGCAGTTGCGCGCGCCGGACGGATTGCATTTCACCCAGGCCGGCTATGACGTGCTGGCTCGCTATCTCGAGCCCTCGCTGGACAAGGCGCTGGCGGCCGCGCATGTGACGCTTCCCGCCACCTGTCTGGGCGGCTGAGACCTTGCGAGGCACGCTGACGACCTGGCTGCTGATCGGCGTCGTGATCGCCGGGCTGGTCGCGGGTGGCACGATCGGCGGGCTGATGCTCTGGGGGCCGCACCGTGCGCCCAGGACCACAGAGGTGGCCACCGTGGCGCCACCGTCGACAACCTCGACGAAGGTGCCCGGCCCGAGCGCCGGAAAGAGTACGATCGTGGAGGACCGGCTGCCTTCCGAGACGGAGCCGCTGGCCCCGTCGTCGCAGGAGCCGCTCACCAGCGACGTGGTCGCCGAGGCGGTGCAGCCATCGCAGCCGACTCCGGAGGCGGCGGCGCAGGCGACCGGGTCGATCCCCAACCGCGATTTCGTCATCCTGCAGATCGGTGACAGCCACACGGCGGCAGACCTGTTCACCGGCGAGGTGCGCGACCGGTTGCAGGCGAAGTTCGGGGCCGGCGGGCTGTTCCTGCCGCCGGGCATCCCCAAGGCTGGCGTGCAGTCGGCCGAGATCACGATCAGGGCCGACGACGCCTGGCAGTACAAGGCGATGGCCTCAACCGACGAGCCCAATCACTTCTACCTCTCCGGTTACACCGCGACCGCGAGCGCAGAGGGGGCCAAGATCACCTTCACGGCCAAGACGCAGCAGGCGTTCGATGCGATCGACGTCAGCTTCCTCAAGACCAATGGCGGCGGCCAGGCCAGCATCCTGCTCGATGGCAATGTGGTGGACCAGGTCAGCCTCGACGGCCGCCCGGGCGATCCCCTGATCCGCCGCCTGATGCCCCAGGGCGGCACGGTCGGCGCCTTCAAGACGCTCGAGGTGGTGACCACGTCCGGCGGTCCGGTGGAATTCTCCGGCGTATTCGTCGACCAGCGGCAGTCGGGCGTCAGCTATCTGAGCGTCGGCTTTCCGGGCGCGCGCGCCACGGTGCTGCAGCGCATGTCGCCGACCAACCTCACCGACGACATGTCGCGCATCGATCCGGACATGGTCGTGCTGGCGTTCGGCACCAATGAGGGGTTCGACGACAACCTCGATGTCGACGACTACAAGAAGCGGCTGCTCGACATCATCAAGACGCTCAAGGCCGGTAACGGCGACATGCGGTTCGTGATCATCGGTCCGCCGCCGGGGGCGCGCAAGCAGGACAGTTGCACCGATGTGCACAATGCCTGCGGGTCGCCGCCGATAAATGGCGCATGCTGGGCGCAGCCGCCCAAGCTCGACGCCGTGCGCGATGCCGAGCGCGACGTCGCGGCCCAGGTCGGTGCCCTGTTCTGGGATTGGAGCAGCGTTCTGCCGACTGCCTGCGCGCTCGAGCAGGGACATTTGGGTGATCCGGCGATCTTCGGGCCGGACCGCGTGCACATGACCGGCAAGGGATATCGCGACAGCGCCGACGCCTTCGCCAATGTGCTGGTGCCGCTGGTCGGCAGGCTGATGGGTAGCTGACGGCCCATGCTCTTTCCCAGCATCGAGTTCGCGATCTTTCTGTCGGTGGTGCTGGTCGTTTCGTGGGGGCTGGCCAAGCTCGGCCACGAAGAATTGCGCAAATGGTTTCTGCTGCTCGCGAGCCTCAGCTTCTATGCGTTCTGGAGCTGGGAGTTCGCGCTGCTGCTGGTGGCGGTCTCGTGCGTCGCCTACGCCGTTGGGATGGTGACGCGCACCGGCGACAGCGCGCGCCAGAAGCGGCTGGCAGTGATCCTCGGGGTCGCCGGGGCGCTCGCCTTGCTCGCTTATTTCAAATACTACAATTTCGCGATCCTGACGGCCGGCAGCTTCGGGCTGTGGCAGCTGATCGGCACGCAGCCGCCGTTCAGCGAAGTGGTGATCCCGATCGCCATCTCGTTCTTCACCTTCCATGCCATCTCCTACATGGTCGATGCCTATGCCGGGCGCATGGTGCCGACGCGGAACCTGCGCGACGTGATGCTCTACATCTCGTTCTTCCCGCACCTGGTGGCCGGCCCCATCGTGCGCGCCGCCGACTTCATCCCGCAGATCGAAGCCGGCCCCAAGCAGACCGCCCGGCCCTACGCCGATGCGATGGCGCTGATCGTGGGCGGCCTGTTCAAGAAGGTGGTGTTCGCCAACTATCTGTCGGTGATGGTCGCCGACCAGGTGTTCACCGCGCCCAGCCAGTTCGGTGGTGGCGACATTCTGCTGGCGGTCGTCGCCTATGCCTTCCAGATCTATTTCGATTTCTCGGCCTATACCGACATTGCCATCGGCGTTGCGGCACTGCTCGGCTATCGATTCCCGGAGAACTTCAACCAGCCCTACCGCTCGCTCAGCCCGCGCGAGTTCTGGACGCGCTGGCATATCTCGCTCAGCACCTGGCTGCGCGACTATCTCTACATTCCTCTGGGCGGCAACCGTCACGGCATGGCGCGCACCATCGTCAACCTGATGATCACGATGGTGCTGGGCGGCCTCTGGCACGGCGCCAATACCACCTTCGTGCTCTGGGGCACGCTGCACGGGCTGGCGCTGGTCGGCAATCACCTCTGGGCCAAGACCGCATGGCGCGAGCACCTGAAGACTGCTGCGATCTACAAGGCTGCGTGCCTCGTGCTGATGCTGGTTTTCACCTGCGCCACCTGGGTGTTCTTCCGCTCGCCGGATCTGCAGACGGCGCAGGACATCTTCACCGGCATCTTCACGCGCTTCGCCCTGCCGACGCTGCTGACGCCCTTCCTCACGGCGATCCTGATCGTGGGCGTGCTCACCCAGTTCCTGCCGGCGAGCTGGCGTGGCGGCATGCATGGCTGGCTGCTCCGCATGCCGCCGGTGCTGCACTTCCTCGGCTTCGGCGCCGCGATGGTGGCCCTGCTCCTGCTCGCGCCCTCCGCCGCGGCGCCCTTCATCTATTTCCAGTTCTGAAGATGCGCGAAACGAGAGATACCAACCGTTGCTGCCAAGCCCACAGGGTCATTCCCGCGAAGGCGGGA